>Ga0129308_1003862_pt1 | contig 10160 bp, 6 predicted proteins | sample L827metagenome_FD_94440 | JGI IMG/M metagenome (GOLD analysis project Ga0129308, IMG submission 94440) | Ring-tailed lemur group fecal microbial communities from Wisconsin, USA - L827 metagenome | ecosystem: Host-associated > Mammals > Digestive system > Large intestine > Fecal | place: USA... | reverse complement strand
GATCGGACACACATTCTGTCCTATAGCTTAAATTCCCCTGGATTTTTAAACGGCACGAAAAAGGGGCGTCACCTGGGGTGACGCCCCATAAGGGGACACACATTCTGTCCTATATCCCGAAAACCCGGGCAAAACAGCCCGGGTTTTCATTTTTTAGCACTTTAGTTGTATAAAGCGCTGCTGTTGCAGAGTGAAAGACTAGATGTCTTCGCGCTCGAAGGGCATGCTCATGCAACGCGGGCCGCCACGGCCACGGGACAGCTCTGCAGAGGGAACGACCAGCAGGTTGAGGCCTTCCTTGTCCAGAACTTCGTTGGTGACGGTGTTGCGCTGGTATACGCAGATGGTACCAGGAGACACGCACAGGGTGTTGGAACCGTCGTTCCACTGCTCGCGTGCTGCTGCGATGGGATCGCCGCCGCCGCAGGGAATCAGCTTCACGCCGTCAACGCCGGTTGCATAATCCAGGATCTTCTCCAGGGAGTCGGAGTGCTCGCGGATGGCAACTTCGCCGGGACGCTGGCCGCGGGTCAGCTCGTAAACGCGCAGGGTGCCCATGATCGCAGGATGGATGGTGAACTTGTCAACGTCGATCTGGGTGAAGACGGTGTCAAGATGCATCATTGCGCGGTTGTTGGGGATGTCGAAGGCGAAGATCTTCTCGATCTCGCAGCCTTCGGACTTCCAGAAGATGTTCTGGGCGATGGTGTCGATTGCCTCAGCCTGGGTACGCTGGGAGATACCGATAGCCAGAGCATGGCGGTTCAGGTTCAGGATGTCGCCACCCTCGATGTGGTTGACAGCGGTGCGGTCGAACCAACGGGGGGTACCTGCGTACTCGGGGTGGTACTTGAACACGTAGTCGCCGTACAGGGTCTCGCGGTTGCGGGTTACGGAGTACATACGGTTCATGGAAACGCCGTTGCCGATGCAGGCGAACGGATCGCGCTGGAAGTACAGGTTGGGCATGGGGTCGATGAGCAGGTCGCTATCGTCGCCAGCACCAGCCAGGCCAGCCAGGGTGTTGCCGGAGCAGGGCAGCTCAACCTCGGACTTCGCCAGACCAGCGATGGTCTTGTTCACGAACTCCAGGTTGTCGGAGATGGAAGCCAGCTTCTCGCGGGCGATGGGCTTCCACTCTTCCTTGACGATACCGGCTTCAGCGATGTACTGATCCAGGAACTGGTCGCGCAGCTCGGGATGAGCATCGAAGACCTCGGCAACGAGCTTCTCGATGTAGAGAATCTCGACGCCTTCGCCGCGCATGAGCTCTGCGAAGGTATCGTGCTCCTGCTGTGCTACCTCCAGGAACGGAACGTCGTCGAACAGAAGGCGTTCCAGCTCGAAAGGAGGCAGGTTCAGCAGCTCTTCACCAGGGCGATGCAGGCAAACCTTCTTCAGCTTGCCGATCTCGCTGGTCACATGAATACCGCTCATGTGAACCTCACTTTCTTTCTCTAGGATTCAGCCTGGGCACAGGAAGAAAAACCACCCACATGCGTCAGGCGCTAACCACACTTACATATTGCTTGATTTTTGGGGTTTTTTGAAGAGATAAAAGGCATCATCTCCACTTATCCACTAATCCAACGTTCTTTTGCCAGAATTCCCCGTTAATCGGCGATTTTTACCCATTCGAAACGAAAAACCAAGGAAAACCCAAAAACCGCCGGAAAGACCGCCCGTCCGCGCAATCTGGAAACCGCGGCCTTCCAGCGCAATGAAGCACTCCCGCCCGACAAACGAAGCCCAGAAAAAACGCAGGCCGGATACGGCCTGCGTCTACGTTCTGGAGCCAGCGACCGGACTCGAACCGGTGACCTACGCATTACGAGTGCGTTGCTCTACCAACTGAGCCACGCTGGCGAAAGGCGCTCGTTTGCACGAAACGCGGAATTGACAGTATAGACGAGAACGGGGCGCGATGGGGCCTCGCATGCAAGGTAGCAGAAGTTTCCACAATATCCGCGCAGCTTTCCGCTAGCCGACGGCATGGGCGCGCCCTGGAAGCCAAACGGACGGGAAGACCGCCCCGTCACCCCGTTTCCGTATGGGGCCCAACTGCAGCACGCAATGCGCCGATAGCTGCTACAAGGCCAGATCATCCAAGCGGAAACCACCCGCAGACGCCCTGTCGGCGCCCTTGACCTCGGCAAGGCGCTCCATCAGATAAGCCGCCGTCTCGATCCTGCCCGCAGATGAAGCCGCCTCGATGCTTTTCTGAAGATTCGCCTCAGTGAAGTAACCCCGCCTTCCTTCAAAGACCCCCAACTCGGTAGTCAAACCAGCTTCCGCAAGGGTCCTGATCAGCACCAGTTTCGCCGCTACCTCGTCGAGCCGCTCCGGATACGCCGTGAGCATGCGCGCTGCAAGCACCTTTTCGTAAGGGAACCTCGGCGCGCTCAGCATCTGCCTCGCATCGTCGAAGGACATCAGGCGCCGGGGCACCGCATAATCGGCCACCAGATGCATGAAGCCGTAGTCGCTCAGGGCCGTCAGGGTACCGTCGATGTCGTTGCCCAGGATGGAAATGGAGTCCAGCCGAGGACAGCCTTGGAAGGCACGCGGGCCGATCATCTTGACGGAATCGGTGATGACCACACTCGAAAGCGACTCGCAATCGCGGAAGGCGCTGCGGAATATCTTCTTCACGGAAAAGGGAAGTTCCACTGCCGCCAGCGAGCTGCAGCCCCGAAACGCGCTGTCCCCGATAACCGATACATTCGGCGGGATGGAGATGCCCGCAAGCGCGGTGCAGCCATTGAACGCCCCGTCGCCGATGGATTCCAAGCCAGCAGGGAGCTCGACCTCGGTGAGAGAAGTGCAACCCATGAACAGGCCCAGGCTCAAGCCATCGGCAGCAGCGGGAAGATGCGCCTTCTCCAAGCGGCGGCATCCCCAGAATGCATACTTCCCCAGAAAATCAACGGTATCCGGAATCATGACGGAAACCAGATTCTGATTATCCTCGAAGGCGTAGGAGCCGACCATGGTGACGGGCTCGCCATCAACGTCCCCCGGGATAAGCACATCGGCTTCGGGACCCTCGTATCCCGAAACCAGCCAGCCCCTGGGATTCCTCTCGAAAGTGAAGTGCCCTATCTGCCTCGTTTCCAGCATGAATCCAGCCTTTCCCCTGCAATCGAGCGCAGGACCCTAATCCTCTTCGAGCAGCTCCACCTGGCGCAACAGGTCCAAGCCGCGTTCAGACAGCAGAAGGCTCTTGTTGTGCTTCAGGTACTGCCCGCTCCCATACGACGCGACCAGGGAAACCAGCACGGGATCGGCGGAAAGCTTGGTGGTCATGATGAGCGACTCCTGGGAAGTCTCGCCGAAGGCCCCGTCGAGGAAGGAGAAGGCGTTATCCAGCGAGAGAACCGCCTGCTCCACACGCTGGGAATGCTCGCCGAGCATCCGGTTGTATTCGGCGCGCGCCCCGTCGAATGCATCCTTGCCGCATGCGCAGGCGTCGATAACCGACTCCCTCAGCGACTCGAGCATCTCGATACGGCACGCCCGGACCCGCTCGCCATCGGCGGCAGAAGACGACGGCCCGATACGGAAGCGATCGCGTGCAACCGAGATGCAAGCGTCTATCGCCCCTTTGGGGTCGCTTCCCTCGAGCGCCGACTTGGCTTCGACCAGATCGTTCCTCACCGTCCTGACGGCAGCCTCCCACTCCATCGCGTCATGCACCCGGCAAAGCACTGCATCGAGCAGCAGGCCCACCAAGGCGATGCGCTCGTCGAAACGCGCGGCACGGGCACGTTCCAGGGTATCCTCGCCCGCATCCCCCGCAAGGATCTCAGGCACCTTGTAGTCGTCCCGGTACTTGCGGAAGAGCTCGTAGTACGCGAAGAACTCGTTCGCGGTGCGGTCGTCCTGCAGGTACTGGCGCACGAGCTCGCGGTCGACGGGGATGGATTCCGCCTCGTAGGCGAGGACGATCCGCGATAGATCCTCCCAACCGCGGGCGGTGACCAGCTTCGCCCCGCGCACACCGGCGCGCACATCGTAGAAGGATCCGGGGCTCGCATCCAAGAAGGCGATGACCGCCGGATGCACCCCATGGGAAGCTGCATATTCCTGCCAAACCTGCAGATCGGGCTCGACATCGATGCGCTTCATCCTATCGAGCATCGCCGGATCGAAATCGCGGGCGGCGCGATTGTACTCGGGAGGGTTGCCCGCAGTCACGATTATCCAGCCCTCGGGAAGGCGGTGCATGCCGAAGGTCTTGTACTGCAGGAATTGCAGCATCGCCGGGGCAAGGGTTTCCGAAACGCAGTTCACCTCGTCAAGGAACAGGATGCCCTCGTCAACCCCGCTCGCCTTCCGCGCGCGGTGCACTGCCGCGATGATTTCGCTCATGGTGTAATCGGCGACGCTGTATTCCCGCCCATCGAACTCCTCCGTGGTGATGAAGGGAAGCCCCAAGGCGCTCTGCCTCGTGTGATGGGTGATCGAGTAACTGACGAAGTTGATGCCCTCCTCCTGCGCGATCTGGGAGACGATCGCCGTCTTGCCCACACCAGGAGGTCCGAACATGATGATCGGGCGCTGCATATGGAAAGGGATGCGGAACAAACCGTGCCCATCCTTGGAAAGGTACGCCCGGATCGCGCCCTTGATCTGCTCCGTTGCCTGTTTGATGTTCATCGAACGACTCCTTGCATGCTTTCAGCCACTCCGTCTCCGAGCGCCTGCGAATCCAAGACCATCTGGACCGCCCAGGGCGGCACCTCCTGGGAAAGATGCCCTTCCCCATAGAAGACGAAAGCCGTCCTGTACGAGGGCATCCATTCGGGATACGCCCCCTGACCGTCGGTGAAATAGACCAAGCCGCCCAGGTTCGCGAACTCGCCGTTTTCGACCAGCGAATCGACGTAGGCGAACGCGGGCCTGAAATCGGTTCCCCCGCCCCCATAGACTTTAACCTGGGAAGACCAACGGGCAAGCTCGTCGAGGGAATCGATACGGTCGTCGCTTTGCACCTGCGCATCGCACTGGATGATCCGCAGATGCACCCTCTCGAAAAACGACTCGGTCGAACGGAGGATGGAGAAGGTCGTGTCGACGAATGCCCTCACGGCATCTCCGCTCACGCTTCCGGAGCTGTCTATCACGATGACGAATTCCCGCACCCGCTTCTCCTCGCGGTACTCGAGGGGCTCGATCAGCGGCATATTCCCGTATACCTTCATGCCGAAGGTATAGAAGATGCTGTCGAATTCGTCATCCGAAAGGCGCATCACCTCTCCCAAAGTGGCGAACCGGCGCAAGAACGATTCGTAGTCCTCGCGCTTCCGGGATGCCCTCCCCAGATCCTCGACGAAACCGGGCACCTCATCGCCCTGACGGGCGCCCATGGTCTTGAGGTTGACGGATAAGGCAACGGCCACCTGGCGCCAAGCCTCCATCTGCGCCCGCGCATCGGGACGGGCCAGGCTCCTCATCCGGAGGCCCTCGCCCGAAAGCCCGTACGAATCGCCCCTATCCCCCGCACGGTCGCCTTGCCCTTCCGCCGCGCCGGATCCATCCTGCCGGGCAGGCTCCCCTTCGGACGGGGCCCCCGGCGAAACCTGCTGATCGGCGGATTCGCCGCCGCTGCCATCCGCCCCGGGATCGGGCATCCCCCGCCCGCTTCCCGCAGCACCTTCCGAAACGCCGCCTTCCCTTGTTTCGTCGGAATCCGCCTTGAAACGGCCGCCTTCCCCCGACTCGGAACCCGATCGGCCCTCGTCGGAATCCTCCGAGCCGCGAAAGGCGTACCACGCCGTATGGTCGTCCGAATGGAATGCCGAAGCCCAGGAATCGAAGTCGCCTTCCCAATCCCCGGAACAGAAAGAGGCATACAGGGCCTCTGCGGAAACCCTTTCCCGAAACTGTCCCTGAATGCGCCCTAGAAGGACCGCAAGATGCGCCCCGCGCTGGCCGGGCCGGGGTCCGATCAGCTCCGCCACAATGCGCTCGGCCACGATATCGCAGGCAAGGTCCCAATACCGCCGATTGACCGAAGGGCCCACGAAAGGATGGAGGAACAGGCAATGCGCCACGCAATGGAGAAGATCATGCTCGGGGGGAACGCCTGCGGCCCTGAACGATGAAATCACCCTGGAAGGATCGAAATAGAGCTCGTAGCCATCGGTCACGAACTGCTCGCCCAGCACAGCAGCCTCCAACCCGAGCCTGCCCACCGCCGCAGAAAGAAAGTGGTTCTTAGATAGTACGCGCGCGCGTGCGAGGTCGACCACCTGCACCGCGAGGGCGTTCCTATCCATTTCCCACCTGCTTTCTCCACTCGTCGGAAGGGGCCCGCCTTCCGTGGAATGCGTCCCGCAAGCAACATTACCCCCTGCGATACCGCCCTTCAACTCGGAAATTACGAAAGCACCCGGGCCCAAGACACCCCCGACGGCGAAAATTTACGCCAATTCGTAACATAACGTTAATATTTTGTGGTTTTTGTGATAAACATTTACGGGTTTTTTTATCTATATGAGAGGGGAAAGAATGAACGACAAGCTCGTTGAGATCACCGGTGTGATCGACGGCTTCATGTACACCTATATCCTCGTGATCATGCTCGTCGTGGCAGGCGTGTACTTCACGCTCCGCACCCGCGGCGTGCAGATCCGCTTCATCAAGGATATGTTCACCAGCCTGACCGAGAAGAAGCATAACGATGGCGAGAAGTCCATCAGCTCCTTCCAGGCAATGATGGTTTCCACCGCATCCCGTGTCGGCACGGGCAATATCGCCGGCGTTGCAACCGCTGTCGCCACCGGCGGTCCCGGCGCGATCTTCTGGATGTGGGCAATGGCCATTATCGGCTCCGCCACGGCATTCGTCGAATCCACTCTGGCGCAGATCTGGAAGGTGAAGAAGAAGGACGGCGGCTTCTTGGGCGGTCCTGCCTACTACATCGAACAGGCTCTGGGCAAGCGTTGGCTCGGCATCGTCTTCGCCATCCTGCTGATCCTGTGCTTCGCCTTCGGATTCAACGGACTGCAGGCCTTCAACACCTCTTCCTCCCTGGCGTATTACATCCCCGCACCTGACGGAACCACCGCTCCCATGGCGGCGATCTCGGTCGGTATCATCCTCGCGGTCCTCACCGCCTTCGTCATCTTCGGCGGCGCCCATCGCATCTCCGTCATCACCTCGGTGATCGTTCCCATCATGGCGCTCATCTACATCCTGCTGTCCGTCTTCACCGTCGCCAGCAATATCGGCGAAATGGGCGCGGTCTTCGCATTCATCTTCGCCTCTGCCTTCGACTTCCAGGCGATCTTCGGAGGATTCGCGGGATCCTGCGTCATGCTCGGCATCAAGCGCGGCCTGTTCTCCAATGAGGCAGGTATGGGTTCTGCTCCCAATGCCGCAGCGACCGCCTCGGTTTCCCACCCCGTCAAGCAGGGCCTGATCCAGGCGCTTTCCGTATACATCGACACCCTGCTCATCTGCTCCTGCTCTGCGATGATGGTCATGGTGTTCTACGTGCAGGACCCCGACCTTGCAGCCACCCTCAACGGCATCCCCCTGATCCAGATGGCCGTGAACAACTCCGTGGGATCCTGGGGCATCCATGCCATCACCTTCGGCATCTGGGCATTCGCATTCAGCTCCATCATCGGCAACTACTTCTACGCCGAAGGCAACTTCCTGTTCATCACCAGGAACAAGACCGCGCTGTTCATCTTCCGCCTGGTCTGCGTCGTCATCGTCTACATCGGCGCAGTGAACAGCTTCGACCTGGCCTGGAACCTGGCGGATATCTTCATGGGCCTGATGGCCATCGTGAACATCATCGCCATCCTTATCCTGGGCAAGTGGGCCTTCAAGGCGCTCGATGACTACACCGCCCAGCGCAAGAAGGGCAACGACCCCGTATTCGTAGCCGACGGCATCGAGGGCATGCCCAAGACCGAATGCTGGCACACCGAGGCAAGCCAGCTTGAAACCGTCGACGGCAATCCCATCAAGGAATTCATCGAGGAAGCCGTCGCAACCGAATCCGACCTGTAGGCAACCTGCAGACAGGCATCCGGGCAGGCACGCAACCTGCCTGCCCGACCCTAGGGCCCGAATACCGCACACGGTTTCGGGCCCTTTTCTTCCAGGGGCGGATAACCGCCCCGAACAGAACCGAAAGGAATACGGCAATGATCCCTCAGGACGAAACGAAGCACAGGAAAGTAGTCATCCTCGCAACCGGCGGCACAATCGCAGGCGTCGGCGAAGAGGGGACGAGCATCGGCTACGCATCCGGCTCGATGACGGTCGAAACCCTGCTCGGGTCCGTCCCGGCACTCGAAAGCCGTGCGGAAATCGAGGCGATTCAGGTCTGCAATATCAACTCCGACGATATCGACGCGAGAACCTGGATCGAGCTTGCGCGGGAAATCGACAGGCAGGCCGCCCGTGACGACGTTGCGGGCATCGTCGTCACCCACGGCACGGACACCATGGAGGAAACGGCATTCTTCCTGAACCTGGTGATCGACACCCTGAAACCCGTCGTCATCACCGGATCGATGAGACCTGCTACCGCCGTTTCCGCCGACGGACCCATGAACATCCTGGAAGCAGTCTCCGTTGCAGCATGCCCCTCCTCCTTCGGAAGGGGAGTGCTCGTGCAGTTCGCAGGGAGCATCTTCTCCGCACGAAGCGTGCGCAAGGCGAACACCCATGCGATCTGCGCCATGGACGGGTCCGAAATGGGAGCATGCGGGGCGGTCTGCGACGGAAAGGTGAGCTACTACTGGAATAACGCCTTCCCCCACACCTCGCATACCGAATTCGATGCAAGCTCTATCGACGGCCTCCCGAAGGTAAGCGTGCTCTTCTTCCACGCCGATGCGGACCCCGCGCTCATCGCGGCGGCTGCGGATATCTCCGACGGCCTGGTGATAGCAGGGGCCGGCGCCGGGGAGTTCAGCCTTCTCTTCAAGGAGCAGATCGAAAAGCTGGATATCCCCGTAGTGGTGAGCTCCAGGATCGGTATGGGCCAGGTCGAGCAGGATGCGCTGCTTTGCCCGGAAACCATCGCCGCACGCGACCTCTCCCCCCAAAAGGCGGCGATCCTGCTCAGGCTCGCCCTCCTGAAGGGCGCCGACCGCAACGAGATCAAACGGATCTTCGAAACCTACTAGGGAACCACCCAAGACGGCAACCGAAAGACCGGATGCGCAGCGAGGGGAACGGCCCCTTGGAAACATCGAACGATGCGTCGACAAACAGCCTATCCAGCATCCAAGGCAGGAATCCATAAGGGCGAGTACCAGAAAAGGTACTCGCCCTGCTTCTTTCCGTTCTTTGGCTGACCTAGCATGCCGTAGCGCAAGGCGACGCACGCTCATCACGGTACAATGCTGGCATGAGTTACTTTATCGAAACGCGTCCTAACGCAAGCGCCTGCCAGGAAGCCGCCATGGGCTTCGCCCAGGATGCGCTCCGTTCGGGGCAGAAACCAATCATCATCGTACCCACCTATTCCCATCAGCTCGCAGCGCAGCGCGCCCTCGCCGAATACGGCATGGGCTTCGGCGTGGGAGTCAGCACGCCGCTCAGCTGGATAGAAGAGCTTTGGGACCTGTTCGGAAACGGCCTTCGCTTCATAGACAGCTTCGGCAGGGTGCTGGAGCTCAAGACGGTCATCGCCGCAAGCGGAACCCTTCCCGAATCCCCGGGCCTCCTCAACCTGCTTGGTAAATGCGCCTGGGAGGCTATGCCCTTCATCGACGCCGAATGCAACCTTTCTGAAAGGGAGGAGCAGGCCATGGCCCTGCTCAGGGCGTACCGCGACCATCTGCGCCAGCAGGGTCTGATGGAGTTGAGCGAAGCGGCATGCATCCTGGCCGAAACAGCCCCATCGCTTCGGTTCAAGCCCATCCTCCTGGGCTTTGCGGAAGACGATCTGAGCGTTGCCTACGACAGGCTCTTCAGCGCCTTCGGCTCCATCCTGGTCGTCAACGGCCAGACCGAGCCCTCGACCGCAAGCCGCAACGACGAGCTCGTAAGCGCATCGCGCATCATGTTCAAACGCAAGCCCGGCGACGCACCCGTCGCTCCCCAGGGCGCGCTGCGCATCGCGCTGGCGAGCGGCCCCTCGGCATCGAACCGACTGGCATGCGACCAGATCGCCGCCGCCTTGGAAG
>Ga0129308_1003858_pt1 | contig 10163 bp, 9 predicted proteins | sample L827metagenome_FD_94440 | JGI IMG/M metagenome (GOLD analysis project Ga0129308, IMG submission 94440) | Ring-tailed lemur group fecal microbial communities from Wisconsin, USA - L827 metagenome | ecosystem: Host-associated > Mammals > Digestive system > Large intestine > Fecal | place: USA... | reverse complement strand
CCTGCATACTGTGCGTCGGCCACCTCGCCGCTCTCATCATAGATAATCGAAGACTCAAGCGTGGCTGCTACTGACGCACTAGGCGCATTGTCGCTTCCCTCGTCTCCCCACTGATGTGCATCCTTCTGCACGTTGAATTTGTAATCGCCTTTCTCCAGCACGTAGCATCCCTGACCGAAGTTATCAAATGCAGCAAGGTCATCTGTGTCAAACGTGATCGTGATCTCTTCTGAAGCACCCGGCTCCAGCAGGGAAGTCTTATCAAAACCAACCAACTCTACCTTAGATTTTTCAAGACCGACCCCCTTAATTCCAAAGTTCTCTGTATCAGTCTGATACGGAGCATCCATATAAAGCTCCACGACATTCTTGCCTGCCACATCTCCAGTGTTTGTCACCTTTACTGTTACACTGTTTGTGCCGTGAGCCTCAAGGTTGATATCAGAAGCGACGATTTCCTCCGTAAAGTCTGTGTAAGAAAGGCCATAACCGAACGGATACTGTACCACTTCCTCATACGTCGCAGCTGTACCATTCTTGAATTCATGTGCAGTAAATTCTGCCGAATCAAAATATCCAACCGCATCCGCTGTCTCGTAGTAGCGATATCCAACATAGATGCCCTCTTCATACTGATAGAAAGTCTGGTTGTCTGCATTTGCATAACGGTTGTCATCTGTGTTGTAATACGTTGGGTTTGTCGTCATATCATATGCGTAGGTATCCACCAGGCGGCCTGAAGGATTCGTGCGGCCTGTCAGGATTGTGCCTACGCCTACCACACCTGCTTCCCCGGGATGACCGATCCACAGGCACGCATCCACGTTATATTCCTCAGAATCCACAAAGCCAAGTTCCATTGCCGTAGCTGAATTTACCAGTACGATCGTATGACTGTAATTTTCTTTACAAAATGCAAGAAGATCCTTCTCCTCCTGTGTAAGCTCCAGGTAAGTAGATCCTGTCAGAGTACTTCCGTCTCCGTCATAATCCATATAGGGAGAAGCTCCCTCCGCACCGGAACGTGAAAACGTCACGATTGCATAATCCGTATACCCGTCCGCTGTCAGAGCATCTTTTCCGCTCTCATACACATCAGCGCCAAACTCATGGACACTTTTATAGCTTGTCCAGTCTCCTTCTGCTCCTGATCCTCCGCCGAACAGATCGTCTCCGCCACTTGTATCCTCCGCTGAAGCAGCCGGATCCGCATCACCGTTATTGCGGTTTCCGCCGCACTGCTCCTCAAGCCACAGCCATCCGTCCTCATTTACATCCAGGCCGGCTTCGGTAAATGCATCATTCATCATAACGGTGTTCTCATCGTCCAGTCCTCCCGCCGATCCTGTACCACCTTCCACGTAATTGTAGGACATGGCGCCCAGCACAGTCACCTTTGTGCCCTCTGCCAACGGAAGGCAGTTGTCGTTGTTCTTCAGTAGTACTGCTCCCTCTGCCTCAAGCTGCACATTCACGTCATACCCTTCCGCGTAGCAGTCATCCGCTGTCATTTCCTCAGCCGATACCGGGATCGAACCGAGCATCGCCGCTACCAGCGCCGTACAGCAGGCCATGCTTGTGGCCTTTTTCGTAAAACCTCGTCTTTTCATATGCATCCTCCTGCTTATATATTAGTTTTGCAACTTGAGGGCAGTATATCATATCCGGATTTTTGTGCATGTTTTTGCTGCAAACGGTCGATTTTGGCGGCAAATGGTTAATGTGTCAGGAAATTAACGGATGAAAAAAGTAATTTAGAAATATTTATGTGTAGATTGCCCATGTTATCAAAGAACGTCCGCATTCCTGCTTGAGATAGCATGAAAAAGATGTGAATGCAAAAAAGATATTGCTGTAAGAATTTTTCTCATTCAGCAATATCTCTTTTTTCTTATATTATTATCCAGGCTATTACTCTCTAACTCATTTCTGTCCTGGACTTTTGTATTCCTGGGGAAAAGGAATCAGGATTTTCAATTCAAACCACTGGTTCTCAGTGGCGATGCTGACTGCTCCCCCATATTTTTTTACCGTATACCGGATGCTTTTAACGCCATATCCATGAAAGCCGTCTTCTCCCTTTGTTGTCAGCAGCGTGCTGCCGCTCTTTCTGAGCGTACCGTCAAAATAATTTGCAAACCGCATGATCAGCAGCCTCTCCTGCGCAAAGATTGCAATGTCAATCAGCCGTCTTTCCTGATCCTGCACGGTTCGCTCGTATTCAATGGCATTATCCAGAGCATTGCCGATGATGCCGCTCAGATCAATGGGATCCATAAACGCAAGCTGCCCACCGTCCGCAACACAGTTCAGCGAAATTCCATCTTTCTCACAGATCATGCTTTTGCTCGTAAGCAGTACATCCAGCACTTTATTTCCTGTCTTATTCTGCTGCTCATACTGCCGGATTTCCTCCTGCATACATTCCAGGAAAGCATTGCGCTCCCTGGCATCCTCTTCCGCACGCAGTACCTCCAGCTGGTGCTTCAGGTCATGGTATTTGTAATTGAGCAGATTCACGCTCTCCTCCGAAAGCTGATACTGCTGATACTGGTAATCCATTACGTTCTGCATCATCTTCAACTCTTCACGCGCATGAATCTCCTGCCGCTCAATATAGCGGGCATACAGCATCGCGGTTCCGCTCAGATCCACCATGGTCCGGATTGTCGCCACGCCCGGCCCCTGTGATGCACTAAACGGAGTATTGAACATCAGAAAACTGATATTTCCCAATGCAAATGTGAGCGATGTAAGCAGCACAGAATTCAACATTTCCCGGCCACTCACGTCAAAAATCTCTTCATCCGGCTGATGCCGGTTCAGAAGCTTCCAGTAAATCAAATAGATACCGCTGTAAAACGAAAGCATCGTCAAATATTTATTCGGCTCAAGGCGGACTACCCAGCAAAAAAGCTGCCATTCAATGGACGCTGCAAATTCTGCCATCAAAAAGGCGTACATCCCCATATAAACAGCTCCCCGCCACGTCACACGGCAACACATAAAAATAAATCCCACCATAGTCAAACATGCCAGCAGCATACACGGAAGCCAGAGTGCGTTCGGAAATCCCCCTGTCAGCACCAGAAAAACAATCTGAAACAGCAGCACTGCACCTGAAAGTGCGAAAAGCTTCCATCCCTCCCGCTTTCGATGCAGCGTCATAATGATCACCATGCACGCCAGCCATTCTGCCAGTGCAGTAAAATATCTCGGTATATCCGGAAGTGCATTTTCCATACGGTTCCTCACTCTCCTGCTAAATCATTCCCAGACGGCTGCCATACCGTCTCTTCTTTTACCGCACCGCCGCCCAGTAATTTGTCAGCGCTTCAAGGAACTGCTTTTTTCGTCTCCGACTTAATAGAAGCGCTTCCCCGTGCACGATTGCATCATTCTCATTCACACCTCCGACATGGGCCAGATTGATCAGATATCCTTTATTTCCCCGGAAAAAATTATAGGGAAGCAGGCTGTTCTCCGCCTCCTTCATAGAGCTTAATGATTCATAATCTCCGATACATGTATGATAAATCAGAAAATTCCGCTGGCTCTCCACATAATAAATATCTGAAACATCGACACGGAGCACCCCGCTGCGGATGTCAAGCGTCACCTGCTTGTGTACACGCTTCTCCACCCTTCCAAGTGCCCGACGGATCCTCTGCGCAAACGCGAAATAATTGATCGGCTTTAAAACGTAATCCATTGCGTCCACTGCATACCCGCGCAGCACATACTGCCGCATATTTGTGATAAAAATAATCACAACTTCCGAATCTGTCTTCCGGATCTCCTCCGCCGCTGAAATTCCATCCATAAACTGCATCTGGACATCCATCAGAATAATGTCAAAAGCAGCCCTGTATTTCTCCGTGATCTCATCTCCATCCCGAAACCTTTTAATCTCAAATGAAGTTTTCTCCTCCTGCTCGTATCTGTGGAGAAAGTCCGTAAGCTGTCTGGCATACTTCTCATCATCCTCCACAATTGCTATTCTTATCACCTTAACTCCTCCCGCAAAATATACCAGGCCCATGTCGTTTCCGAACATATTCTAACATACGAAATCATTCCGGTGCAAGACTATCCTACAATTTCATGAGAAATACCCTCTCCCTGCTCGTGCAGGAGTCCAAAGCCCAAACATCCAAAAGCCGTCATGCTACAGATGCTCACATTTACGACAACAACTGAGAATATGCTCGCACAAAAAAAGCCAGAAAACCATTATAAGATTTTCTGGCTTTTGATAACTGGCAGCTCTCCGGAGTTTCTAGTGCGTTTTGAACGCATGGTCTTTTAATTAGGAATCCAGTGCGATTTCCACACTCTGACTTCCGGCATTCAAAATATAGGTCTCACCATATGTAAGTTCGGGACAACTGAATACGACTGAATTTCCTTCCTTTGCTGACACATGGCTGATTAAAACATTGCCCTGGCTGTCTATAACTGTAATCTCATCTCCAGATGCAATTGTCAGTTCCGCTCCTGCATGTATCCCGTCATCTCCAGTGGCTATATTAAATGTTCCACCAGCAATTTGAATATTTCCATTGGAATGAAAGGCATCATCACAGGAATTTACAGAAAAATCCCCTCCGGTAATCCACATTTTTGTACCGCATTTAAATCCCTTTGTGCTGGTCTTAGATTCATCCGACATGTCCCAGCCAGAGTCCGGGGAACCCCATCCATTTTCAGATGAGAAAACTGCATTCTCACTGCCGCCGCCTGATACAATGGAAAATGTTCCGTCAGAAATTTCCAATGTAGTTTCTGCCTGTATGGCATCGCTTCTGCTTTCAATAGAAAAAGCGCCCCCGGTTATAGCAATCGTGCCATATCCCTCCCCTGTAGTATCATCCGCCTTTATGCCATCTCCACCGGAGACAATCGAGAAAACGCCATCGGAAATACTGACAGAATCTTTTCCTTTCAGGCCATTATTCCGTGCTTCAACAGAAATCGTCCCGCTTTCAATGCTCAAATTGTTTGTTGTATGGATTCCATTATTGATATATCCAAAAACCTCTAACGCTCCTGTGCCTGTAATAGATAAATTATCACGGGCATACAATGCAGCCCCTTTGCTATTTCCATCTTCGCTGTCCTCAATAGCAGAAAGCTCTGCACTGCTACCGCTTTGTAGCCTGTTGTTTGTTCCATCCTTCAAAACAATTATGGTATTTTCTGCATTCTCAACGTAAACTGCCGCATCTGAGACATGACTGATATCAATTCCGGAAAACAGTAAGTATACATCTTCATCACCGCTGGCATCCACATAGATCTGCCCGTCTTCTAATGTACCGCTAATCAAATAAGCCCCTCCCTGATTGATGGTAACAATATTCCCGGAAACACTGGCCCCCTTTCCCGTAACGGTAGTACCATCCTGCTGAAGAAAAATCTGCGTCTGCTCTTCGTCTGCAGAAGTGTATGACCCGATTGTTTCGCTTTCTTTTGTAGCTGTTGATTCCTCCGTCATTTCTGCTACTGTCGGGGTACCGTATCGTATTCCATAAACAACTCCTGCCGCATTTCTTTATCTGAAAAATCTCCAATCACAATGTTCAGATTTCCATTGACAAGTATGATGACAACCGCAACAAAAGCATCCAACAACGTAAATACCGCATATCCGGTAAGAAATACCCCATATATGGCAGCCCACAGATGCAGGCGTTTTCCCTCAGCTTTTTTCTTTCGCATCTGCCCTCACCCCCTGGCGAAATCCCCAGTCTTTCTGAATTCGGAAACTAAGAAAGAACAGCATTATATCCACGATAATTTTTGCTGTAATTAACGGAACAGCGGAAAGGAAAATCAGGGATGCCAGCACGGCGCTTGCAATCATCAAGCTTCCAAAAACCTTAGAAAGCGGCTGTAGATACGGCACGAATCAACTACAGGCCTGAAATGGGAAGCCCTGTTATCATCCTCATAAACAGTCTCGATAGGAACATATTTTACTGGAGCAAAATGAACGGCATCCATAAGGTAATTCATCTCATACTCATAACGGCTTCCTTCTTCAGACAGCGCCAGTTCCAACAGATTTGGCGGAATTCCCCGAAGGCCGGTCTGCGTATCCGGACAAAATATCCCACTCGTCAGTTTGAAAAATACAGAGGTGATCCTGTTTCCCACCACATTTTTCTATTGCTGCCCTCAATGCCGTTTTGATTGCCGCACCTTTTCCAAGATTCCTCTCATGATGTACGATAAAACAATCCAATTCCCTTAACTTCTGAAAAATATCGGCATACTCCGGATCGCTGCCATCGTCCACAACGAGAATCCATTCAACCCCCTCTTCTTGTATCCCATGAACCAATTTGATCAGTCTTTCATTTGGATTCAGGGACGGAATAAGTACAATCGTATCCAATATCTCCATGATAACTTATGCGTCCTCCTCAGCACTGCCTTCTGCTTCTGTAATAGTAATACTTGTAATAACCGGCTGCTGTTCGGATACTATGGTTCCATTATCATCTGTAGGTTCAGCGCTTTCGCAGATTGCATCCACAATATCCATCCCACTTGTTACGTATCCAAAAACAGCATACTGTCCATCAAGATTTGTGCTATCTTCCTGGACAATGAAAAACTGTGAACTTGCACTGTCATAATCGTTGGAACGCGCCATTGAAACAGCGCCTCTGGTATGGGAAAGATTATTTTCAACACCATTGTCCATAAACTCTCCAATAATTGTATTTTCCGATCCTCCGGTCCCATCTCCATTAGGATCACCACCCTGCATCATAAATCCGTCTATAATGCGGTGAAAAGTCAAACCATCATAAAATCCTGATTCGGCAAGAGAAACAAAATTTTCAACGGTTTTCGGCGCTGCATTTCCATCTAATGCAACAGTGATACTTCCGTAATCCTCGATCATAATATCCGCATAATAGGTGGCTTCAATTACGGCATTTGCCGTTTCATCAGACAGTTTAGATTCCTCTGTTATATTGTAGGACAGCTCTTCATCCTCTACGTCATCTGGTGATTCGGTTGCCGAAGATCCAATGAACACAGTTGAATCACTGTTTCCACTTGAAAATATAATCCCTGCAATACTTCCGGACACGAGGATTCCTGCACAGGCAATGCCAGCAATTCGTAACTGCTTTTTCTTAATCCTCTTTTGGATCGGCGTGCAGATATTTTCGATATTTGTCCTTACCACCACATTTACAGAGCTTGGAACCGAATTTACTGCAGCTTTTTTTACAAGTTTTTCATGAAACTGTTCCATATCCATTTCCGCATCCACTTTCATCTTCTTTTCGACCAATGCAATAATTCGTGCAATATTTGCAGATTCCACATCCAACGCCATTTCAATCATCTTTGTCTTCGTTCCAATGAGCCTGGCAATCTCCTCATTCGAATACCCTGCAACTGTATGGATCACATATATAAACCGATGGAGTACCGGTAAATTTAGCAAAATAACACTGCATAAATCGCTGGTACAATCCATTTTTTCAATTTCACAGGGATAAGATGTGAAATTGGAATTAACTGGAATATTAAACGCCCTCCTATTTTTCTTCAATGTTATAGCCTTGCAATATGTAACTGCCTTCCGAATGACAAACGTTGAAAAATCCTCTTCGTTACCGATCCTGTTGGCAATAATATCCTCCCATGCTTTTTTAAATACATACACCGTCCCGATATCTGCCTCCTTTTCATCAAACAACAATTTCTGGCACAAATACGAGACTTTGGATTTATTACTGTTATAAAGAACGGTCATTGCTGACATTTCGCCCCTTTGTGCTTTTTGAATAATCGTATTCATAATCAATTCCTTTCTGGGTTAAATTCTGGCCATATCCATTGTATAATGCAGGACTAAAGTTATAATAACCCCACAGCCTTACATAAAACTGCGGGGCCAGGAAAAGTCGAAAATTTCAAATACCTCATAGTCTTTCAGTATCAGGGTACCTCCCTCAACAGGAGCGTCCTCAGAAATCCTCTGCTGTATCATCTGTATCATTTGCATCATCCGTATCATTTGTATCATCTGCGTAATCTCCCATCTGCTGTACCAGAAGAATAACCTGCTGACTGCCGCCATCATCCGTAGTAATTGCAATTAAATCACCCACAGAAAGATCATTCGCCGCCTGAGACACCAAAGAACCCGCAGAAATATAATAATATTCTGCGTCAGCATCAATACTTACAGTCTCTGCATCTCCTGTTGACATGAGAGTTGAAGTATCTAGTGCAGTATAGTCATAGATTTCAGTATCTGCTTCATACACTTCCAGCGTCATACTAAAAGAAGATAGGGTTGCTATTTCACCAATGATATCTTCAGTTATTATATTATCTGTACTGCCGTCATCTGCGTATGATTCAAGCGTAATGCTGCTGTCCTGAACACTGTCGTCATCTGTAGCCTGCGCATCAGCGTCATTCTTTCCACAGCCTGTGAAAAGATATACAGAGAATGCTAAAACCATTGCAGTCGATAATAATTTATATTTTTCCTTCATTTTAAAGTACCTCCGTATTAATTTGATATTTTTACAGGCGGTATCACCTTACACGTCCAGTATATATAGGAAGGCTAAAGACAGGCTAAATAATTCTGTGAACAAAGTATGTAATCTTCTTCAGAACTGGTTTAGAAAAATGCATTAAACCAGAAACATATCTGGTTTCTAATACCCTAAAAATACGCTTGGGTGCAACATCCTTTAGGATAGCACCCAAGCATTTTTATGAAAAAACTGCATTATTTACAGTGAAAGATGTTATTTTTAGTCTGCCTTTTTGGTTCCCCGAGGGAGGCAGTGGCCCTCATGATATGTATCTGTAATTACAGCTATATTATATGTTCATAAACTAAAGCCAGCCTAAAGAAGCGTTACATTTTTTGTGTACGAACTGTGAAACTATACTATACCACTATGCGCTTATCACCACCCACCACTACAATTGTAGTTTTCAGCTTTGCATCAAACCAGAGCTATGTTGATTTTGTTCTAAGGATCATACTTAGAAGCCAATTTTTGCAGACGATACAGGTAAAAGAAAGACATTGATTATTTTTGCGTAATCAGTGTCTTTTTTCATTTTATGCACTTTCCTAAAGGAGGAATCATACTGGTTTATGCTTCTAAAGTTGGCTCTGCAAGGCTGCGCAAAACGCTGTTTCAGATCATGACCACCTTGCTGCAGAACACCCCCGAAGATGATCCCGTCTATCGTTTTCTTGATAAAAAACGCTCTCAGGGGAAGCCTTACTATGTCTACATGACAGCTGGAGCGAATAAGTTCCTACGCATCTACTATGGCAAAGTCAAAGAATGTCTGCGGAACTTAGAGCAGGAGCCGTAACATCTGTTTTTCTATCACTTCCTTCTAAGCCGGCATTTTTGGCGGCTTAAAAGTTATGCCCTCAAATATCAAATCAGGTCTCCGAAAATTTCTTCAAAAAACACTTGACTTTTTATTAGCAGGCTTTTAAAACCACATACGATCTAAAATGCAAGCCCTTCATTTTTGAGCAATCCAAACATTTTCCTCAAAGTATATTGCGTTTACATCGCTCTCGACATTGGATGTTTTTTCACAGAAGGAAGCCTGGTGTGCATTTCCTCCATACTGAATTTAAAACAACCATGACTGCGGTCATGTATTCTCCCGATCTATGCATCGGACAAGTCTTCCATTAACATATCTACAAGTTCCCGCAACATTGTTTTTCATTCTATATCCTGCAGCCTTTCCACAGTTTCACATCACCTTATATTTTATATCTTCCTCTTCACACACCATTACCCGGATTTCTAAACACAAAGCTCTCTACTATTTTAAGAAATATCGCCTGCTTCTGTTTTTTCCAGACTCGTAAAGATCACCTTTTTCTACCATTTTTTTCAATACTTTTCTCACTCCTGCCGCAGATAGGCCAGTGATTTCTCTGGCGTCCGCATTAGATATCTCCTTCTTCTGATTTAAATATTCTAAGATTTTTCTTTCATGTTCGGAATATCCTTTATCGCTACTTATCGCCACCCTATCGCTACTTATCGCCACCTTTTTTTCAAACGATAAAGTCAGAATCGTCCGATCTGGCCCATACTGCTCCTCAATCTCAGGTTCTTTCCATCCCTCCT
>Ga0129308_1003857_pt1 | contig 10164 bp, 11 predicted proteins | sample L827metagenome_FD_94440 | JGI IMG/M metagenome (GOLD analysis project Ga0129308, IMG submission 94440) | Ring-tailed lemur group fecal microbial communities from Wisconsin, USA - L827 metagenome | ecosystem: Host-associated > Mammals > Digestive system > Large intestine > Fecal | place: USA... | reverse complement strand
CGCCAGCTTCGCTCTGGGCCGGACGTAGTTCTCGCCCCAGTCCAACAGCTCGTCCACCGTGCATTCAAAGGTCGAGATGTTCTCAAGCCTCGGCTGGATGATGGTCATGGAGACCTTCTGGATATCGTACAGATACCCGTAGGCGTGGTAGGCACCCAGTGCATACAGCATCATCTGGGGATTGTGGTCACAGCTGACGAACACTCCTTTGCCGTTCTTATAATCAAGGACATAGAGTGTTCCGTCTGCGATGATCACACAGTCGCCGGTACCGAAGCCATCCGGCACAAGGTAGCTGTAATCCAGCTGTTCCTCCACCATGACCAGCGGGTGCGGGCAAGTCTCCTTGATGCGCTCGATCAGGCTGATGATGAACTCTGCGTAGATGTCGGTGTTGTCCTCCATCTCCTCGCTGTCGAACTCCGACGTCGGGCGCTGCACCCGCTCATGCAGGTACTTGCGGAGCTTGTACTCGCCCAGCGCATGGGCAGCGGTTCCCTCCTCGGCATACACCGAAGATTCGTTGGGAAAGTTCTGCTCCAGCCGGGCGGATGGCGTACAATTCAGCCACCGCTTCGAGCTGGAAGCAGACAATATCGCATGGACTTCTGGCATAGGACACCTCCCATCACAGCTGGGAGATGTCGGTCAGGAAAGCCTCATACTTCTCCGCCGGGAGGTCGGACAGTGCGCCGACGCCGTATGCCTTCAGAAGCTGGCCGATCTTCTCATTGTTGCTGCGCTTCTGCTTGATCTTGGCCACGATGACCGAGGTGATGTCATCCTTGGTGAGGATAGGCACCCGGGGCTTCTGTTCGGCAGGCGGCTCAGTGGGCTTATCGGGCGGCTCCTCCTTCTGCCCGGTGTCCGCCTTCTGGCTGGTATCCTCCCACGGCGGGGTATCCGCTGTGTCTGCCGGGAGGCTGTTGTCCTCGGTGTCCTCTGCGGTCTCCTCTGCTGCTGCGGCGGCGGTGTCATCCTGCGCATCCCCTTCTGTGGGAGCAGGGTCTTCCTCCGAACTGGTGTCGGATACCGGCTCGACATCGGTCTTCTGCTCAACATCAGGGTTCTTCTGCCGCTTCACCGGCTTCTTGCGGGGACGAGGAACCGTCACGCCCTTGGCGGACACATCCGCCGGGAGGGGCTTGTCCGGGGGAAGCGCGGTGCTGACCGGAAGCAGCTCCTTATCTTCCTCTGCTGCGCTGGCTGCCAGAAGCGCCAACTGCTCAGACACGCCCTCAAACATCTGGGCAAATCCCTGAAATACCTCCGTCAGACCGTCCACAATCTTCTTTGGAGCCGCCAGCATATCCATGTCCATGCTCATGCTTCGTCCTCCTCATCGATCACGCTGTCCAGATACTCGATCTGCGCCGCAAGGAAGGCCAGAACAGTCCTCTCGCACATCCCGGTACGGCGGCGGATGAAGCGCACCATCTGGTCGAAGTAGATGTCGTCATCATCGTCATCGCTGTGGTCGCAGGGGGCTTTGTGAGCGCAGGACTTGTTGGAGCAGTGGTCGCAGGACTTACCATGACCGCAGTCACAGGCTTCCTCACCGTCGTCACAGTCCCCCTCACAGTTCTCACCGGACACACCCTCCAGCGCGCCGGGGCCGTAGTTGGTGGTCATGCGCTCATCCATGTGGATGTGCAGATTCTCGATGCAGATGCTGATGGGATGCTTCTTGGCGGGCTCGGCGGGCGCGTCCATGCTCTCAGCGGACTGCGTGTCCATCTTGCCCACATGCTCCTTGCCCACATGCTCCTTGCCCACAGGCTCGTCGTCCTCATCAGCCTTCTTCACCAGCACGCGGATGCCAGCGATGGGAATGCCGGCCCCGGAAGCAGCGATAACCTTCAGCAGTTCGTCCAGATTCGTATTCTTCTTATCCATTGTTGCTCTCACTTTCTGCAGCTTTGTGCTGCCCTTGATAACCAGCGGAGATGCCCTTGATGAGCAGCTCCACCATGCGACTTGGTTCCGGCAGGTTGCGGACCGGTTTGGCCAGCTCCTTTGCCCTTGCGATTTCTACCGCCATACCTTCGGAGATGGTGTCTCCGAACACCCAGAGTTCATCGGCTTCCTCCAGCCACTGAAGCCCCAGCCGGATGCCGTTTTCCCGCTCCCGCTTCTCCTCGTCCTTCAAAAAGGTAGTGAAGTAGAGGTGCGGCGCCAGCGGCATGAAGCCGAGCGTGGTGAGGATGCGGCAGGCGGTTTTTGCTCGGAAGATGTTGGATTCCAGCTCCGCTTTCCGGCTTTCCTCCGTTTCCGACAGCGATCGGTACGGCGAACACACGAAGATTTTCTTCGGGGCTGCGGAATTGCCGGAAGAAGCGGGATCACTGTGGGATGGGTCGTGGGATGTGTTCGTCCCTGCTTCCCCGCCGGGCGGCTTCAGCTCACGGGGATTCTTGATGTCGCTCTGCGCTGCCAAATGTTCATTGTTCATGGCTCTTGCCCTCCTTGTTTTTCTTGAAGAAGTAGTCCCTTCACTAAGCACACCGTTTAGGGCGAAAAGTTAAGTAGTTTTTCAGAAACTTTTTTTCAGTTTCTTCAGCGCACCCTGCAGAGCGTAGTGAACGCCCGGCTTTGAAATCCCCAGCTCCTCGGCAATCTCCTGCTGGGTCATCCCTTTGAAGTAGTACAGCTCGATGACTTCTTTCTGCCGATCAGTCAGCTTTCTCATTGCCGCATACAGCCTGCGAAGTTCCTCATCGGCGAGCATTTCCGCGTTCTCTTCCTCCAGGAAGTCAACCATGATAGAATCTGACCAGTCAGAGCCATCGCACTCCAACACAGCCGCCTCGTACTTGCTGCTGGTCTTATTCAGGTTGTGTTCCAGTCGGCGCTCGCCTTCCATGATCAGCCGCAGGCTCCACTCCGCCTCCTCGAATACCTCTGCCGGCACCACCTGATACGTCCCGTCGTTGAAGTCGTAGCGGTAGTCTCCGCAGCGATCCACCGCCATTACCGAATGAGCGCCGTCCGCCTCGTACACAGCGTATCCGTTCTGATATGCAGTGATGGTTGCACCGTTCACTCTGGTCTGTGCCACTGCTACCGGGTTCTGCTCCATCAGCTGTTTGTACTGAGGCAGCTTCTTCTCCGTGACCGCATCGATCTTGGTCTTCAGCTCCCGGAGGGTGATGTGAGCATTCTCCGCGATCTCCGCTGCCACTGCCGCCACAGAGTTCATCACATCATCCACGCTCGGCAGGAGATCCATGTTCACCTGCGGACGGCGCATCTCCATCACGCCCACGCCACCGTTGATTGCGACTGCTCCGGCCATAAAGCCCTGACCCGCTACGTTCTGACCCATCATGTTCATCTTCATTTTTCTGTCCTTTCCCCCGGACTCTGGGAGGGGAAGGATACCGATGACGGGTTCAGATGGTGAGCTGTACGGTTTAGGGCGTCTGGACATGGCTCCAACAGAAAAAGCCCGATTCCAGAGATGGTAGAGTACACCCATACACCGGCCGCTTCACCGCCAGCTGTTCGCTGGCTGGTAAAACTCCGTTATGGTATCCTTCGCCTTCTCTAGAATCGGGCTTACGATATTATTTTTGTGTTCTCGGGCTGACCTCTGTGGGGCTCGTCCCTTGAACTGTCTACATGATACCTGATACTTTCTCAAAGAGCCAGCTCACCAAGTGAGCCCTTCATTTGGGCTAAAAAAGTATCGAAACCATGCCTGTTTTCTGTATTTTGTGTCTATTTCGGTCCTGAAAGGGGCGCATCCAGCATCCTAAGCTCTCGTTTTCGGCTCATTTAGAGCTCAAACACTGAGCTCTGGCTCAGAAAAAAAACAAAAAAAATGCGACCAGACCATTTTGTGGTCCAATCGCATTTCTCTATTCAACTTAGCAGGCAGTCTTGAGCGGCTTACACCCAGCTGCTACCAGGAAGCTGTTCACCTGATCAAATCCTGCTCTGTACATACTCGCCATGATTAACTGATATACCGTGTTCTTTGTAGAATTGTATTCCAGTGTGATGCCGCACATCTTGAGTAAATCACCGCTAACGCCCGGAGGAAGCTGTAACGCAACCGAAATCGCCAGAATCTGTTCAGCTGTCGCCTCTTGCCCCGCCCGCAGACGTTTGATCGTCGAGATAGAAATTCCAGATGCCTCTTCCATTTCTTCAACAGACATTTCTCGGATGCTCATTAAAGTCTTCAGAGCGTCACCAAAATCCATCCCGCTGATTCTTTTTCGTACTGTCACAGACCAGCTCACATCCTCTGTGAACTGTGTCGGGTCGCAAAGGCCCGGCTCTGCCGCGCACTGCGGAGACACTACTCCGTTTGTTATAAACGATACGCGGTCTTCGAGATGGAGTTCTCCCCAACTGTAATTAGGGTTTCCATATTTGCCATCCCTGTCAAACCGTAAACAGCAGGCCTCAGTGTGCTGCCGAGCAAACTCTGTGAACCCCGGCTTCCCATCCTCTCCAATGACAATGTATTCCGGCTGATTAATACAGAATCTACCCTCAATATAGATGTACGCACCGCTGCTAATCAGTTCCCGGAATTTCTCGTTCCGCGCATACAGCTGTACTGCATCTTTAGCTCCAATCAAGAATGTCTGATTTCCCTGCAGAATGCCCTCTGGATAATAGAATGGGGGTATATATTTTCCGTCCACACTGTTCATAACTCTCTGCGCTTCTGGAAATCCTACCTCGACCAGACGATTTCGAGCCGCCGTTCTGCTGACGCCGAAAAACGTCGCAAGTCGGCATATCGTTCTTTCAAACTGTTCTTCCTCAGAGCCATTGGGATGCGCTCTCCAATACTGTTGTCTATACTCTTCGGCCTTTGCCCTCGTCACAAGTTTGTTCATTTTGACACGGTAAGTCATCATCCGTGCCTGCCGCTCAGCCCAAAATACAGGCGATTTCCCCTGTGACGGATACCTTCCTCTGGTAATTGGACAGTCTATTCCCACCAGCTGTTCATTATACTGTGTCTGTCCCCAAATGAACAAATCATGCTCATAGAAATGACAGCATTCATGGATTATAATAGTGTTCCACTGATTCCTATTCTGTTTATACTTACTGTTCACCACGATCGTTCCAGGACCGACACGTATTATCCTTTCCCCTTCCGGCGTATTCAGTCGGATAGCCGTATCTTTGAAGATTGCTTTGCCCATAACCTTATATTCTTCTGGAAACGAAAGAGCTACCATTTGAAGCCCCATACGCTCTGCGAGAAGCTCTCCATCAACAGGCAAATCAAGCATTGCCTCTGGATAGTATTGCATCAGCAAATTCTCTGCTTCTTCTTCAATGCCATCTGCCGAAAGAACCGGAACAAGGTATTTTGACATTGGAAGCCCTGGATTTGCATCTTCTTTATGGTATATCGACACTGAGCATTCTAAAATCGAGTACAGGTTGCTCTCAATCTCAAATATGTTTCTCAGTCTGTACCACTGCTCGAAGTTTCTTGTGCTGTTCTTCTCGCCCCGTCTGGATGTTACACTTATTTGATAGACGAGAATGGCATCTGCAAAGAAATGCGACTGGTCCTTCCGCGAGAACTCGATCCTGTAAATGTAACCGTCCTCGGCTTTGATGAATTCTTCATCGCATATTGGACGAGCCCTTTCCGTTACCGGGATTTGCCCGGCTTCAATTTCCTCCTGAATAGACTCTATCCACTCCTGCCCATAATGACCAATACAGTATTCTTCAAAGGACCCGATTTCTTCCAACGCTGTGTAAGCAGGGTTCACAAAAGAGTAAATGGTATAGGGGTCCTCCGGCAATACCCTATTGACTATAAATCCCATATCGCTTGAGAAAAAATCCATATCCTGCTCTCCTATATACTCGAAAATCTTCTAATCTGCTGATTTTCTGGCGTAAACTGTGAGGGAGCTGCTCTTTAGGAGAACCCTATCTTCACAAGTTCCAAAGTTTTTTCACATTTTTCTTCACATTCGCTTGACATCTCTCCCGAAGGATAGTACAATGAATGTGAAGTCAAACTTCACTTATATTATAGACGCGCATTTCACATCTGTCAATACTCTATCAGACCGCTGCGCAGTCTCACACCAGTGAAAGGAGAGTACACTATGAATTTCGGAGAAAAGCTAAAGGATCTTCGAACGCAACGAGGCTGGTCACAGGAGGAACTCGCAAAGGAACTTGGACTTACCCGACGCACTGTCATCAGCTATGAAAAAGGATCATCTTACCCTCGCACAAGGGATGCCTACCGCAAGATTGCTGATACCCTCAATGTCGATGTAAACTTCCTCATGACAGAAAACGAGGAATTTATGATGGAAGTCGGCGCACAATTTGGTCAACGAGGTCAGATGCAAGCCAATGATATTCTGAACCGTACAAAAGAGCTTTTCGCTGGCGGAACTCTCTCCGCTGAAGACCAGAAAGCATTTGCACTTGAAATGCAGAAGATCTTCATGGATTCGAAGAATGAAGCCAAGAAATTCACGCCAAAGAAATACCGTACCTCGAACAATGCGGACGATACGCAGTAAAAGATACAGTGGATTTCTTATAGGAGGACGGTGAAAGAATGAATCAACTCCAAATCTATAAAGACGCCCAGAGGTTGTTCCGCCAGTACGGAACTCGTGACCCACTTGAAATCATTGAGGCGGCTCCCAACATAAAGTTATGGTTGACCGATGCTTTTGGCGAAAATGGCTTGAAAGGCTTCTCTACACTATCAAACCGAACCTACTACGTCGCCATAAACAGCTATCTCCGCATTGAAGAAAAGCGGGTTGTTGCGGGTCATGAACTGGGACATATATTTGAACACGCACTTCAGCTCCGTTGCCAGACAATGCAAGACTTTGATGTATACCAAGCCAAGGGGAAGCTGGAACGAGAAGCCAACTTCTTTGCAGCAGATCTCATGCTCGACGATGAGAAGGTTCTCGATCTGATTTATTCCGGTAATACAGATTTTTTCGATGTCGCCAAAGAGCTCAACATTCCCGCGCCTTTTCTCGGCTTCAAGCTGTATAGCTTAATTGGCCGTGGTGAAAGGCTCCGCCTGCCCATTGACATGGACAATCGCTTTCTTCGCAGCAAGCATTAATACATGGAGGTGACCCACTATGACTAAGACAAATGAAGATTCTGTGCCATATTCATTTGTAAGCTCAAAGAAGTTTGAGCCTCGTACAAGGCCACAGCGTGTCTATGTCAAGGTCAACTCCGACTTCGACTCCACCGGGTACATGCAGCCTCGATCCATCACCTGGAAGGATGGACGGGTTTTCAAAATAGAAGCAGTCAAGGACTTTCGGCCTGCCAGCTCTATTGAGCACGGTCTCCCCGGCGACTGCTATACCATCGTTGTCAATGGCGAGATAAAGCACCTGTTCTTCGAACGAGCAAGTGATCGCTTCGCCAGCCGGTTTGGGCGCTGGTTCGTTGAAACCACTTCACCGGCTGCACAGTGAATCCGAGACATAGATGTATCATCGGAGATACATTCTTGTATCAAATCAGGTGCCTGTGAGCATCTATCCAGGAAGGAGGGATCCCAGTGCAGAAAACTTACATCGCAATCGACCTCAAGAGCTTCTACGCTTCCGTAGAACTGGCCGATCGGAAGTACGACCCTCTGATGACCAACCTTGTCGTGGCAGACCCCACTCGCACAGAGAAAACCATCTGCCTGGCGGTCTCTCCCTCCTTGAAGGCCTATGGCATTTCCGGCCGTGCCCGTCTTTTCGAGGTCGTTCAGCGTGTCAAGGAAGTCAACGCCGAGCGTTTTCGCATTGCACTCCGCAAGGGTGTGCTGCCAAAGGATGAAAATGGCAAATATCATTTCACTTCGGCTTCCTTTGATGCTGAAGCTCTCGCTGATGACCCGGCATTAGAGCTTTCTTATATTGTCGCTCCACCGCGGATGCGGCTGTACGAGAAGATCAGCACTAAGATTTTCTCCATCTACATGAAATACATTGCCCCAGAGGATATACACGTGTACTCCATTGACGAGGTGTTTTTGGATGTCACCTCGTACATGAACACATACCGTATGACCGCCCACGACCTTGCCATGACGATGATTCGTGAAGTCCTGTACGAAACCGGGATCACCGCCACAGCGGGCATCGGCACCAACCTCTACCTTGCCAAGGTCGCTATGGATATTGTGGCCAAGCACGTCCCCGCCGATGAAAACGGAGTACGGATTGCGGAGCTGAATGAAAAATCGTATCGGGAGCTTCTCTGGTGCCATAAGCCGCTCACTGATTTCTGGCGTGTCGGCCGCGGTATTGCAAACAGGCTTAAAGCTCTCGGGCTGTACACAATGGGTGACGTTGCGAGGCAGAGTATCAAGGATGAATCAGTCCTATACAGCACCCTCGGCGTCAATGCGGAGCTTGTGATCGACCACGCATGGGGCTGGGAGCCGACTGAAATCAAAACCATCAAGTCCTACAAGCCGGAAACCAACAGCGTCTCCTCCGGGCAAGTGCTCATGGAGCCCTACAACACAGAAAAAGCCAGGCTCATCGTCCGGGAAATGGCGGAGCTGCTGGCGCTCGATCTGGTGCGCAAGGGTGTTGTCACGAAGAAGGTCGAGCTGACCATCGGGTACGACAGGACTTCCATTGTGACTGTATATCGGGGGAAAACCATAGCGGATAGCATATTCAACGTTGCCAGTACCGGGAAACGGTACACCGGCAAGGTCGGCGTCGATCAATACGGAAGGCCATGCCCCAAACACGCACATGGCACCGGCAACATCGACCGCTGGACGAACTCCACCCGACGCATCATGGATGTGATGCTGGAACTATACGATAGAATTATCGATAAAGACTTGACTGTGCGCCGGGTAACGCTGGTCGCCTGCAACCTCATCCCGGAGGGCGAGATCCCTGCGGACGCGCCCGAGCAGCTTGACCTGTTCACGGACTACGCTGCGCTGGAAAAGAAAAAGGCGGCAGAAGATGCCGCCGATGAGAAAGAAAGAAGATTACAGAAAACAGCCCTGCTCCTTCAGCAGAAATATGGCAAGAACGCCATCGTCAAAGGCATGAACCTGCAGGAAGGCGCAACGACCATCCTGCGGAACGGTCAAATCGGTGGACACGCTGCTGGGGATGACGGGCGTGTGCGTAGCAATGATGCTCAGAGCAAACACGACAAAGATTGTGAGCATCCAGATCAACACAGCGATGATTATCCTGCGTGGGACACCGTTGATAACAGCGAGGAGGGCGGGCTATGACCAAAGGAATAACTGAAAAAGAACCCGATCCTCGTATTGTGTATGCCGATATCATAGACTTACCGCATCACCAGTCCCCTACCCGCCCCCACATGAGCTTGTACGACCGTGCTGCGCAGTTTGCACCCTTTGCCGCTCTGACCGGCTACGATGACATGATTGTCGAGGAAGTCCGCGAAACTGACACACGGGTTGAGCTGGAAGGCTGGGAGCTGGAACAGCTGAACCAGAAGCTGACGCTCATCGCAGATGTCCTTGAGGACGGCAACAAGCCCCGCCTCACCTTCACCGTATTCGTGCCGGATGAAAGAAAGGCCGGCGGCAAATACATCGAGGTGACGGACACCGTGAAGCGCATCGATGCCGCCGACCGGACGGTTGTGCTGATGAGCGAGAATGAAGCCGAGGGGTATCGAAAAGAAGCTGAAAGCTATAGACCCCACGGTCTGAACAAGACTATAGATTTTGAAAGAATCGTCGCCATCCACGGAGATCTGGTAGACTATATGGATGACACAGATCCGGCGTAAAGCCAATACAAAGACTTGAGGTGAACACACTTGAATTACTATTTCTGCGATGCCTGCCATTACTGCTTTGAAGCGTTATCTCTGCCGGATCGCTGCCCAGACTGTGGGAAGCAGATTCACCGTGACTCCCCCGCTGTCCGGCTGGCAACTGATAAGGAAATCTCTGACCTGCTCCGCGCCAGAGCGGAGGATGATGAATAAGCTGAAACTCCACCTGTGTTCTGATCAGTTCAGTTCATGGGTGGAGTTTTTTCACGGATAATCACAGTGGAGCCGCTCCTGCAGTAAAGAGCCGGACAAACTAATCCTTCTCCAGCTCCATGACCAGTCTCGCCCCGGTCTTCATACCCTCAATGTACGCGACCTTCTCAAAAACTG
>Ga0129308_1003856_pt1 | contig 10167 bp, 14 predicted proteins | sample L827metagenome_FD_94440 | JGI IMG/M metagenome (GOLD analysis project Ga0129308, IMG submission 94440) | Ring-tailed lemur group fecal microbial communities from Wisconsin, USA - L827 metagenome | ecosystem: Host-associated > Mammals > Digestive system > Large intestine > Fecal | place: USA... | reverse complement strand
TTTACCGCTTGCTTCTTGAATTCTTCGTCATACTGTTTTCCTGTTCCCATTTCTGACACTCTCCTTTTTCTTTTATTATAACTTCTTTGCTCGGATTGTGTCAAGTTTTATTATACAACATCATCATGATGTGAAAGCTCCGATTCAGCAAGCCCAAGCTTATGATATGCCATTGCAGCTAATCTTGTTTGATTGTTTTCGGAAGCGATTTGCAGCCATGCTGACGCCGCTTGAATTGCATCAGTATAATCCATACTTAAAAAAGATTCGGCATAACGCTTTGCTTGCATATTTATTAGAGCATCTGGTGTATCCAATTTATGGATTTTTTGCAAATATTGCGCTTGTAACTCCGGGCGATTTGTTTTTTCAGCTATTTCCTGCAAGAACAGATAGCAGTTCAAATACTGCAGTTTAAACGTTTCTTGTAATCCAAGCGTTTCAAGGATATCAAGGATACGCAGATTGCACCATTCTGCATTTTTATAGTCATGTTCAGCCATATATACTTTATGATTCATACTGTTCAGGAAAAAAGTAATAAAATCTGAATTTCCATGAATATTATGTGCGGTATGATCCAACCATGTAATCTCAAGCTTTCTTTGATCTGCATTAAAATTTAACAGATCGTCAAGAGTTGCAGCTGCAACATAAATAACATCTTCGCAATGCTCAATATCTGGTTTTAACTCTTCACACAACACTTCGGAAATTAATGGATGCAGGATAAGAATCGGGCTTTCTGTAATTATAACAAGCTGTATCCATCCGTGCTGAATCACGGAGTCCAGAGCAGAAATCGGCAGCTCTGACATATCCATAATATCCATAAAAAATGACTGATATAATGGCGTTGGTCCAATCAAAGCAGCAAATCTCAATACCTGCTTCATATCCTCAGAAAGTCCAAAGATGTTGAACAGTGCAGCAATATGTGCATAGGCAGTATTGCTTTTCAAATTGCCATCCTTGAATCCACGCACCTTGCCGATGTTACCGGCGGTAATGCCATTTTGCGCCAGAAGATCATACATCGCGACGGGTATGATTTCCAGAGCCTGCATATGCTTTGCAATCAGCTCCAGAGCCATTGTATGACCGAGCATCGCAGCGATAATATTTTCAATTGCAATTTCATTTTCTTCGTCAACATCCGACTTGTAATAATAGGTCATGATGCTGTAGAGGTCATTATAATTATCAATTACATCAAGTTCATATTGAGGAAATGTATCTGCATAATCTATACGGGAAGTGAGCAAAATTTTGCACGGCAGTTATATCAGGTCGTCTATATTGTCGCAATTCTCCGTGTCAAAATTGTCAATGATAATAAGGTGACGCGGTGTGCAAATGTCTTGTAACACCTTTATTTTCCGTTCAAAATATTCCGCATCTTCTTCATCTTCGGAACGAATACAGTTCACTATCGGGAAATTGGAATCTAACACGACCGTGTCTATGATGCTTTTTCTGAATCTAACAAATATGACCGCATCATAATCTTCGCTGTGAGAGAGTGCATAATGCTTAGCAAGCTCAGATTTTCCGATACCGCCAATACCGTGGAGTATCAAAAAATGATCCTGAGAAAGCGCATCGTGAATCTCCCGAATTTCCTTATCGCGTCCGCAGAAATAATTATTGCCCATAGGGAGAAATGTTTTCAGATATGGCTTGGGATTCTGGTTTTCCTCGATATATGGCTCGATCAAGTCAAGAAGTTCGTCACAGCTTTGGAAGCGTTTCTTTGGATTTGCAGCCAATGTGTTTTTGAAGATCTCCGTTACCATACGACGAACTTCCGGCTTTTCAGAACGAAGAAAACTATTATCAAATTCTGTTTCCCAACCGGCTCTGTTGCGTCTGTCTGAAACGTTGGGCTGCCGATGAAAAAGCAGATACATAAATAACGCACCAATTCCGTAAATATCGGTAGATTCTGAAATATCTCGGAGTTTTCTTTGCAGCAATTCCGGAGCTGCCCAAGAGTCGGTACATGACAAGTGCTCAGGCTGAATTTCTCCCATACGGACTGAACTGTCAAAATCAAACAACATGACCATTTCGGGAGTTTCCGGGTAAAGCATAACATTCTGAGGTTTCAAGTCAAGATACAAATAGCCGTTATCGTGGAAATTTGCCACCTGCAAAGTAACAGCACGAATCACGCGAAAAATATCATAAAGTGTTAGATCCGCATCGTCAATAGAACTGCATTCTGGCAGCTCATAGCAATATATTTTGTACCGTTTCCTTCGTAAATTCCTTGAATATTGGCAATGCTGTTCATGCTTTCGGGCAGTTCCCGGAACTGCATCTGCTTTTGATAGCCGTCTGTAAATTGCAGCATTGCTTCATCAAATGCAGCTTTATCCGCAGTATGCAGAAAATTATCTTCCCTTATCATGTTCAGCCATTCCGGATAAAATTCTTTCAGCCGAACATGAAAAGAATTACCCTCAAAATCTTTATAGACGGCAGTATACACGATACAGCTTCCGCCCATGCCGACAGTTTCCGTAATTTTGAAATCATATGATTTATTTGTGCCGATCTCATGAAGCTGGATCATCGTCCCATTTTTTAATGGTGTTCTCATGCTGCTGCACTTCCTCTAAATAGTTTTTGAGTTCATCAAGGCTTTGAAATCGCCTGTCAGGATCGCTGCACAATGTTCTGCTGAATAGTTCCGAAAAGTGTGGATATTTGACGAATCTGCGCCGTTCCAACCATGTAATAGGTTTTCCCTCAATACGCTGATACAGATAGCTGCCGATCAGAAATATATAGGCGGATTCTGAATAACGGTCATATTTCCTGCATTCCGGCGGAATCAAAGAATGTTGATCCATGTTCGTAAAGTAAGCAGCATATTTTGCCAGAAATTCTCTGATTGGCAGCCTTTCGTGCTTCATAATAGCAATGATTTGTAGTGCATCATTGACGATCTGTTTCATAATTATCTCTCCTTGTGTCTGTATCATAGCACATGGAGAGAAAAGTTTGTAAAAATGATTTTTCAGAACTCGTCCTCTACAATGTCGGTATAATATTTTGCAATTGCGTCACGGAATTCATTCAACGGATATTCGTTGTAAGCGCAGTGCATAAATAGCCAGTCGTATGGGTTTCTGATGTACAGCTTCGGGTAGCCGCAGGAATAAAGCAGATCGTCTGTTTCATACACAAAATCCCGGAAATCTTCTTCCAGAGAACAGAACATTTTGTCATTCCTGTTCTCGTAGAAAAGCGAGGCAAAGTAACGGTAAAAGTTCAGCAAAATAAGGGCTTTCCGCATGGATTCGTAGGAAACAGGCTTACCGTTGCGTATATTGGAAAGCTGCATCTTCAATGGGAAATTCACCTTGATCGTTTCAGGCAATTCGGCAGATTTCGTGAAGGATTTCTCTCCTGAATATTTCAGAATATCTGCGCCGAGAAGCTGAAACAAAAGCAGGTCAATATTCTTTTTTCGATTGATATTCCGTGATTCATGCTCTGTAATTTCAAGCTGATACATCTGCAGTGCAAGCTCCGTTGTCTCTTCGATCAGGTCGGCAGCGTATCTGTAGGCGGTACGATTGTTCCGAAAAAAATTCATTGCTGTTTTTTTCAATGTATGCAAACAGTTCCTTTTCTGTATGGATGCTTTTCAATGCACTGCCTATCATGTGGGTGTATTCAAGGATCGGCTTTTCATCAGCGTGAGAATCAAGAATTTTTTCAGTCTGCTCAATAAGCCGCAGCGCATCCGTGTAGCCTAAAGAATTTTCAAAGCAGAAATAATATACGCATTCTCTATGGTCACGGAAATTGAACGGGCAGTCGAAATAAACCTTCAGAAAAAATTCCGTCACATCTTCCAAGGTAAATTCCAAAGCAAAACAAAGCTGATAAATAAGTTCACGGCTTCGTCCGCCTGATATGGGACGCTTATCTGTCAGCCAGTTTCTGATATTCGTTGGATTCAACGGAATATGCTTTTCAATGCACTTGTTTTTTACAAAAGCAGTTTTATCTTCCACGGAATTTTTATCGCCCGTATATCCGTGTGAAACGAGGGATTCAGTCAATCCGTCAGAAAAGATTTTGCAGGGATATGTATGGAGATAATCGTCCTCGTTGGCTGTTTCATCGTCCAGAAAGGTATAGTCATCCTCAAACAGTAAATCAAGACATCGGCGAGTTAGTTCTCCTGCATTGTCATATATTTTATCCTGCATATGTATTCTCCTTAATTTTGAAATCAGCTTGGTCTGAAAATCATTTTTACAAACTTTTCTACGCTCATGGTAAGATGAGATCACAGCAGTGATGCTGAACAAAAAGGAGGAACTTACCATGATGAATAAAACTTGGAAAGACGAAAAAGGAAATTGTAAATGTGAGAGCTGCGGCAAGAAAGTGCCTCAGAACAAGCTGTATTTTGAGCGTGGACTTGGTTACTGTAAGGCTTGTTACAACGACATTCAGCGTTATAACGCACGTAAAAAGAAATAAGGTCAATCAGTTATCGGGATAGTATCGTCTATTAGATCGCATATACTCACGTCCAACACTCGTGACAATGCGACTAATTCAATATCGGTAACGAAACGCTCGCCGTTTTCGATTCGGCGGATAAAATGATGATCTACATCGAATCCGGCGAGCTGCATCATTTTTGCAAGTTGCCTTTGTGAAATGTTTCGCTTATGCCGAATGGCCGTCAGTCGTTCTCCCGTAATATTATTGGAGCCTGTTTTGGTCTTTAGTTTGAACATTTTACACACTCCTCCCATAAAAAAGTATATCATAATATCTCAGTATGCAAATAAATTATGAACCAAGTCAGGCTGCTTAAGTTTTATTATATCTCATAAAAAGCCACTTTTATCTTAATTTGTATTTGTTGATTTTTAATAGATAGCCGCTTGATCTTTCATCAATTATGCCAAAAGTGGTAAATAGTGCTTGACACTTATTTTATTATATGCTATAATTGTCTTGTAAGTGGTTAACACTGTTTACCACAAAATGATTTTAGTTTTGTATATGTAATTAGTTGCTGACAGAGGGGCTGACTGAGACTAAAATATGTCTGCGCATCTAACACGCCATATTTAGTCAACCTCTAAAATAATCATTAAAGCACGGTCTTATTTCAAGGTTATGAATAGTCAGCCTGATCTTTCCAAAGAAGAAAACGTTCATTTGTTCAATAGCATCAAAATTATACAAGAAGAACTGTAAAAGAAACTATTATAAAAAATCGGAGGAATTCACATGGGAAAAATGATGCTTAGAAAAACTGACAAGGTATGCGCTCTTTGCAGATACTGGAATGGTGCAAGAGGCAGCGATACGATTCAGCCTAAGCTCGGTGGAAACTTTCAGGCTGAATCAACCGAGAAGCAGACTTGCTATCAGAGAGCAAGTCAGACAACAGCAAACTTTAGATGTGAAAAGTTTGAACCGAGATATTAATAATTTGATTGGAGGAATCACTATGGCAAACGTAAAATTTGTATCAATCTGCAAAAACTGCGGTAAAAGAGGCAACACTGTCAGCGGCACATTTGCAGGCAGCAAGCCGGGGACAACTCCGCAGGTAAACGGAAAGTGTCCTGCACACCCCAGTGGCAAGCCGAATATGCCTCACGTTGCAGAGTGGGTGAAAATTTAAAGAGGAGTTTAAAATGAGCAAACTTGTAAAGGTGACATATAATGATGAAACGCTGGAAACCGTCATTACTGTAGACGGTCAGCCGTTTGATACATCCATAATAAGCGGTAAGGAAATTACCGACTGGGCATATCCGTTCATGGTTCGCAAAGTGCGTTGGGACGGATTCTATGATGAAATGGTTGCTGCACTCGGCGGCGAAAAAGCCTTCGATCTTTTGTTTGAGGGCAGCGACGAGGCTCTTGAAGAGTTGAAAGAAGCGTGGGAAGATGCGCCTGTCAATGTTGTCTCCGGAGAACAGGGAAACACTGTTACGATCATGTACGATGCAGATGCGCTGACTACTGAAATTACCGTAAACGATCAGCCTTTCGATACATCACGCATTAACGGTAAGGAGATCGAGGACTGGGTATATCCGTTCATGATGCGCAAGGTTAAATGGGACGGTATTTTCGATGAACTGAAAGCGTTTCTCGGAACTGATGAATATGATATACTGTTTTCCGGTTCAAGAGCAGCCATGAAAGCGCTTATGGAAGAGTGTCCGGAAATGGTTTCAATCACTTTAAAGAAAATCGACAGTTCTGATATATGCAATGCTGTTTGCAGTTCTAAAGAAATATTTTCGGAATTTTATGCAGATAGGGATAATGGAAAAATGACAGAGCATATTATTTCGGAAATCAAGAAGGCTGTAGAAGTGCTTAAAAAAAGCAACGAAACAGTTTTTCCTGTTTCTGTTAGGGCTATTACTGATGTTTCTGGAGTATCAGGAAGTGATAGTCCCCGTACAGCATTTTCAATTGAAGAGCTTATTGAATGTATTTCTGAGATATATGAGAGTTGGGATTATCCGAGGGCAAATATATATAGAAGAGATAACAATATCCGTTGGGATAGTGGTTTTACGATTGAAATATCTGCACAAGACGAGAATGCTTCTATTGATATGACTTACGAACTTGAAGAACAGGCGTATTATCTTTATAATAAAGGATGTCATGAAAAAGATTTAAAAAAAGCATTTGAATATTATAAAAAAGCTGCTGAAAAAGGTAATGTTTGGTCGCAGAAGAAACTTGGCGATTGTTATTACAACGGAGAAGGTGTGACACAGGATTATGCAAAATCGGTAAAATGGTATACAAAAGCCGCTGAACAGGATAATGCAGATGCACAGGAATCATTAGCACAATGTTATACTAATGGAAATGGTGTGGAACAGGATTATTCTAAAGCTTTAGAGTGGAGAATACCAACTATTATTGACCGTCTTGTACAGCAGAGCATATTACAGGTATTAGAGCCAATTTGTGAAGCAAAATTTCATGAGCGGAATAACGGTTTCAGACCAAACAGGTCAGCAGAGCACGCCCTTGCACAGTGTTATAAAATGATTCAACAACAAAATTTGCACTTTGTTGTAGATATTGACATCAAAGGATTCTTCGACAATGTGAATCATGCAAAGCTGATACGCCAGATGTGGGCAATGGGAATCAGAGATAAAAAGTTGATTTGTGTGATTAAGCAAATGCTGAAAGCCCCAATCATCATGACGGACGGTTTAAAGGTTTACCCGACAAAAGGTACGCCGCAGGGCGGTATATTATCCCCTTTACTCGCCAATATCGTTCTGAACGAACTGGATTGGTGGATAAGCAGTCAATGGGAAACATTTCCGACAAGGAAGAACTATGCTCATATAATAAAAGACGGTACAAACAACAATGGGCATAAATATGTGGCACTTAGAAAAACAGGTATGAAAGAAATGTATCTTGTAAGGTATGCGGACGATTTTAAAATCTTCTGCCGGAAACGCAGCGACGCAGACAAAATATTTACAGCAGTTAAGAAGTGGCTGAAAGAACGGCTGAAACTCGACATAAGTGAAGAAAAGTCCAAAGTGGTAAATCTGAAAAAGCATTACTCTGAATTTCTGGGATTCAAATTAAAAGCAGTCCCAAAAAGAGGAAAGTTTACAGTCATGTCACACATGTCGGATAAGGCGGCTAAGAAAGAAACCGAAAAACTGAAAAATCAAATAAAGGTAATTGGAAAATGCGGAAACAGCAAAGAACAATTACAGGAAATCAACCAATACAACTCTATTATTTTTGGCATTCACCACTACTACAGATATGCTACAGCTATCAGTTCAGACTGTGCAGCAATTTAGTTTAAGGTTAATACAACAGCATACATTCACCTCAAAAGACAGTTGAAAAAGAGGGGTGAAATAAAATCACAATATATAGCCGAGCACTACGGTAAAACAAGAATGCTTCGCTTTATATGTGGAAAGCCATTGTGTCCAGTTGGATATGTGCAGACTAAGAACCCAATGTACAAGAAAAGAAAGATATGCAAATACACTCCAGAGGGCAGAGAAGAAATTCACAAAAACCTGAAATTTGAAGAAAGTGTAATTCAAACTATGCATCTGCTTGCAAAATCCAATATTCATGGCAGAAGCGTAGAATACATCCAAATGCACATCGCGGAACGGGGCATTGCAAAGGGTGTCGGGAAGTATAACAGCAGATACCTGTTCTCCGGTATCATCATCTGTGGCGAATGCGGAAATATATTCAAGCGGCAGATCATTTCCAGCGGTGTAAGCTGGTGCTGCAAGACACATCTGAAAAACAAAGCAAAATGCTCCATGATGTTTATTCATGAAGAAGCGTTCAAGGCTGCATTTGTTACGATGCTCAATAAGCTGATCTTCGGCAGAAAGCAGGTGCTTCTTCCACTCTATGAGCTGCTCCGGATTTCAGATTCTGATGAGAATATGCAGCGGATTCAGAGCTTGAAACAGGAATTGCAGCGAAATACGGAACGGAAGGATACGATTCGTCAGCTCCGCGCACAGGGCATCATTGACAGTGCAGTCTACAATCAGGAAATAGGGATTATTGAAAAGCAATGTGAAGAATACCGTGCAAGGCTCACAGGACTGCGTCAAACAGATTCCGGGGAACTGCTCAGTGAAACGGAAACGCTCCTGCGCTTTGCGTATTCTGCCGAAATGCAGACAGAATTCAACGAACAGCTTTTTGCATCCTTCGTTGAGAGCATCATCGTATACACAAGAACCAGCGTCGGATTTAAGCTGAAATGCGGGCTGACGCTAAAGGAGGAATTATGTACGGATACAAAGTAGAAAACGGAAGAATCGTCATTGTGGAAGATGAGGCAGCTATTGTTCGCTGCATATTCCAAAATTATCTGTCCGGCATGAGCATGAAACAATCCGCCGCAAATGCAGGCGTTGATTTCACCCACAGCAGCGTGAAGAAGATTATCAGGCAGAAACGATATATCGGTAACGACTTCTATCCTGCTATTATTGACAAGGACATATTTGCACGCGCCAACGGCGAACTGCTCCGCAGAGCCTCAAAGCACGCCTGTGGGAAACGGCTGAAAGAGCCGCCGATTTTCAAAAATTTTGTGATGGCAGTACCAACGGAGCAGTTCGATGATCCGATAAAGCAGGCGGAATATATCTACAGCTTGATTGAGGTGAAACGATGAATGTGATAAAAATTCCTGCGAAGCCGCAGAAGGGTAATAATACTGCAAAGCAAGAGGTCAAGCGCCTGCGTGTGGCAGCATACTGCCGTGTCAGCACGGACAATGATGAGCAGGCAACAAGCTACGAAACGCAGATCGAGCATTATACGGAATATATCAATAAGAATCCGGAATGAGTGCTGGTCAATGTGTACGCAGACGAAGGTATCAGTGCGACAAACACGAAGAAGCGAGATCAATTTAACGCTATGATTGAGGACTGCAAAAGAGGGCTGATCGATATGTAACCTCGAACTTTGATACAAAGCCTATAACGAAAACATCGCAGAATAAGGCTTTCTGCGATGTTTTTACATTTAAGACTTCATGAATTTCATTTTAAATTGCCACTGATGCCCGTTTTCTATCAAAGCAAGATGAACCCACCAAAAGTAAAATTTGAACCCCTTTGAGGAATAATCAAATTGTATAGGCAAAATCAAAAAGTACAGGGTAAAATCAAAATGTTTATTTTGACTTTAGCGCATTATTCACAAATGAATTGTTTATAACAACCGAGAAACAGATACTTTTTGATAATCATAAAACGATAACAGTCACAGTGATTTTAAACTTACTGCGACTGTTTTGCATTTTGAAATAGAATTAAACGATAGCGATGTAATCGTGAATTTCAAATACTTTATGGCAACAAAAGTGTAAACTGATTTCGTTTGCATGCAAGGATACCTTCTGCACGAAGTTTGCTGATCTCAGATGACAGACCACTTCTGTCCACTTCCAAGAAATCTGCCAGTTCCTGTCTATCATAGGGAATGGTGAAGCTGCTTGTATTCTTTGCCTTTGCCTGCTGGAGCAAATACGTCATCAGCTTTTCCCTTGTTGTACGCTTTGAAGTAATTTCAATTCTCTGATGAAATATCAGATTTTTTGTTGCGATTACCTTTAGC
>Ga0129308_1003855_pt1 | contig 10169 bp, 5 predicted proteins | sample L827metagenome_FD_94440 | JGI IMG/M metagenome (GOLD analysis project Ga0129308, IMG submission 94440) | Ring-tailed lemur group fecal microbial communities from Wisconsin, USA - L827 metagenome | ecosystem: Host-associated > Mammals > Digestive system > Large intestine > Fecal | place: USA... | reverse complement strand
GGTTCAAGGCCCACGTGGGCGTGGACGCCGTGGCGGGCACCGTGCACACGCTCGAGGTCACGGCCGCCAACGCCCACGACCTGACGCGGGCCGCCTCGCCGGTCGGGCCCGGCGACGCCGACGTGTGGGCCGACTCGGGCTACACCGGGGTGTCCAAGTGGGTCGAGGGCACGCCCACCGCCTCGGCGAGGTGGCACGTGGCGAGGCGCAAAAGGTCCGTGCCCGAGGACGAGCACCCGCAGGAGAGCATGCTGGCGAGCGTGCGGTCGCGCGTCGAGCACGCCTTCCACGCCCTCAAGGACCTCGTGGGCCTGCGCAGGACCAGGTACAGGGGCATGTCGAAGGTGACCAACCAGCTCTGCGCCGCGTTCGCCGTCGCGAACCGCCTGCTCGCCTCGCGCCGCCCGCCCCTGCAGGGGCCGCCGGCCTGCGCGCAGGACCGCGTGCGCCTGCGCTCCGAGCTCGTGGGGGTGCTCGGGGCGGCTGCCGCGGCAGCGTAGGGGACGCGGGGGCGCCCCTTGGCCGCCCGATGCGGGCGGGACACGACAAAAATCCCCCGGCGGCCCCTCCCGGGCCGGTTTTTGACGCTGGCACGGGAGGGATTGTGGCCGGGGGGCTACTTGTTCATTGCTTTCCTAGGCCCCGTCTATCCGATTGGATTGGCAAGAAACTCGGGAGGCTCATAAGCGGGTAAAACACCCATGATGTGCTCGGCTGCCATAAAGGCGGTGGTGGCAGCAAAGGAAACGCCGCCGTTTACGTTCAAGCCCATGCCATAGCTTGAGTCGGGGCCGTTGCATCCGCCCATGGTACATCCAGCTGCATAAAGCCCCTCGATGATGGGGCCATGCTTGGAAATGACTTGCATGCGCTCGTTGGTATAAAGTCCGGCGTGAGTTGAGAACAGGCAAGAGCCAAAGCCACAGCCGTAAAATGGCGGGTCGCTGATGGGGTGCATCCACTCAAATGGGATACCACAAGGATCTTCCTTACCTGAGGCGACCAGGTCGTTCCAGTCGGCGACGGCCTGTAGAACGATTTCCTCATCAAGATTCAACATTTCTGCCAGCTCTTCCAAGGTATTTGCTTGCTTGATGTAGCCGTTGTCCAGGCCGCGCTTATACCCAATGCGCCAGTCAGTCTCAACGCATCGTTGTACCACGGGCATTTCGGGTACGATGAGGCGTCGACAACACTCCTGCTCAATTGCGCTGGCGTACTCATCGTAATGGTTATCCCAAATGCGATAGGCCATGCCCCCTGGCAGGCTGTTGAGAAGACGGGCTTGTTTTCCGTATTCGGAAACATGGGTGTAATACTGGTGACGCTTCCCTGTGAGGTCGAAGCTGAGCCATGCCTGTCTGGCGAGTTGGTTGTCGCCGCTGTAAAGGTAATAGTTCCACGGCACACCGTCGATACCGCCGTCAAAGGACTGGTAGGAGTCAAATCCGGTGAATGCAGCTCCAACGCCCAGACCCATGCGGATGGCTTCGCCGGTATCTTGAGGGCCGCTTGAACTGCACTTGGCGCGTGCAAATGCACTGGGAACATATTTTGCGAGCATGTCACGATTGGCGCCCATGCCCCCTGCGGCAAGTATGACGCCGTCGGTTGCCTCGTAATATGCGGTGTCGCCGCTGACGGTCTCAACCTGAACGCCGCAGATCTTGCCGCCTTCATCTTGCACCAAGGCGGTAAGCGTCGTGGAGAGCATCAATTCTCCGCCCAGTTGCTGTAGCTTCTCGGCAAGGAAGCTGTACACGGTGATGTTGGCACGCTCGGCGCATCCACCAAGTTCCGCACCTTTGGGCGAGACCCCCGAGATGCCGCCCTGCGCACCGCCAGTTGTGGTTGGCTCCCATTCAAACCCCAGGTCGCCCATCCAGTCGACGACTCGCGTTGCGTTGGAAAATACATTGCAAATGGTTGCGACGTTGGGACTGTCGGGAATTTGCCGGGCGACAAACGACTGTAGCATCATGTCGCGGATATCAGGCAAGCCGGCATCAAGCTGAGCCCTTGATCCGCTTACGGCAAAAATCGAACTCTCTGCGCTGGCTCCGCCTACACTGGGCATTTTTTCGATACACGCCACCCTGGCACCGAGTTCCTGAGCACGTACGGCTCCGAAGAGGCCGCCGCCGGATCCAACGACTACCACGTCGTAAGTTCCGTCCCATATAGTGGGCGTGCGCACGGCGGCGATATCAGCGGTGTTCTCGTCGGAACCCTCGATGTTCAAACCCCACGCTTGGCTGGGTGCGATCTGCGCCAGCATCCCTGCGGCTGCAGTTGCACCTGTGGCTGCGACGAACGTGCGCCTGTCCATCTCCTTGATAGCCATGTTTTCTCCCTGCCTGTGCGTTTCGGGATGTATCAATTTGAGTAGGGTGGGATGTGACGCGGACAATGCTCGCTTGTCGGTTGTCACATCCCGCCCGTGACGAGAAGTGTTATGCGCTGGGCTTCAGGCCGCGTTCTTCGGCAGCATCGCGCAGGATTTGGATAAGCTCGACATGCTTGATTTCATGGTTCTGGCAAATCTCGTCGCACTTGCCGCACATCAGACAATCCCACAGGCCGTTCTGTACGGCTTCGAGTACGCGGTCACCCTGGTCGTAGGGGTCAAGGTGACGAAAAGCAAGTGCCACCATCTTTGCGGGTCCCGCATAGGTAGGCGTGATGGCTTTGCCCGGGCATCCCGAAGTACAGGCCTGGCAGCGGCAGCAGTACTCGGTCATGTGCAGACGTTCGGCAATCTCGGGCGTGAACGCCTCGGTCTGCGTATCGATCTCTTCTTTAGTTAGCGGGAAAGCGCGTACACGGCTGTAGGTTTTAGCGAGTTCCTGTTGAGCGCGACGCTTGTCGACTACGAGGTCGCGGATGACCGGGAAGCCCTGAAGCGGCTGGATGGTGTGTGGTGAATCGTCAAGGAACGCGAAGCAGCCAAAGACAGGTTCGCCGTCTACCGTCATGGTACAGCGTCCGCACAAGCCGCCACGACAGGTATAGTCGAAGCTCAGGGGCTCAATGTTTTCATGGATATACATAAGGCACTCAAGAACCGAGAAATTCTCGCGCCAGGGCACCTCGTACGTGCTCTGATGGGGTGCCGCATCCTCGGCGGGGTTAAAACGTTCGACAGTAATCTGCATGATGTGGTCCTCTCCTCAACAATACGATTCGCTCTTACAGGGAAATTTTGTCGAAGGTAAGACTGCCGTCTTCGTCCTGATAAAAGCCCAGAACGCAATCCCACTCGGGGTTAGGCTCGGGATATTCGGGACGCAGGAAGTTTCCTCGGCTTTCGGGACGCACATAGGTTGCCTCAATTGAGATGCGCGTCAAGTCAAGGAGGTTGATGGTCTCGATAGCATCCTTCCAGTCGCGGTTATACGCGCTGGAATGATCGGCCAGACACATGCGAGACAGGTCTTCGTCCGCGATGCGCTTTAGTTCGGCGCGGGCTTCTTCCAGCTCTTCAAGGGGTCGAACGACGTTGAGGCAACGGTAGCCAAGGTCCTGAATCTTGCGCTGAATCTCAAGCGGACGGAGCGAGTCTGCGACCTCACGGATGCGCAGATTCTCAAGTCGGTCAATTTCTCGCTCGGCATCGGAGAAGTCAATCTGAGCGAGAGGTTCAAGGGCGTTGGCGTATGCGATGGCGCGCTTCATTGCGTACTGACCATACTGACGTTCACGAATGTTCGTCGAACCGCCGTTACAGCCCGCCACGCCGGCACCGCGCGCGCAGAACAGGCCGGCGAACTCGGTGCTCATCAATTCGTTGTCGACCACGGGCGTACCGCCGTGCTCGTACATCTCAATCAGGCACTCCATGGGGTTTTCGGCCAGGTCGATGCCGCACTGCGACTCGATGCGGTTGACGGCGCGCTTGTACATATAGCGCATTTGGCCGCGGATTTCCTCGTTTGCGGGCAGGAAGATGCCGCCGTTGGGGCCACCGTAGCCATCCTGAATGTGCTTGGCCACGACCTGGTTGAAGTACTGGCGATTGTTGACCATGGTCTCGCGGTCATATTGATCGTCGAGACAGAAGGCAACGCCATCCTTGTCGTACATGAAATCGATGTCCATGGAGTCGCCACCGAACATTGCACCCTCGGACACGGCCCAACAAGAAGGTGCGACGCCCATCATGTCGTAGGCACCGTGCTCGGCGTCGCCGATGCGGCCGCCGTGACGGAAGATGCCCATGTCGACGTCGCCGGTGTTGTCGGTCGACTGATTTGAGATGGAGCTCAGTGTGACATAGCCGTACATCTGGGTCGATCCGCCCGTGGCGAGAACCGTTGCCCTGGAGCGGTAAACTCGATACTCGCCGGTAGGCAGATATATGCCCACGCAACCCACGCACTTGCCGTCATTGACGAAGATGTCCGTGATCATGGTGTAGTCGTGAACCGTGACATAGTCATTCTGGGAGAAATGGTCGAGCCAATGGCGCGGGAAACCCCACTCCACACCCTGTGCGGTGGGATAGTCAATCTTGAAGTGTACCGAACCATCATCGTTGCGGTCGGAGAGTACCTCGCCCCAATTAGCGATGACAGTGTAGTCGTTGGGGCGGTAGCGGTCCTCCTCATTGACGGTCTCGCGCAGCTCGGTTATACAACCGTTTGGCGTACCCGAGGGATCGCCTGTGGGAGTCCAAGTGTAGACGACATCCCAGTTCATTCCCGTGGCGCCGCCAAAACCAAACGGGGCCTTGTCGATGACCAAGACGCTCTGACCTTCGTGGATTGCCTCGTCCACTGCCGACATGGCAGTCATACCTGCGCCGATGACAACAATGTCGGCATCGAAGACCGTATAGCTGACTTTGGCAGATGTGGCGGGAGCGCTCTGTGCCTCGGACGTGGAAGAGGGCTCCTCGGCGGAAGCCTCCGTGGCGCCGACCGCGGCCAAGGCACTGGCGATGCCGCTCGTGGCCACAAACGAACGCCTGCTTATCCCTTGATTCCCAAATTCGTTGAACATAGTGTTCCTCCCCTTAATTCCCGTCCCGTCATAACGGGGTTGAGGCTGACTATAGGGGCGCGGGGCTATTGATATCTAGGAGTTCGGTTGACACAGGGGATTGATTGTCTACTGAATGGTTGTCATTCGGGTGGTATTGTATGGACATCGGGTAGTGACTTTGAAAATGATCCATGTGCGTATCGACGGGGGGACAGCCGTGGATGACGACTTAAGGGGCCTTTTTCCTTTCGGCTTCGAAATGCCCGGTGGGCTTTCCACACGTATGGCCATAGTGCATGCAGTGGACAAACCCATTGACAAAATGTCTGTTACAGAGATTTGTAAACGTGCCGGCATTTCACGTCAGGCATTCTACAAGTATTTTTCCAGCAAATACGGCGTATCGATTTGGTTCGCACAAATGTGCCAAGATCTTTATCTAAACCAAGTAGGGCGACGTTACACCTGCATCGATGGCTATTCGCGTCATTTTAGGTTGCTGAGCACAGAAAGGGAGCTGTTCTTCAACACGGCTTCAGGCGGAGACGTCCCTTCCAAAAAATGGGGCAACATTCGTGGGAGAACAGGCACCCTGCTTGAGACCCTTGTCTCATATTGCGGACTGGAGCGGACGCCCGAACTCGAGTTCAAGGTGGAGTTTTTTATCTATGGCGAGATAGAGATGGGTCGGCGTTGGATGGCCAATCGCATGGTCGAACAGCCTGAGGTGCTGGCGTGCAGGATGGTGGCTTCGATGCCCGAAGGCATGTGCGCCGCCTTGGATGCCTCTGCCCTGATGCGGCGAGGCAAAATATAGAGTCCGATACATGCGCACGGGGCATTCTAGTGTTTTGTTTGACACCTCCGAAAGGACTTTGCGAAAGCGGCCGCCTGATGCGTCTTCCTTCATTTTCTCGGTGTAATACATGTCAAAACATTGTTTTCACCGTGCTAAAGATAGGGCGAACTGAAGGAGGCGGCCTCCAAAACTCCTTCGGAGGCCGCCTCCTGGCAGGGTCATGTTCACTCAAGTGCAGGGCATGGCCTGAAAAAGACCGCGACAACTTTATGCGCGGTCTGTTTGGCGCGTTACCCCAGCACGTTTTCGAACGCGAGCCACGAAGGCTGCTCGGTGCACACGACGCGGGCGCTCACGTAGGCGCGCGGCAGGCTCACGAAGCGCGTGCCCTGCCAAATGCCCGAAGGCTGTCGCTGCACAACAAGCGCGACGTCGGCCTGACGGTCGTTGACCAGGCAGAGGGGCAGCATGAGCTTCATGGCATCGGCTGCAGGGTCGAACACGGGTACTGCCAGGCGATAGTTGCGCCTGCATGCGGCGATTGCCGCGTCGACGGCATCGTCAAGGGCGCGGGTGAGCCTGCGATAGACTGCCGGCGTGCCCGTGATAAAGCGGGCCAAGCGAACCTGGGCTTCGGTGCGCTGGGCGACGGGCAGGGACGTGTCGCCCATGCGATCGAGCATGCCGCAGGGGCCTTCCATGTCGGCGAGGGCGTCGCGCAGGAAACCACGAGGCAGACGTCCCAGGCAGTCGTCGAGGAGCGTGTGGAAGTCGAGGACGACGCGGGCATCGGGCTGAGGCACCACATCGTCGAGCGAGGTCAGATAGGTTGCTGCCTGAGGGATGCATTCAAGCTCGGAGGTGATGCGCCTGCCCAAATCACCCGAGCCGGCCAGCGCAAATCCGGCGAAGCGCCAGGGAGTGTTCACGCGGCAGGGCTCGAAGCAGGCGAACACGTCATCGCCTGAGGGCGTGGCAAGTCCCGTGTTGAACGCGGCGAAATCACCTGCGGAAGAAGTTCCGAGCTTGCCCTGTGCGCGCACGCGGTGGAACGTGACGGCAAGATACTCGCGCAGGATGCCGTAGCGTGTGGCACCGGCAGCACTGGGGGTGACTTCTGTGCCGGGATAACTCCAGCGCTCGGGCGCGACCATGCGGGCAAGGTCGCCCAGCACGGCGTCCCACGAGCTGATGGTGGCAAACGTGGCGAACTCGCGGATGGGATCGACTGCCTGCGAGCCCGCGGGCGACGGTGTGCCGAGGTCAGACCATGCACCCTGGTCAGCCACGGGAAGGCCCTCGAGAGAGGCAGTCTCGTGCATGTCGCCCGTGCCGTCGTCACCATCGACAAGTGCTACGGCCCAACGCATGTTGAGCCCTGGCTTGCCGGTGCGCTTGAGGGTGAGTTCGACGGGCTGGCTCCCGTCTTCGCACAGGTAGCGCAGGGGGAATACGGCCCTGCTGCGCGACCCGCACACGGTGCCCATGGCGCGGGCGGCGCTCCAGTCCTCGTCGAGCACTGCCATGAGGTCAACCTGTATGGGTAGGATGCGCGAAAGCGTGCTCAGGATGGCCGTGGGGCAGAAGACGTCGCGCGAGATGGACTGCGGGTAGTCGGCGAGGACCTCCGGGGTCGGAACCTGGCGGTCCGGATTGGGTGAGAAGGTCGCGGTCGTGTGCGGCGCGGGGGAGTGACCTGCGAAGGCAGGCTGGCGTGCGGCCTGAGGAGCCGAGATGCTTGCAGCGGGAGTCTGCTGCGGCATGCAGGACTGAGCGACAGGTGTGGATATCGGTGCGGGCTGCTGGGTCATTTGGGTGGGCGCGGCCTGAGTGGTTGCCGAGGCAGAAAGAGCTGCCTGGGCGGCCACGAGCTGACCGGTTGCCGAATCATAGGACGCCGCCAGAACGGGTGCGACCTGGAAGGATTCCAAATTAGAAACGGCCGTCTGAGCAGGCGCGACCTGGTTGGATGCCGAATCGGGAGAAGCTGCCTGGAGAGAGGATGTCTGAGCAGGTGCGATATAAGCGCGCGGGGCCTCGGTGCCAGCGACTTTAGCGACCCCATTGCTCGGTGCGTCCTTAATCGAGAACACATCCGGATTGGTGACGGTCTCCTGGATTGTGGAAGCCTGAGCGGCCAGAACCTCGGCGGGTACGTAGCTGGCCGCCTCTTCATAGGTGGGCATGAGCCACTCGTCGTCGACCGGCATGGTTGCGACGGTTGGTGCGGGAGAGGGTGCAGCCTCGACTGCGGCGGCATGTGTGCGCCTACGGGTGACGCCGCGCTTGGCGCCCGAAGCGAGGACGTCCTCGCACATACGCTGAGTATGGGAACTGGGGGAGGAGGGCATCTCTGCTGGCTTCTGCGTTTTCGCGGCCGCCACCTTGCCCTTCTTGCCTGCGCCCTTCTTGTCGGCTTCCGTCTTCTTGTGCGAGCCGGGCTTGGCTACGGCCGTCTTGCTTGCGGCGGCAAAGGGCAGCTCGCCAACGGGGTCGTAGGTGACGCGCAAACCGGTCTTGAGCTCGGCGATGGGAGTTGTCACACGGGCACGCTGCTCGTCGAGGGCGCGCTGACGCGCCTCCTCGCGGGCGCGCTGAGCTGCCTCGCGGGCCTCGACCTCCTGACGTGCGCGTTCCTCGGCCTCGCGGGCTTCTCGTTCGGCTGTCTCGCGGGCGATGCGTTCCGCTTCCTCGCGGGCGATGCGCTCCGCCTCGGCGCGTTCGGCTGCCTCACGGGCCTCCCGTTCGGCGCGTTGCTCAGCCTCGAGCTTTGCTTGAGCTTCCGCCGCAACCTTGGCGGCCCTGGCCTCTAGCTTGCGGCGCTGCTCGCCGGGCTTGGAGGGCTTGACGGTGGCTTTTACACCGGCCCACTGATTCTTGCTGCCCTTGGCTCCCTTGCCAGCGCCTTTTGCCTGCTTGCCTGCGGGTTTGGATGCCTGGGCGGCCTTTGCGGCAGCCTTTTCCTCCTCGGCCTTCTGGGCCTCAAGAAGCTGGGCATCGAGTTCGGCGTTGCGCAGCATGGTAACGAGGACGCGGCCTTTCTTGAAGACCTCGACGCGCGCCGACCCTTGGAAATGCTTGGATTCGAGCATCGTGCGAGTCGAGTCGAAGCCGACATCGGCCGCCTGTACGTCGTCGGCTGTCAGCACCTCCTCGGCGCGTTCAATGGTGACCTGCTTGCCGTAGCCGAGCTTCTCGCTCAACAGACGATAGATATAGAGGCGATTACCTGGGGTCATCGAGTCAGCCATGAGAGCGTCCAATCTATGAGAGCATCCGAGCAACGCCATGCGGCGGCCCCGGATGAAGGTTAACTGCCCCATTTTCCCAGACTTTCCCTTCACATGGAACCCACATCTCAATGTTGCACATCTGAAGCATGGGAGGGGAGGGCGAAGACGCGTAACAACTGGGCGATTTGCCGCAGCGGTTAGAGGATTCGATAAAGATATATGCCGACCAGCGCTTGATTGATATGCTATCTTGATACGCTATCGATGCAACGATAAGTACTATCGTTGCATATTCGTTGAAAAGATGCGATGATAAGTTCCAACAAGATGGCGCAACACATAACGCCGGGGTAAACATGATAGGGGTCAAAATGCGAGAAACGACCGACCTTGAGTTCAAGCGCGAGATATCGAAGAGCTATCTAAAGACCGTGAGCGCCTTTGCCAACTATGGGACCGGCAGAATCCTCTTTGGCGTGGACGATGATGGCTCTACAGTCGGTCTCCCTGACCCAGAGGGTGACTGCCTCAGAATTGAAGCCGCCATTAACGACAACCTCAAACCCGTTCCGCAGTTTAAGCTTGAGATAGGCGAGAACGCCACTGTCTGTCTCACGGTATTTGAGGGACCTGCAAAGCCCTATCTCTACGATGGAAAGGCCTTTCGGCGTGCCGATTCGTCAACAGTTGCTGTAAGTCGTCTGGAGCACAATAGGCTCACGCTGATAGGGGCTAACACTAGCTTCGACGCGCTCGAGTCCAAGGGGCAGAAGTTGGGCTTCAACTTGTTGGAAGAACGGCTCGTGCAGAAGACGGGAATCAGCAAGCTCGACACCAATGGCCTTATCTCCCTGGAGCTTCGTTCCCCCGCAAGCGTATACAACAACGCTGCTGCGCTCCTTGCTGACACAAACGCTTTCCCAGGCACCGATATCGCACGATTCGGCGACACCATCAGTGTCATCCTTTCCAGGCGTACTTTCGCTGGCGTTTCGTTACTTGCGCAGCTCGACGGTGCCATGGCGATGTTCGACGAGTATTACGAATACGAAGAGGTTGTCGGGGAAAACAGAGTTAGGCGTGAACTTGTCCCGCGCGAGGCATTCCGAGAGGCGGTGGCCAACGCATTAGTACATCGTGCGTGGGACGTGTTG
>Ga0129308_1003854_pt1 | contig 10170 bp, 13 predicted proteins | sample L827metagenome_FD_94440 | JGI IMG/M metagenome (GOLD analysis project Ga0129308, IMG submission 94440) | Ring-tailed lemur group fecal microbial communities from Wisconsin, USA - L827 metagenome | ecosystem: Host-associated > Mammals > Digestive system > Large intestine > Fecal | place: USA... | reverse complement strand
ATTGTACAGATCTACGATCTGCTGCTTGAATTCCGGAGTGTAAGATTTTTGTTTTTTAGCCATGTTAAACATCTCCTTTGCTCTTTCACTTGATAGTATAGACTGTTCAACTTTTCCTGTCCAGACTTATATACTAACACCATACTTTCCGAGGGAAAAACGCTGTCTGTCCTGCTTTCATCGGCGGTTTTGGTTTCCGTTACAGGCTCGCTTTTTTCTATGGGAGCTGTCGAAACCTCCGCACATCCGCTTATCATCACGACCAGAAGCAGCAATACCGCTAATACCTGTTTTCTCATAAAATCGACCTCCTTTGTGGCTTCATTATACGAAAAATCCCACCAATCCTCAAAGGTGGGAAAACAGGCGGAAACAGCGGTTTGCAGATATTCCTTTTCTCGGACAGTTACTGGCAGTATCAAGGGGGTGAGGTGTGGAGAGGGGGAAGCCGAAAAAGCGGCTATCCACGCAAAACGGGCAGACTGCTCCCTCGGCGTGTGGCTATCTTTCTTGGCTTCGCTGCCGTTGCAGGTGTCGGTTGTAAAATTCCAACGCTTTCACCACAAAATCCGCCTCCTGCCCTCTGGGGACAGATTTCGGTATGAGCTTGGTTATCCGTTCATCACGGAAGGCGGGCTTTTCCTTTTGGTTGGGCTTTTCTTCCTCCATAATGGAGCTGATAACCTCCTCCGTCAGCTTGCCCTCTTGGTTGTACTTTTTCATTTTGATAGCCTGTGCCAATGACGGGGTGGCATCGTTGTACTCCATCGCTTCAAGCAGGGTGTATTGCTGTTCCTCGGTCAGATAAGAGATTTCAACCGCAGGGCGGAAAGCTATCTGCCTGTCGTCCACCATTTGCAGGATTTCGGGTACAAGCTCGGTCAGGCGGATATATCGGCGTATCTGGTCTTTGCTTTCGCCTACAAGCTCACCTAACTCGGTATCAGAACGACCACTTTGCAACTTAGTCGCCAATGGCGACGAAGTTAAATCACTCCGCTGTCCTTGCCGTTTCATTGCTTCAAGCCGCATTTTATAGGCAAAGGCTTTCTCGCTTGGCAGAATGACCGACCTCTGTAAATTGCTCTCCACCATTATAATAATGGCTTCGTCACGGGTCAGCTCCTTGACCTCGCATTTCAGCGTTTCAAGCCCTGCAAACTCACAAGCCTTTTTGCGCCTGTGACCGCTGATAAGCTCATACCGCCCGTCCTCTTTCAGACGGACAGTAGCAGGGGTCATTACGCCGTTTCGCTTCACGCTCTCGACAAGCTGCTCCATATCCTCGTCCATTAAAACCTTGAACGGGTGGTCTGGGAACTCGTCAATCTCGCTGATGGGAATGTCCCGTATCTTGCTGAGTTTTGCTTCCGCACAGCTTTCGTCCGTCTGGAAAAGGTCATCGTATGCGGTCAGCTCGATTTTGGTTTCTCTGCTTCTCGCCAATCTTCGCCACCTCCTTCCCGAACTGCTCATAGGCTACGGCTACCTTGCCGCCCTTGTCGTAGGCAAAAATACTCTTGCCTTCTGCGGTGGCTTCCACGGCACGGATAGAGTGCGGTATCTCGGTATCAAAGACCTTGATTTTCTGTCCGTAGGCACTTTTCACGGTTGCCGTGATTTCTTTTGAGATATTTGTGCGGGGCATTACCATTGTCATAAGGATACCGTCAATCCGTAGCTTGGGATTTATCTGCCGCTTGACCATTGACACGGAGCGAAGCAATAGCTCTAAGCCTTTCGCAGAAAGATAGTGGGGCTGTGTTGGGATAACCACGCTGTCAGCCGCCGCCAGAGCATTGATGGTTATCATACCCAAGCTCGGCATACAGTCGATAAGCACATAGTCGTAATCCTTTTTGACCGCATTAACATAGGTCTTTAGGATACGCTCACGGCTCATAGCGTTGATTAGCCTTACCGCAAAGCCCGACAGCTCGATGTTTGACGGAAGCAGGTCAACGCCCTCGCCGTGGCGGATAATGCCTTGCGAAACATCAAGGGGCTTATCGTCTATGATGTCCTGCATAATGGTGGGGAGCGTTACGGGAATATCGTCTGGTCTGCTGTAACCGAGTGCCATTGTGAGATTTGCCTGTGCATCGGCATCAATGAGCAGCACCTTTTTTCCTTGCTTCGCCAGACTTACGCCCAGATTGACCGCCGTGGTGGTCTTGCCGACACCGCCTTTCTGGTTGGTCAGAGCAATCACTTTGCAATTTGACATAGATGCGTCCTCCTTTCGCTTAGATTTAGCCGCTTTGTCAAGGCGGCTATGTAATAGTAAACCACCCCTAAATTTTTCATCGGTGGTGTGGTTTAGTAGAAAGCAGGACGCAAAAAAGCCGCCTACTCTTAACGGATAAGAATAAGCGGCTATGTGGGCTGTGTCTTACACATATTCAATTTTTATTTTCTTGATAGGGGAGTTTGCCACCTTGAATATCAGCTCGTCCACGCAGTCCGTGTATCTGCCTTGCTGGATAAGCTGATTTTTCAGCTCCACAAGGCTATGTAAAAGCAAGGTTCTTTCTTGACTATCAACATACAAGTGATTTTTCTTTTCTCTCATACGCCTCACCGTCCTTTCCTGCTACCATTATATATGGGAATAGCTTAACATTCAAAGGTGCAAATGGGCAAAAAATAAGCGTACCACTATTTCTAATGATACGCTCATGATTTTAGATAACCTCAAAATGCTTCAAAGCATCTTTGATTGCTTCGACCTTTTCTGGGGTCGGGTGTTTCCTCGGCTGTTTCAATTCTTCTACCGCATTTGGGGCATCATACATCGGCAATCCTAAATCCCTCTTTACCTCTGCTATATATGCGGTATGTACCTTGAAGCCGTATTTAGCTTCTATGTACTCCTTAATCATCTTATAGGTAACTCGCTCTTTTGGCTTGTATGCTGCGGCTCTCTTGGCGATATTATCAAGCGGCACTTTGCCCTCACCCTCGCCAAACTCCACTTTTACGTTGATTACGCTATCAGGTTTTTTGTGGGAAAGCATTACAACCGTCTCCACATGTGTTGACACTAACATCGGAACACACACCCTTTATCTCGTCACTTATATCGGAACACATTTTTTTCACTTTCTCTCCGATACCCGTTGACTTTCCAAACCTCTCCTTTGCGTTTCCAATTTCGTTTTTAAATCCTGTTTTATATATGAAAGTAATTTTATAGGGATCTTTATTTCCATCTTCATCATAGCCACCGACTATAACTTTTTCAACTATACTCTCAAATATTCCTCTGTCAAATTCTTCTAGCACTTCATTATGTGAGAGTGCTTTTTTAAAATCCGAAAGCCTCCTTTGCAATGAACTCTTTTCATCCGACTGCTGACGTAAATATTGCAACTTTGCTTTTGCATTAGTCAGCTCTGTTTTCAGACCTACGTCTGTTTCCTCATAAATATCCTGTTCAACGACTCCACCTAAATAGTTATCCAGTAGTTTTTTTCTCTTTGAAGAAACCTTCACAATGCTTTTTTCCAACTTATGAATCTGATCTTCAACCGAACTTTCTCCAAGCGCCTTTTCAATTCGCTTTAAAAATTCTTCTAGGACATCTTTATTATCGTTGCAAAGCATCCTATAAGACTCAACAAACGCTTCCTCTATTACCTGTTCCGGAATCCCTTTACTATCAGGACAAAATCTTTTTCCTTCCTTCGTTGACTTAACACACTGCCATATTGTCTTTTTATATTTAGAACTGCTATGCCAGCGTCTGCGTGAAAGATTAGAACCGCAAAATCCACATTCCACCATACAACTAAATGCAAACTGTCTGCTGAACTTCTCACGTTTCCCCGGAATGACATTATGCTTTCGGTTCCCATTTCTTCGGTTTCTTATTTCCTGCGCCCGTTCAAATTGTTCTTCTGTAATAATCGGCTCGTGATGATTATGTATATAATACCGATCTTCCTCGCCAAGATTCTCTAAACGTCTTTTAGAAATCGGATCAACTGTAAAGGTTTTTCCTAACAAAATATCACCTTTATATTTTTCGTTATTGATAATTCCCATGATACTGGATGAAGTCCAGGGATTTCCCCGGATCGTCATATTTCCCTGTTCATTCAGTTCTCTGGCTATCATAGTGCTACCGGCTCCAGCCACATATCTATCAAATATATATCGAACAACTTCAGCACCTTCCTCGTTGATTGAAATAGATTTTGTTTCAATATCATAATCGTATCCCAAACATCCCTGGAAGCCTACCAACTCCCCTCGTTTCATTTTCATCTTTAAGCCCTTTTTTACATAAGCAGATGTATTTTCAACCTCCTGCTGTGCAACAGAACTTAAAATAGTCATTAGAAATTCACCATCTTTTAATGTGTTGATTTTCTCAACTTCAAAATAAACAGCAATATTTCTCTCTTTTAACATACGGACATATTTCAGCGTATCCAATGTGTTTCTGGCAAATCTCGGAAGGCTTTTAGCAATGACCATATCAATCTTACCATCCATACAATCCTGAATCAGCCTTTGAAATTCATCCCGCTTATCTACCTTTGTTCCTGTAATTGCTTTATCAGCGTATATACCCGAAAAAATCCAGTCTTTATTATTCTGAATTAACTCCGTATAATGCGTAACCATTGAATTATAACTTTTTATCTGATCTTCATCATCCGTACTTACCCGGCAGTATGCCGCAACTCTTAACCGCTCAATCTTTCGTCTGGCAGAACCGTCAAATGGATCATTTGCCTTAATCAATTCAACTTCCATTTTCGTCCTCCTCTTTTTGTGTTCCTATCGTAGTGTTGATTATATTATAATGCAGCACACTTGTCTCGTCAAGCGGTAATGTTAGATATAATGCCATAATCTTTCATTAATTTTTTTTGTATGATTTGATATTCGTTTTCACTAATCAATTTTTTAGAAAGCAACTGCTTTAACATAGATAGCTGCATACTATACCGCAACAATTTCTTATCATCCATGTAAATCGGATTACCCCTTTCTGCTAAATAATAATCTCCTGCAGGCGGCTGTCAGGAACGGCCTCATTGGTATACACCATCCTCCCGGACCGGAGCAGCTTATCTCCGGAAGTCTCATTATCAAAAACAGCATCCTCGCACAAAGTCCCTGTAACTTTGACTGTAATCGGATATTTCTCGCTCGTACCTTTACTTCAATACCGGTATCGATACTTCCTCGTTTCCAATGTCCGGTAACTTTGCGACACGATGTCGCAAAGTACCAGGCACAGGTAGTCATGGCGTATCCGTCACACAGCTCCACTGTTTTCGTGTCCTGCAGGATAAAATATGCACTTGTCAAGGTACAGTGCTTCATAATCTTTTGCATGGGCGAAAAGGGGATAATTCCCATGCACAAGTATTAAAGCTGAATCTCAAAACTCAAAATCTTTGTTATTAGCTTCGTTTCCATCCGCCGTTTCATATATTCATCAATCCCATACTTTATCTGCCCGGATTCATCTATAAACTTCCTCCTGCATCTGCTGTTAATGTATGGTTGAAAATAGTCAACAATCTGGTTAATAGCCACAACATCCCCTGCAATGGCGGCTTCAATAACCTCAAACGCAACCGGCTCTTTCTTTTTTCTGTTTCGCATATGTATCACTCCAATATTTTCTTTAATAAACGCAGAGAATCCGCTTTATGGTAATGTACGGTACTCTGCACAAGATTCATGCACTCGGCTATTTCTTTCTCCGTCATATCCAGAAAATATGCCATAAGAATTATCTTGCGTTTCTTTTCTGGCAAACGGTACAGCGCATTGCTGATAGCTTCGTCTCTGACAGGCACTTCCATACCCATAATCTGAAAATAATCACTTTCTGGAATTTCATCATAAGAACAAAACTGATTTAAAATACTTTCTCCGAGATCAGAAAAATTGATTTCCTGTTCCCAGAGTCTGTCCAGTTCTTCCAGATAGTTCAGTGCTTCGCCATTCAAAACCTCAATACAATATTTACTGAATTTCCTTCGCACAATATCCTGTTCCTGCTTTGTCAGCTTCAAGGGAGATCACCTCCCTTCCGCCTGAAAGCCGTTCTCGAAAACACTCGACTGCCCCCTTTGTTGCGTGGACAGTCATTTTTCCCGGAAAAATCGAAAAATCAAAAAATTTTTCAAAAAAATTTCCGTATATATAAAATGCGCCCTGACGAGCTATTGCCCATCGGCCGCACTTTATAACTAATTCACTTATTACCCCCGTTTCAACATAGGTTTTTAACCCATGTTCAAGGGTGCATATCAGAGCATTTCTACTTTCAATTTTTTTAACTGTATATCCAGAAAACGGCTACATTGCCCGCCATCATCTTTACCGAAAAACACTCTACTCTCCAAATTGACTCCAGAAACAGAAAAAGCACTCAAATAACCCTTTCCGGAATCAAGTTTTTTTTAATCCGAAAAAGGATATGAGTGCATTAATCTAGGTTTTAACCCCACCAAAATACTAAGGTAATACCCTTTTCACTTTTGAAACATAGGGTAATACACTATATTTATGGAGGTGAATAAGCATGGATATTCCTAAGACACTTTTCGCTACTATGATAAAAAATGCCCGAATGGATCGGCACTGGACGCAGGAAGATCTCGCAGAGAAACTCGGCGTATCAGCCGCTTACTTAGGCGATTTGGAACGACACAAAGGGCGTCCAAGTCTGCCTTTGTTTTGCGAAGCCATGAGAGTGTTGAATCTCTCTGCTGATGATTATGTATATCCAAATGGGAATGCTAATAATAGTACATACAAACAATTACTTCGTTTATTAACCCGTTGCAATGAACAGCAATTACAAGTTCTTTTAGCAACTGCCACAGCCTTGTTGCAACCTGCTCCAGACACAACCTACAATTATAATGAATAAGGCTTGACAAGTTTTGGTAAAACACTGATAATTTCCGATAATTAGAGTTCTGACACAAAACGGCTCAATTCCATGCTAAGGAAAAGAGCCGTTTTCGCCATATTACTTTTTGATTATTCCAACAAGTTTTTCTATATCTGGATTGTTTTCCAACAATCCTATACCCGCCAGTAACTGAATACAATCTACATATCCCTGACAATATGCTTGTTTTTCAGCCACAAATGCCCGCTGCTGCAAAACTTCTATATAATTTTCTACGGCTTGTCTCTGATCTGTTTCAAGCATCTCCATTCTCATTGCAAATTCCTCATACGCTGCCTTCTTTAATTGTTCAGCCTCTTTCATTTCTGGTAAATGAATATAACTGCTTCTGTTTACATTTTCGCAACGCAAACTATTTAGAAACATCCCTATTTCACTCCATACTTCATTTTGCATATCAGTTTTCTCCTTTCAAAATCTACACCTACTTTAGTGTCCCCGTGCATTTATTGTGACCATTCTATAATAATTCAACATATTTTTCCCAAAACTTCATCTTTAGAAGTATATTAACACTTCAACTCGGTAGAATCAATCATAGATACTTCAACTTTAGAAGTGAGGGATGGAATGAAAATATACTGGAATGGACACTCAAAAAACATTGTGGGTAATAAAGTTAAAGAATTACGAAAAGCACAGGGAATTTCCCAAAAGACACTTGCTGCTCGTCTGCAGACAGAAGGATTTGAATTTACAGATTTGACAATTCTCCGAATTGAACAGGGAAAACGATTTGTTCCCGACTATGAAATTGTTGCGATTGCAAACTATTTTCATGTGTCTACTGATTACCTCTTAGGTATTACTGATAAGAAATGAGCGACACTGCCCAATGACAGACAGATGCCGCTCATTTATTTTGAATTGCACTATTAAATTTATATCCAATCCCCCATACTGTCAGTATATAAATTGGTTTTGCCGGATTTGGTTCAATTTTCTTTCGTATTCTACGGATTAGACTCATAACGTTATCCTCGGCTCCATAATAGGGAGTTTTCCATACCTGACTATATATCTGTTCTTTAGAAAATACCTGCCCTGGATTTTTTGCTAATAAGTAGAGAATATCAAATTCATAGTTTGTTAGTTCAACATTCTGTCCATTTACTTTTACTGTACGGAATTTGGGATCAATGGCAAAATTATCGTATTCTAATAACCCATTGTTTGAGGAAGTATTTACTAATACAATGTTGCTTTTTTTCTTTAGGAAAAGTATTAGTTCTTCTAAATCCATTTCTTCTTCATCACCAAAAGTGGCAATCAACACTTTCCCCACAAAATCTCCCCTTTCTATCTCATTTTTCACATAGAGCCAGTAAAACAAGAATCCCCTGTTTCTGCTGGTTTCTCTCTTTTCTGTCATTATAAAACACCGAGTTATGAATGACCTATGAATGAGTTATGAATGGTATATAATTTAAAAAATCATTCGACAAAACAAGACATCTTGCAACAACTCTCACAAAAATCAACATAAGGCAACCCACTAATACATTACAAAACTTTGCTGTACGACAGCGTTATTCTGCCGTACAGCTTTTTTACTATTTCAAACTTACATTACCAGCCGATCACGGTTGCTTTTCTAATACGAATTTTGCTTTTGCTTCCGATAACTCCTTTCCCAGATGCACGGCCATAAATACAGTAACAATCGCAGATAAAGCATCCGCAATCGGTTGAGCATAAAGAATACCATTGATTCCCCAAAGCATCGGAAGAATCAGGATCACGGGAACAAAGCAAATCCCCTGCCTGCAGGCGCCAAGAAGAAATCCTGCTGTTCCTTTCCCAAGTGCAAGAAACAGTGAAGAATACACGGTATAAAATCCAAAGAACATAAATGAAATACCATTTGCCATGAGAGATTTAGAACCAACAGAAATCATCTCCGCATTTCCTTCTGTAAACTGTGAAATGATCTGTGTGGAGAATAAAGCCATTAATCCTCCGACAATTACGCAGAAAATTGTTGACCATAAGATTGAGGTTTTGATTGCCTCATGCAGACGGTCAAATTTCTTCGCCCCATAACTGAATCCAGCAATCGGCTGGAACCCTTTCAAAAAGCCAAATACAACTAGCGTTCCCATAGAAGTAACTCTTGTAACTGCTCCCATACCCGCAATGACTGCATCTCCATATCCATTTGCCGCACGGTTAATCAGTGCGATAGAAAGACTGGTAAGGAGCTGAAAGGTCAGTGTCGGCACACCGATTTTCAAAATTTCTGACAGAATCTGCTTTGTCGGCGCATACTCTCTCAGCCTAAAAGAAAATACACTCTTTTTACGAAGTACATAGGATAAATACACGAGTGTGGAAACAAACTGTGAAATCGCAGTAGCAATGGCTGCTCCGGCAACTCCCATATCCAACACATAGATAAAGACCGGATCTAAGCCTATGTTCATGACTGCCCCCAATAACAAAGCGCACATCGTTGTTTTCGCTGCCCCTTCGCTTGCAACAATATTATTCATAGTCACATTGAACACATTGAAGATACACGAAATCACATAAATCCTGGCATATACCAATGCATAGGGCAGGATCGTCTCTGTTGCTCCCAGTAAGGCCAATATCGGTTTCAGGAAAATAGTCGCAAGAATAATGATAATTGCTCCGACCATAACACTGCTATACAAAGCTGTACTGGCGACTTTGTTTGCGGTATCTCTGTCTCCCTGACCTAATAGTCTCGAAAGATAGGAGGCAGCACCATTACCAAACATCAACCCCAATCCGACAACAACCTGCCCTAATGGGAACACAATAGATATCGCTCCCATCTGGCTTTCACCTAATCCGCCTACAAAATAAGCATCGACCAGATTATACAAGGCATTTATTAACATACCAATCATAATCGGAATGCCAAGAGACATCAGTGCTTGGGGAATAGGCGCACTCCCCAAAAGTTCCATCTTGCTGTTACGTTCTTTCATCGTAAAACTCCTTTCATATTTTACTGTAAATTATGGTACTATAATTTATACCATAAATGCAACAGTAATTATACTACTATAAATTATAGTGGATGTCAACATCTTTTTACTATATTTTATAGTAGTAGTAATGATATTTTCACTTGACACTCTCCATAAAATAAATTAGTATAAATTACAGTAATATAAACGCAATCATAAAGGAGAACGTATGATGGCTACTATAGATTTAATTGTATTGGGAATGTTAAAAAAAGAATCGCT
>Ga0129308_1003853_pt1 | contig 10170 bp, 11 predicted proteins | sample L827metagenome_FD_94440 | JGI IMG/M metagenome (GOLD analysis project Ga0129308, IMG submission 94440) | Ring-tailed lemur group fecal microbial communities from Wisconsin, USA - L827 metagenome | ecosystem: Host-associated > Mammals > Digestive system > Large intestine > Fecal | place: USA... | reverse complement strand
CCAAAATTCAAGTGATAGCAAAACAGCTATATTTCGGTATAAAAAAGCGAGGAGTAGTGTAATTTGACTACTCCTCGTTTTAACTATATTTTCTTTTTCAGATGATGATTCATATAATACTCTCTTTGCATAAGATATTACGCCAAAAGAAAACCTCCGCAGGATTTTGCTCCTGCGGAGGTTTCTGTTTGTCCCATTATATTGGAATAAAACCCTATATGTTCTCTTTTTTGTGCAGATAAAGAGAGTTTTTAGCTATTTTCAACAAGCATACGTTTCATCATGCAAAGGTACTAACTTGAACAAATGGATAAAAGTCCGAAACAGCCTTATATCAACACAAAAACAGGTGACTGCGCTATTTTGGCACAGTCACCTGTTTTTACTGATTTAAAAATTTGCTGTATAATCCATTGTGATTCAATAATTTATCATGTGTACCTTCTTCTACAACTTTTCCTTTATCCATAACGTAAATATAGTCGCAATTTCTGATTGTGTTAAGTCTATGAGCAATAATGATACAAGTCATTTTGTCTGAAAATTTTTCAATCATTGCTTTTATACTGTTTCGGTGAAGCTACAATACGTATGATGTCACAAGGTTCTGTTTCAGGTAAGTGTTACGTTGGATGTTTAGATACGCACTACTGGGTGTTCTATTATATAAAAGAAAAAAACAAATGGGCTATTGAAGAGACGCATTGGGGATGGGACATTGGTGAGTATGGAACATTCACAGATTTGATGGGAGTTTTCTATGAGAATCTTGTAGCAGATGCAGATGAATTTCTTCCAAGTATGTGGAAAAAAATGTATAATGAAATGTTTCCCGAATAACAAAACCAAGAAAATCAATTTTTTAAAGCAGTTTCCAAGGACAATTGCCTTTAGAAACTGCTTTTTAAAAGAAAATTCTACAATTTTGAAATCTGTATTCCGACCAGACGAACGAGTAGGACTTTCCCAATGGTCAAGACTTACGAATACCACAGAAACGCATTTTGTAAGTCTAAGCCAGTCCTTATAATCCTCTGGAAGCGTAAAACCTAATTCAAGTTCATGTTCTTTTATTTCATTCTCTGTCGCAGGTCTTTCTAATTTAACCTGACAGTCAAGCTTCTCAAATACCTTGTACATTTTTAATATATTATCATACAGTTTCTTTATTAACAGTTCTATCACTCCTCATTTTCTGCCGACTGCCTCAATTATCATCAAGTAGCAACTTTTTGATAGAAGCATCTACAAATGTCCTGCGCAGTTCTGCCAACTCACAAGCAAACGGATCAGCATGTTCTTCACTGCCATATGCCAGCATAAAACTGCCGACACAATGTTCACAGAACCGTGTGTTTTCACAAGTAAGACATTTGTAAGCGGAAGAAGCTTTCTTTTCAAGAATTGTTTTTCTTAAATACTCCCAACCATCATCAAAATTACCTTCTCTTAAATCAAATTGATAGTATGGGACTCGAACACATCCCTGCATTTTGCAATCCGATGTAATGAACACCTCTTGACAAGCTATTGAGCATGGATATAAAAATCCTTCTGCAAATCTTTTTGATGCACGTTCAGGATACAGTTTCATCTCACCAGCAAGAATGGATTTTGCTATATTCACCCAAGATTCACGTCTATCCGTATCATTCATATCAAAGTCAAACACTTCTTGTGGAGTCATTCTTAAATTTACGGGATCAGTTGTACCATCATTCATAGCATGGATATTCATACTAACCATCATCGGAACTCCTAATTTTTTACCGAATTTCCTTGCCTGATCAACCTCATTAAAATTCTGCTTCATTGCAACATACTTTAACTCAAAAGGAATATCATTGTTCTGGAGTAACTCCAATGCGTTCATAAACATTTTATAGCTGCCCTTTACTCCAGTAATTTTTTCGTATGTTTCTTCAGTATATCCATACATTGTTGTACTGATCGTTTCAACGGGGTACTCTTTAAATAGATCAATGAGACGCTCATTTAAAAGAGTGATATTTGTCAAGAGAGCAATCAATACTCCTTTTTTCTTTGCGTACACATATATTTCTTCAAAATCTGATCTTGTGAAAATTTCTCCACCAGTAAAATATGCTTCTATAAGACCGTGTTCTATCAAAGTATCAAAAATAACCTTGAATTCTTCTGTAGTCATATCATTATGTTTACGGTTAGGCTTTGCATAACAATGAACGCAATTTAGATTACATTTTGCTGTTAACTCAATTCCGGCAGAAAAAGGAGCACGAATTGAGTTGAAATTCTCATTTACAAACTCGTTGATTTTTTTTGAATGCATACAAAAATTTTCAGCCATAATTACATTCCTCACTTTCTTCAACAAGTTTCATACTTATCATGTGATTTAAAAAAATTTCAACAGCAAGTTGTTCGGCGGAGTCTATTTTTAAATTGAAGTGTTCTGTTATCTCTTCTAATATTTTATCTCTGTTTGATTGTTTAGAGATAGTTTCCCATATATATGCTGCAACATCATTCAATAATATGGGGTCACTGCTTACACTATTTTTTCGTACTGGCATAAGTATATGTTTCCCATAAATATGACGCATTACAAAGTCTCGACTGACATTCATAAGATTTCTCCAATTTTAATAAAAATGTCGAGTGCATTGTTATCTATGCACCCGTAGTAGCTTATAAAGTGTATCTTGTAAGGAATGGAAATATTTCCATTCCTTACATTACACTTTAAACTGATTAGTCCATGAAACAACAATCGTTTAAACAACGATGATATGGACTTGAGGGACCGTTTCCTGTCTCAGAGGATGAGCGTGATAAAACAATCATCTGCGGAAACTCAAAAGTCTTATTCTCCATTATTGACACCTCCTTTAATAAGAAATTTTGTGCCTTTCGGCTATTGCATATTACCCAACTGTACGGTTAAAATGTATTTAACGAACCGCTGTTGAACAACACCGCTCTACAGCTAAACGCACAGCAAAGCAACCGAACCATAAGATGAGAGGATTCAATCATAAAAGACAATATTTTGCGAAAAGCCTATGGATATAATTATTCAATTTTCAAGATACTGTTTTTTAAAAATTCATGCTGACCTGTTTCATATAGGCTCTTTTCTGCTCAAAAGAGGAATGAACATACAAATTCAGCGTGATTTCCACAGAGCTATGTCCTAACAACTCGCTCAATGCTTTCACATCAAATCCCCATTTAATACAATTTGAAGCGAAAATGTGTCGCAAAGAATGAAAATGGACTGACGGCAAATTTGCGTTTTTCAGGATCTTGGCAAAGCGATACTGCATAGTTCTCGGCTCGACAGGATTTTCTGTTCCGGAGAGAATATAATTATCAACTTTACTCTTGAATTTTTTGAGAAGATTCATTATACAATCGGGAATAGGAATGTCTCTGTGTGAGCTTTCGCTCTTAGGTTCGGTAATAATCAGCTTAGTTTTAGCAATAGCCGATTTGTACTGAATTCTCTGCATGGTCTTTCTGACGGTTAAAATCCGTTTTTCAAGATCAATATCTCTCCATTGCAATGCACATAACTCGCCTATTCTAATACCTGTTGACATAGAAAGTGCGATACCCATAGTGGTGAGGTTCTGATTATATGCAATATACTGCTGTAGTTTTTGCTGTTCATTATTATCAAGCAAGGTAATTTCTGCTTTTTTCTTTTTTGGCAGAGAAATACCGTCCATTGGATTGAATATGCGGTATACACGAACGGCATACTTGAATATTGACTTCATCAGCACAATAATATCAGAAACATAACGGTTTGACAAACCTGATGCCAACTTGCCGTCAATAAATCCAACGATATCCTTATCCTTAATAGTTGCAACGTTGCTACTTCCGAATTTTGGGAGAATATGTTTTTCCGCTTTCATAAGGTAATTTGCAAGAGTAGATTCTTTCACACGATGCTTATTATTTTGAACCCATTCCCGAAACAGCTCAGAGACAGACTTAGTACAATCGCTCGACTGTTCCTGACGGTAAATTTCCGTTATTTTCTCCTCCACTTCTTCTCTTGAATGACCGAATATATATTGAAACTGATATGCTCCGCATTCATTTTTACCTTTCGGAATGCGTCCTTCCCATCGTCCGTCCTGTCTATGATAAATATTAAACTTTTTCATTGCGTCCTCCTTTGTACAATTTCAACAAAATCAGCTCCGCTTTTTCTAATTTTAAGAATTAGAAAACTATTGACTTTTTCTTTCAGATGTGCTAAAATAATACTATAGAGATGAGATGACTTACATCATTTCGTAAAATATTGTCTTTTACGATTGTCGGATTGCTTAGTGTGATTCGGCTTTTTTAGTTTTCTTACAAACTTCTCCTATTATAGCATATCTGTGTACCTTATTATAAATTATCAATGCGCTGATACTGCGCCGTTTGTGCGCTGAATATGTGAAACCGATAAAAAGAGCCTTGCATATAGCAAAGCTCTGATTTTATATTTGCCCTCAGAAGCGTTTCTGAGGGTTTATGCTTTCAGGGGTATCTTTTTACGTTCGATGTAGCTGAACGGCTTTGAGAACCTTTTTCGTTCGTCTGAGGGCTATCCTGTTATTCCAGATAATTCTTCTTTTGCTGAGAGCGTTTCTTCTCTTGGTACTGTCTGTTACGCTCCTGCTGTCTCTTGCTTTCGAGATAGTTGCGTACCTGTCGGCTGTACTGCGATGCCGCCTGTTTCCTTGTGAGAAAAGCCTTTTGTTTGGGAACAAGAGCGTTATATTTCTCTTTCAGCTTATCAGACTTAGCCTGTAAATCGCTTTGCTTAGGCGGTTTGCCCTTAATGTAGTAATCCTTGATATGTTCCTTGATGTACTTGTCGGCTTCTTCATAAGCGTCGATAGCGGCAGCATTCTTCTTGCGGAAATGACTCTGCGTAAATGCCGAACGCTCCTGATACTCCTTGTATGTAGCGGAATGCTGAGAACGCTGTTTCAGCATCTTAATGAGCTTATCTATCGGCTCAATCTTCGCTTTCAGCTTGGCAAGCTCGTTCGAATGGTCATCATCGTGATGTGTATTCCAGAAGAAGCTCCTGAGATTGTCAAGTGATGTGATGCCGCCTAATTCAAGGTCTGCAATTATTGTATCAGCATTATGCATATCCCTAATATCAGCCCATACATCATCTTTCTTTTCAGGTGGCTTACTTTTGGTCGGGTTAGGCGCAGGAACTTGTGGTGTTGGCTTATCATACAGCGGTGAAAGAAATTCTTCCGCAGTAATAACAGTCCTCTCGGTGTCGGGCTTGGGTATGGTTGGTGTAACAGGCTTTTCGGGATTTTTCTTTTCAGCAAGCCTATCCAATACGGCTCGTCCTTTCTGTATCTGCTCTATCTGTTCGGCTATACGTTCGGCGGTGTAATCTTCGCCCCAAGTATCGGCTCTTGTAAACTTCTGCTGTCCCTCGTCTTTTAATCGGAATTTCAGCTTGACTTTTCGGCTTGGAGTATAGGCATACTCAATACCGCTTTCACTACACCTTTGCAGGAAGTCCGAAAAGTCCTTGCTATAAAAAGCAACCTCGGCAATTTTCGCCCTGAGCTTGTCTTTCCATGACTTGCCCTGTAACTGCATATCACGCTCAAAATGAGATATGCCCTGACCTTTTTCAGGCTCGGCAATGACAGACAGATTATGCTCACGGCAAATATCATCAGAAATTGCCCTTAACTTCGCCCACGCTCTTTCACGCCTGCCGCCTTGATTTTCTTCATATGTAAAGCTCAACCCATTATACACGTTGGTGTTATTGAAAACTATGTGCGCGTGCAAGTGATCTCTATCGCTGTGAACGGCAAGCACATACTGATAGTTGCCCTTGAGATATTTATCGCATAATTCCTCGCTGACAGCTAACGCCTGTTCGGGTGTGATTTCATCAGGCTTAAAGCTCTGAATTATGTGGTATCCGAGGATTTGCGTTCGTCCTGTGCCTTGCTCCCGCACTCGTCGGAAATCCTCGGTTGCACCTCTGCTGTCTGGTCGGCATAGATAAGACGAGACATATAAGCCGTTGACGGTCTTATCTCCGTTTGTGATGTAGTCGATTGCGGCTGAGATTGTTGCCTTGATTGAATGGATAGAAGTAACTGCCAAATCTGATTAACTCCTCTCTTTATTTCTGAAATGTCCTCGGCGTAAAAATTACCCGTACTGTGCAAGCGGACTGCGATTTGGTTGATATTCTTGCCGATAGCTTTTATCTGACGATTTGTTTCAGAGAAATCGGCCTGCGGAGTAAAGCTCAGTATGATCGGAATATTCGCCCGAACACAATCCCTCACATACTCGGATTTTTTCTTATATCCATACTGCTCACACTTGGAAATAATATCTTGATATTCGCTCTCCGTGAAACGAATATTGAGTGTCTTGGTACGGTTGGAATGCTGACCGTCAAGGTATTTGCGTTCATCATCGGTGAGCTGGCTCTCGTCCTTGTCGGCAAGGTTCTTGTCAAGCTCTGCCCTAAGCTGTTTATCAAGGTTGTAATTGATAACTCCCTCGTAAGTCAAACCCGTTGTTTCAGAAGTGAATATTTTGGGCGGTCTGCCACGCTTTTTCTTTTCCATGATTCTTGTCTCCTTTTATCTCTCTGATTATCGGCGTTAGTCGATTTTTTTATGACCGCTGTGCGGTCATTTCGGGGCTTGGGGTGTCCCCAACAAGCGAAGTTAATTAAGCCCATTTTGTGGCGCAATTAACAATGCTTGCTATTTTTCCTGCGCTGATGCGCATTTTCTCGTCTGTACGGCGTAATGCCGTTCAGACTTTCGCTGTTCCGTCAGCGAATTTGGAGCTATGTGACTTAATATACTCCGTCCGCTGTGTCGGCAGTATTATTATTGTAAACTGGTACGGCGCAGTTATCGTGCTGGGTGTGCGGCAGTCTTATGAAACTTTCCCTTGACTTTTTCATAGATAAATTGTATAATTATGGGGTAAGAGAAAGCACGTGGCTTTATCGTATAAATCAATGTGACAATATTTGAAGGAATAGAGTATGGCTAAATATATTTTTAAATATTGGTTTGAATGGGGCGGTACTTGCTTATGGTCTGCAAATGATGCTGCAAGGTCTGAATATGATTATGCTGTCGATGAAAAGCAACTGCCCATTTCCAGAAATCTAAAGAATCTTCTTTGGTATTTACAAGCATATCATGAGAATATGATGGATATGGATAATGCACCTGATGATTCACCTTGGTGGACACAAGAAGATACGATCATGTTTAATAATAAGAAAAAATTTGCCTATGAACAACTTTGTAAAGAGCTTGGAGAAGATTATGAAATCATATATTGCGAGGTGGATTCATAACAATCTCATTGTCATTTAAAACTGAATATCCCCACAAGCTGTGAAGCGTTATCTGCTCCGCAGCTTTTTCATTTTCCCCATACAAAATGTCGAACTGAAAAACTCAAATGCAATAGAAAATTCGTGCGCACTGCGAATAGACAAAAGGCGGTGTTGCGCGCTATAATATTATTATGGGTGTTATCCCGAAATTTAAGATAGATTGGTGGTGATGAAATGGGTGCAGATACTTTAAGCACAAACAGCAAGAAACTTGATGATGTTGATGCAATCATCAAATCGGCTTACGAAAAGAAGCGTAAGCTGATCGAGCAGAGCAAGGTCATTGTTTACAGTGAGATCGCCAAGCTCTATAACTTAGAGGGGCAGGCTCTTGTCGATGCGGTCACTAAGGAGCATACGCTTATCAGTAAGTTTACTGAAAGCGGTATGACCTGCAATGAGATCGAGGAACTTGCTGACGATGCTGATAACAGCTCTGACGATGATGAAACTGACAAGCAGACTTCGTTCTTCTCTGAGGAAAGAAATCCTTATGCAGTTTGATAACCGACATACCAGTCAAAAATAGCCAAACTGTCAACAAAAACTTCGTGCGCATTACCTATGGACAAACGGCGTAGATGCGCGCTATAATGTTACTGTGCAGGAGTAACGCCCCTGCAACTAAAAGCCAATGCGTGTAGAGAAAAAGAAATCGCAGGCAGAGAGGAGATACTTGAACAAAAAGAAAGAGACGCTTGCTGAAATGGTGGAGCGATACAAAGACAAGCCCACCGACACGGCAACTTATGAGATTGAGGGACAGACTTTTATTGTCACCGCACACTTTGTCGGGGAGAAAAATCTCGATAAGGTAATTCACAACTATGCTTTTCATAGAGCATTGGAATCAGCCGAAAATGAGTAGTTAAAACTGCCATATTCGGTGTTCCAAACTCTTTGAGATATACCGAATATGGCTGCTTTGTTTGTCAGAAAGGAGTTTATTTTATGACAAAGCAGTCACATTACAACGTGGGTATCTATGTACGTCTCTCGCAGGAAGATGAGCGTGCAGGAGAATCCATTTCAATAGAAAATCAGAAGAAAATGCTGACGGAGTATGTCGGCAATCAGGCAGACTGGAGCTTGGTCGATATCTACGAAGATGACGGCTATAGCGGCACTACATTCGACAGACCGGCAATCAAAAGACTTCTCGATGATGCTATGTCGGGAAAAATTGATTTGATACTCTGCAAAGACCTCTCACGTTTTGGAAGAAATTATATCGAAGTGGGACAGTATATAGATTATATTTTTCCGTCCAGCAATATTCGTTTTATTGCCCTGAGTGACAATGTTGATACGCTTGACCGTAACAGTACGGCAATGGATATGATGCCGATCATGAATCTTTTCAATGAATGGCACGCAGCCAATACCTCGAAAAAAATTCGTGCCGTTATGGTTTCCAATGCAAAGCAGGGCAAGTATCACGCTCCGATTGCTCCGTTTGGCTATCTTGTAGGTGATACCGAGGATAGATTGCCCGTTGTTGACGAAACGAACGCTCCCTACGTCCGAATGATGTACAAAATGCGTTCCGAGGGTGCAAGCTCTCCGCAAATTGCAAAAGCCCTGAACGCTCAGGGAGTTATCACGCCGTCCGACTACACCTATCAGCGTTTGGGCAAACCTAATCCATTCATCTCAAATCACCTGTGGAATGCTGCAATGGTGCGTGATATTCTTGAAAATCCTATTTACAAGGGCTGTTTGGTAAATCAGAAATTCACAACGGTTAGCTATAAAAACCACAAGAAATACATTAAGGACGAAGAAGATTGGATAGTTATTGAGGACGCTATTGAGCCGATTGTGAGCAAGGAATTATGGGACAAGGTGCAGGAGGTAAACAAGTCATGCAGTCACGGCAAGGTCACGAAAAGCGGTATTATTCTTCCACTGACAGGTCTGATGTACTGTGCCGACTGCGGCTCTAAGCTGAAAAATAACACCACATTTCATACCTCGAAAAAGCGTGGAAAATACAAGGTCGTTAGCTACATCTGCAACAAATATGCTAATCACGGCAAGGAGGCTTGTTCTTCTCACCATATCTTACAGCGTGTCATTGAAGGACTTGTGATTGCGGATATTCGTGTGAGGGCAAGCCGTGTAATTGAGGATGAGGACGGCGAGAGGGAGCGTTATATAGCAATCAAAGCAAGTCAGCGTAAACAGCAAACAGAGGACGAGGAACGGCTCTTAAAGCAGGCTGAGAGCCGTCTGGCAGAGCTTGAAACAATTATCAGCAAGACCTATGAGGAAAGAATGCTCGGCAAGCTGCCCGAAGATTTGAGTACCAAAATGCTTGAAAAATACTCTGCCGAGCAGAAGGAGCTTTCCGTACAGGCAGAGCAGTATCGCAAGTCTAAGGTGCAGGCACAGCAGGACGAACAGGACGTTGAGAAATTCATTCAGCGTTTGAAGAAGTGGGCTGATGTGGAATGCCTTACCCGTGAGCTGGCTATGGATCTGATCGAGTTCATTGTGGTATACGCCCGTCCCGAAGAATACGGCGCACCTCGTAACATTGACATTTACTATAAGTTCATTAACAAGCCGCTTGCCGACAACAGAAACCTCTTACTTCCGCAGAATTGCGTGGAAATTCATCAATCGTAAATTGGTTGTCCTTTTGGGTGGGTGATTACCGAAATCCAATTATCAAAATGCTGTAAGCCGTGATCTCTTAGGAAGTCGTATTCAAGATAACGCATCATTGTATGCAGCTCTGTTATACTGTTACT
>Ga0129308_1003852_pt1 | contig 10176 bp, 9 predicted proteins | sample L827metagenome_FD_94440 | JGI IMG/M metagenome (GOLD analysis project Ga0129308, IMG submission 94440) | Ring-tailed lemur group fecal microbial communities from Wisconsin, USA - L827 metagenome | ecosystem: Host-associated > Mammals > Digestive system > Large intestine > Fecal | place: USA... | reverse complement strand
CATCCCGGAAGTCTTGGCTCTCCAGGCTTCTGGCATACTGCTTCTTTTAAATCTGCCGCGGCGCTTTCCCGCACTACGGCTTAAGTGTTCCCCCGTAGTTCCAACTGTTTTTGCTGACCAACGAGCTGGCAGCATTTGTCTTATAATGTTCTGTGATGAAATCAATGAAGCTTTTTAATGCCGGATAATATTGCGGATCCTTTTTATAAATCAGATAGATAGCCCGTAATGGAATATTCTCCACAGGCAGGTAAACAACATTACTACATGGATAATAACCAATCGTTGATTCCGTACAAAAACTGATTCCCATTCCCTGGTCAGCCAGAATATAGCAGGTCTCAATCTGATTGCAGCGGGTTGAAATTTTGAATGGAATATTCTGTGTCTCCATGCGGTCAATGATCAGCCTCTGTAAATTGAAGTTGCTGGTGGTGATGATAAGCTTTTGATCGCGAAAATCCTCGATCGTGAGAGAAGTGCGGCATGCCAGAGGGTGAGCCTTGTTCACGATCGCCATGAGACGTGATTCGATGAGCTTGTGGCTTGCAAACAACTGGTCATGGCATTCCTCTGTGTACATCACAAGAGCGGCATCCAGCTCCCCGGCATTCAGAAAGCGCATGAGCTCGGAGCTTCCGGCCTCCATGAGTGACAGTTCAAGCGCAGGATACTGCCTGGAAAAGTCTGAAATAAGGAAAGGGATGCCAAGAGGGACCATAATGGCTAAAGCCCCGATGCGCAGTCTGCCGGCGCGGAGCTTAGAAAAACTCTCCATCAATTCTGCAAGATGGTCTATCTCATTTAAAATATGCTGCGCTTCCTTGACAAAAGCGTCTCCTGCGTCTGTCAGGTGGACTCTTTTTTTTGTCCGCTCGAATAGAGACACACCCAGCTCACGCTCCAGGTTTATAATCTGGCTGGAAAGCGAAGGCTGTGCGATATGCAGTTTTTCCGCTGCCCGTGTGATATTCCCGCATTTTGCTACTTCTACAATGTATCTTAGCTGATTTCGTTCCATAATGCTCCCTCCTGACTTTTGGTTTATAGGTAGAATCATATCATAGTTTTTGGCTATTAACTATATATATTTTATATCTTTTACAGATATTGTTCTGTCTGGTATAGTGAAAATAACAAGTGACAGGGCGGCAGGGCCCTGATAAACGGAAAAGGGGGATGGTTTTATGATCCGAAACAGACATTATGATGTGATTGTTGTCGGAGGCGGCGCAGCAGGAATTGCGGCTGCCATAGGTGCAAGGAAGACTGGAAAAAAGGTGTTGCTAATTGAGCGCAACGGCAGTCTTGGAGGGCAGGCAACAAATGCCAATGTTGCCTCTTACTGTGGCTTTTTCACGCATGGGGACGAGCCGCGGCAGATTGTATACGGTGTGGGGGAAGAGATTCTTTCCGTGGTCTGTGCAGATGACGAGGGATACTGTGAATTCAGTGCAGATGCGTTTGTAGATGCCGGCGGGGACGGAAATCTCGGGGCGTTCGCAGGTGCGCCGTTTGTTTTTGGAGATGGAAAAGGCGCCTGCTATATGTCTACCCGTGTGATGCGGATCGACCATGTGGCACCTGATGTACGCTTTGCCCCGGCTCTGCTGGAGAATGCGCTGCTGCAGGTGAAGGCAGACGGCTTTGAGCATCTCACAAAGGAATCTGGAATTGTCTTCCGGACGCATGAGGATACAGTCGCTGCAATCCTCCCGTCGGTGGAGGTCCCTGCGTTGGACTCGGAAACACTCACTCGCTGTGAGGTGGATACCCGCTGTCAGAGCCAGGAATATATGTCAGCCTTCCGCAAATATTTTCCGGGGATGGAACACGCCCGCCTTGTCTGGACCGGCAATTATTTTGGTATGAGGGATACCCGTCATCTGCTCGGTGAATATACGCTTACCGGGGAGGATGTATTGAATGCAGTAAAGCAGCCGGATGCCGTTGCCCGCGGGGCATGGCCGTGTGAGATGCATGTGGAACGGAATAAAATGGCCCAGTATCTTTTCGTGAAGGATGATGATTTTTATGAAATTCCGCTGCGCTGCCTGAAGGTACAGAAACTCAGGAATCTGTGGAGTGCAGGGCGCGCACTTAGCGCAGACCATACTGCCTTCGCGTCTGTCCGTGTCATGGGAATTGGCTTTGGCACCGGACATGCTGCCGGTGTGGCAGCCGCATTAACAGGAAAAAATGAGTCCTACAACACGGAAGCCATCCGCGCAGAGCTGAACCGTCAGAATGCACGCATTTGATGCAGAAAGGAACAAATTATGAAAGAGAAAAATGATGTCAGACAATGGATCATCTATGCAGTTTCCCTGCTTTGCATCTTTTGTTTTCGCTTTATTCCTCCGGTGCCCGGTATCAGCGCATCCGGCATGCAGGTACTGGGGGTATTTATCGGCACGCTGATACTGTGGCTAACCACTGCTATTGACTGGCCAAGCATTCTTTGTCTGGCCGGCCTGACATTTGTGCCGGAAATGAGTATGAACAGTATTCTGGCCAGCTCCTTTGGCAACAGTACCTTTGCGTTTCTGTTATGCACGTTTATGTGTACCTACGCATTGTCCAAGACATCCTTTGTAAAGCGCTGCGCGATTGCTTTTATCTGTAACAGGCTGGCAAGGAAGGGATCCTGGTGGTTTGTCACATTGTACTGCTTATCCGTGCTGGTTCTTGGACAATTATTCTGCTGCTGTTTTTCCTGCGGCATGACTCCGATAGCGCATGTGTTTCCGGTCATGGCGATCGGCTTTTATCAGACAGCTACAGACACTGTAGTCAGCTATGCGTCCTATATGGGATTTGCAGTTCCGGTAGGGTTGATCGTCTTTCTTGTTATGATGCTGATGTTCCGGTTCTTCCTTCGTCCGGATATGTCGAAGTTCCAGAACCTGAATCTGGCCAGCCTCTGCTGAATTTCAAGGAAACTATGAGTAAAGGAATCCAGTGGGGAAGCCTTGTGATGGCGGCTGCCACCCTGGCAGTCGGTGCAGCCATGACCAATGCGGATATTGGACTTACCACATGGCTTTCTTCGAGTCTGGAGCCAGTGCTTGCGAAGCTGTCTCCGGCAGTGATTGTGCTGGCATTTATCGTATGGTCTGCCATTATGACGAATGTCTGCTCCAATATGGTGACAGTGACGGTCGTCTGCGCAGTGGCGATTCCGATCTGTATGGCATCTAATGGAGCCTTGAATACGAGCGCAGTGGCCTGTATGATTGGTATGCTCGCCAGCTACGCGTTTGTGCTGCCGCCAGCACATCCGAATGTCGCACTTGCGATTGGCTCAGGCTGGACAAATACAGCTCAGATTGCAAAGTATGGGACGGTAATTGCTGTAGTTACAATGTTTGTCAGCATGGTTGTTGGCTATCCCATCGCCAGTGCTTTGATGCCGGTTGTATAAAGGGAGGATCTATGAAGGAAATAGAGGAGCTTCGAAAAGAGATTGATGCGATTGACCGTCAGCTGGTCGCTCTGTTCGAGCAGCGCATGGAGGTTGTGACAGGTGTGGCAGAGTATAAGCTGGCGCATGGCCTGCCAGTGCTGAATGCCGGAAGGGAACAGCAGGTATTTGATACTACGGATTTCCATATTGAAGGCAAGGAAGGGAACTGGCTTGCCTATGACAGCATTATCGTAGTTGGCAAAGAATTTTTCCTGATGGAGCATACCACTTATGGGGCCAGCGCTGCCAATGTCGTGCTGGATGGGGACGGAAAGCTGGTCGTGGATCATGTACGCAACGGGTTTGACGAAACGGTGCAGAAGCAGATCAAGGAATATCTGCATCCTTCAACATTCCTGCAGGAGCCGGAGAAGCCGACAGGACAGCAGCTTGAAACATGGCAGAAATACTATGAAAACGGGGAGTACCTGCGGAGTGTGGAGATAACGGCGGAACAAAATTATAACCAGATCGACGGACGTATAAATAATCTCCCGCCGAAGCCCAGGAAGATTGGCAAGAGGATTTCCGTGTTAGACCGCCTGCACTTGAAACAGGCGGAGATAGCAAAACGGACTGGGAAAACCGCACCACAGATGGCGGTGACGGAAGATATGGAGCGTAGACGGAAATAGCAAAAAGCGGGGGATATACACTTTTTAGGTGTGTATCTTCCGCTTTTTCTGGCTTATTAAGATGCAATGCGGTAACGGGTAATATCTTTCCGATTTGGAGGGAAACCCATGCGTTCCAGTAATTCAGTATGATCTATATGAGTAATTCTTTTGGAAGCTCTGTCTATTAGCCTGGAGAGCTTTGCTTTAAAAGAACGGAAATCCCTTGCAGGAATTAAGTATCGGAAAGCAATGACAACAGCAAAGAGATCTTTTTTGCCATATTGATACTGGATTCCGTTTTTAGAGATAGCTAGTTTCTGGTGTAGGGGCAGATCGAAAATATTATCCATTGTACGGTATGTAAAGAGACGTTCCCCGTGGGCATATACTTTCCGAAATTTGGTTAATACAGAAAGAAACTGCTCCATTTGCTTCCTATTGATGCTCCCAAAATTCTTACATATTTTTGACTGGAGGGACTGCGGAAAAACCTGGTACATTTTCGACAGGTTCCCGAAGGTCAGCACATTTATTAACACCCAAAGAGGAATATTTCCATAGGTATTGCGGTAATAGTTGATATATTCGTAGTCTGTCGTAGAGACAGCCCGCTGTAGGGTGGCATTCAAACGGACAACAGTATTATGAGTGCGCCGGTTATGGTTATAATTGTTGATATTCAAGTATGCGCTCTGTGATTCCCCATACATTTCAGAAAAATAATAGGACATCAGAGAACGTAGATGCCGCTCTATCAATACCCAATTTGCTTTAACGTTTCTTCTGCATATTGTGTATCACAGACCAGAAGATGTTTTTCGTTCTGAAGCCATTCTACCTGTTCAGAAAAAGTCGTAAATGTTTTAGGATGCGCAGGGATTTGACGACGGGGATGACAGAACAGATGAAAAACTGCTCAAAGAAGCTGTGGAAGCCGCGGAACACGCGGAGGCAGCAGTGATCTTCGCAGGACTGCCGGACAGTTTTGAATCAGAGGGGTATGACCGTAAGCATATGCGTATGCCGGAGAGCCAGAATGAACTGATCTCGGCAGTAGCGGCAGTACAGCCTAATACGATTGTAGTCCTGCATAACGGTTCCCCGGTGGAGATGCCATGGATCCACCAGGTGAAGGGAGTGCTGGAGGCTTATCTGGGCGGACAGGCTGTAGGCGGAGCAACAGTGAATGTGATCTATGGCAGGACAAATCCCGGCGGACATCTGGCGGAAACCTTTCCGCTGCGGCTTCAGGATACGCCCTGCTATCTGAATTATGGCGGGGAACATGACAGATCCTTCTATTCGGAAGGCGTGTTTGTGAGATACCGGTATTATACGTCCAGAGAAATGGAAGTTCTGTTCCCCTTCGGGCATGGCCTGTCTTATACCACATTTTCTGTCAGCAGGCTGCGCACGGATAAAGACCAGATAAAAGAGAGCGAGTCCCTGACGGTGTCCGTTGATGTTCACAGATGTCGGAGAGCACAGGAGCATTCCTTGGCGCGGAATCTTCTCAGCAGGGGATGGAAGCCATCAGCGGGGAGATGATCGCGGCTATGATGGAGGGTATGCCTCTGCGGCAGATGCTCAGCTTTACGCCGGGGATGACGAAGGAAGGACTGAAAACTGTTCTGTCAGAACTGAATCAGCAGCAGGTTTTAATTTGACGGCTTCCTGGTCTGCTTCCGGTACTGCAGGGGAGTGACTCCGTACTGTTTTTTAAATACATTCTGAAAATAGGACTGGCTGGAGAAGCAGAGATAGCTGCTGATCTCAGCCAGGCTTTTTTCGCTGTAGGTGAGCAGGCTTTTGGCTTCCTCCAGCTTGCACCGCATGATGTAAGCCCCCATATGGATGCCCAGCTCACTTTTGAAATGCTTCATCATATAAGAGACGCTCCTGCCTGTGTGGGCTGCCGCGTCCTCCACGGAGATAGATTCGTTTGTATGATTTCGGATATAGGTCATGCATGCATAGACGTCCGGAGAAATTCCTTCGGGAATGCGGGTTTCTCCTGCCCGCCGGCAGAAATCCAGAAGCATAACGTACTGAAGCTGCTTGAGCTTTTCGATGGTTCGGATCTGTTCACATTCCTGGACATAATAATCTATGAGCTGGTAGGTCTTCTCGATATCCACGCCGCCGGGGATCGCACCCATCATACCTGCTTTCACTGTGGCACTGATGAAAATGTTCTTTGCATGACGCAGAGGAGAGTCTGCCATTTTTCCTTCCTTCAGCGGGAGTCTCGTTGCAGTGAGAAATTTTTTCAGGCCATCTACATTTCCGTTCTTGATCATCTGGTACAATTCCAGTTCAAAATAGTAGCTGTTGTGGAGATTTCCTTCTTCCTTGTCTTCCACCATATGATCCGTCTGCCGTTCCATGCGGTCCAGAGTAGTATTACTGTCTTCAAGAAAAAGCCTTTCAGCAGGAATATCTTTATGGTTCAGACATTGATGAAGAAAGACAAGATAGTTGGCAAACTGTACCTGGCTGAGGCGCGGGATGGCATACAGAAATTCGGTAAATTGTTCTTTTTTTTCCAGAGATATGCCGCTTTCTTTTATGTTCTGTCTTATAAGCTCATCCGTGAGCGGAACACTGAATACAGGTCCAAGGATCAGGTTGTAATCAGTCTCTTCTATTTTCAGACGTCCGTAAACGATATCCGGGGAATCACTGCAGAAACAGGGATCGCGGCCCTCCATGGGGAAGAGATATTCCCGGTAATATACCGGCGTTATGCCAATCATATCATTAAAGGAATTATAGACTGCCTGTTTGCCTTTCATCAGTGTGACAGGGATTTTTGTTGCACTGTAGAACTTTTTCGCCAGGGAAATATAATCCGTATCCATTGTTATAGGCTCCTTTTCTTCAGAAGATATGCCTTATTTTACAACTCGGAGAAGAATATTGCAATATTTATCATCTCTGCCGTGATAGTCTTTTCTCACAGAAGGTTACTTTAAACAGTAGCAAGAAAGGCAAAGAAGCCGAAAAGGGAGGAAAACCACTATGAAACATCGTATCCGAATACACAAGGCGGAACCCAACACCGGGATCCTGGATTATTCTCATCTGCTGGACGCTCCGGCAGGAAAGCATGGATTTGTGGGCACAAAGAACGGACATCTCTATTTCGAGGACGGTACCCGGGCAAGATTCTTAGGATTTAACGTAGCCGCACGTTCCAACACCCCGGATCATGAGACGGCGGACAGGATGGCGGAGCGTTTCGCAAGTATGGGCGTCAACATCATCCGTCTCCATGCGGCGGACGCCCCGGTAGGAGAAGAGCCGGGAAGCTGGAGCAGCTGCAAGGAAGCGCCGCTCCTCGATTACGCTTCTGGCACGAGCCGGAAATTCAATCCGGAGGGTCTGGACCGGTTCGACTATTTCGCTGCAAAGCTGAAGGAAAAGGGGATTTATCTCCACATTGACCTGATCGTGGCGAGAGAATTTCTGGAGGGGGACGGAATGGATTATCCCGGCGGCGCACCTTCCTGCATCAAGCGGTACTGCATGTACAACCGGCGGATGATCGAACTGCAGAGGGAATATGCCAGAGAGCTTCTCTGTCATGTAAATCCTTACACGGGGCTAGCACTGATCGACGATCCGGCGGTAGTGACCATCCAGATCAATAATGAGGATACAGCCATCAAAGGGAATATGGGCGGCGACGCAGGAGAGGAGATGAAGCCTTACCGGGAGGAAGTGCAGAGACGGTTTAACGATTTTCTGCTGATGAAGTATCACACAAGAGAGCGCCTGAAAGAAGCCTGGACAAAGGACGGCGTCTGCGCGCTGGGAGAAGAGGAAGATCCGGCGCAGGGAACGGTCCGGGGGATCGAGGGCAGCTTCTACCAGCCGGTGAACGACCCGGCAGGCCCATGGGACGCTCCGGAAGAACCGGCAAGATACGCGGACTTTATGGAATTCGGGATCTATATGAACCGCCGGTTCTATCAGGACATGAAGGATTATCTTCACTCCCTCGGGGCAAAAGTTCCTATCGTGACCAGCAACCTGATCGCCGGTGCGGCGGACGTGTACGGGCATACGGACGGCGATGTGATCGAGAACAACTGCTATTTCAACCATCCCCTCCTTCCGGTACAGGGAAACACTTACCTGGTGGCAGGACCGGCAGAGTATGTTTCCACCAATCCGCTGACCATGCAGACCGGGATAGGATCCGCGGCGACGACACTCTTAAGTCTCGCTTCGATTGCCATTGTGAAGGGAAAGCCCTTTATGCTCAGTGAGTGGAACGAATACGGGGAGCATCCTTTCCACTCCACAGCCTTTGTCCATACGGTGGCTTACGCCTGCCTGAACGACTGGGACGGGCTCATCCTTTACAACCATCATACTTCCGAGAAATGGGACAACCAGCCTGCGGATGAGATTCTGAATGTGTTCGATGTGTATAACGATCCGGCGGTGATCTGCCAGTGGGGATTCATGGCTTCCGTTTTCCTGAAAGGGCTGGTGTCCGTGGCAAAACATTGTGTAGATATTGTGTATACGCAGAATGATCTGAAGACCCTGCCCAATTTCCACTCCATGCCTATGTCCTTCTTCCCCTATGTGACATCCATGAGGAACGTATTCCTGGATGGGGGAGAGACCTATCAGGGAAATGCGGATCTGGCAGTGAACGCGGGCTTCCTGAACGGCGCGGATCTCTCTGAGGCAGAGCACAGCATTTATTATGCGTGGTCCGAATACCGGGATGCCATGAGGCAGTATAAAGAAGAAAATCGTCTGAGAAAAGCGGCGGAAGGAACCAGAGAGCTGGAGCAGGGAGTGCATCTTGGAAAGAGCGCCCTTGTCATCGACCGCATCACTGAGACGGCTCAAAACGGCGATTACCGGAAACTGGCGGAAATCTTTGATACAGCTATGAAAGAATGGGAAATTCTGCCCGAAGGGACAGGATATGTGGACGGAAAGCTGATCTCTGACACCGGAGAGCTCTGTTTTGACCCGGATCATGCCCGCTATACGGTCCATACTCCTTACTGCGGTTACTTCAGCGGCGCGCCTGAGGGCGAGATCTGTCTCAGCGGTGAGATAAAAATCACATCAGCCAATGACCGGATCACCCTTGCCCTGATCGGAAAGGACGAGAGACCTCTTGCGGAGGCACAGGAGTATATCCTGACTGCTATGGGAACTACGGGGATGGATGAGACGGAATATAAGCCGGGGCCGGAGATGATGGGAATCCCATTTACGGCAGTGGAATTTAAAGGGAAACTGTACGCGGAGACTCTGGAGGGGACCATCTGCGTGAAAGCCCGGGCGGCGAAGCTGGAGATCCTGAACCCTGTGGGCGAAGTGCTCGCGGAGCTGACCGGGGAAACTGTGGAGGGACAGGTGCGCTTTGAGCTGGACGGCACGGCGCCCGGGATCCAGTACCGGCTTACGGTAGAGAGATGAGAAAAAGACGCCAGACAGAAGGAGACAGGAATGAGAATGGAAGAAAAGAAGAAAGGCGGAAAGCTGTATGAATTTACAGAGGACGGGAACAGCTGTGTGATCTACGACCCGGCGCCGCCAAGACACTGGTACAACTATCTCTGGAATGAGGACCGGTACTGCGTCCAGGTATCCCAGACGGGACATGGCCGCAGCTATTATCTCAGCGAGAAGGCGGAAATGTGCATGATCAACCGGGACGACGCCAGATATGTATATGTGAGGGACGATGAGAGCGGAGATGCCTGGAATATCGGCCGGGGCCCCCTGAACACGGAAGTGGAGGACTATGTATGCACCCACAGCATTGGATACTCCCGGATCACATCTGAAAGAGACGGCGTAAAAGGCTCCTGGAGGATTTTTGTGCCGGAGAAAGGATTTCACGAGGTGTGGACCCTGAAACTGCGCAATGAAGGGACGGCAGAAAGACGGCTCAGTGTATTTTCTGTGGTAAGCTTTTCGCTGGAAGGATTCTCCTATCGCCGGTACTATGAGATGTACCGGTGTATGAGCACGTCCTTTGACCAAGAGATGAACGGAGTCTACTGCGACTCTGCCCATCCTTTCGCTCCTCATGGCCTGTATCACGGGTTCCTT
>Ga0129308_1003851_pt1 | contig 10177 bp, 8 predicted proteins | sample L827metagenome_FD_94440 | JGI IMG/M metagenome (GOLD analysis project Ga0129308, IMG submission 94440) | Ring-tailed lemur group fecal microbial communities from Wisconsin, USA - L827 metagenome | ecosystem: Host-associated > Mammals > Digestive system > Large intestine > Fecal | place: USA... | reverse complement strand
ATGGATAGTTGACACCATTTTCAATATTGTTGATATAGCCGGGACTCTGCCCGAGGGACAAACTCATATCACGGGCGGAAACGCCCTTGTTCTCCCGCAGCGCCGCCAACCTCCTGATAAATTCATCCCGTTCCATTGCGCACCACCTGAACACTTTTCTTGTGTTCAATTCTACTATACATAAACCCTAAAACCGTTTGGTCTATTCAGTAATCTGCGTTGACGCATCCGGTTTATTCATTTATTATAAAGAAAATGACACTTTGAATCGGATAATGATTTCAAAGGACAGGAGTGGGAGCATGGAGGGCGAAGATCACATGATTTATTCCCGGCGGTATCATGTGGAAGAGGAGGCGAAAGAGCTGTTGGCGGAAATGCCTGAACAGACCGATGAGGACAGGGCGAAAGCGAAAGAAGCCTTTGCCGAACTGATGCGGAGTATTCGGGAGGAATCTGTTTTCATCATGAGGCTGAACCGCATTGCGGGCGTAGACCGTCTGATAGAACTGGCGAAACACCTCTCGGAGCAGCATGAAATCGACACGGACATCATTCAGCATACAGGTAGGATCACGGTGCATCTCTACATGGGCTGTTTCCTTTGGTTTAGTGATTTCATTCAGGATTTTACGGCGCTGCTTGAAATGTGTGATCTGTTCTCACTGTTCATGCCGGAGGATAAACCCGGCAGAGTCGTTTGCTCTTTGGACTATATTACACATGACCACTATGTTTCCGGCAGAAAAGTATCACCCTGATAGGAGAAGGCCACTCACTTAAAAAATCGTGCGCAAAAGGAATATGATATGGAAACATGGATTTACGAAAAGGACTATGCTGACGGCAGCCCCAGACAGCCCATTAAGGAAGAAACGGATGAAATTTTGAAAGCTCTCGCCGCATCGCCCATATTCCAGCAGCTCAAAAAGCAACAGAATGAGGTGTTGGCGCAGATCCCCAAAATCGTGGTGCCGGAGGATAAGGAAAATTTTGAGATATTGCTGTCGCTCTGTGAGAACTATGCAAAACAGCACTGTGGCGCAGTAAAGGGCGTCATCGACTGCAAAACCTGGGGCGCAAATATCTATGTGACGAAGCAGCACTTTTTCGAGTTTGAGAACGAGGAAAACCTGCGCTTTCTGCAGGAGCTGTCCGCTCGGGCCGATGCGGTCACATTCAAGATCGAGCCGGATGGGACAATGTGCCTGGATGTCTTTATCTGCTATTTTGAGGACGGGACAACGCCAGACGGAAAAACGGTGGAGGATCTGAATGAGGAGTCCATGGAACTGTTTTGCGAAGTCTTGAGCAGTCTCCCGCTGGACAAAATCAAGACGAAGAAAGATTTTGTCCAAACGCTGCTGGACGAACTGGCGCAGGAGGGCGGTCCGCACATGGAAGGCCATTGAAATTCCGAATAGAAACGGTAAAAAGAACCGGCTGGGGCGGCCCATACCGCCTCTGCCGGTTCCTCTGTGTGTTCAACCGTCTCCCCCTATATCCGCTTTCTGCACCCCAGGGTCACAGAGGGGGTGACGATTATCCGTTGTAATTTGTTTGTTTCCATGTACTCTACTACTGATTTGCTGCCGACCTCTCTTCGTTCCATCCCTGGAGAGTACCAGAGATGGAGGCTCTTATAAGCAAGATGCTGTCATGGACGATAGTTTCCCGTTCATAGGGAACATCCTGCTGGAACAGATCGATAAGCATATTGGCCATAGCCGCAGTGTAAAAGTCCGCCATAAACCGTTTGAAAGAGGGATCCACCGACAGTTGCAACTCCACCTCGGCCCGGTCAATGAGGCCAGAGATCATAGAGATAAAATCTTCATAGAAAAACTGCCGCATCCCTTCGCGGCCTATAGTGTCGTAGGCACAGCGCAGAAGATGCCGGTTGGTCTCCACATAGCTGATGACAAAGGAAACCGTATCCTCGGCGTTTACCATGAGGTCAAAGCCCTTGAGCACCTCCACGGTCTCCCGTTTCAGCATCCATTTCAACAGGTCGTAGATGGTCTGAAAATGATAATAAAATGTGTTTCGGTTATTGCCGCTGTCCTTCGCCAGATCGTTGATGGTGATTTTGGACAGCGGTTTTTTCTCCATCATCCGTTTGAGGGAATCGGCAAACGCCAGTTTTCGCTTTTCGGATGCCGCGTCGTAAGCCATGACAGTCACCTTCCTCTGCTTCTATCATAGCGGATTGGGATGCCGCTTTCAAGAGCGAAACATGAACGCTTGCACAAATTTAGCCAAATTACGGCATTTGTCCAGTTTTCGCGGAAAACTAAATACTTGCTCGATTTTGTCCATTTTCTATCGGGTGGGCAACTACTAAAATAGGGATACCAGTTACGAGGAGGTGTGCTCATGCACGATGGAATGTACCGCTATACCATCGAAATGGCTGTTCCCCTTGGCCGGAGGGCCGGAACATTGACCCTGGCGGTCGAGGGTGGCCTGGTCACAGGGAGCCTGACCCTGTTTGAACGCTCCTGCCCCATTTGGGACGGGCATTTGGATGGAGACAGATTACGCTTTTGCGGAGAGATGCAGACCCTTTTGTACTCGCTCCCCTATACTGCCGACGGAACCGTCAGTGACCGGGAACTAAACCTGACATTTGAAACTCAAAAAGGAAAATTCTCTGCGAAAGGAGCTGCCCCAAAAATCAATGGAATCAAGAAATAGCAGTGGATTTATGTGGAAGCTCTCTGCCTTTATCGTTAGTAAACGAAATCTCATTTTCCTGCTGTATGCCATCCTCATCGTTTTTTCCCTGTTCTCTCGAAGTTGGGTTAATGTGGAGAGTGAATTGGACACCTATCTTCCCGAAACCTCGGAAACCAGACAGGCGCTGGACATCATGGACGAGCAATTCACCACTTTTGGTTCCGCCCGAATCATGTTTTCCACCCTGACATTGGACGAGGCCCAAACCATCAGCGATGAAATGGAGGCTATGCCAGGTGTGCAGAGCGTGGACTTTGACGAAACTAAGGATCACTACAGCAATGCCTCTGCCCTCTACGCCGTCACCTTCGACTATGACGAGGATGACGAGCGGTGTCTGACCGCTCTGGACGAGCTGTTGGATGCCTATGCGGACTACGATATTTTCGTGTCTACCGATTTGGGGAATGCCATCGCAGATTCCCTGACCTCAGAAGTGAGCGTGATCATGCGGTATGTGGCGGTCATTATCGTGGCGGTGCTCATTCTGACATCCCAAACCTACGCCGAGGTGCCGGTACTGATTCTGACCTTCATCTCAGCCATGCTGGTCAATATGGGAAGCAATTTCCTGTTGGGTACTATCTCCTTTGTCTCCAATTCCGTCACCAACATTTTGCAGCTTGCTCTATCTTTGGACTACGCCGTCATCCTATGCAACCGTTTCAAGGAGGAACGGCAGAGCCTGGACGCGGAGCAGGCAGTCACCGCCGCCTTGAGCAAGGCCATCCCGGAAATCTCGGCCTCCAGCCTGACCACCATTGGCGGACTGTGCGCCATGATGTTCATGCAGTTTCAAATCGGACCGGATCTGGCCGTCAACCTGATCAAGTCCATTCTGATCGCCCTGCTGACGGTGTTCCTGCTGATGCCAGGGCTGTTGGTGCTGTTTTCCCCGCTGATGGATAAGAGCAACCACCGCAGTTTTGTCCCAAAGGTACCCTTTATTGGGAAATTTGCATATATCACAAGGAGGGTAATTCCGCCTGTTTTTCTGGCAGTTCTTGTTTTCGCCGGTGTGTTCTCCAGCAGTTGCCCCTACGCCTACGGTGAGGATCAAATCGCCACCCCCAAGCAAAACGACACCCAAATCGCCAAGCAGATGATCCGGGAGACCTTCAGCGACTCCAACCTCGTGGCTTTGATAATCCCGGCCGGGGACTATGAGAAGGAGGGTGCTCTCCTGGCCGAATTGGAGGCCATGCCGGAAGTCAAATCCGCCACTGGCCTTGCCAATGTGGAGACCGATGAGGACAGTGGGGATGGTTATGTGCTCACCGATGCCCTGAGCCCCAGGGAATTTTCCGAGATGGCCGACCTGGACTATGAGCTTGCTGCGTTGCTCTACACTGCCTATGCCACCGACCAGGAGGCATATGGCCGCATTGTGGGCGGCATCGACTCCTACAAGGTATCCATCATGGATATGTTTGTCTTTGTCCACGACTGCGTGGAGGACGGCTATGTAGATATGGATGATGAGGAGCGGGCGGACATCGACGACGCCTATGAACAGATCATCAACGCCCAAGCCCAACTCCAGGGAACGGAATATAGTCGCCTGCTGGTGGATCTGGATCTGCCCCTGGGCGACACCGCCACATACCCCTTCCTGGACACCATCCGCGCCGCCGCGCAGAAGCACTACCCCGGCGGCCAGGTCTATGTGGCGGGCACAGCCACCACGGAATATGATTTCCAGAAATCCTTTGACATCGATAATATCGTGGTCAGCGTGGTGACCATCCTCATCGTGCTTGTGGTGCTGCTCTTCACCTTCAAGTCCGTGGGGATGCCGCTTCTGCTCATTCTGGTCATTCAGGGGAGCATCTGGATCAATTTTGCCGTCCCTCGCTTCACTGGGGAGAGCATTTTCTTTATGAGCTATTTGGTGGTCACAGCGATCCAGATGGGCGCTAATATCGACTACGCCATCGTCATCGGAAGCCGGTTCACCGAGCTGAAGGAGCGCATGGACAAACGGGAGGCTATCATCGAGACCATGAACTTCGCCTTTCCCACCATCATCACCTCCGGTGCCATCATGGCCTCAGCGGGCATTATGGTCGGCCAAATGACCTCCAGCCCATCCATCGCCGGTATCGGCACTATCGGACGGGGCACCATCATATCCATGCTCCTGGTGCTGTTCGTCCTGCCCCAGATCCTGCTTTTGGGAGAAAAGGTCATCGACAGGACCTCGTTTTCCAACCGCAGGGAAAAGAAAAAAGAAGGAGGCGGAGAAAATGAAGCGGAATAAAACAGCCCTCCGTGTCGTGGCCCTGCTGCTGGCGGCGATACTGGCGTTGTCCCTGCTCTCTCCCGCCCTGGCCGCTGGGAGCGCGGACACAATTTACATTGATACCCCCCAGGATCTGGTGGAGCTTTCCCGCAAATGCAGTTTGGATACCTGGTCCCAGGGCAAGACCGTCTATCTTCGGCAGGATATTTCTCTGGATGGGGTGAACTTCGACCCCATTCCCACCTTCGGCGGGACCTTTGAGGGCGGCGGGCATACCATCTCCGGCCTGACCCTCACCGGCCCCATGGCACGCTCCGGGCTGTTTGAGAGCGTGCAGTCCTGTGGAACGGTCAAGCATCTGATCGTGACCGGAGTCGTCGATCCCGCAGGAGACCCCACGGCCGTTGGCGGCCTTGTGGCCGTCAACTACGGCTCCCTGGTGGACTGCGCTTTCCGGGGAACGGTCAACGGCAGGACAACCGTGGGCGGCGTGACCGGCAGAAATGAGGTCACCGGCCAGGTCATCAACTGCTCCTTCTCCGGAACCTTGACCGGGGAACACTATGCGGGCGGCATCGTCGGACAAAACTATGGCAGCCTGACCCGCTGCGCAAACTTGGGCAGCGTCAATACCACCGAGGTCGAGGTTGAGACGCAAGCACTGGAGGAACGAAGTGACCTCCGCTCAACAGAGGCCATTCCCGCAGGCACCGACATTGGCGGGTGGCGGGGTACTCCTGCGGGGTCATCCAAAGCTGTACCAACAGCGGCAATGTAGGCTATGACCATATGGGCTACAATGTAGGCGGCATCGTGGGCCGCCAGAGCGGGTATCTGGATGGCTGCGTGAACACCGGGACGGTGAAGGGCCGCAAGGATGTGGGCGGCATTGCCGGACAGATGGAGCCCCAGGTAACACTGAAATATAACCGGGATGCTCTGGAGAACCTGTGGGACGAACTGGACAAGCTGGAGGCCCTTATGGATCAGACCGCCGATGATGCCGAAGGAGCCTCAGACCGCATTTTGGGGGCCATGAGCGATTTGACCGACAGCATAGGTATAGCGAAAGACGCAACCTCTGACCTGACCGATGCCATGACCGACTGGGCCAATGGAAATATCGACCAGATCAATGATCTCTCCGCCCGGATCAGCTGGGTCATTGACCAGATGGAGCCTATTTTGAACGATGTCTCAGCGTCCCTGGACGATATGAGGACCGCCGCAGACGAGCTCTCCGCTGCTTTGGACGAGCTTTCCGATATAGAGGAACCCCTGGACGCTTCCGTGGGCGAACTGAAGCTGGGACTGGACGATTTAGAGGCGGCGATAGACCAAGCCAGAGATGTCATGGACGACCTGGATGCCGCCATGGACTGTCTGAAAAAGGGTCTTGGGGATCCGGCGGAAGTTTCTGCCGCACTGAACCAACTGGGCCGCGGCCTGGCAGCCATGACGGACGCCGTTGGCAGCGTCTCCGTCTCCGTCGCCAAAATCGCCAAGGCCCTGCCGGAAATCTTGACCTGGCTTGCCCAGAACAGGGAGCAGCTCCAAGCCTTGCCGGCAGTGATCTCAACCTTGGAATCCCTGGCGGCCGCTTTTCAGAATGTGGGTGACAAGACGCAGCCCGTTGGCGCAACGATTGATTCCATTTACGGGGAGGTCATGGCCGGAACAGGTCTATCTGCCGAAAGTCTTGCGGCCCTGGCCGCTACCTCCGATGAACTGAACAGCTCTTTGACAAATTTGAATGCTGCTTACGACGATTTTCTTGCCGCTCTGGAAGCGTATACCTCCGCTGGCGGCAGCACCAGCGCAGAGATGAAGACGGAACTCGCCAATCTGGATACGGCTATGACAACAATCAATGCCGCCAACACCGAGATCCAGACGGCCTCGGATCCCTCTGGGTGGGCCTCGCAGGAAGCAGCCGCAGCCAATCTGCAAACTCTGCAAGCGGGCCTTAGCCAGATGGAGGCAGGTTTGTTGCAGGCCGTCGTATCTCTGGAACGGCTCGGCAATTTGATGGAACAGTCCGCTATATCCACCGTTCCCGGCCTGAGCGTGGCCATGACGGAGTACGAGTCGATCCAGAAGAATTTGAAAACGATAGATACGGCCTTCGGGCAGATAGCAGGTGCGATCCATACACTGGCGGAAAATCTAAACGCTCCGGATCTGAACCTTGATGTGGTGGACAGCTATCTGGATGCCGCCCTGAAATCCCTGTCCGGCAGCGCCGGAAGTGTCTCCGATGCCGTGGGTCATATCAACTCCTCCACCGACTCCATCCAAGAGGCAGGGAACATTGCGGGAAACGCTCTGGAAACCGCCTCTCACGCCTGCGAGGACTTGGGGGATGCGCTCTCCCACCTGGGCGACAGCGTAGACGAGATAAAAGAGGTCTTTCACACGCTGTCCGAGGAACCGGAGATCCGGTTCCAAACCATCAGCAGCAATATTACCAATAAGGGAAACGCTTTGGATGATGCCTTGGGAGATATGCTGGGCAGGTTGGATGACCTTAGCAGCACCATGAACGCCTCCGCTGATACCTTGGTGGATAATTTCAGGGCTATCAACGCCCAACTGGGGGTGGTCATCAACACCCTCCACGCCGCTCTGGACGATACCAAGGGCAGCTTGGACGAAGATCACTTCGAGGATGTCTCCGATACCGCCCTTGGCGATGACACTGCCCGCATTACTGGCTCCCGAAATGAGGGAACAGTGGAGGGGGATGTGAACGCCGCCGGAATCGTGGGCTCTCTGGCCATCGAATACGACTTCGACCCGGAGGACGACCTCACAGAAACCGGGGAGCGCTCCCTGGACTTCCGCTATCAGGCCGCCGCAGTGGTGCGGGACAGTGTGAATCTCGGTCAGGTCACCGCCAAGAAAGACTGCGCCGGAGGCGTGGTGGGCCGGATGGACCTAGGCTATGTGTCCGACTGCGGCAGTTATGGCCCGGTAGAGAGTACCGATGGGGATTATGTGGGCGGCGTGGTGGGCCTGACCCGCGCTCATGTGCAGAACTGTTTTGCCAAGTGTACGCTCTCCGGGGGACAGTACATCGGCGGGATCACCGGCGCGGCCGCAGAGGACGCCAAAGTTACCAGCTGTTACGCCATGGTGGAGATCAAAGCGGCCGAGCAGGATTTCGGAGCCGTTTCCGGGGACGAGGTTGGCGAATTTCAAAACAATTTCTTTGTCTCCGATGCCTTGGCGGGGTTGGGTCGAGTCAGCTATGCGGGAAGGGCGGAGCCGCTGGAGTATGGCGAACTGCTGGCTGTGGACGGCCTTCCCGATGTCTTTGGGCAGTTTACCCTTCGCTTTGTGGTGGAAGAAGAAATATTACAAGTTGTGAGCTTCTCCTATGGCGACAGCTTTGGCGCAGAGGTTTTTCCGACCCTTCCCTCCCGGCCAGGGTACTATGCCCGATGGGATACTGACACACTGGCAGATCTGCGCTTTGACACGGTGGTGGAAGGCATCTATACGCCCTATACCACTGCTCTTGCCAGCGATGCGACAAGGGAAAGTGGGCGGAGTGTCCTCTATGCGGAGGGAAGTTTTAATCAGCATGACCATCTGACACTCCGAGCCGTCCCGGTTGAAGAAAGCGACTTTGGAGCGGCCCCGGAGGGGAAATGGAACCGCCGGACACTGACGGAGGAGTGGAGCGTCATGCTCCCAGAGGATGGGCAGACTGTCCATACCCTTCGCTACCTTCCCGCCGATGGCGCGGATGGGCTGCAACTCTATGTGAAAGGCCCGGAGGGCTGGACCATAGTCGAGTCTCAAAAGGTCGGGCAGTACCTGATCTTCCAGGCGGAGGGAACCGAGGTGGAGCTTGCTGTCTTTTCCCTCGCACTCTATACATGGGTATGGGCGCTGCTGGCCGCGATTGTGGCTGCCCTTGTGATTTTTGTGATCGTCTGGGTCGTAATAAAACGCAAAAAGGAAAAACGCGCCGTGGCTCTGGCTTCGGCAGACGAGGGAGGTATCGGGCATGAATAAGATCATCTGCGTCAACCGGCAGTTTGGCTCCGGCGGTCATGAGATTTCTGTAAAGACTGGGGAGCGGCTGGGGCTTCCTGTATATGATAAGGAACTTCTCAGTCTGGCCTGCCGACACGGAGAGGTCAGGGAACAGACATTGTCCTATGCGGACGAAAAGCCCACCAATCCCTATTTATTTCAGGCGGTCTACGAGGGCAACTCACATGTAACAAGGGGGATGCCCACCTCAGAGGTGCTGTTTCAGCTTCAAAGCCATGAGATCATGAGACTGGCGCAAGAGGAACCCTGCATCTTTGTGGGCCGCTGTGCCAACTGGGTCCTCCGGGACGAGCCGGGCGTGGCCCTGCTGCGGGTCTATGTTTCGGCATCTCTGGACGACCGGGTAGAGCGGAAGATGAGGCAGGAAAACCTCTCCCGGTCTGCGGCACTGAAACAGGTCAAGAAAATGGATCGCCAGCGCCGCAGCTACTATGAGGGCTTCACGGGATTGCTCTGGGACAGCCCCAAGCAGTATGACCTGATGCTCAACACCTCCGAACTCGGCATCGATGGCGCGGTAGACCTGGTGGCAACTCAGTACAAGGCCTTGCCAGAATAAATATCGTGCCCTAAACATTTGTTCAAGATTGAAAAATTAGCTCCGGCTTAAATCGACAAGAATAGGTGAGCGCACCGTTTTGCCGATTCAGGCCATCAAGGGGGCGGATAAAATCCGGGGTGGAACCAGCCTGGAGCTTTCATCGACCTGCTATATTGACAGACATCGGATGATGCAGTATCGTTTGATTGTATCAACAAGTCTACTCAACGGTATGAAGGAAATTGCTGTTCACATGTTTTCCTGTCAGCACCGGCCAAACCAGTAAAACAGGGGGATGGCATAACATCACAGGGCGAACTGGGAAGTGCAGGGTGGTGATTGGAGTGAGCAGCACGGACGCAGACCTTCAATTCGGCATGGATGTGGTGTATGATATTCTGACCGGGACTCTAACGGAGAATGAGGGCCGCCTTCTATGCTATTTCAGAAAATGCCCGTTTACTTCATTGGATGCCGCAGCGGAAGAACTCCTGCTACCAAAGTGGGAAGTAGAGGCTTCGATGCGCACATTGGCAAAAAAGGGCCGCCTGCACTGGCTCGGCCCGCTGGAAACAGACGCTATCTGGTGT
>Ga0129308_1003850_pt1 | contig 10181 bp, 7 predicted proteins | sample L827metagenome_FD_94440 | JGI IMG/M metagenome (GOLD analysis project Ga0129308, IMG submission 94440) | Ring-tailed lemur group fecal microbial communities from Wisconsin, USA - L827 metagenome | ecosystem: Host-associated > Mammals > Digestive system > Large intestine > Fecal | place: USA... | reverse complement strand
TTCTAAACAGTTTGCATTTTTCTTATCCGTTGCCCATTCCCATGCGAGTTTCATATAATACACTGATAGTCAAATAAAATACTTCTGACTATTACAAATATACTAATTTGAAAGCAAATCACAACGCGCGCCGGCGCGCAAAGGCAAGACTAATGGTATCAAAGATACTAATTTGAAAGCAAATCACAACCGTCATATATTCTTCACGCAAGTTCAAGGCGTTGTTTCCAATGGTATCAAAGATACTAATTTGAAAGCAAATCACAACCGTAACGATTATGGTCCTCGTAATACTACAGTTGTTTCCAATGGTATCAAAGATACTAATTTGAAAGCAAATCACAACTCAACCTCTATAGATGTAATATACATTGGAGTTGTTTCCAATGGTATCAAAGATACTAATTTGAAAGCAAATCACAACATTTTGATTAAGTGCATTTGTTTACATGCCGGTATCAAAGATACTAATTTGAAAGCAAATCACAACACCATCACTTAATTGTTTTGTGAAATTCGCGTTGTTTCCAATGGTATCAAAGATACTAATTTGAAAGCAAATCACAACGCACCGGTACACCTCCTGTCGCTGTAAGCAGTTGTTTCCAATGGTATCAAAGATACTAATTTGAAAGCAAATCACAACACCGAGATCCAGGGCTTCTCTTGGCTTTTTGTTGTTTCCAATGGTATCAAAGATACTAATTTGAAAGCAAATCACAACCATCCCAATAATCTACATTATACGCATAAGGTTGTTTCCAATGGTATCAAAGATACTAATTTGAAAGCAAATCACAACTTTAGTAGTTTTATGCTTAGCCTTGGATAGGTTGTTTCCAATGGTATCAAAGATACTAATTTGAAAGCAAATCACAACCTCTCATCGGTGATAATTTGTCTCCTTTTAGTTGTTTCCAATGGTATCAAAGATACTAATTTGAAAGCAAATCACAACAGAACCAAAGGAAATGTGCATAAAACCATTGTTGTTTCCAATGGTATCAAAGATACTAATTTGAAAGCAAATCACAACCGTATCGTACATTCAAAGTTCGTCCTCAGCGTTGTTTCCAATGGTATCAAAGATACTAATTTGAAAGCAAATCACAACTCTTTTCGAAAGCGGTATGTACCCTTCACAGTTGTTTCCAATGGTATCAAAGATACTAATTTGAAAGCAAATCACAACTAGTAATGGCAGCCTTACCTGCATTAGAAGGTTGTTTCCAATGGTATCAAAGATACTAATTTGAAAGCAAATCACAACCGGAACAGTACGAGTAAACCAATCAGAAGGTTGTTTCCAATGGTATCAAAGATACTAATTTGAAAGCAAATCACAACCAAGACATTCGCCCCACTGGAAATGGGGAGTTGTTTCCAATGGTTCAAAGATACTAATTTGAAAGCAAATCACAACCTGACATTGGTCGTTCTCTTGCATCTATGGGTTGTTTCCAATGGTTCAAAGATACTAATTTGAAAGCAAATCACAACAGGTGTTGGTAATATTATTGGTACTCGTAGTTGTTTCCAATGGTTCAAAGATACTAATTTGAAAGCAAATCACAACTCATTAAGAAAGGTATAGAATATGAGAAGAGTTGTTTCCAATGGTTCAAAGATACTAATTTGAAAGCAAATCACAACGGTACAAACTTGAATTTATAAAAGAATGGAGTTGTTTCCAATGGTTCAAAGATACTAATTTGAAAGCAAATCACAACTACTTCATTCTCGTAATTGTAAACTCTATTGTTGTTTCCAATGGTTCAAAGATACTAATTTGAAAGCAAATCACAACTATTAAAGTAAACTCCCCACAATGAAGCGGTTGTTTCCAATGGTTCAAAGATACTAATTTGAAAGCAAATCACAACTACCCAAGAATCCCCCAGATCGGGTTCATAGTTGTTTCCAATGGTTCAAAGATACTAATTTGAAAGCAAATCACAACTTATAACTACCGCCATTGTACTAATAGATGGTTGTTTCCAATGGTTCAAAGATACTAATTTGAAAGCAAATCACAACTATGATTGGTGGTGTTAAGGTTTTAAATCGTTGTTTCCAATGGTTCAAAGATACTAATTTGAAAGCAAATCATAACATATTAGCTGAGAATCCCTAGTCGAGTAAGAAATCAAAAATTTCATCTGGGTTCTCATCTAGGTTTTCTGGGTCATCATAATAAGAATCTAGGTTATCAAGATAGAAATCATATTCTGATGATTGATTACCAAATCTCTGATCATACTGTTGTTGTGATAGTTTAGTAACTTTATCAGGATTCCTATCGGCATAAGCAGATGCCTCTTCTATTGACATTTGTTTGGTAGAAGTAAATACCAAGTAATATAATTGTGGCTTGGTATAATGAGTATCTAAAGTTACTTGTTGATAACCAGATTTCCTTGCAGTAACTATTACGTTTTCTGGTGTGATAGTAGTTTTCAAGATATAGGTATAGATTCTTTGATTTCTAAGTGAATCCCTTAGTAATTTAATTGAATCTACTTTAGCAAAGAATATAGAATCTCTTCTAAGTTCTTCTTTATATCGTTTTACCCTTTTGATAGAATCCTCTCTGCTCTCCTTTATATAAGGAGGAGTTACCCTCCTAGGTTCATTGTTTAATAGAACAAGACCCAGAAGAGAAACTCCAAATATAGAAAATGGAAGTAAAAGATGATTCGTTTTTGAGTTCATACCCACTAGTTTTGTATTGATCTTTAATATGAGAATTTAAGTACCTACCTCTTAGATTCACTTTTTAATAATCTTTTGAGTTGCTCTTTAGAACTTTATCATATCGGTATACTTTGTTATTTTTAAAAGATACCCATAGATGATGTTTCTTTACGTTGTAACCAATACCTTCTATATTAGAAGATTCTACTGATGTTATTTCTATTCCAGTATTCATTTTAACTAATTCAAGATATTCTTCTCTGTCCATTCTATTAAAATTTTAGAAGTCTTAACTCCGGATGTAATGCGTTGGTATATTTTTGAATAATTGCCCATGCTCTCAGATGTTATCCATTCTTCTTTCATTTTTCATAGGATATGAGAGCAAACATATAACTGATACTTTGTAAGAGTTTTATTATGTTATCTAATACCCCTCTTATTTCTCCCTCTTCAATCTGAAGAAGTTTTTTAAAAAGATAGTGATCTGTATCCTCTCAATTATGTTGTTTTCATTGATTCAAATATACCAATTTAGATATGAATTATCTTTAATTATTAATTCTTATTATATCAAAGAGTTTAAAGTGGGTTGGAGGTAAAATTTTGCAGCATATAATGTGTATATAGAAAAATTATACGAACCGTTGGTCAGTATGGCAAATATCTATTAAATTTGCCGTATGAAAAAGAAATTCCAGCTTGAAGTTCCGGGAGGAGCCGACAAGGTGTTGCTTCATACTTGTTGTGCTCCTTGTTCATCAGCCATCATAGAGTGCTTGATGCAGCATGGTGTCACTCCGGTTATCTATTATTGTAATCCCAATATTTATCCGTTGGAGGAATACATTATCCGCAAGGACGAATGTACGCGGTACGCCCAATCTTTGGGATTGGAAATTATAGATGCCGATTATGATCATGATGCCTGGCGTTGTCGAATGGCAGGAATGGAGCAAGAGCCTGAAAGAGGAGGCCGTTGCTTGCGTTGTTTCAAGATGCGACTGCAGGAAACCGCACGTTATGCTCACGAACATGGATTCCCGGTTATCACTACTACGCTTGCTTCCAGCCGTTGGAAAAGTTTGGAGCAGATAGAGGAAGCGGGCCGATATGCTACGGCCCCTTATCCGGATGTCACTTATTGGGAACAGAACTGGCGTAAAGGTGGATTGAGCGAGCGTCGCATTGCTATCATTAAGGAATATAATTTTTATAATCAGCAATATTGTGGCTGTGAGTTCAGTATGCGGAAAGAAGAAAAGGAAGAATGACAGGAATGAGGATGCTTAAACTGTGGGTGGTTGTAATGTTATTGGGACTCTTGCCCGTTGTTTCAGAGGCGCAAGAAGAAATAAATAATGCCATTAATGTACAGTTGGAGTATCTGAAAAAGTATCCTAAAGATAAAGAAGCGCTTCGGAAAGTTAGTTTTCTCTATCTGAATAAAGCAGATTATGATCAGGCTATCTTTTATGGTCGACAATTGTTTGAGATGGGTTATAATGAACGGGATTACAATGGCGCTGTAATTTATTCTCATATTTGTCTGGGGCAGGCCCATATGATGAAGGGAAATGTAAAGGAGGCTTATAGTCATTTAGGGCAGGCCAGGCTGATAGGTGAAAGTAATAAAAATGATTCCGCCTTATGTTCCGTATATAATGGTCTGGGACTTTATGCATCGAATGTCCAAAAAGACTATTATCGTTCACTTACTTATTTCTTCAAAGGAGTTGAAGCTGCAAGACGTTGTCATTATGACAGACTCTATTCCATTTTACTTTCTAATATTGCCGGTATTTATTATTTAAAAAATGATAGCACAGGATTGAAATATGCCCTTGAATGTTATGAACTGGGACATGAACGGAAAGATCCTTATCTGATTTATAGTGGTTCAACCAATACCGCTTATATGTATTATTTGAAGAGTGACTATAATACAGCATTGAAATATATTCAGGAGGCGGAGTTCACCATGGTGCAGAATGACTTTTATGATCAATCAAACGTTTACAATCTTTATGGATATATTCTGCATAAATTGAATAAAGATGATGAAGCGCTGGGCTTTTTCCGGAAGGCTTTGGATTTGAAAGAACAGGGAAATATTTCTTCAGTGATGAATTCCTATTTGGGCTATGCCGAAATTTTAATGGAGCATCATCAGTATGACCGGGCTGTCTGGATGCTGAAAGCCGGAATAGAACTGTCTTACCAACAGGCTAATGCCATCTATCGAAGTGACCTGTTGCAGGCTTTATCCCGATGTTATGAAGAAGATGGTATGCTGGTAGAGGCGTTGAAGTATCATAAGCTCTATCAGCTGGAAACAGATAGCTTATATAATGCGGAAAAGGAACGTGCCGTGGGGGAGATACGTGCAAAATACGATATGGAACGGCAGGAAAACGAGATAAAACAAAACCGTCTGGAATTATTGGAAAAGGAAAATAAGATGCAATTGCTTATAGCCGGATTTATTTGTATCTTCATAGCTGCCTCTTTACTATATTACTTATATTACAGAAAAAATAAGCTGTACCTTACCATTGTGAAGCAAAATCAGGACGCTATCCGGCGTGAACAGCAATTGCAGAATAAAATAGACGAGCAGTTTGCAGAGATAGGCCGCCAGTCCGCTCTTTTACAAGAATATCTTACGGACTCGACGAAAACTTCTTTGCCGCAACCTGAGAAATATGCTTCATCCTCGTTGACAGATGAAAAGAAGCAGGATTTATTTCTGCGTTTGGAAACGCTGTTGCGGGAGGAGAAGGTATTTACAGACAATTTGCTGACCAAAGAGAAAGTAGCGGAAATGTTGGGAACTAATCGTACTTATCTCTCTCAAATTATTAATGAGCAGACCAAGCAGACTTTTACTCAATTTGTAAATGGTTTCCGCACAAAAGAGGCAGTCCGTTTACTTTCCGATCCTGATAACCAAACTCCGCTAAAGGCGATTTCAGCTGAATTGGGCTTTAATTCCATGACTACTTTTTATAGCCAGTTTCAGGCGGCTACTGGTATGACTCCCGCTCAGTATAGAAACAAAGTGCAGGAATTGCATAAAAATAGATAATCTATTAATTTGCTATCATAAATTTATCCAAATGCGGCAATTGCTGTATTTGGATAACCTATTTTTGCTATAATTTAAAACTTTATGCATTAATTTGCTATCGACGCGATATAAGCTGCAAAACTGTTTTAACAATAAAACGGGACTTAAAAAGTGATTATAAACAGTATTAATATTAAATCTATGAAGAGTATGAAACATTCAGATTACCACGGAAAGCTACTTCGACTGGCGATGGTTTTCGTTGCATTGTTTTTGTGTGGAACAATGGCATATGCACAAACAGACCGGATGATCAGCGGTATAGTTGTAGATGAGAATGGAGATCCCCTGCCTGCCGCTCACATCCGTCAGGTGAGCCAGACGAAAGGGGAGGAACTAGCTGCTGTCATAACCGATATGAACGGGCACTTCCGGCTGACCCTGCTCCGCACAGCGAAAGAGATAGAAATCTCTTACTTGGGCTATGAATCAAAGAAAGTAAGATTGACAAGTGCGAACAGTTACAGAATTGTTTTGGAGCCGGCCTCCGAACTGCTGGACGAGGTGGTGGTAACCGGATATCAGACTATCTCCAGGGAACGGGCTACCGGTTCATTTGCGAAAGTAGATTCGAAAAAGTTGGAAACTCAACGGTTAAGTAGTGTCAGCTCATTGATGGAGGGAAGAATAGCAGGTTATAGTGACGGTAAGATACGTGGTGTGACTTCGATGAACGGACTTACTACTCCTCTGTATGTGATTGATGGGTTTCCGGTAGAGAAAACTATTTCTGACGGACTGGGCAACTGGGTCGAAAATGTGCCTGATTTGAATATAGAGGATATAGAGAATATTACGGTATTAAAAGATGCCGCGGCTACGTCTATCTATGGTGCTCGTGCTGCTAATGGTGTAGTAGTCATCACTACTAAAAAAGCCGGAAAGAATCAGCTGAATGTATCATTTTCAGCGACATTGACAGTACGCCCTTATAATTTTTATACCGGTCACTTGGCCGGTACGGCTGACATGATAGAGATGGAAAAGGAGTGGGCGGCCATGAATCCTAATCTTCAAGGAGAGGGAGCATCCCAATATGCACAGAATTTATTGGACAATGCATCCATGTATTCCTGTTTGGGGGTACAGGCTATTTTAAAACATCATACAGGTGCGATCAGCGAAGCACAAATGGAGCAGACGCTACATGAACTGGCTTCACAGGGATTCCGTTATTATGATGATGTGAAGAAATATGGTAAACGAAATCCGTTTTCGCAACAATATAACTTGAATATCGGGCGTGGAACGGAAAAAAATACATTTAATGCTTCGCTGTCTTACAGGAATAACCGGGAAGAAGATAAATATACTGACAGCGAGAGTTTCGGATTGAATTTGCAGAACACTACCCGGCTTACTTCATGGCTGAGTCTGGATTTGGGAACGTATCTGAATTATGGAGATGGTACAACGCAGAGTTATAATCTGACCTCACCCGGATATAATTATGTTCCTTATAGTTCGTTGTTGAATGGCGATGGAAGCTACTATACTAACACGGCTGCCGACCGGTACAGTAAGTCACAACAGGAAATTATTTCTTCTTACGGATTGTATAGTATGGATATTACCCCTTTGGACGAATTGGGAAGAAACTTGTCGAAGAGTAAGAATTTTAGTAATCGTACTTTTGCGAGACTTAATTTTAAATTCACAGACTGGTTGAGATACACTGCTTCGTTCCAATATGAAGTAGGGGAATATAAGACAAGCCAATTGCAAGATAAGGAAAGCTATGCTGTGCGTAATAAAGTAAATACATTTGCTACTGATGCAAGTGGGAGTGGCCAGGCTACTTATAATCTTCCTTATGGCAATATTTATACAACGGGAACTAATAGTATTCGTGCTTATAATTTCCGTCAGCAATTGGATTTTAACAAGACATTTGCAGAAAAACATGATGTGACCGCTTTGTTTGGTATGGAAGTACGTGAAAATAAGACGGAATACAATAATCGGAAATATTATAATTATGATCCGGCTTTACTAACTTATGATCTTATTGATGAACGGGTGCTGAGTAATACTTATACCGGAGTTTTGGGAAACTATGTATCATTCAATAAAAATGATATCTCCAACATCTATGAACTGGTAAATCGTTTTGTTTCTTTTTATGGGAATGCAGCTTACACGTATGATGGTAAATATATGGTGACAGGAAGCATTCGTTGGGATCGTACCAATTTGTTTGCTACTGGTTCCAAGTATCAGAAGAAACCTATCTGGTCGGTAGGTGCTGGTTGGAATCTGGACAAAGAATCTTTTTTTAAAGTTTCATTTATAAATATGATGAAACTGCGTTTCAGTTATGGTATCGGTGGTAACATCGCCAAGAATTCTGCTCCTTATATGACGGCTTATTATAATAATAATACCCATGTGGGCGGCATACAAGGGACTATCAGCAACCGTCCTAATCCTGATTTGCGGTGGGAAAAGACAACTACAGCTAATATTGGTGTAGATTTCTCTATGTTTAGAAATCGATTGAACGGTTCTATTGAATATTATAATAAGTCGGGCGTGGATTTGTTAGCCAATACCAATGGAGTACCTACTGAAGGTTTTGGTTTTTCTACTTATACCATGAATAATGGTAAAATGAGAAACCGTGGATTCGAGTTGACTCTTTCCGGTGATGTCATTATGGGAAAAGATTGGAATTGGAACGTAGGTGGTGTGCTGGGATACAATAAGAATAAAGTGACTTATGTCAATGTAAAAGCACCTGCTATTTTTCTTCAGTTCGATTATCCTGCCGCCTATCCCCGTGTTGGAGTGCCTTATAATGCCATTTATGGATATCTGTGGGCAGGGCTGGATAGTAAAGGGCAGCCTCAGGTGTATGACTCGGAAGGAAATATCCATGTAAGCAGTTCACCGCAAAAAGTGGAGGATGCTGTGTATTTAGGAACTTCTGTTCCGGTTTATAGTGGGGCTATTAATACCAATTTCCGTTATAAGAATTGGGAACTGGCTGCTCAACTGCTTTTTGAAGGGGGGCACAAAATGCGGAATACCAATATAGCCTATCCGGGATTAGGAGTGACAAGTAAGGATGTGAGTAAACGTTGGCGTCAGCCTGGTGATGAGGCATATACCGATGTACCACGCTATGTTCCGTCAGAAAGCAAGGATTATAATTCTTACTCATCCGATCTTTATAGCAAGGCTTCCATTCATGTACTTGATGCCGATAACTGGCGCTTGAAGAATCTCTCTGTTACTTATCATGTTCCTGCAAGTGTATGTCAGAAGTTTTATGTAAAAAATGCACGTATCATGCTAGGTATGGAAAATGTGTTCACTTTGGCTAAAAGCCGTGATGTGAAATGGATGCTTGGGGGATATAGTAAACCAAATTATTTGTGTAATGTCAATTTGAACTTTTAAATGAGAGCAATATGAAAAAGATACTATTTATGATAATGACAGTGTTGGGGTGGATAAATCTGACTTCTTGTAATGATTATTTGGATATTGTTCCCAAAGGGAACAAAATTCCTACTACCTTGGCTGATTTTGAAGCATTGCTGCGAGATGAATATACCATTGGCTATATTCCTGTAACGAATAGTCTTTATCTGTTGAATGATAAATTTGTAGGACAAAGCAGTCTGACTAGCGTTACCCTTACGAGTGCCAATTATCTGTGGAATGAAACAGCGGACAGAATTGTACTGAACAATCAGGACGAAGGGACTTATTACCGTAGTTATATGGCTATTTCCACTTGTAATCTCTTGCTGGAGCATGTTCCCGTTGCAACCGAAGCGACTGATTCCGAACGCAATGAGGTAATGGCTTATGCCAAAGTGATTCGTGCTATGAGCTATTACATACTGGCCAATTATTATGCTGATACCTATGTGTCTGCAACTGCCGGTACTAAACTGAGTGTACCTTTGATAACCAGTGCCGATATCAATGCTCCTCACAAGCAGGTCACTATTCAAGAAATCTATGATTTCATGATTAAAGATGTGAAAGAAGCCATAGAACAAGGATTACCCGAACAGTCAAGGACTGTTATCCATCCCAATTTGGGAGCAGCCTATGCCTTCTTGGCACGGGTCTATCTGCAAATGGCGAATTATGAAGAAGCATTGAAATACGCGGATATGGCTTTGGAACAGAACGATAATCTGTATGATTGGATTTCTTATTACGACACTCATAAGGAAGCTATTACAAAAGAAGACAGTTATCCGTCGTTACCGTCAGTGACAGGGTATGATTATGTGGAGAATTACTATTTCCGTTGTGGAGAGGGTAATCCTAACTATGCTACCAGCGAACTTAATATTCCGGTGGAACGTGCGGAGAGTTTCGAGGAAGGGGATGCACG
>Ga0129308_1003849_pt1 | contig 10184 bp, 13 predicted proteins | sample L827metagenome_FD_94440 | JGI IMG/M metagenome (GOLD analysis project Ga0129308, IMG submission 94440) | Ring-tailed lemur group fecal microbial communities from Wisconsin, USA - L827 metagenome | ecosystem: Host-associated > Mammals > Digestive system > Large intestine > Fecal | place: USA... | reverse complement strand
GCACCCGACAGTTGGTTTTCGCACCTTGCCATTGAAGTGCCCGGCGAAAAAACATCCAACGAATGGCTGGAACCCGTAAATGACAAAGAATATTCAAAATTGAAATAATATGAAACTATTAGCATTGATAATTATGGGATTACTCACCTTCGGCAACTCTGTGAGTGCGCAAACAACAAAAAATAGTAAGAAAATCCTTGTTGCTTATTTCTCCTGTACGGGAACAACCGAAAAAGTGGCGGAAGCCATCGCAAAGGAAACAGGCGGCAAACTCTATCGAATTACTCCTGCTGAAGCCTATACCTCGGCAGACCTTGACTGGCAGAACAAAAAGAGCCGCAGCTCGGTGGAAATGGCGGACGATAAATCCCGTCCGGCTTTGGGTGGAGAGGCTATCGACCTGAAAGATTATGATGTGGTATTTATTGGCTATCCTATCTGGTGGGACTTGTGCCCCCGTCCGGTCAATACATTCCTTGAGAAATATGATTTTTCGGGCAAGACGATTATTCCGTTTGCCACATCGGGCGGTAGTTCGATAACCAATAGCGTAAAATAATTCAAGAAGTTATATCCTAAAGCCATGTGGAAAGATGGGCGTTTGTTTAACGGAGGCACGGATCAAGTTGGAGCATGGGTTAAACAAACTATTGAATAATCACATGGAAGAGATTAGAATAGACTGTCTGAACCAGACAGAACAGGAACTTGCCGCAGCCAAGGAGCTGCGGCAAAACATATTTCGGCTGAACCATACGATGCCGGATACAGATGAGTATCAGGATTTGTTGCACAAGGTTTTTCCTCATCTTGGCGAGAACTGCCGTGTCGAAATACCATTTTCGGGCGTCCGCACCGCTAACGTGAAGTTCGGACGTAATGTAATCGTCATGCCGGGATGTCTGATGATGTCTGCCGGAGGGATTACAATAGATGATGATGTAATGATAGCCGCCAATGTGCAACTCATATCCAATAATCACGACCTCGAACAGCGCAACATCATCATTTGCAAGCCTGTACACATCTGCCGTAACGTATGGATAGGAGCAGGTTCGACAATTCTGCCCGGCGTGACAGTAGGTGAAAACGCAGTGGTTGGTGCGGGCAGTGTTGTTACACATAATGTTGAACCAAATACTATCGTCGCCGGAAATCCGGCAAGATTGATTCGAGAGATAAAATCATAATTTGATGAAAAGAAAAATGATTATAGGTATATCCATTTTTGCGGTATTGGTTCTTTCCGTCATTATGATACTGAATCATCCTGCTTTCGGCCGTACACCACGTGGTGAGAGACTGAAACGGATTGAGCATTCCCCAAACTACAAAGACGGGCAATTCGTGAACAAGGAACTGACCCCGTTTATGACCACTTCCAAAAGCCGATGGAGGATTATGTGGGACAACCTGACGGAGAAGAAACCGGAAAACCTTGCTCCGTCGGCAGAAATACAGGCGGTAAAAACGGATTTGAAAGAGTTGGATTTGTCAAAGGATGCCATCGTATGGTTCGGACATTCGTCTTATCTGATGATTAACGGAGGCAGGAAAGTTTTGGTTGATCCCGTATTGACTACCGGATTCCCCGCGTCCATTATGATGAAACCCTTCAAGGGAACTAATATTTATTCCCCGGAGAACATTCCGGAAGTGGATTATCTTATTATCACGCATGACCATTATGACCACCTTGATTACGGAACAGTCAAGGCAATACGCAACCGTGTCGGCAAAGTCATTTGTCCGCTCGGCGTGGGTGAGCATTTTGAATATTGGGGTTATCCTATTGAAAAGATTGTAGAGCTGGATTGGAACGATGTATATGCCTCTGACAATGATTTCAAAATCACGTGTCTTCCTGCACGCCACTTCTCCGGCAGGTTTCTTCGGCAAAACCCCACATTGTGGGCTTCGTTCATGATAGAAGGACACTCTACTGTCTATGTAGGCGGTGATAGCGGTTATGGCACTCACTTCGCGGAAATCGGGAAACGATACCCGCATATAGACCTTGCCATCCTTGAAAACGGACAGTACAATGAAGACTGGCGATATATCCATACATTGCCATCTCAACTCCCAAAAGCCATACACGAGCTTAATGCCACGCAGACTTTACCGGTGCATAACAGCAAGTTTTCGTTGTCGCGGCACGCATGGGATGAACCGGTCCGCAAAATAAAAGAGGCGGAATCAAGAGACAGCAACCTGCATGTTGTCCACGCCATAATCGGCAGTGCCATACTATATTAGTAATGTATTATAAAGCAGATATTATCTTTGTCTTTGTAAATTGACCTCCACAACAAAGAATATTGAGCCTCGCAGCAAAGCCGTTGCGAGGCTCTCTTTTTACCTTTGCATCAGAATATTAAAAACAATGATATGAACGATATTTTTAAAAGAGACCTGAACGGAGAAATGGTGTCACCCAATGATCAAGGATATGACGAACTGATTACGGACATTTTCGACACCATGAAAACTGCGACCGAAATGAATGCCGGTTACAAGACACCTGCCGAAGTGCATGAGTACATGAAGTGTATCCTCGGCAAACCGCTTGATGAAAGCACAACCGTGCTTCCTCCTTTTTATGTTGATTACGGCAAACCTGTAACCATAGGCAAAGGATGCTTCATCCAGCAGTGCTGCACATTTTTCGGGCGTGGAGGAATCACAATCGGTGATGGTGTGTTCATCGGTCCGAAATGCAATCTCATCACCATCAATCATGATGTGAATCCCGACAACCGCAGTGCTACTTACGGTCGCCCCATTGTAATTGAAGACAAAGTTTGGATTGGTATAAATTCGACCATCCTTCCCGGAGTGAAAATTGGCTACGGAAGCATTGTCGGAGCGCAGAGCGTTGTGACCCACGATGTGCCGCCCATGACGATAGTAGCCGGAAATCCTGCAAGAATAATCAAGAAAATCGAAATAAATCATGAATAGTAATAAAGAAATCAGCCGCCGTGGTTTTCTGAAAACCGCAGCAGCATTAGGAGCAGCGTTGACCATACAACCTGCCATTAACAAGGTACAGGCGGCAAATGCCGTTCTTGGCGGGACATCCGCATCTTCGACGAAAAACAAGGATATGCAGTACCGCACACTCGGTACAGGCTCAGCTGCATTCGAGGTTTCGGCTCTCGGCTTTGGTGTGATGGGCATGACCTATAATCGCAGCCAATATCCCGACAAAAAAACACGCCAGCGCGTTATTGCAGAAGCGGTTGACCGGGGCGTGACTTTGTTCGACACCGCCATTATCTACGGTCCTCTGAACAACGAGGAATTTGCGGGGGAAGTTCTGGCTCCCTATAAGAACCGTGTTAATGTTACCACTAAGTTCGGGCATGAAGTCATCGACGGCAAGGGCACAGGGCGTCAGGACAGCCGTCCGGCAACCATCCGCCGTTATTGCGAGGAATCGCTCCGTCGCCTTCGCATTGACTCCATTCCGATGTTCTACCAGCATCGTTTCGACCGCAATACGCCTATCGAGGAAGTGGCGCAGTGTATCGGCGATTTGATTAAGGAAGGCAAGGTGCAGCGATGGGGATTGTGCGAAGTCAGTCCGGAGACCATCCGTAAAGCTCATGCCGTGCAACCACTGACCGCTATCCAAAGCGAATACCACCTGATGCACCGTCTGGTGGAGGAAAACGGAGTGTTGGATGTTTGTCGTGAACTGGGCATCGGCTTTGTGCCGTACAGCCCTATCAACCGTGGTTTCCTCGGTGGCTGTATCAATGAATACACCGTTTTCGACCCGAACAACGACAACCGCCAGACATTGCCACGTTTCCAACCCGAAGCCATGCGTCAGAACTACCGCATCGTGAATGTGCTTCAAGATTTCGGCCGTACACGAGGCATGACCTCGGCACAGGTAGCTCTCGGATGGCTGTTGCAGAAAACCCCGTGGATTGTGCCTATTCCCGGCACGACAAAACTCTCTCACTTGGAAGAGAACCTCCGCACACTTGATTTCACACTATCTGAAAGTGAATGGAAAGAGTTGGAGCAACGCGTGGCAGCTATCCCGGTAGTCGGTGACCGTTACAATGCCGAACAGCAGAAACAAGTAGGACATTAAAATCATTAAAAAGACAGACAGATGAAACCATATATCATTACCCACATGATGACTACCGTCGACGGTCGTATTGACTGCCCGGTGGTAGGACAACTCAGCACAGACGAGTATTACATTGCGCTTGAGCGTTTGGGCACTTGTTCCAAACTGTCAGGACGAGTGACGGCGGAACTGGAATGTCCGGCTGTAAACGCCGAAGATACTTCGGCTTATACCGGAACTTCAATCGGCAAAGAGTCGTTCCATATCGCACAGAAAGCCGATGAATATGCCATTGTGGTGGATACGCACGGCAAGATGCACTGGAAATCAAACGAGGCTGAAGGTCATCCCATGTTGTGTATCATCAGTGAGGATGCTACACGGCAGTATGTTGATACTCTTGACAATATGGGTATTTCATGGATTGCCACAGGCCGTACACATATAGATATGCCGAGGGCGATGGATATTCTCCACGATGAGTTCGGTGTGGAACGCCTTGCCATCGTAGGAGGAGGTCATATCTGTGGTGGGTTCCTCGAAGCCGGACTGGTGGATGAGGCAAGCGTCATGGTGGCTCCCGGCATTGACGGACGTACAGGGCAGACTGCCATGTTTGATGGAATGACCGACCGCGGCAGCAACCCTTACAAACTGAAACTGGAAAGCGTGGAGCAGTGGGAAACTGATATTGTCTGGCTCCGTTATAAAGTAATGTGATTATGAAACTACAAGCAATCGCCATCCTGACATTCCTGACTTTTACGAATGTCATGGCACAGGAAACAACAAAATCAACAGATATGAACACTTTGAAATTAACGCAGGAGTGGGACAAGACCTTCCCGCAAAGCGATAAGGTGGAACACACGAAAATTACGTTCCACAACCGTTACGGCATCACGCTTACCGCAGATCTTTACAAGCCGAAAAATGCACAAGACCGTTTGGCGGCTATTGCGGTAAGCGGTCCATACGGAGCAACAAAAGAGCAGGTGTCGGGTCGTTATGCCCAGACCCTTGCCGAGCGTGGTTTTCTGACCATCGCGTTCGACCCCTCCTATTACGGCGAAAGCGGCGGCACGCCCCGTTATCTCACATCGCCCGAAATTAGCACGGAGGATTTTAGCGCGGCAGTCGATTATCTGACCTCCCGTGAAGATGTAGATTTGGAGCGCATTGGCATACTTGGCATCTGTGGTTGGGGTGGATTTGCTCTCAATGCAGCTGCCAATGACCCACGCATTAAGGCAACGGTAACATCTACCATGTATGACATGAGCCGGGTGAATGCCAACGGATATTTCGACGCCAACGACAATGCCGACGCACGACACAAACTTCGTCAGGCTCTTAACGAACAGCGCACGAAAGACTACCGAAACGGCGGCTACGAACGCGACGGCGGTGTGATTGACCCCGTTCCCGAAGATGCACCACAATTCGTCAAGGAGTACCACGACTATTATAAGACAGAGCGCGGCTATCATCACCGTTCGCCTAACTCCAACGAGGGAATCACCAAAACCAGCGTACTGCCGTTCATCAATATGCCGCTGCTTACCTATATCGGAGAGATCCGTAGTGCCGTGCTGATGATTCACGGAGAGAAAGCCCATTCCCGCTACTTCAGCGAGGATGCCTACAAACGACTGACCACCGACAATAAGGAACTGCTGATTATTCCGGGAGCGAATCACGTCGATTTGTATGATAACCTTGATCTCATTCCATTCGATAGAATAGAAGGTTTCCTCAAAAAGACCCTTGAAAAGAAATAAAATCGTTTTAATGACGAGTATTTTATTTCTGAACTTCAGAACAAAATACATTGAGCCTCGCAGCAAATACGTTGCGGGGCTTTACTTTTACCTTTGCATCAAAGAAATAACTAAAAAATATCAGATATGAAAACGAAGATATTATTTCTGCTTGCATGGCTCATGGCGACTGCCACAGCTTGTTCCGCTGACGAACCTCAGAAAGAATTACCGGATATCACTCCGGAGGAAAAAACGGAAGAGCCGACCGAACCGTCCGGCAACAAAAAGGTCTTGGTGGTCTATTTCTCCCATACGGGCAATACCCGGACGATTGCCGGATACATACATGAAACGGTGAAAAGCGATCTTGTGGAAATCAAGACTGTAGAGACTTACACCGATGACTATGATACACTGTTGGAACAAATCCGCAAAGAAGTGGCATCAGAATATTGCCCTCCTTTGACAACGAAAATCAAGAATATCTCTTCTTATGACATGGTGTTCATAGGCTATCCTATTTGGGTGGAAACTGCTGCACCGCCCATCCGCACGTTCCTCATGATACACGATCTTACAGGTAAAACCGTCGTGCCGTTCTGTACGAGTGGGACAAGCTCCGCTGAAGCAAGCTATCGTCTTGTCCGGTCGCTTTGTCCTAAATCGACTGTCTTGGAAGGCATACAGATTCGTCGCGGTACATACGATACCGCATACGATCGTGTCATAGCATGGTTGCAAAAACTTGGCATTGTGAAACAGAATAATGACAAAGGTGATGAAAAATAAACACGACCTGTCCCGTCGGGAATTTATCCGTAACTCCATGATGGCCGGAGGTGCTATGTTGCTTTCGGGGGTATTACCTTCGCAAGCACAAACATCGTTATTCCCTGTTGATGAAAATTCTGATTCTTTTGAAACAGATGGTTTATTGCGAGGGGTCAGTGACATTCATCTGCACGCGGCTCCCGATTCCAAAGCCCGTTTGGGAAATGAACTGGAGTTTGCACGTGCGGCACATAAGGCCGACTATAAATCCATGCTGTTCAAATCCAATGATTTCAGTTGCCACGATCGGGCCTATTTGATTCGTCAGGAATTACCTGATTTTGAGGCGTTCGGCAGTCTGTGCATGAACCGCGTACACGGGGATAAGGTCAATGTATTCGCAGCGGAAAAAGCTATTGCTACAACAGACAATCTTTGCCGCTGTATCTGGATGCCGACGCAGGATGCTGTCTATCAGAATATCCGTTATCATGGCAAAAAAGAGGGAATAGCGGTATTGGACGACAACGGAGTTGTTTTGCCGGAAGTTGTCCGTGTTATGGAAATATGCGCAGAGGCGAACATCATTTTTGCCACCGGACACTCTTCTCCCGAAGAAAGCATTGTAATGGCTCGTAAAGCTCGTGAGGTCGGGGTGAAAAAATTTGTAGTAACTCATGCCAACTCCGGTATTTGGAAAATGACCCATGACCAAATTAAACGATGTATAGACCTCGGCGCATGGGTCGAATACAGTTACATTACCAATCTATGGGGACCCGGTACAGGATTACCCGACTTTGAGCGGATGAGTGACGACGAATTTGCAACCTTTTCCCACATCGCTCCAGAGCGTAGCATCATAACGACAGATCTCGGTCAGGTGGGTATGCTACACCCGGTTGCAGGTATGCGTCGCTGCATCCTTGCATTGCTTGAAAACGGCCTCTCACAACAACAGGTGGATTTTATGACGCGTACCAATCCTTCGTATCTTGTCGGCCTTTCAACATTAAGATAACTTATGAGTACAGAACAGAATATATATTTCCATGATACAATAGATGTGGTGTCCCACGCCTATCATCTTTTTCAAAATCACACATTGGTCTATCTATACAGCGGACGGTTACATCTGAGAAACCAATGCGGTGAGACACTGAGTATGGTGGGCGGAGAAAGTGCATTCATAGGAAAGGACAGCTATTCACATCTTTATGCCGAACCGGAAAGGGACATCCCTTGCAGTGTACTGTTCTTCTCTCTTCCGCGAGATTTTTTGTGCGAATACTACCAGACGTTGCCGGAGTCCGACCGTAAGTTATCGGTAGAGGAATTATCTGCATTGCATCGGTTGGAACAGATTCCCGATATAAAGAGTATCTTCCAGTCATGGATTCCATACATACAAAGTGGGCAGGAACTATCTGATAAAGTCCTGCGTCTGAAAATGATGGAAGCCGTCTATGCTCTGTTGAATACGGATGAACGCTATATTCCCACCTTGTTCGATTTTGCAGGAAAATGTCAGATGGATATGCTTGACCTTCTGCAAGAACCGGTAGAAAAAGAAATCAAATGGCAAGAGTTTGTTTTTGAGCTTTACAGCAAATTAAATTGAACTTTATAACAAAGCCTGCATGTGGCATTCGCTGTAATTTTGCAACATGAACAAATTCAATAAAATAATGATATGCGTAAGAAAAGTTTTTTATCATTTATGATTATGCTGCTGTTTGCAGTAGCCTCGTGCAGTAGCAACGAACCGACAACGACAGAGCCGGGAAGTAATCTATCCGGTGATGCGGGAAAAACTCTGATTGTCTATTTTTCGTGGGGCGGTAATACCAAGACGGTAGCCAACCATATCCACGATCTGATAGGCGGTGACATTGTGGAAGTGGAAACGGTCATTCCTTATCCTAATACATACGAGGAAGTGACCCAGATTGCACCAGGGGAACTGGCCAGTGATTATCGCCCTGAACTGAAAACGAAGGTGAATAATATGGACGAATACGACACGCTGATTGTCGGCACACCTATCTGGGGCGGACATCTTACCCCTGCCATGAAAAGTTTTCTGGCAAGTTACAATCTGTCGGGCAAAGCCATAGCCCCATTCTGTACGCATGGAGGCAGTGGTACAGCTCAAAGTGTAAATGACATCCGTTCGGTATGCCCGAACTCAACAATACTCGGCAGTTTGGCAGTGTATGGCAGCAGAGCTGAAAGTTCCCGTGCAGATGTGGAAAGATGGCTCAAACAGTTGGAAATCATAAAAACAACTAATATAAATTCATTAAACAAGTAAAAAGCGTTATGAAAAAGTACCTGTATTTATTATTTGCCGCTTTCGTGGCGGTAGGCTTGAGTGCCTGTTCTCCCGATGATAACGAACCGGACGTACCGGGAACAGAAATTCCTGACACACCCGACAATCCAAATAATCCAGATGACGGTAATGAACCGGAAAACCCCGATAATCCGAATCCCAATCCTACAGGCAAGACATTGATAGCCTATTATAGCTATACTAATAATGTAGAGCGTATCGTCACCGAGCTACGCTCTCAGATTGAAGCTGATGTAGTTGAAATAGAACCTGCACAGAAAGGTCTCGACTATGCTGCAAACAACTATGCCCTCGGCACACAGCTTCTCAACGCTATCAAAGCCAACCCGAACAGTGAATCATCATATCCTGCCATTGATAAAGTGGAGGTTGATATGACCCAATACGACATGGTCATAATTGCCACACCACTTTGGTGGAGCCAAATGGCTGCCCCGTTCCAAACCTTCTTGTTCCAATACGGCTCCCAAATGAAAGACAAGAAAATTGGAGTGATTGTTTCAAGTGCAAGCAGTGGTATCAGTGGCGTGGTGGCTGATGCAAAACGTCTTATCCCCGAAGGCAAATTTATAGAGCCAAATCTTTGGATTCGTTCATCGCAGACCTCAAACGCTAAATCCCTTATCGAGGGCTGGCTTAAGGACATAAAGTATTAACCCCCTAACATCATAGCATAGTAATGAAAAAACTAATGATAACAATGGCGGCTATGTTATGTGCCGCTGCCATGAACGCAAAGACGCTTGTGGCTTATTACAGTTACACCAACAACGTGGAGCGCATCGTGACAGCTTTACGCTCACAGATTGATGCGGATGTCATTGAAATCGAACCTGCTGAAAAAGGTCTTGACTATGCGGCAAACAATTACGCTCTGGGCACACAGTTACTCAACACGATAGGCAATAACCCCAACGATGCCTCTTCATATCCTGCGATTGATCCGGTGGAGGTGAACATGGACGACTACGATATGGTCATAATTGCCACGCCACTTTGGTGGAGTCAGATGGCAGCACCGTTCCAAACATTCTTGTTCAACTATGGTCCGCAGATGAAGGGAAAGAACATCGGGGTGATAGTATCAAGTGCCAGCAGCGGAATCAGCGGTGTTGTGGCTGATGCCAAACGCCTTATCCCGGAAGGCAATTTCTTGGAGCCAAATCTTTGGATTCGATCATCGCAGACTTCAAACGCAGCT
>Ga0129308_1003848_pt1 | contig 10185 bp, 9 predicted proteins | sample L827metagenome_FD_94440 | JGI IMG/M metagenome (GOLD analysis project Ga0129308, IMG submission 94440) | Ring-tailed lemur group fecal microbial communities from Wisconsin, USA - L827 metagenome | ecosystem: Host-associated > Mammals > Digestive system > Large intestine > Fecal | place: USA... | reverse complement strand
TTCAGGGCGTTACCCCATCATTCCACCAATCGAATTACCAGTTCACCTGTCTTTCTTTTCACCTCCAATCATTGGACAAGTGCCCAACCTTTTCAGTTGGGAACAAGTTGCACCATACGGATAGCCTAAATACTTTTCCGCTTCTTGAAGCATCGCTTCAAAGGTGCCGTCGCCCATTGGCTCGCCGGAATAATCGGGGATTACCGGACCGCCCGGTGTGCCGGGGAGTGCGCCAGTGCCGTCGTCGCCGTTGTCCACGAAGAAATAGGGGTTTAAGTATTCGCCATTTAGCATGACCTCTAAATGTAGGTGAGCGCCTGTGCTGCTTCCGGTGCTGCCCACAGCGGCGATCACATCCCCGCATTTTACTTCCTGACCGGCGCTGACATTTAAGCTGGAACAGTGGGCGTAGCGGGACTGATACCCTTTGTCGTCCTCAATCACCACACACAGCCCGTAGTCCCCGGCGTTTCCTGCCGATACCACGCGCCCGTCCTGCACCGCCAGAATCGGCGTCCCCTGCGCCACGGCAATGTCGATGCCGCGATGCAGGCTTTTTTCACCGCTGATGGGATGTACCCGCCAGCCGTAGCCGCTGCTGACGTTGCCCAGCCATGAAAAATCAAAGGGATTGCCAAACGCCTGCCGGTTGCCGTAGGTCTGCATATATACGCCGTAGCGGTCGGTCTGCTCGCCGGGAGCGAGGTGACTCTGTGCCACAGTAGACAGCGGGCGCACGGTCAGGGTCGTTTGCAGGACATACCAGTCGTAAGGGTCGCCGTCATCGTCATAGCGGGTTTCCACAATCACCTCGCGGGTAAGCGTGTATTGCTCGGAAAAAACGCGGTCAATTTCGGACTGGATTTCTGCAAAGGTAAAGGCGTTGAACGCCGTGGAGAGGTAGCCCAGCAGCTCGTAGGGATTATGGCTGATTTCACCGATGTTGTAGCGGTATTCATCATAGCCGGGATAGTTTTCCTCCGTCGTGTCGATGTCGATCTGCAAATCCGTTTCCATTTCAGTGTAATAAAGGTCACTCTGGCAGATTTCCTGCTCGTCGGCCATGTAGGAGGCTGCAATATACGAGGACTGGAAGCCGGACAGCATGGCGGTGCAGGAGGTAAGCCCCGTTGCAAAGAACATGACCACCAGCGCCAGCAGCGCAACCGCCAGAAAAACCGCCTTATGCGCCGCCGCATATTGCGCGATGGCGCGGGCAATCTTGCCGGTGGCGGTCAGTACATTTTGGGTAAACTGCGCGGACTGTTTGGCTTCGTGCGCCGCCTGTGCGTATTTGCGCTTGATTTTCTGCTTCTGTATCCATTTAGCCAGCGCGTTTTTCTGTTGCAGTTCAGGGTTATCCCGCAGGGCGATCTGCCATGCCAGTCTGGTATTCTCCCGCGCCGCCGTCTGTTCCGCTTTCCGCAAGGCGCGGTAGGGCTTGGCGCGGCGGCGGTTCTTCTCCCAACGCAGCGCGCGCCCCGCGCCCTGCTCAGCAACGAGTTCGCTTTTGTGGACGGACTCCAGCGCCACATTGTCGCGTTCCTGCTCGCGGATTTTGCCGTGCAGCTTGAGTATTGCCGCTGTTTTCGCTGCGCCTGCCCCACGGGAGGGCAGAGAGGGCCTTTGGTACTCCGGTTGGATTTCATCCTCGAAGTACAATCGTCGCTTCATCTTCCCGTCGGCCTCGTCAAACTGACGCTCCATGTGCAGGCGGCGCTTCGCAGGCAGATTCCCTTGCGCCTGTTCCACGCGGCGGTCTGCCCGTTCCGTGCGACGAAGCGCCTTTTCATATTTCTTTTGCTGGCGGGTGGGTGTGTCCGGCGCGGTATCGCCGGTAGTTTTGGCAGCTTCGGAAGCGTCCTCGAATTGCAGGCGCGTTCCCTCGGATTTTGGCTTGCCCTCCGGCTGGGCGGCGTGTTCCGCAAGCCTGCCCGCCTGCCGCTTATGGAGTGCAGCGCGGTCGGGGGCAGCGTCAGCGGGTTCTTCTTTTTCAAATTGCAGGCGGGAGCCGCTTTGTTCCAGAGAGTGCGGTTTTCGTTTTTTACTGCCTGCCGTTGGTTCGGTTTCCTCCGCCGCATCGTTGGTTGATTCAAATTGCAAGCGGGAACCACCCTCAGAAGTGCGATGTTTTGCAGCCGGAACGCTGTCAGTGCCGCGCACGGCAGAGGTTTTTTCGCCGTCCGGTCTGGCGGCGTATTCCGCAAATTTCGCGTTTTGCTTCCTTTTGCCGGATTTTCCGCGCTTTGGGGTACGCTTCCTGACTGGCGCGGGCGCGGGTTCTTCGGCGGCGGACGTGTCCATGAGCGGCATATCTGCCGCGCCGCGCATAGATGCAGCGGCGGAGGGCGGCTGTTCCACCGCTCCATCCGCTGTAAGCAAAGGTTCTTCTGTCCCCGCCACCGTGTCCGGCGCAGGGCGGGGCTGCTTTCGCCTTTTGCCGGTATCTGCGCCGCGCGCAGCCGGGCGGCGTATATCCTCCCGTTCGGTTGGACGGGTGCGGTCAAAGGCGGTATCCGCTGTGCGCCCACTTACGCGCTGCTTTTCGCCGGTGGCGCGGTTTTCCTCCACCAGACCGTCCCGCCCCATTTTCTGAACCTTTTTCTCCCGTGCCTGAAACCGTTCGCGGCTCACCGTGCGGCCTCCGGCGCTTTACGCTCCTGAACCGGCGCGGGGAGTGCGGCGGCCTCCGACTTTTTCTCACTGAGCGCCTGTCGGATGGAGGGCTTTTTCGTTTCCCGCACGGCTTCCGCCGCCTGTTCCAGCCGCTCCACATTGCCGATTGCGGCAAGCGTGGCGTTGTTCATACCGGAAAGCAGCTTCTGCGCTGTGTGTAAGGGGGCAAGCACGGCGGCTTGAAAGCGTCCCTCCCTCCCGCCGTCTACCTGCTGCATTTCTTTACCGACAGCGGCGCGGCCTGCATTTTTCAGATGCCCGCCCGCGCTTCGCAGCTCGTGACCGAGGGATTCCACCTTTTCAATACTCTTTTGGGTATCGGAAAGCGAACCGCTGATATTCTGCTGAATCGCTTCCAGCGCCTTGTGTACGCCCATAGCGGAAACCGCCTTATCCAGCGCCGTAACGCCAACGCGCTTAAAGCCCTCCACAGCGTTTGCGGCGCACTGCATGATTTTTTCCCGCAGGCCCTCCAGCTTTTCCTGCGCCTGACGGACTTTGCTTTGCAGCGCGTCCGCCATTCCCTGCAAGGTGTTTTTCTGCGGCGTATTCTGCGCCTGTGAAAGCTGCGTCTTAACCGTCTGCAATTCCTGCCGCACCGCGTCAAGCTGGCGGCTCATGCCGTCCATATAAAAAAGCAGGCTGGACAAATCCTCCGACTGTCCCGCCCGCCCGTTTTCTGAAAGCAGCTTTAAAAACTGCTCGATGGTTTCCTGATGGTATTCCAAATCTTACCCTCCTTTACTGTTCCGCCAAATCCTCCGGGCGGGTGGTCATGATGGAATAGAGTTCCGTGTCCTTCGGGAAATGGTCAACGAAGGGGATAATGACGTTGCCATAGAACAAAAGCCCCTCGCCGGCATTGCTGTTGGTCACATAGCCAAGCTGGTGCGGGGAAATGTTAAGCTGCTTGGCCAAAATCTGCCGGTCGCCGCCCGCCTGATTGAGCATATAAATGAAATCGCTGTTCTCAAAAATATTCTCAATTTCCCTGCTGGAAAGCAGATCCTTCACGTTTTGGGTAATCCCGGTCGGGATGCCGCCCCATTTCCGAAAGCGTTTCCAAATCTCAACGGTATAGGCGGCGGTCTGTTCCTCCCTGAGAAGCAGGTGCATCTCGTCGATATAAAGGCGGGTGGATTTATGGGCTTCGCGGTTCTCGCTGACGCGCCCCCACACCTGATCCTGCACCACCTGCATCCCAAATTTTTTAAGCTGCTTGCCGAGGTTTTTAATCACATAGCAGACGATCCGGCTCTTGATTTCCACATTGGTCTGGTGGTTGAACACATTTAAAGAGCCGGTGACGTAAATTTCCAGCGCGGTGGCAAGCCGCTGTGCCTCCGGCTCCGGCTGTTCCCGTAAAAGCCGGTACAAATCGCCTAACACCGGCATTTTCTCCGGCTTCGGGTCTTGCAGGTAATCCCGGTAGACCATGTGGACGCAGCGGTCAACCACTGTCTTTTCCACCGGCTCCAAACCGGACTTGCCGCCCACGATCAATTCCATGAGGGAGAGGATGAAGTCGCTTTTCAGCGTCAGCGGATTGTCGTCCTCACTGTAATTGAGGGTCAAGTCCATCGGGTTGATGTACTGGTCGGAGGCGGGGGAAATGTCAATAACCTGCCCGCCCAGCCGCTGCACAAGGGGCGAATATTCCTGCTCAGGGTCGATAATGGCGATGTCGTCCTGCGTAATCAGGAAAGCGTTGGTGATCTCACGCTTGGCAGAAAAGGACTTGCCGCTGCCCGGTGTGCCGAGTATCAGGCCGTTGGGGTTCTTTAGCTTCTTTCTGTCAGCCATGATCAGATTGTTGGATAGGGCGTTCAGCCCGTAATACAGCGCTTCGCCGTTCATAAAAAGCTCCTGCGTGGTAAACGGCACGAAAATCGCGGTGCTGCTGGTGGTAAGCCCGCGCTGGATGGGAATCTGGTTTAAGCCCAGCGGGAGGGAGGACATCAGCCCCTGCTCCTGCTGGTAATCTAAGCGGCGCAGCGCACAGTTGTATTTCTGCGCCACGCCTGCCGCCTGAAAGATGTTGTTTTCCAGCTTCATCCGCGTTCCGGCGTGGTTCATCACCAGCATGGTCACGAGGAACATCCGCTCGTTGCGGCTCTGCAAATCCTCTAACAGTGACTTGGCCTCATTGCCGAAGGTGGCGAGGTCGGAGGGGATGATGTCCATATCGTATCCGGCGCGGACGGCTTTTTTCTGCTCCTCGATCTTCATACGGTCTAAATCGGTAATCTTGCGCTTGATGTTTTTAATCGCCGCGCTCTGGTCGATGGACTGAATATGCAGCGTCACCACCATGCTGTTTTCAAGGTCGTGGAAATCCGCCAGCATACGGTCAGTCAGCTCCGGGGCGAGGATTTGCAGGAAGGATACCGCGCCGTAGGTCTTTCCGATCTGGAAATACTGGCCGGATTTAAAGGTGAAGCTGTCCGGCGCGATGAAGTCTTTGCTGGAAAGCCCGGTTTTCCAGATGGCGTCCCACGCAAACTTAAATTTCTGGTTGTCCGCCGGATGGAACATCCGGTGCAGCACCGCCAGACGCTCGTAGCCATCCAATGAATGGGCGCGGACGCCCAGCACTTTGAAATTTGCCAGCACATCCGCCTCGATGCGTTCCAGACGGGGCTTTGCTTCCTTCAAACTGTCCGCTTCAATGCCGAAGGTGATGTACTTGGTTTTCGTCAGGCCGTTGTTGCCTCTGGCAAGCTGGCCCTTTAACATCCCCGAATACTCACGCCGGATGCCATTAAAAGCGTCCGCCTGTTCCGGGATATGGATGGACTTCTGGTATTCCTCCATATCCGCCCGCTGGTTGAGGAACGAAAGCTGCACCTTGATGGAGCTGTCAAAATAGTTGAGGAAGTCGCAGTAATTCTCGAAAATCAGGTTCTTGTCCTCGTTCTGTGCAAGCTGGTAATTCACATCGTAAAACTGGATTTGCTTGGTAAAATAGCGGTCGCTCACGATGCAGATACCGTCACGGCACATTTCCTGATAGGGGATGGTCTGCTGGGCGGTCTTGGGAAGCCTGCCGTCCCGCTTCGCCTTGCTGACGGACGCGGACAGCCGCCGCTTGTCACGGTTGCTCAGTTTCGCGTCGGGAGTCAGCCGAAGCGCCGCTTTCAGGTCAGACTTTTCTTTTTTGAGCTTCTTTTTTGCCGCTTGCAGGCTTTTCGCCTGCTTTGCCTGCTGTTTTGTATTCAATCGCAGATACCTCCTTTTCGTCAAGCCGTGCGATAACGGCGTACAGGTTTTCCGTTTGGTAGGGGCGCGTTTTCGCACAGACAAACTGCGCCCGTATCATGTGCCGCAGGATTTGTTCCAACGGCTGGCCATCCTTCTCATAAATCCCGAACAGGAAAAAAGGCAGCATCAGACCGATCATCAAAAGCGCCGCCGGTTCGTTTCCAATGCTGCCGCGTGTCATGATATAAGTAGGGATTCCCACCAGACCGCCCGCGCCGAAGCAAACAATCTGGCGCTTTGTCAGGTTGAACGCCACTTTGGTTTTGACTCTGGCAAGGTCTTTGGGTACGGGTACAAAGGGCATTTATCTCACCTCCCTGTCTTTGGTTTTGGCGGCGGTAGCATCGCCGTGGGCGGGCTTTGCGGAAAGCTGCGCCTTGATGGAGGGCTTGCGATCCGGCTGCTCCTGTGCCCGTTCCTCCCGCCGCATAATGAAATATCGCTTGTGAGCATCGTCCGGCGGAGAGAGGAATATAGGCTGCCCTACCTGCTCCCGCACCTTTTCAAACAGACGGTTCAAATCATGCTGGGATGCCAGCGGCAGAAAATACACCGATACCTCCGCCATAAACTGCGTTTTATCCGGCGAGTTCGGCTGCTTTAAGTTCGTGAGCGCGGCCGATAGCCGGTCGGCTTCAGTTTGAATCCGCTGTTCCTCCAATGCTTGCAGGTGGACGGCGAAATATCCCCTCGGCATTTCCTGCCTGCGGTCGTGTTCCCGCCGAACCGCCCCTTGTACCACTGTTTCGTCCTCCGCCTCATTGCGTACCTCCTTGATGTCGCCGTGCAGATATTTCAGGTCTGCGGCTTTTTCATAGTGAAATTCTTTTTCCGGGAGCCGCATTTCTTTCCCGCCGATAAACGTAACGGTCACGTCCGTATAGGGGGACGCGGCGCGGCCCGCAAACTCGGCAAGGCGGTGGTTGTCCTGCTGGTACAGATTGCCGCGCAAGCCGCCCTTGCCGTTTCCAGTCACTTCCACCGAATAGGCCAGGACCGGCTCGCTGGTCTGCTTGTGGTAATATTGCAGCGTATTAAAGCTGCGTGTGCCGCCGATGAACATATCCCGCTCGTTTAGACACTCCACGCCGCTTTGCCGAAAAATCAGGACAAAGTTTTTCTTCGCCGGGTCATTGGACGACGCGCCCCTGCGCATGGCGTTCAGCGCATAGTTTAGATCGGTCTGGTAAAAAGCGGTTTTCTGCTTCATAATCTGGGGCAGGGCAGCTTCCAGGTCTACATTAGGAAACTTCCGCAGGCCGTCCGGCTTCTGCGCCGGGGCGTCCCCCGAAAGCGGGTATAGCGTCAAATCCTCGTGCCGGTCGAGTGTGTCCGCAATGAGCGTATCCAGCACATCCGGCGTCAGTTCATAATCCGCCCAATGCGCGGTGACAACCTCCAACGGGTTTTGGAATTTCAGCAGGTATTCCAGTTCCTGCTGTGTATAGCTTCGGTCAATCATGTGCTGGAATACGGCGGCGGTGTCGGCAATCTTGCCTGCGCCGTCAATCAGCTCCTGTCGGTCTTTTAACAGCAGGCTGGCGCGGTAATCGTGGTAATTGTCCGTGATCCGGCGGGTCAACTCCTGCCGGAATTTTTCCGTGTCCATGTGGGTTTGTTCCCTCCTTTACAAATTTTTTTCATACCGCAGCTTCCTCTGCGGCGGGCAAAGGTCAACGGCTGGGCGGCGTTTCCCTGTCCAGCGGACACCGCCCGCAGGCCCCGCGCACATCCAGCCGGCCGCCCGCAGGCTTACGCCGCGTTCCGTGTCCAGCGTGTAGGTGATGATTTTCTTATAGCCCATCGCCTTTGCCGCCCGCGCCGCAGCCGCATAGAGCATACTGCAAGCGTTTTTCTCGCCGGTGGTACACAGGCGGGTCACTTCCAGCGTCAGCCCGTTATCCAGATAGCGGCTCACAGGCCGTCCCATAATCGCCACGCCGACCAGCCGCCCCTCTGAAGCGCAGCCAATGGAAAATTTGTGACCTGTGACCGGCTTGTGGTGGCGGTGATGTTTGGCGACAAAGGCGTTGGCTTCTTTCAGGGAAACGGGAACCAGCGTCAGCATGAAAGTTCCTCTGATAAGCCGGGGCTGGGTTCTACCTCGTTTCCCCATGCGTCCCAGCCGGGAACGGTCTGGCGGGCGAACAGCTCCACACGGGGCAGATCACCCATTAAGGCGACAATCTTTTCCCGTGCTTCGTCCGGCTTTTTGCTATGGGATTCGACAGGTGAAATAATGAATTGGTGAATGTCTGCCCGCTGCCGTTTGGGATGCCCCTTTGTGGCAAGCAGACATATCTCTGCATTGCCGCGCGTCCAAAAGCCAAGCCCATAGAACCAGCTAAGGGATTTTCGGTTTTGCTTTAACCAGACAAAAGCGGTTGTTTTGTAGGTAAATCCCCATGCCCGGATCAGACGCAGGGCTTCGGGAAGCTGCGGAAAGGTACTCCACAGGAAAAGCGTACAGTCCGGCGCGGCAAGGCAGTTTACAGGCAGGGCGCATAATTCCTCGATGCTCATGGTCGGATAGTGGTGTTCAGCCGCCCCCTGCAATCTTTTCTGTTCATACCGCCACGGCGGATCAGCAAGGATAATGCCGTATTGTTTCAAGCTGCTTCCACCTCCTTAATGCGCGTTGAAAATCGAGCGGCTGACCGCTCCGGTTTTGAACAGAGAGAAGCAAAGCAGCACGGTATAGCCCGCGCATTGCCAGATTGCAATGTGGATGTTGGCGGCGCTCCCGATCTGCCCCACCAAAACGGAGTAAATGGCAACGCAGATCATAATAAAAAAGCCTTGCAGCCCAAGCGCCACAAGACCGCGCAGATAGTTGTTGCCCATCTGCCCCCAATCCCGGTTCGCCATTGTCGCAAAGGGGATTGCGCCGACTGAGCAATAGATGTAGATTTCAATCATACGCCCTACCAGAACCAGCATGACGCAGAAGGACAGCACCGGCATGGTGATTTTTAACAGCATGGTTTCCACCAGCAGGCCGAAAAGCTCCCCGATCCCCATCGTTTCCAGTTGAGCCGCCACATCGCCCAGCGCCGCCGCAAAATCTATGCTGGTATTGCCGGTAATCACGCCGGCGCTTTGCTGGACGACGTTCTGCGAGATTTCAAAAATCGCCATTGTGATGTCAAAGGTGTGTGTGACTATATAGACCGCCACAAACACCTTCAAAATCCACTTATACAGCGCGAAGGTTTCAAAGTCGTGGAAGTTGTTCTTTTCCATGAGCATCGAAATCAGCTCGTAGCACAGGACAAAGGTTAAGATGACCCCCGCAACCGGCACCACGACCGTATCGCTCAGATTGCGGATCATGGAAAAGACCCCGGCGTTCCATGCCGCCGGGGTCGTCCCCACATTCGCCGCAACCTCCCCGACCTCGCTGTTGATCTGGTCAAACATTCCGTCCAGATTGCCCATAATGCACTCCCGCAGAATTTCTTTGATCCAGTCTGTGATTATGTCGAGGATGTTCAGCATAGGCTATCCCCGCCTTAACCGAACAGGTTCGCCAGCAGAGGAATAAGCTGCATCCCGATCAGCGCAACGCCGCCGCCAGCCATTAACTGTTTCATCCGTTTTGTTCACATTGGGTCGCTGCTCCAATGCGGCCCGCCAAAAAAGGCGGACTCCCCATGCTTTCACATGGGCGCAGACTATATCTTCACCCGCAGGACGCGGGGCAGGCTGCTTCGGGCCGCTTGACCCTACTCCTGCAAAGGATAGTCGTTGAACGTCCCTCTGTTCGAGATTTCGCTGCTGATTGCCCATTTTGACAGCGTTTAGGCTCGCGCCCTGCGCCATCCGTGCGTTTCTTTCCGCTTTCGCCACCGTCACATCCGGGCTTCTTTCATCCCCGTGTTGTGGTACGCACGGCTTTAGGGGTTCCCAGCAATTCAGCCTGTCGCCGTATGGAATCCCACCATACGCTGCACGGCAATTACTTGTCCGTGGAGGGCGTCGCTTACCCCTGCGATTTCGCGCCCGGATTGTCATTACCATAACCTTCCAGCAGGTTGATGACGCCCCATACGCCAAGGCCAGCGCCCAGCGCGATCACCAGCACCTTCAGAGTTTCAATAGCGCTTGCAAAAAATTCCATATACATTTTTTCCCAAATCGCTTTATCGCCGTTTTTTTGTTCATAATTGCTTTTCAGACAAAACCCAAAAGAAAAAGAGCCAGGAATTTTGTTCATTTCCTAAGCTCTTTTCGGCTGCGATTTGGGAT
>Ga0129308_1003846_pt1 | contig 10193 bp, 8 predicted proteins | sample L827metagenome_FD_94440 | JGI IMG/M metagenome (GOLD analysis project Ga0129308, IMG submission 94440) | Ring-tailed lemur group fecal microbial communities from Wisconsin, USA - L827 metagenome | ecosystem: Host-associated > Mammals > Digestive system > Large intestine > Fecal | place: USA... | reverse complement strand
CTGGAGTATATCGACGACATCGGCACCTTCCATGTCAAGTGGGACGATGGCCGGGGTCTTGGGCTGGTTATCGGGCAGGACAGCTTCACGGTCCTGCCGCCCGAGCCTACGCTCCTCAAGCTGTATATGCCCCTGACCGCCGAGCTTTACGAGAGAGATGAGTACGGGGATATGGATGACTTTCCCGCCGAGATGGGCGGCCGTGAGCTTTGCTCCTATGAGGGCGAGATCCTCAAGGCGCTGGTCGACAACCGTATGCCGGAGGAGAGCGAACGGGGCATTATGCACTGGTACGACGGGGATGACAGCGTGGATGAGAAGGTCAGATCCGTTGTCTTCACCGCAGAGGAACGAAATGGCCGGCTCTGGGGTGTGGCAGAGTGCCGTGTGGCCGGGACGCTGACACCGAAGGAAATGGCCACCCTGACCGAATATATCGAGGGGCAAGCCTCGGATGGCTTTGGCGAGGGCTTCGAGCAGCGGGAGATTCTGGTGGACGGTGGCTGTGAGCTGTACGTCCACCTCTGGAACGACACGGATTGGGAGATCAAAACCGAGGAGGAACAGTTCTCACCGGAGCAGGACAAAGCGGTGGGGCTGCAGATGACCTAAAGGCGGGGATCCGTTCAGGCCCCTGCCCTTTATCTTCCCACGGAGCAAATTTTACTGACTGGAGGGACTCAAATTGCCAAACCATATCACAAACCGCCTGACTATAAAGGCAGAAGGAAAACGGTTGGAGGAAATTCTCGCGGCGATTCAAGATGATTCTATCGGCCGGGGCAGTATTGATTTTAACAAGCTGATTCCCATGCCGGAATCCCTGAATATCGAAAGTGGTAGCGAAACCGACAGAGCCATATCCGTCTATCTTACTGCGCTGAACCCCCATACTCCGGACATGGGGTATGTGAAAATAGAATATGCCGAGCTGCTGGAGCTGCGGGATCGACTCAACAGCAGCAAACTGTTTGGCAAATTCCAGTGTGGGATGAACCGGCAGGAATTAGCCGATGCCGCCATATATCGCCCCATCGAGGATGTGTTGGAGCTGGGCAAGACGGCGGTGGATAATTTTCTTCAATATGGCAGCATCGATTGGTATCAATGGTGCAAAGAAAATTGGGGGACAAAATGGAATGCTTACGGGTATGAGGATGTACCTGCTCCGCCGGCCGAAAATGTCCTGACCTATCTCACCGCATGGGATGGCGTACCGAAATTAGTAGCTGCGCTTTCCAACCGTTTCCCCGATGTCGAATTCCAATATGAATACGCAGATGAGGATGTAGGCTTCAATGTGGGAAGAATGGATTTTCTGGATGGGGAAACCGTCTATGAAAATATTCCCGACGCGCATTCCAAAGAGGCGTATGAAATGGCATTCGACATCATGAACTGTACAGCGGATTTCTATAACCTGGATTTCGATGAAGAAACACAGACCTATCAATATCAGGAGGAGATGGGCATGCAGATGGAGTAAAGCAGGGACCTGAACCAGCGTCTTAAGAGAATGACACAAAGGGGCCGTTTTCCCGAAAGGGGGATGCGGCCCCTTCTTTTTTTGCGCCCTTTTTGGGAAACCACCCCGGAAAAGGAGCAGAAATGAACGAAGAAAAACTGGAACAGTACCTCAAGCTGTTCTGCAAAGGCAAAGCACGCACCAAAAGGAGTGGGGAGATCGAAAGGACGGTTGGGATCAGCGGCAACGAGCTGCGCAGGCTGGTGAACCGGATGCGGCGCAGGGGGATCCCCATCGGGAGCAGCCGGGACGGGTATTTCTACGCAGTCACCGCGGGTGAGGTGTACGGCACCATCCGAAAGCTGCGGGAGATGGCAAACGGGCTGGAGAGCGCCATCACCGGGCTGGAAGGGTCGTTGGATGCCTTTGGGCGGGAGGACGTGTAAATGGCCCGCCCGTTCTTCCCCTGGGTGGGAGGCAAGGAAAAGCTCATCCCATATATCCGCCGGATCATGCCGGAGAAGCTGAGCCAGTATGTGGAACCCTTTGGCGGCAGCGGGGCGCTGCTGCTGAGCATGAAGCCGCGTCCGGGACGTCTGGATATTTACAACGATTTCAACGTGGAGCTGGTCAACCTGTTCTGCTGCGTCAAGGAACGAAGCGGCGCCCTGCTGCGGGAGCTGCAGTTCTTCCCCCTCCATTCCAGAGAGGAGTTCGAGTGGTACAAGAGCTTTCTGGAACACAGAACGGTGTTCTTTGAAAACATCGAGGCGGAGCTGAAAGTGCTGGAGGACCGGGACTGCTTCACAGAGGAACAGGCAGCGGTCCTTGCCCCCATTCTGCAGGAGAGGGCGCAGCTCTACGATGTCTACCGGGCCGCCGCCTATTTCAAACGGGTGTGGGGCAGCTTCAGCGGCACCACCAATTCCTTTGGCGTCAAGCCCCTCAAGCTGAGGGACGCGCTGGAACGGCTGATGGAAGCAGCAAAACGGCTGGAGGATGCAGTCATTGAGAACAAAGACGCGATCAGGCTGATTTTGGACAGGGATCGCCCGGATGGGCTGATTTACTGCGACCCGCCTTACTATGACGCAGAGCAATATTACGACGCCGAGTTCTCAAGAGAGGATCACGCAAGGCTGCATGATGCTCTCAAGGGGTGCAAGGGCTATGTCATTGTCTCCTACAACGACTGCGAGGAAATCCGAAAATTATACAGCGATTTTTATCTGCTGTCCTTTACCCGGCAGAATCCGATGGCCCAACGGTCTGGATCAGTCTATGAAGAACTGCTTATGACCAACTACGACCCCAGGCCCTTTGCAGGGCAAATGACTTTGTTTGAAAGCCCGCTGGAGTTTGGCGGGATGCGCCTGACGCATATTCCTGAAAAAACATTGAAGATCATTTGAAGGAGAGTGTTTGCAATGAAATTTCTGAGAGAAATAACCGCCAAGGGTCTCCGAATCCTGCCCGCTGAACTGGCCATGGCCGGGTTTTCCGAAACACAAGCGGCAGAGGTGCATGCGGCGGAGGACGCCATTGTGGTCCTCAAGCGCCGGATGACCGGAATGGAGCTGATCCGCGCCGCAAGGCGGCTCCATGAGCTGTCGGTGGAGCTGAGCCTCCATCTGGCGAAAGCCTGCGGCTTTTGCCATGACTGCGCGGAGGAATGCCCGTTTGAGGAACTGGAGGAGGAAATCGCCCTCCCCGGTTATCTGCGGGAGGAGGCCGGCATCCATGAGGGCGCCAAGCTCTGCGCCTATGTGAACGAGGAGGAGAACAGCGTGACCATCGCGGAGGCGGGGCATGAATATGACCTGCGGGATGTGCCGCCGGAGGTGGTGGATATGTTCCTCGATACCGGCCTCTGTCTGGGAGAGCTGGACGAGCTGCTCATCAAGGGAGATGTGGTCTATGAAGGATAACTTTCCGTATCTCTACCCATATTCCCGGCAGGACGCAGAGCGACAGGGCGAATTGGAGCTGTGGCGGGAAAGCCATCGGGAGAATATCGCCTGCAAAGAGGCCATTGAAAGCGCCATCCGCAGCAGCTTTGACGGTATGCATCTCCAAGAGGGCTGCGTGAGCAGCGTCATCGAGCAGTACGGCTTCAGGCGTGTCGCATGGGTGCTTTCCAACACGATCCAGCAGAAAAGCTGGGATGGGCGCTTTTCTTCCGGCAACAGGGCGTGGGCGGAGAAAACCTTTATCCCCGTGGACGAAAGCCGGAATCGGTATGTCGTGGAGTCCCATTCCACTGTTTTGAATGGGTTTGTCTCTGAATACCGCAAGGCGGTGCAGGCACTGAACCTCTTCGGGGCAGAGCACTGCGAGCCGGATTCCTACGCCAAGCTGGATTACGAGGGCAAGGTGCTGGTGCTTTCTCCAGATACCCTGCGGGAGAGCTGCTGGAGCCAGGAAAACCAACTCTGGCTGGCGCTGGACGGTTTCGGCTGTTCTCCCACTGCCATCGGTCGCTCGGTGCGCTGCATCTGCCTCGGGGACGGCGAGGAGACCAGATGGAATAGAGCCGAGTTTATCGGCGTCTTAAAGGAGGAACACCTGCCCGATTGGGCAATAGAGAAGCTGGAGCAGCTGCAATCTCAGGAGACACAGCCGCCCCGGCTTTCACTATGAAGGGAGGATTTTTACAAATGAGAAAGATCAGGACGTCTTTACTGGCCTGCCTGCTGGTTTTATCCATGAGCATCATCGCATTTGCGGCGGAGCCGCCTCAGACGGTCATCGATACAGACGAGAATGGGACCAGTATCACCATCACCGACATCACCCCCAGGGAGGACGAGGAGAATGAGCAAACAACAGCGCAGAAAACAAACGGCTATCAAGTGGGCAGCTTTTACCCCATCGAAATCCAGACCGCAGAGGAAAATGGAATCCGACTGCTGGTCAAGACCTTCCTTGTGCCGCAGGATACAGACCCCGCGGCGCTCATCGAGGAGGGGCTGACCCGTAGAGGTGTGGAATACCAGGTGTCGGACATCCTGAAAAGGGAGCTTGCCGGGGAATCCGAGAGCAGAATGGTAACCGAAACCGTCACCGTCCCCGCTGAAACGGATGACGCGGACGAACTGGCGGAGCTGTTCACCGGCACCATCCCCTACAGCCAGGATGGGTTTGCGGGAACACTGACGCTGGAGCCGGCATCCATCAAAACCAAGGCGACGGATACCGAGGGGTACGCATATACCCTCAAGGATGTGAAGGAGTTTTCCGGGCTGGACCGCAATGACCCCTATTATATCCCCAAGACCGCGCAGAAAAACGGCGTCACCCTCCAACTGGCGGACGTCCGCTGGGAGCCTATGGCCAGCGCCGCCGAAAACAGCGAAGTCCCGTCCCTCTTTTCCGCCACCGCCACCTATACCGGCACTGCTTGGGGCAGCAAGGCCAGCGGGTATCTCGCCACTGCCTCCTACAGCGGCGAGGTGAGCAAAGCCTCGGAGGGGGAGCTTCTGGTCAGTGTGGTTTACGAGGAGATCCCCGCAGAAAAGGCAGCGGCGCCCATCAACTGGAATAACCTCCTGATGCCGGTCCTGGGCATTGTGCTCGGCGCCGGGCTGCTGGCAGGCGGCTGGTTTGGCGGGAAGTGGCTGCTGGCAAGACGCGGGCAGAAAAAGCCGGCTCAGCCTGTGGGCAGCGACCCGTATGCGGGCCGCCCAACCATGGATACGCCGGAGCTGCTGTATGAAATGGACAGAGGATTGGAGGAGGACAGATGACACAGAAGCTGAAAGACCTTTGGAACAGCGGCGGCAGATGGTTCCTCATCGGGCTGCCGATTGCGGCGGCTGTGATCACGGCGGCCGCATGGAGCGCCCATCAAAGCGCACAGACAGCCGCGCGGACCATTGCCCAGCCCCCTGCAGAGCAGGAGGTGACCTTTGACATGGAGGCCAACCGAGCCTACACCTCGGAGGACGGGATCGTGGTGATCCAGCCCTCCGGCAAGGAGGAACAGGCGGATGCCCCACTTTTGGAGCAGGCCGCCGACCCCGAACAGGTCTGGGCGGAGGCCGTCCCCCTCTCGGCAGAGAATTATACTCTGCCGGAGGAGGCCGCCTTGCAGGACGGCTCCATCGGGACACTGTCCATCCCGAAAATCTCCCTCACCGCCCCGGTGTATGAAACAGAGGACGGCGGCGAATTGGAGGGGATGACCAAAGGGGTGGCCCACTTCGCCATCACCTCCGCATGGGACGGAAACATCGGGCTCAGCAGCCACAATGTGGCCCCACAGGGTGCGGTAGCCTATTTCGGCGAGCTCCATCTGCTACAAAAGGGCGACCGGATCACCTACAAAACCGCCCTCGGTGAACGACAGTATGCAGTCAGCGAAATCAGGGAGATCGCCCAGGACAACTGGGACTACCTGATGAGGACCGAGGACAACCGCCTGACCCTCATCACCTGCATCACCGGCAAGCCCCATTTGCGCCTTATGGTACAGGCGGTCGAGGTTTAGCCCCTCTTTCTTGTTGGCTTTGGTGAATAGCTTTCCTTTGCCTTTGCTGGTATCCTTGGTGACAAAAGGAGGTTATTCACATGAAAAAGATTTTTAAGACCATGCTCATCACCGTCCTGCTGCTGGCCTGCGCCGTCACCGCCCGTGCCGCGCCCTCGGAACCGGAGGGGTACCCGTTCAGCGTCAACGACCGGACCACCCCCGCCGTCTTCGCTGCCGGCAGGGACTGGCCCATCACCACATGGTACCTCTACGCCGAGGATGGCTCGGTGCTGGGGAGTATCCCCAACCGGGCGGTAATGGAGATCGCAAAGCAGCACCCCACCGGCGACATCCAGTGGGAAACCTGGCTGGCGGAAGCCTTCAACGAGTACCGGGAAATATACAGCCCTGTACAGGCAGATGAGGACGACACCGCCAAAGAAACGGAACCGGAGCAGCGGCCCAGCCCGGAAACGCCAAAAGCAGAGGAACAGGACGCTGATGCCCTCGCGCTGGAAGCCTTCGCCCTCATCAATGAGGCAAGGGAGGAAAACGGGCTGCAGGCGGTGGAGCCGGACGAGGAGCTGATGGAGCTGGCCCGGATGCGGGTCCCCGAGCTGGAGGAGCAGTACAGCCACGCAAGGCCGGACGGTACCCGGATGTCGCGGACCTACCGGTGCGGAGAGATCATCAACCGCAGGGCCTCCACCCCGCAGCTTGCAGTGGAATCCTGGCTGGACTCGCCGGCGCATCGGGAGATGATCCTGGATGAGAGGTACCACAGCGCAGGCATCGCCTGCCACCAAGGGGTAGACGGCGTCACCTACTGGTGCATGCTCTTCCGCAAATAATCGAAAACCAACCACATGATCGCAGGGCTCCCGAGAGGAACCCTTTTTTATTTTACCAGGAAAGGAAGTCATGAGATGCGAAAGAAAGCAAAGAGAATCTTCAGCATGGCTCTTTCGGTTGTCATGCTGCTGGGCATTATCCCGGTGCAGGCATTTGCGGCAACGACCGTTGACGCTGGGGGGATGATCACCCCGCAGCAGGTTTCGGACAGCGCGGCGGAAACCCTCCCCGAACCGGGACCGGCAGCGGAGCCTGAAGCAGAACCCACGCCCGGCCCCTCCGCCGAAAAACCGCAGGAGGAGGTCACACCTCCCGGCACAGAACTGCCGGAAACAGAGAGCGAGCCGGAGGAGGAACCCGCCTCTTCCCCCTCCATTGGAGCGTCAGGAGAAGAAAAGGAGCCGGAGGGAGCCGGGGGCGACGCGCCGGTCCACTGGCTCCAGCAGTACCAGCAGGCGGCGCTGGAAGCGTACCAAAAAAGCACCATGCAGAGGGCCCGAACCGCCAAGGCTTCCGGCGCCGGCGCCTCCTACTCCATGATCCAGTGGAGTGGCGGCCAACTGGAGTTTGCCAACGGCGCCTATATGAAAGGCCCCATGCCGAAGATATACCTGAACGGAAAGATCGCGTTCTGCGCCGAGTGGAACGGGCAGAACCCCTCCGGCGACTATGTCCAGTCCGGTGAGGGCAGCGACCCTGTCATCAAGCAGATCCTTGCCAATTACGACAAGTCCGGCAAGAGCAACGCCGATTACGCGGCGGCACAGGCGGCGATCTGGGCCCACATCATGGGAACCACGGTCAAATCCTGGGGCGGTTGTCCCGGAAGCGCCTCGGCGGATAAGATCATGAATGGGAACCACGATACCAGCAATCTCAAGTACAACTATATCTCCTGGACGGGCGGTACACAGGACCTCATCACCTACAACACAGAGGAAGAACCGGATCCGAAGCCCGACCCGGATCCGGAAGAATACCCGGAGGATAAATACCGCATCGAGGTGGAGACGGATACAAAGACTGAAACCGAGGTACGTAACCGTAAAAGCTATTCCTATTCCGACGCCATCGGCCAGATCACCATCCGCAAGCACGACCAGGATGAAAAAAGCCTGGATGGGGCGCTGTTTGACATCGATGTGGCTTTTTCGGACGGCACTCACACCACTGTGGAAAATTGGGAGGTGGACAACGGAGCAAGACTGTTCACTTGGACACATCCCAAAGATAACCACGACCCGGCCACGGTAACGGTGACCGAGGTGCGCCCGCCTCACGGCTATGAGATGGACCCTACCCCTCAGACGGCGGTAGTAGCTCCCACCTACACCCGCGTCACCCATGTGGAGACCTGGACGGTTACCATTGTCACCGAGACCACCAGCTCTACCGTCATCGAAATTGCTTCCGGCGAGGTGGTGGCAGAATCGGAATCCTCCTCCAGCGCGGAAACCGAGAGTGACCCCCAGGTGGAGGAATTTACCGATTTTATTGAGGGCGACAGAGAGACGACTATGACCTTTGTCAATACAGCCATGCCCTGTTCACTGACGATCTACAAATACGAGACCGGAAACAAGAGCGTGGCGCTGGAGGGGGCATCCTTCCGCATCCGTTATGCCGACCCCCATGTCTCCGCCCAAGTCTGGACGCAGACCACCGATAAAAACGGCGAGATCCGCATTTCACTCCCGGCCGAGGGCGCACTGATCATCGAGGAGTTATCCGCCCCGGAGGGATATGTCATGAGCGCAAAAACCACCTATGATGTGACGATCATCAAGGGGGAACACAAGGTGGTGGATATCCCCAATGACAAAAAGACCCAGCTCATCGCCGTCAAAAAGGACGCGCAGACCGGGGAACTGCTGGCGGGAGCCACCATCCAGGCAACCCTGCTGCGGTCCAACACGGAACCGTTTGAGGCAGGGCAGGTTTACACCCTTACCACCGGCGAGGACGGCCGGGCGGTGTTCTCGAACATGATCCCCGGCGAGTACCGTGTGGAAGAAGTCTCCCCGCCCCCGTTTTATCAGGGAACCACCCTGGTCCACACCGTCAATATCCTGGAGGGCAACTCTGAGCCGGTCACCGTCCAGTTTGAAAATGAGCCGTGGACAGGGCTGACCATCCGCAAGGTGGACGCCACCAACGGCAAGGGGCTGGCAAAGGCTATTTTCAAGGTCTACCGCGGCAGCGCGGAGGATCCCAAAGCGTATCTCGGGGATTGGGAGTCCGGCGCCAACGGGAACGTGGTGATCCGGGACCTGAAACCGGGCTATTATACCATCGTCGAATCCCAGGCGCCATACGGGTACCTGCTGGACGAGGAACACCGCGTTCAGACCATTGAGATTAAACCGGACGCAGTGGACAAAAACCTCACGGTTGTCTTCCAGAACCAGCCCCGACCCAAGCTGCTCATCCAAAAAATCGACGGGGACACCGGCACGCCGCTGGCAGGGGCAGCCTTCCGTGTGGCCCAGCGCGGCAGCCAGGAGTATACCGACGCCGTCACCGGCCCGGACGGGACCGCCCTGCTGGAGAACCTGGAGGTGGGCTGGTATCAGGTCACCGAGCTGCGAAGCCCCACCGATTATACCCCGGTAGGGACCCATTATGACATTGAGCTGACGGCGGGTAAAACCTCCGAGCTCATCGTGCAAAATCGCAAAAAGCCCACCCTCACCATTGAAAAGATCGACAGCATGACCCTGCAGCCGTTGGATGGCGTTGTGTTTGAGGTACGCATCAAAAACGGCAAGTCCCTCGGCCAGTTTACGACCGACGCAGGCGGCAGGATCGTTGTGGAATCTCTGGAACCCGGCCAGATCTATGAGGTGCGGGAGGTACGGGCGCTGCCCGGCTACCTGATGGATGAAACCGTCCATGAGATCAAGCTGGATGAAAACGAGAACCCTGTCCTCAAGCTGCAAAATATCCCGGAACACCCCATCCTTATCCAGAAGCGTGACGCGGTCACCGGCGACCCCATCCCCAATACCACCTTCCTTGTTACCTACTCGGACGGGCGTCTGGTGGGCGAATTCACCACGGGAGAAAACGGCATGGCGACCGTTGCGGGGAAGGACGTCGTTCCCGGCTGGTATCTCATCAAGGAGGTGCGGGCGAATCCCGCCTATATCGCCGGTGATGAAACAAAGCTCATCGAGCTGAAGTATGAGGCGCCCGCCGTTGTGGAGTTCCTCAACAAGCCCCGGACAGGGCTGCAGATCCGCAAGGTGGACAGCGTCACCGGCGATCCCATCCCCGATGTGGGCTTCTATATCGAGGAGATCGACGGCCGCACCATCGGGACCTTTTATACAGACGAGGCGGGCGTTATCAACCTGCCGGACCAGGAGGAAATTTGGGTGCGGGTGACCGAAACCAAGCAGGCCG
>Ga0129308_1003845_pt1 | contig 10193 bp, 17 predicted proteins | sample L827metagenome_FD_94440 | JGI IMG/M metagenome (GOLD analysis project Ga0129308, IMG submission 94440) | Ring-tailed lemur group fecal microbial communities from Wisconsin, USA - L827 metagenome | ecosystem: Host-associated > Mammals > Digestive system > Large intestine > Fecal | place: USA... | reverse complement strand
TTCAAGACAGGCAGTAACAAAATGGTAAAATAATACTTCTAAGCCAAGTACATCAAATCTTTTGGCTTTATGCAAAATATTTGATATTTCTTTAGATGAATTGGTTTCTGAAAAAGTAGATGAAAAAAGAAATCAATGAAAGAGGTGAAAAAAAGAGTTTAGACTTAAAGAAAGTCTTGCTTTTTGTCAGTATTATTTTTTTTGTTGCTTTCAATAGCAGCCATATTATGGAATAAGCATTCAATGCTTCCCCATAATGCAATAGGCTACGCAGATGTAGAAACAGGAATTGTTGTTTCTGGTATGCCGGATTATGTTTATCTACTTTGTGGTTTTACTATAATGTTACTGTTTGTTGTTTCTGTCTTATTTCTTCGGTCAAAAATAAGAAACGGAGAAGATAAACGTGAAAAGGAATAATTTTTTTGTGGTTTTATTAGCTTTTTGTCTAATTGGATGTGGCACGAATACGCCAGAAAGTGATACAGAAGATGTTAATGCCGCTATACGGGAAAATATCAGAATGGCCTGATAACGAGTACACAAAAGCAATATTAAAACCAGATGTCGAAGAAATGGATTATACACTATTTGATGAAAATACAGGATATTATGCGGTATTTTTAAAAAATGTCACAATAGAAGATGGTAAGCAGTACATTCAGTTACTAAAAGAGAACGGGTTTGAATCCGTAAGCAACGATACTAATTTTGTTACGATAGGAGAAATCTTGAAAAAAGACACAACTGGTCTAAGCGTTAGTGCTTCGGAGAATGTACTTGCACTCTATATTACTTTAAATGCAGAGGAAGCACAGAAAGGAGGTGTGGTATGGCAAAACACGAATTTGGAATTATGCAGGCACCACCTGTAAAGGGACAGAGATATGATGAGTATGAGCCGGAAAAATATAATTGTATTTCTGTTCCAGATGATGTGATTGTATCATTACTAGAACCGCTATCTGACATTACTTTTTTTTGGCATACAGTTGATATACAGGGGAAAGGACTGGCTTATTGCGGCGTTACCCTGCTATCTCCATCCATGATTGAAAAATTGCTTTTAGTAATCAAAGATATTCCTGCTGTTGCCACATTAACAGAATTATTAAAAAAAGCATTATCTGAAAATAAGTATGTTATTCATTTTGGTATATGATAGGATAACGCATGGAAACTTTCAAATCACATCCAAAATAGAATATGCCCTATAAAGCCAGCCGTTGCCGAAACCACCATTCCAACAACGGCTCCTTTCATTTTCTCCTGCGTCGGAAATTCATCCCTGAGGATTTATCAGCGGCGATTTTCTAAACAGCTTCCTCAGGGTAGCCTTCTCATTGTCGACCAGCTTTTGATATTTGAACTGGAACACCTTGCAGAAAACCTGAAGGAATTGTTCCACCTTGTCTCCCGGAGCGTTCATAACACGCTGCACTTCCTTGACCAGCTCATTTGCGGCTGTTTCATCGGCTGCACTTTCAGTGTCTTTCTCATGGGCTTTGCGAATATCCCGAAGAATGGCGTCCCATGACTTGTGTATGATGTAGCAGAAGAAATCTTCTTCATCAATCTGCCCGGCTTCCAGCGTTTGAATATATCTGTCGTCGTCGGCTTCTGGATTATCTTCCAGTATCATCACTCTTGCCGCTTCCAGCGAGCTGTTCAGGTCACGAATCCGCATGGTGACGATACCGTCCACATGGGTGCTGTCGTCAGCTACATAGAGAATAAAGGAATCCAGACCAACATCGGCAACCTGAACCAGGACATTAAAGCCGACAACAGTCTCATGCAGTTAATCCGACAGATGGTACGCCACTTAAAGAGCTGGCTTGCCGACCTAAAGGAAAAGAAAGCTGCGGTCATGGAAGTGCTCGCACAGGATCGGGAGTCGACCCTGCCAGAGCTGCTTTTTACTCCTATTTAGGGATAAAACAGTTCATGACATAGCAATGGAAACATTTTATGAATATTTATTAATAGGTGGAATGCCTGAAGCTGTAGAAACTTATTTAGAAACAAAAAGTTTTCAAGAATCTAGAATGATATTAAAAGATTTATATGATAATTACTTATCAGATATGGAATTATATCAGGCAAGTCCTGAGTCTATTATAAGATCCCAAAAAATATTTGGAAACATCTATACACAATTAAATAAAGAATCAAAAAACTTCAGTCCTTCTTTGATTGAAAGAAAGGCTAAAGGAAGAGATATGAGAACTCCTATAGATTGGTTGACTTTAGCATTTATTGTTGAAAAATCTTCACTAATCAAAGAAAAGGTATCAATTCCATTATTGAGTTCAAATGAATCATTATATCGTTTATATTTATCTGATATAGGAATGTTTTCTTATCAAAGTGGTATTAATGCTACAATATTTATTGATAAAAATATTCGTAATACATTAAGTGGTATCTTTTTTGAAAACTATGTTGCTAATGAATTAACACGTGCAGGAATTGAATTGTTTTATTGGAAAGGGAAAAACAATGTAGAATTTGAATTTATAGTACAATGCCATAACCAAGTCATACCTATTGATGTTAAAAAATCCAAGGGTTCTCTTAACTCTTTAAAAAAGTTTGCTGATCATAATCAATTAAAATTAGCAATTAAAATATCTGCAAATCAATATGACTATGATGAAAAGAATCAAATATTAACGATTCCTTTCTATGATGTATTTTTGCTTTGTTCAGACATTGCAAATGATACATTAGACTATATATAAAAAGGTTGGAAATTCCAACCTTTTATCATTTTCTATATTTTTCAACAAAGATTTTTATTTTTTCTGTAGCAACTTTTAATTCCTCAATACTATACGCATAAGACACACGAATGAATCCTTCTCCTGCTGGTCCAAATGCTGTTCCCGGTACACAAGCTACCTTTTGGTCTTCTAGTAACTTTTCACAGAACTCATCAGACGTTAACCCTGTTGACTTAATACATGGAAAAACATAGAAAGCTCCTTGAGGTTTAAATGTTTCTAAGCCCATATCATTAAAAGCCTTCACAACAAAATTTCTTCTTGTCATATATGAATCTCTCATTTTTAAAACATCTTCTTGACAATACTTTAATCCTTCTAATGCTCCATATTGTGCTGGAGATGGTGCAGACATAATAATATATTGATGAATCTTTGTCATTGCCTTTGAAAGAATTGGATTAGATAAAACATATCCTAATCTCCATCCTGTCATTGCAAAAGCCTTAGAAAAACCATTGATAATAATACATTGATCTTTAATTTCTTCAAAAGATGCAATTGAACAAAATTCTTCTTCATAACTCAATTCACCATAAATTTCATCAGAAATAACAATAATACCTGATTCTTTTAAAATAGGAACAATTTTTGCATAATCATCTCTTGTCATAAATCCTCCAGTAGGATTACAAGGATAATTCAACAAAATAGCTTTTGTTTTAGGTGTAATAGCTGCTTTCAATAATTCAGGAGTCAATTTAAATTCATCCTCTTGTCTTAATGTAATCGCAACAGGAATACCTTCAGATAACTCTACTCCCGGTGTATATGCAACATATCCTGGATCCAAAACAATCATTTCATCCCCTGGATTAATTATTGCTCTAATGGCAATATCTATACCTTCTGAACCACCAACTGTCACAATACATTCTTTTTCAGGATCATAAGAAACATGAAATCTATCTTTATAATATTGACATATCTCTCGTCTTAATTCTATCAACCCTCTATTTGCAGTATAAAATGTTCTTCCTTTTTCAATAGAATATATAGCTGCTTCTCTAATTCTCCAAGGAGTTGTAAAATCTGGTTCACCAACCCCTAAAGATATAACACCTTCCATTTGAGAAGCCAAATCAAAAAACTTTCTAATTCCACTTGGTTTAATAATCTTTGCACGATCACTTAACATATCTTCATAACTCATACTAAGGAGTCACCACCAATCTATCATTTTTTCCATCTTCATCTTCAATTAATACAACTCCATTATTTTTATATTGTTTCAAAACAAAGAATGTTGTTGTACCAGTCACACCTTCTACACAAGCCAATTTACTTGCAACAAAATGTGCAACTTGTTGCATTGTTTTTCCTTTAACAATAGCAACAAACTCAAATTCCCCACTTAACAAATACATTGTATCTACTTCATTAAATTTATATATATGACCAGCAATACGATCATATCCATATTCTCTTTCAGGATTAGCATTAATCGTAATTAAAGCTGTAACAATTTCAGTATTTGTACGATCCTAATTAACAATTGTATGATAACCACAAATGACTTTTTGTTGTTCTAATTCAGTTAATCTTTCTATAATGTTATCTTTTGATTCTTCTAAGGTGACCTCTAGATCAGTAATTTTCATCCTTGCATTTTTTTGTAATAGGCTTAATAATAACTTATCTTCCATAACGATCTCTCCTTTTTCTATAATATGTATTTATTGTATTACAATTTTAAATATTAGAAAAGAATTAATTTACTTTTTTTAAACGACTCTATAAAACATCAATATCCATTTTCCCATATATCTATGCAAACCATATAAAAAAATCTTACATTTTTGAATCAATATTAGTAAATAAATGATGATTGTGTTAAAATAGATTTATGAAAGGGGTTTGCTTATGAAAATATTTTATGTCTCTAGTTACGGAAAAAATGATAATAAGGGAATTTATATATTAAAGTTTGATGAAAAAACACTTCAAATGAAATTAATTCAACAAATTGTCACAATAGATTATCCATCTTATATGATTACCAAAGACCATGTTTTATATGTTGCCTATAAAAATGCAAGCTCAAATAATGATGGTGGAGGATTGGGAAGTTTTTCAATTCATAATGATGAATTGATCCTTAATAATAATTATAGTTCTAGTGGTCGTTCTTATACGCATTTATGTGTTGATGATGAACAAAGATATATTTTTGCTGCTAACTATCATGTTGGAGCAACAGCTTCATATCAATTAGAAAACAAAACAATAACAAAGAAGATTTCAGCAGTCAGACATAGAGGTTTAGGTCCTGATTTACTCAAACGACAAACAGGTCCACATGCTCACTGTGTTGGTGTAACACCTGATAAACAATTCGTTTATTCTGTAGACTTAGGAGCTGATAAAGTTGTTATGTATAGATATCATCAAGGTGTATTGATGGAAGATCGTGACTTTACATTAAATATCGTTCCCGGTTCTGGACCTCGACATATGTTATTTTCTAAAGATGGAAGATTTGCTTATCTTGTGAATGAAATCGCAAATAATATTATGGTTTTCAAATATAATGATGGACGTTTTAGCTTGATTCAAGCTATCAATTGTTTACCTCGACATTTCAAAGGATTTTCAAGTGCTTCTGCGATTCGTATGACTTCAACAGGTGAACACCTCTTTGTTTCTAATCGTGGTCATAATAGTATTGCTATGTATCGTGTTAATAAAGAAACGGGTAAGATTTCATTATTGTATATGGTGCATACTGGTAAAGATCCTAGAGATTTCAATATTTTAGATGATCAATATTTAATTGTTGGTTGTCAGGGAGATAATCAATTGCAAGTTCTGACTTTTGATGAACAAAATGAGAAACTATTATTAAGTGATTCACAAATCAGTATACCTGCACCTGTTTGCATTGCTTTTGAATAAAGGACAAATATGTCCTTTTTTTTACCAATAAAAATTGCATAAAAATAATCTAGTTAGTGAGGTGAATCAGCATGAAATTAGAGAAATTACTCGAAGGATTAACCAAAAAAGATGAAAAATCTTTTGATGAGTTTTATAAACATTATGCAAAACTTATTTTTACAATTGCTTTTTCTATTTTAAAAGATGATGAAGCAAATGATGTTGTTCAAAATGTTTGTTTAAAACTAACATCTTTATCTGTTGATTCACTACCAACAAAGAATGCAAAATCATGGTTATATACTTTCATTAGAAATGAATCTTATCAATTATATAACAAAAGAAAAAAGAATACTTTGAATGAATATATTGAAATAGAAGATAACACAATGAAACAAATTAATGAAGAATTATTTATTGAACAATGTTTTCAAATTTTAAATGAACAAGAAAAAGAAATTATTATATTTAAGTTAAATGGATTTAAGTTTAGAGAAATAAGTCAATATGTGAATAAACCTACAAATACATGTATATGGCTATATCATGAAGCTATTAAAAAGATTAGGAGGGATATCAATGTCTAAACAAATACTTCATCAAATGAATAAAGATATTAATCATTTATATCATAATCAAAAAGAAGACATCAAAGACTTATGTCAAATTCAAAGAAGAACAAATTCAATTCTTAAACCATCTTTATTATTTGTTCTAGTATCCCTTATTCTTTGTTTTCACATATATCAAATACAGCAACCAGTTATTCAAAATCCAAATCAAATAACAGAGCCAACTACTCAAGAAAATAAAAATTCAACAAATAACACTTATTCTTCAATCGGTGATGAAGAAGCAACCAAAGAATCTTCTCAAAAAAAATCTTCAACAGAAGCAACAGTTGAAGAACAATCATTCATTAATGAAAAAACAACCACAGATAATCAAAGCTCACAATATATTGGTATTTATTGTTTAAGTATTTTTGATTTGATGATTATTATTTATATTTTTTTAAAAAAGACCAATAAAATTTAATCAATGAACATCATGTTTTATGAGGTGACGATAATGAAAAAAATAAGTATTTGCATTATGATGATTTTATTAGTTGGTTGTCAACAAAGTACTGCTTCTTTACAAACAGAACAAACAAAGCGTCAAACATTCCACACATATCAAGAATTTTCTAATATTTATGAAGCAGCAGAAGTGAAATGTGGAAATGATGAAAACTATTATTTTGAAAATGTTGAGGTTGATTATATTGATAAAGAACAAAATAAATTATTAGTAATTTTAAGAAATTCAGAGAATAAAAGATATTCTGCTTGGGTTCAATTTGAAGAACTACCTACTTATATTCCTAAAAATATAAATATAAAGGTTGGTCCTTTTATTCAAGAATCTTTACCTCCTATTCTTGATGGTATTGAAATATATGAAAAATCAAATAATCATCAATACACATACTATCATGAATATGATAATCTCTTTGAAGAAGCTATTGTTGAATGTGGTGAACAAGAAAAATATTATTTTCAAAAAGTTGAAGTTATTGATTTTGATAGAGAAAATAATAAAGCATTAGTAACTCTACGTAATTCTCAAGATAAGAAATATTCTGCCTATATTCAATTTGATGAACTACCATGGAATGTTCCACGCTATGCAAACATAACAGTTGGATCTTCAGTCTTAGAAACATTTCCTCCTATATTAGAAGGTATGAAAATAGAACCATATACAGAAAAATAGTCCTATCTGGACTATTTATACTTTCATATCAGCAAATGTGAGATATGCTTCATCAGCAACTTGAGCTATCTCTAACCAATCTTTTTTGTTTTCTTCATCATATATAGCCTTGGTATAAAAACCAGCTTGCTTTGCAGTAGTTAACGCATAAAGAGCATCTTCAACAACAACACATTCTTGAGGATGTAAATTCATCTTCATAGCTATTTCAACATAGCTTTGAGGATCTTTTTTCGTTAGTCCTATTTCATGACAAGCATATATATCTTGAAAATAATGTAATATACCTAATCGATGAAAGGCTTTTTTAGCAAGTTTAGAATCACTTGCAGTTAATACACACATTGTATATCCTTGACTCTGACATTTTTGTAAAAAATCTTTGACTCCTTCTTTAAGTAATATATGATCTTCGTATTGATTATTGATGATACTTGTAATTCCTTGAATAATTTCTTCTTCTGTTTTATGTAATTGAAATCTTTCATTCATGTATTGTGCACCATCATTTAAAGCCATATGAGCTATAATACTATCTAAATGAGGATCACCCGCTATATTTAAACTTTCTAAATATCTATTACCAACATTATGCCAAGCCTTTAGTGAATCTAAAAGCGTCCCATCCATATCAAATATATATCCTTTTATCATTTCCACTTTCTCCTATGTAAAATAAGCCACATTTGTGACTTACTTTTTCATTCTAATTGTATAAACAATTTCATCTTCATTATCTTTTGATTCTACACTAACTTTAACCCCAGCTTGTTCTACCATTTTAACAGCTTGATCAAGTGTATTAATAGCTATCTTAAGATTTCTTGAAATACTTTTTGTTTTAGGTTTTGGTTTTTTAGGTTCTATTTGACTTTTGATCTTTTGTTCAGTCTGTTCAACATTCCATCCTTTAGCAACAATTTCCCTTAACATATTATTTTGTTTGGCTGTTGTATCAAGTTTTAATAATGCTCTTGCATGTCTTTCTGTAATATCTTTTCTTCTAACAGCTTCTTGAACAGTCATGGGTAATTGTAAAAGTCTAAGTTTATTCGCAATCGTTGATTGTTTTTTACCAACTCGTTTTGCTAATTCTTGTTGTGTTAAATTTTGAGTATCTAATAATTGTTGATAAGCAAGTGCTTCTTCAATAGGTGATAGATTCTCTCTTTGAATATTTTCAACAATAGCAGCAGTTGCTGTTTGGTTCTCATCTAACTTTTGTACAATACATGGAACTTCACTTAATCCGGCAAGTTTACACGCACGATATCTTCTTTCACCTACAACAATTTGATATTGTCCATTATATGGTCTTACAACAATTGGTTGTAATAAACCATTTTGTTGAATAGAAACAGCCAACTCTTGAATTTTCTCTTTTTCAAAATGTGTTCTTGGTTGATTTTCATTTGCAACAATACTTTGAATATCTATAAATTTATAAACAGGTTCTTTCACTTTCTCACTCCTCTTTATGTCTTTTAACATTATAACATTTTTTGACATGAAACAAAAGAATCATAACTATATCATTGTATATAATCCAAAAAACTCATAATTAAAGTTCTTCTTTATAAAACGGATTACTTCTCGACACTTAAATCATATATATTTTCTAAAACTTCATCTATTTCTAACCAATTATTTCTTGCACCTTTTAAATGATTAATAAATTTTTTATTTGAAAATAATATTTTTAATTTACTCATTATATCTTCAATATTGTTTTCTTTCATGTTCTCATCATTATAAATAATTTCTACAAGATAATCGTTAAGTCTTCCTTTACCAATATTTGTATAATTTATCAAATAATAAAAATCAAAAATATCTTTATACCTTGTAGATAATACCCCAAATTTTAATAATGATTTTAATTCTTCTATAAAAATCTATTCCACCGGATTTATAAATAATGTCGCAGTCGTATTAATCAAAACAATATTCATCTTGTGTTATATCAAAGTTTTTATGTACTCCAATATCAAGTTTTGTGGTCATTCTATTATTATATGAATCACTTACGACAATATTAACTCTTTTTGTTGCTAAATAAAATCTATCAGGTATGACATCTGTTAAATTCCAATAGTAAAAAGCACTTTCCATAGTCAATATTGCATTTGGATATCTTTTACTTATTCTTCATCAGAATAAATACCAGTTTGAATTTTAAAGATTTTTTTATCATGTAACGCTTTATTTAATTGATAAGTAGAATTATATATTTTAGAGATTTCTTTTCTTGTATATAACATTTTTATACACACAAATCGATGTTGTGTGTATATTTTTGTAAATTCTTTATTGATAAAACAAATAAAAAAGCGAAATGAATCGCTTATAATGGTTTCTTTTTTATTTTACCAAATGGTCTAGGATAATTTTTTGGTGTGTTTTTTATCTTATGAATAAATATATTACAACGATAATCGTTTTCATCTGTTAATGTAAATTCAGATTTTTTTACAACCTTTCCACCTAATTTGTCTATTCCATTTTTTGCTTCTATTAATTCTTCTTGAGCTTTTAAACCTTTTAAAGTAATAAAATCTCCATCTAATTTAACTAATGGTAAACATAATTCATCTAAGATATTTAATCTTGCGACTGCTCTAGCAGTCACAATATCAAAAGACTCTCTATGATCTTTTGCATAATCTTCTGCTCTTGCACTTATAGCTTCTACATGCTTTAAATCTAAAACATTAATCAGATGTTTTAAAAAAGTAATACGTTTTGTTAGTGAATCTACGATTGTTATTTTTA
>Ga0129308_1003844_pt1 | contig 10195 bp, 9 predicted proteins | sample L827metagenome_FD_94440 | JGI IMG/M metagenome (GOLD analysis project Ga0129308, IMG submission 94440) | Ring-tailed lemur group fecal microbial communities from Wisconsin, USA - L827 metagenome | ecosystem: Host-associated > Mammals > Digestive system > Large intestine > Fecal | place: USA... | reverse complement strand
CAGGAGTGGAAGGAAAAGCTGTTGCGGAGGACGCCGCGGAAGCAGAAGCTTCTGATGAAGAGGGCGTTGTGGCTGAGGCAGAACCGAAGTCCGCTGCGGAATCCGGGGATGTTATCGAGGGATACGTTGCGAAGAAGTGCATATCCTCTGATCCGGCGGAGGCCGAGGCAGCCGTAGAGGCGCAGGAGTATGCTGTTAAGCTGGCTGAGGAGGAAGCGGCGCGCGCAGCGCAGGCGGCGGCACAGGCAGCACAGTCCGCTCCGAAGGGCAGATATGAGGTCAGCCGTCAGAGATACGATGACTGCGACGGCAGCGGGCATGGCTACTACGAAATCCAATATTCCGACGGAACCACATCAATTTCGGAATATTAGTAGCGCCACCCATCGCGTAGCGATTTAAAATGGTGGCGCGACCTGCCGCCGAACGAAGGTGAGGGGGCCATACCAAACGCCACCTATTGCGCGGTGATTCAAAATGGTGGCGCGATCTGCCGCCAAACGAAGGTGAGGGGGCCATACCAAGTGCCATCCATCGCGTGGCGATAAATTATTACAAAGGGGGAGGAATAATATGAAACGCTGTCTGAAACGATTTCTGTGGTGCTGCGTCCTGAGCCTGCTGCTCGCACTGCCTTTTGCGGCGACGGCCGGGGCGAAAAGGAGTACGCCTCAGATTAAAATGAACATTGATTCACTGCTCGTCAATACGGGAATGCAGGGGTTTCATCCGAGTAAGGGAAATTATGTAATGATCCGGTGCGGGTTCACGACAAAGACGGATGTGAAGACGTCGTTTAAGCTTAGAATCCGCGTGCTGAACGCGCAGGGCAGGTCTGTTTTTACCAAATCGTACAAGCGGAAGGGGAGCAGTTCGATTCAGTATAAATGGTACGGCAAGGCGTCAAAGGGGAATAAGGCCGGACTGCGGAAGGGCTCGTACATCGGGGACGGCGTGTATACGGTCGAGGCTGTATTGTCGTGTACCGGCAGCGGAAAAAGCAGGACTACGCCTGTAAAAAGGACGAGGACGCTGACGGTTTCGGGGGCGGCTCCATCCGGACTTGACGGGCTGGCGTCTGTGATTAACCCGCCGCTGCTGACTGGCAACGACAATGTGGACTATATGGCAGAGCAGATGCTTCTCGAGGCCGGCGTGTGTTCTGATCAGAGTGATGAGCAGAAGGTAAAGAACATTTACCACTATATGACAACGCATTTTCATCACGTACATTACAGTAAGTCGGGCAAATATAAGGTATACTATAATATGAAGAAACTCCGCAAAAAGGTCAGGGCATACAAAGCAGAGACGAATGCAAGGTACGCTGCGGGAGAGCTTTTCTACACGTACAAATACGGTCAGGAATGGCATATGCAGCGCCGGATCGGAGTCTGCACGGATCATGCGGCGATTTTTGCGATTCTGTGCAATCATGCGGGTATCGAGGCCGGAGTCTGCAGCGGCAATTATAAGAACAGGGATGGATCGACGCCCAACCATTCATGGAATTACGCCATGATCGACGGCAGGAAATGGTATTACGATGTCGACGTTGAGATCCAGAATTACGGCAAGGGCCAGGGCGATTATTACTGGTATAAGAAGACGCGGGCCGAGGCGGAGGAGACACATATATTTGTTAAAGAATCTGCGTGAATTTAGACGGACGGTTAAAGAGAACTATATCGGGACGGGTGGAGAAAATCGGTATCCTGTTCCGACAGGAAGCAATCTGCACGGATAGTTCCGCAGGTTGTAGTTGGTTATTGAAATGCATCAGAGGACTGAGGAGAGACAATGAGTGAAGAAAGCAGAATGAATGAAGCAATCGGAATGAACGAGACGATCAGGCAGCTCCTGGAACGCAAATCGGTCCGGGCTTTTACGGACCGGGAGATCGGGGCGGAGGAGAAGCGGCTGATTCTGGAGGCTGCGGTGAATGCGCCGACCGCCGGGAACCAGCAGCTCTATACGATTCTTGATATCACAGACGATGTTCTGAAAAAAGAGCTGGTTGAAACTTGCGATCATCAGGCGTTTATTGCAAAGGGGAAGCTGGTGCTGATTTTCTGTGCGGATTGCCGCAAATGGTATGAGTGCTATATCGATACGGGATGTCAGCCGCGTGCGCCGGGCGCGGGCGACCTTATGCTTGCGGTGGTCGATGCCGCGATCGCTGCGCAGAATGCAGTCACCGCTGCACAGAGCCTTGGAATCGGCTCATGCTATATCGGGGACGTGATGGAGAACTGTGAAAAGCAGCGCAGTCTGCTTTCCCTGCCGCCCTACGTGTTCCCGGCGGCAATGCTCGTATTTGGCTACCCGACAGAGCAGCAGCAGGGCCGGACGAAGCCGGAACGTTTCGCAATGAAATATATCGTACATGAAAACGGCTACCGTGACATGGATGCTGCGAAGCGCCGCGAGATGTTCACGTCAAAGCCGGTATCGAAGCCCTACGAGGAGTGGATGCAGGCATTTTGCGCCCGGAAGTACAATTCGGACTTCTCGCGCGAGATGACGCGGTCGGTGGAAGAATACCTGAAGGATTTCCTGCCGGGAAAATAATTTGATTTCCACGAACGATGAACCGTCCGCATTTGGTGACAGGGAGTATCGGAAGGATTTCTTATCAGGGAAATAACCTGATTTTTACGAACAATGAACCGCTGGCTCTGGTGGCGGAGAGTATCAGAAGGTTTTCTATCGGAAGCTGGCCTGATTCTCCGGCACATCGAACCGCTCCCCATCGGGCGGCAGCGAGATCCTGCGTCCCTTGGACTGCAGAAGACCTTCATTTTTCATGGAGCGCATTTCGCGCATCAGACTGCTGCGGTCGACGCAGAGATAGGCAGCCAGCTCGGTAAGCGACATATCCATCGTGAACGTGCGGCTGCCGTTTTTTGTCTGCTGCCATGAAAGGTAGTTCAGAAGCCGCTGGCGGATCGTTCTTGTGCTCAGAAGGTTGATGCGGAACGAGAGCGCCTGGGATTTTTTCGTTGCGAGGTGGAACAGGTTGTCCACGAGGCGCGAGTGGTGCTCGCAGGCATTGGAGCAGCGGCGTATAATACTGGCATAGGAGATGAACATCACTTCACAGTCAGAATCGGCTTCCACGATGTATTCCCAGGTTGGAATCGGCAGCGCGAACAGCTCGCCAAAGAGGTCATTCGCTTCGAACCGCTCAAGCAGCGTGTAGGAGCCGTCGCGGTCAATGCAGTAGAGATGCGCGCGGCCCGACAGGAGGACGCCGATCTTCTGCAGATTGTCCGTGTAGGTCATGATGGTCTGCCCCTTCGGGAATATGAGCTTTCTTGCATTGAAACAGCGGAACATCTGATCCAGATTCTGCTGTGAAATACCGCTAAAAATACCGAGAGCTTCCATGATTGCCTCCTGTAAATGGTGTGCGCCATGCTGCGCGTTAATTTGCATGTATAGGTACGCCATGCTGCACGTTGATCTATACATATATATGCCATGCAGTATATTGATCCGTATACGGTGTGTACGCCGTCTTGATCTGCATATCAGACATATGCCTGTTCCTTGATTATACCCTGTTTTTGTTGCATATGCCACAGATGTTTTGAAAAAATGTTGCTATATTATGGATGTCCTGAAATTTTATTACCAAAATGTGTAAAACATATGATATACTATACGCGATCTGCGGTGAAAGACCTGCGGATTTGACAGAATGTTTATAACAGTTCAGAGAGCTGCGCACATTTCGTTACTGTTCACGCATCGCGAAGCGTGTTGCTGTGAGCGGTGAACGGTAACTACATTTATGCCGCAAACTGTGAAAATTAAGCAATCAATCGATCAAAAGGAGGTTTTTTATGTACTGTTATAGAAAAGTAACTGACGATCTCTACTGGGTAGGCAGCAATGACCGCCGTCTTGCGATGTTCGAGGGCGTCTATTCCGTACCGGCAGGTGTATCCTACAATTCCTACCTGCTTCTCGATGAGAAGACGATGCTTCTTGACACGGTGGACAAGGCCGTGAAGGGTGTGTTCTTTGAGAATATCGCCGCAGTGCTTGGCGACAGGAAGCTTGACTACCTCGTAGTACATCACATGGAGCCGGATCATTCCGAGGCGATCTGGGAAGTCGTGATGCGTTACCCGGAGGTACAGATCATTTGTAATAAGAAGACTGCGAACATGATGAAGCAGTATTTCAATTTCGATGTTGATTCGCGCGTGGTTCTCGTGAAGGAGGGCGACAGCATCAGCACCGGTAAGCACAATTTTGTCTATGTGATGGCGCCAATGGTTCACTGGCCGGAGGTTATGGTTTCCTACGATACGACGGACAAGATCCTGTTTTCAGCAGACGGCTTCGGCACATTCGGCGCACTGAACGGCGCGCTGTTTGCAGACGAGGTTGATTTTGAGCGCGATTATCTTGACGAGGCGCGCCGTTACTATACGAATATCGTCGGCAAGTACGGCGATCAGGTGCAGGCGCTTCTGAAGAAGGCCGCGACGCTCGAGATTGAGATGATCTGCCCGCTGCACGGATTCGTCTGGAGAAAGAATATCGGTGATTTTATTGGGAAATATATGCATTGGAGCTCCTACGCACCGGAGGAGTACGGCGTTGTGATCGCATATGCGTCTGTCTACGGACATACGGAGAATGCGGCTGAGGTGTTGGCATGCCGTCTGCGCGAGCGCGGCGTCAGGACCGTGATGTTCGATGTGTCGGTGACTCCGGCTTCTGATATTATTGCCGCTGCGTTTAAGTACAGCCACCTTGTATTTGCGTCGACGACGTACAATGCAGGTATTTTCGTAAATATGGAGTCGCTGATCTTTGACCTCGTGGCGCACAATATCCAGAACCGCACGATCGCTCTGATCGAGAACGGTTCCTGGGCTCCGACGAGCGGCGCACTGATGCGCAAGGAGTTCGAAAAGTGTAAGAATATGACGATTCTCGACAATACGATCCGCATCATCTCATCACTTCAGGAGAGCCAGCTCCCGCAGATCGACGCACTGGCTGACGCGATTGCCGCATCCCTTCCGCAGGCTGCGAAGAAGCAGGAGGCTCCGGCTGAGCTTAAGGAGGATACGGGCAAGCTCGTTGATCCGACGGCGATGTTCAAGCTTTCGTACGGCCTGTTTGTCCTGTCGGCGAAGGATGGCGACAAGGACAACGGCTGCATCATCAATACCGTGATGCAGGTAACGGATGTGACGAAGCGTATTGCGATCGCAGTGAACAAGGCGAACTATACGCACGATATGATCAAGAAGACAGGCGTCTTCAATGTTTCCGTGCTGACGACAGATGCTCCGTTCAAGCTGTTCCAGCACTTTGGCTTCCAGAGCGGCAGAGACGCCGACAAGTTTGCGGACTTCGCAGAGTCCCGCACGGCGAACGGCCTGCGCTACGTGCCGGAGTACTCGAACGCAGTGATTTCCGGCAAGGTGATTGAGGAGCACGAGTACGATACGCACACACTGTTTATCGCAGAGGTGACGGAGGCAGCGGTGCTGTCGAACACGCCGAGCGTGACGTACCAGTACTACTTTGACCACATCAAGCCGCAGCCGCAGCCGACGACGGACAAGAAGGGCTACGTCTGCAAGATCTGCGGATACATCTACGAGGGCGAGACGCTTCCGGATGACTTCATCTGCCCGCTGTGCAAGCACGGAGCGGAGGATTTTGAGAAGCTTTGATGAAACAAATACCTGGACACTTAGTGACCATGTATAAAATATTAAAAAGACAGGAGAGACAGATTATGAAGTATGTATGTGACGTATGCGGATGGGTTTACGACGAGGCAGAGGGTTCACCGGAGAACGGCATCGCACCGGGAACAAAGTGGGAAGATCTCCCGGATGATTTCGAGTGCCCGCTGTGCGGAGTAGGCAAGGATCAGTTCTCGGAGGAGTAAGCAGTAGATCATCTGCCTTGGATGAAAAAGCTGTTCTGCCGGGGCAGTATTTGCAGGACAATATGAGAATTGTATTTGGGAAACGGTGTGGCTTGGGCTATGCCGTTTCTTTATTGTAAGACGAACAGGATGAATATAGGTAAAGACTGCGGACTTTTCCTTTGCAGACAGATGTGATAAAATGAAAATTATGTTTTATTCACAAAAAATATAAAATGTATAGAAATATGCATGTAACAAGACAAAAAATATCGAAAGAGATTATGCTATCAGACTCATAAGGAATCGGAAAATAACAAAAAGAATTGGGGAAGTGAAGGATGGATAGAAATGTAAATATTGTTACAGATTTGGATGGTAAGAAATTTGTATTGATTAATGATATACGCTTTAAGGCGAAAAAACGAGAGGACTGGAAAGATGTGGAAACATATTTGAAAGAGTATGTGGAGGAGTTTTATGAAATTGCTGAAACATCTGAAAAGATATTTATTTCAACGGATTTCCCGGATGAATATGCAAACTCGAAAAGCAGAATTGCATTGAGGGGTGCTGCAGCAAAGGCAAAAGCAAATGCCGCACAAGGAATTCCAGAATTAATCCAGATTGCTACTAATCGAGAATTTTCAGAAAACACAAAGAAAAAGCATGAAAGAAATGCAAGATATGGATGGTATCGATATGATGTTCGCTTTGCATTGCCAGTATATGATGACGCGACAGGGCAAGTAGTAAGGTATAATATTTTCTCAGCAAGGATGCTCGTGCGCCATGCCGAAGACGGTAAGAAATATTTGTATGATTTATTGGCTATAAAAAAAGAAACGAGCAGCCCGCTTGAGTCATAAGACTGTACGGTGAGAACCCATTTCTTGTTTTTAGTATAAAGGATAGATGCAGGTGTGTCAAGAAAAAATTTGGAATGTTTCGTTTTTGCAGCGATTCCAAAAGATCCAAAAAGGATAAGATGACATGAGTTTGTAAAAGTTTTTCCGGGAAATAGGGAAATTATGAAACGGGGTTTGCCGCAAAAATATGAATACAAAGAGGGATAAGCAATGACAGAGATCAGATATGTGCAGGAGAAGGATAAGGAATTCTGGTACCGGTTTGACCGGCATCTGCCGGAAGCGGAGTTTAGGAATAAGGTTCGGGAACACAGGGGCTACGTTTTGGTGGAGGATGGAGCGCCGGTTGGGCTGCTGCGATACAATCTTTTCTGGGATAATACTCCGTTTTGTACGTTGCTGTATGTTGCCCCGGATGTTCAGGGCAGGGGATACGGCAGGAAATTGATGGAGCATTGGGAGCAGGAAATGAAAGTGCAGGGCTATGGGATGGTTCTGGTTTCCACACAGGTGGATGAAACGGCACAGCACTTTTACCGGAAGCTGGGATATAAGGACTGCGGCGGCCTGATGATCGACGTGCCGGGATATGAACAGCCGATGGAGCTGTTTTTGATCAAAGCGATCTGAGAGGAAAGATAAATTGCCGAATGAAATCCTGTGGTCGGCGCAATCGAGTAGGGAAGGTCTCCCTCTGCCCGCCGCGCCGGGCATCCGTAATCTTCCCTGGGACGCCCGTGCGCATAAAAAACGGACTGCCGCAGCGTCCTGCGACAGTCCGTTTGGTTTTGACATCTGTGATTCTTAGAGCTTTACAACGTTAGCAGCCTGCATTCCGCGAGCGCCTTCCGTTAAATCATAAGAAACTGCCTGTCCTTCTTCGAGAGTCTTGAAGCCCTCTCCCTGGATTGCAGAGAAATGTACGAACACATCGGAACCATTCTCGCCAGTGATGAAACCATAACCTTTTTCTGCGTTGAACCACTTTACTGTACCCTTATTCATTATTGGTACCTCCTAACTGATTTGCATGCGACACGGAAAAAATTTCACTAGTTTTTATAGACTATAAAGGTATCTATTTCATAATCTATAAAAGCTAGTGAAATATATTAACCTGTCAATCTTTTTTGCAAATTCATTATAGCACAAACTAATGCACTGTCAAGCAAAATGATCGAAAACTTTTGAAATATTCGTCAGTACAGTTACAGTTTAAACAGTTGAAGCAGTTCCTTTATAGAATTTGTACAGAATTTCCAAAACCTTTCCACTTTCGTTTGACAGGCAGAATCCCGTATACTATTCTTATGAAAAACACCTTCTGCTATTTGCCGGAATATGTGCTGTATTCCCACGGAGCGGGGGACGGCCGGTTCCTGGTAGAGACATCGGAAATGAAAACCAGAGGAGGGAAGGGCAGGTCTATGGAAGGACGAAATACAGTATTGGAGAACGAAAGCAACGCGATATCAGAAAATAGATGCAATACAGTGCCGGAGAATGGAAGCAATACGGCATCCGGCGGCGGATGCAGCACAGGATCCGAAAACGAACGCCGGATTCCCGGTTCTATCTGCCGGATTCTGGATACGGTGAAGGCGGCATTTGCGGATGCGCCCCGGATCTATGAGGTTTTTGAAAATTGCTACACGAATGCGCTGCAAAGTGCCGTCAGGCCAATGGAGGACGGGACGGCCTATGTAGTGACCGGCGATATTCCGGCGATGTGGCTGCGTGATTCCGCGGCGCAGCTTCGGCCATATCTGATTCCGGCCAGAGAGGACCGGGAGCTCGCGGATATTCTGGTGGCGGTATCGCGTCGGCAGTTCCGTTATATCTGCATCGATCCGTACGCAAACGCGTTTAATCAGGAGGCGAACGGGAACTGCTGGGAGAAGGACGAGACAGAGATGAACGACTGGCTGTGGGAACGGAAGTACGAGGTGGATTCCCTGTGCTATCCCCTCCAGCTTGCGTATCTGATCTGGAAAAATACGGGAAGGACCGACCAGTTTGACGAGACTTTCCGAGCGGGCGCGCGGAAGATCCTGAACGTGTTCCGGACCGAGCAGCATCACGAAGAGCAGTCGCCCTACCGCTTTATCCGCAGAAACACGTACTACACGGACACACTCTCCAGAGAGGGAAAAGGAGCGCTCGTGAAATCCGGCGTCGGGATGACGTGGTCCGGCTTCCGGCCAAGCGATGACGCATGCACCTACGGATATCTGGTTCCTTCCAATATGTTCGCAGTAGTGGTGCTCGGGTACCTGGAGGAAATCGCAGAACAGATCCTGCAGGAGGATGATCTTGCCCGTGAAGCAGCCAAGCTGCGGTCAGAAATCTATGAGGGAATCGAGACATCCGGAATCACCCGCACGGAGGGCTTCGGCGACGTATACGCATACGAGACAGACGGCTACGGCCAGTTCAACCTGATGGACGACGCAAACGTCCCAAGCCTCCTCTCAATGGAATATCTTGGCTACCACGGAAAAAACAGCCAGACAGCCAAAAACACGAGAGCCCTGATCCTGAGCGAGGCGAACCCCTACTACTACAAAGGCCCAAAAGCCGCCGGAATCGGCAGCCCCCACACCCCCGCAGGCTATATCTGGCACATCGCCCTCTGCATGCAGGGCCTCACAGCAGACACGCCGGAAGAAAAACGCACAATGATCGACCTAGCAGTCGCCACAAACGGAGGAACGCTGCTCATGCATGAAGGATTCTGCGCAGAAGATGACACAAAATACACGAGAGAGTGGTTTTCATGGGCAAACGCAATGTTCAGCGAACTCGTCATGGACTACTGCGGCTACCGGGTGCTACGGTAAGACATAAGAAGAATGACTGCCGTTCCCCGTCATGTCACGATGCCGAAACCAGAAGGTTAGTTTCACTCAAAAGGCACATATATCATGTCGTAAAAGTTATCTTGTCTGACCATATACGGCCTGCTTTTTGATGTGAATGATCTTTTGACATGAATGATTTTTTGACACGAATGGTCTTTTGACATGTCATATAGCTTCGCCAGACCGAGAACAGCAGGAAAACCATCTGCCTGAATCCGCCGCGACTATAGCGAGTTGAGCAATTGGTTAGACTGCAGAATGCCGGAACAATCGTAAAATTTCTGCATTCCAGCAGAAATTTTAGCGGGCACTGTCTGAAAAAATGTGCATCAGGCACATTTTTGAGTTGCCCGCGGCGATTGTGGAGGCATTCTGGAGTCTTAGCAATTGCCAACGCAGCGGTTCGGAGCAGAGGATTCAGGCAGATGGTTTTCCTGCGTCCGGCGATCAGTAAATGAATTTCTGCATTCCAGCAGAAATTTTAGCGGGCACTGTCTGAGAAAATGTGCATCAGGCACATTTTCGAGTTGCCCGCGGCGACTACGGAGGCATTCTGAAAT
>Ga0129308_1003843_pt1 | contig 10197 bp, 8 predicted proteins | sample L827metagenome_FD_94440 | JGI IMG/M metagenome (GOLD analysis project Ga0129308, IMG submission 94440) | Ring-tailed lemur group fecal microbial communities from Wisconsin, USA - L827 metagenome | ecosystem: Host-associated > Mammals > Digestive system > Large intestine > Fecal | place: USA... | reverse complement strand
GAGCCGTTTCTTATTCTTTGTCCCGTCCTCCCGGCAGAGGATGCGGTCGATCGACGCCTGGTCATATACATTTTCCCCGATCACTGCGTCCGCCAGAATCGTATTTACGAAGTGGCACGTCTGCTCCACTCCTTTGCCGTTGTAGCGCTCCTGCCCGTCACGCAGCTCAACCGCCTCGTGCTCTCCCGTCGAAGCGCCAGAGGGCACAGCCGCCCTCCCGACGCTCCCGTCCTCTGTCATCAGTTCGACCTCCACGGTCGGATTCCCGCGCGAATCCAGAATTTCCCGCGCATATACATCCGTAATCGGCATATAATTACACATATTGCAAAACCTCCTGCATCAAATCAATTTGTCTTGCAATATTGTCCCCATCCGGCGCGTTTTCAGTCTGGCAATTCCTGTCTGTATCGTTTGTACATCAATCGGGCCTGATGCATGTGCCAGTATATTCGGACCGCATCTTCCGCCCGTATATTCTGGCTGGCAACTGCCTCCTGTATCAGCAGCCTTTGTTATTCTTTACGGCCGGTGCAATCGAGAGCTCCGGCGCGCTGTACGGAATCAGTGTCGCCTGCGTCGCATGGTAAAGGTCGGACTTGCCCGGCCATACCGTACCGATCACCTTGTTGTCACGGTCGAGCTGATGGAACCACGAACCGTTCACATGGTCAAGCACCTTCTCGTCGAGATACTGCATGAAAGCTGCATAGTCATCCGTATATCTCTGCTTCCCGGTCACACGGTACAGGACAGAGGACGTATTGATCGCCTCAGCCAGCGTCCAGTGCATACGGTCATGAACAACCGGCTGGCCGTTCCAGTCTGTCGTGTAAACGATGCCCGGCGCGCCGTCCGCATTCCATGCGTCCTCGACTGCCCTGCAGTAAAGCTGCTCCGCGACCTCGATGTACGGCTGCGCACCCCCGCGGTTCTCTCCGTATGTAGAGAGCGCCCACTGCGTGATCAGCCTCGACCACTCAATACCGTGGCCTGGCGTCGCGCCGTACGGCTTGAACTGGTCGTCCGGCTTCTCCTTGTTGCACTCAAGATCCGCTGCCCACTCCTTTGTGAAATGCTCCGGTATACGCCAGTGATTCGCTGCCGCCCAGCCCTTCACATGGTCGATAATCCTCCCCGCACGTACGCGGTACTTCTCATCTCCGGTCACATCCGACGCCGCAAGGAACGCTTCGACCGTGTGCATATTCGCATTCAGACCACGGTAATCATCGAGCACCGTAAACTCCGTATTCCACGTATCGCACGAAAGTCCTTCCTCCTCATTCCAGAAGCGCGCATCGTACAGCGCAAGCGCATCGTCAAGCAGCTCCTTCGCACCGTCTCTGCCTGCCAGTACGGCGGAGGACGCCGCCAGGATCACGAATGCGTGCGCATAGCACTGCTTGTTCGGAAGAATGCTGCCGTCTGCGCCAAGCCCGGCGTACCAGCCGCCGTTCGCGTCATCATGAAGTTCCCCGCGAAGCCCCTTAAGTCCTGCATCGACGAGCTCCTCACTGCCGGGATGGCCGAGAAACGTACCGAGACTGTAGACATGCACCATACGGCTCGTGATCCACGTCTCGCGGCTGCGGTCCTTCCACGGCGTGCCGTCGTCGCCAAGATAATACGAGCTGCCGCCCGGCGACGGGAACTGATGCCCGAAACGCAGCAGCGACTCGCGCACATCCTTCAGAAATTCCCGGTTCTCTTCTGTGTCAATCTGATATTTTTTATTGATTTCGCTCATAATTTTCTCCTTTTCCTGCCGAATTTATCCTCAGCTAAATTGCTGCCATTATTCTACTATAAATTCTATCTGTTGTAAACGCGGAAAACACTGAATTTAACATTTTTCACTTTCCAAATCTCAATTTTTGAGCGTATCTGCAGATTAACACTCTTATTTTATAGTATCTAATAGAGTTTCACTAAATTTTTGAGTTTTGTATTGATTTTCAATATTCAGTGTGTTACACTCGGATTAACGAACACGAAAGGCAGGATTTTCATGACCAGGGAAGAAATAGGTTCTGTTTTAAAACAACTGCGTATTTCATCTGGAAAAACACAAAAAGAAATTGCTAAAATACTTGGACGTACGCAGCAAATTATAGGGCATTGGGAAACAGGTTATTCTCAACCGGATGCAAACACATTATTTATCTTATGTGATATATATGGAACAACTGTAGATAGCGCTTTCGGCTTTAAAAAAACAAATATATCTCAGGATGATTTGATGTTACTCAAAAAATATCACGATATCGATCCCGTCGGCCAGAAGCACGTAAACATGGTTCTCGACTGGGAAACTGCCCGTGTTCAACAGCTTACCAAGCTCTGTCCCTGTCCTCCTGCTATAGCCGAATCCTCAGAGGATCCGGCTCCCGACTCAAAGACCGCCCTTAAACACTCACAGCTCATAGCAGAAAGGAAAACGAAATGCCTGAATTAAGCAGATTTGAAGGAATGGTTATAAAAATGCTATTTAATGATACTGTTCAGCACAACAAACCACATGTTCATGTGACCTATGGCGAATACCAGGCGTCTGTTGGTATTGACGGAGAGCTGCTTGCAGGAGCTATCCCCCAGAAACAATTCCGCATGCTGACCGGATGGCTGGCACTCCACGAAGAAGAAGTTTACGCGGCCTGGAACAAAGCTGTTCGCGGAGAACATTTCGATAAAATCAAGCCACTGCAGTAAAGGAGGATTTCTATGTTTATTCATAATGGAATTGTATACGCCAGTGAAAAAGGTACTCAAATTCAGATTATTGAAGCGAAACCTCTTGATGATATGATGATGATCTTAACTTTTTCCACCGGGGAGAAACGGCTCTTTGATGCTACCATATTGAACGGTCCTGCTTTTCATAGGCTGTCTGATCCTTATATTTTCAAAAATTGTTCTGTTGTTCATGGAGTTGTTACCTGGATGAACGAAGAGATTGACTGTGCGCCGGAATATATGTATGAAAACAGCTACGTTTATAACGATATGGAGATAGTTATGTGAACTGTGTTCAGGCGACAGCGCAGAAAAAGCAATCCAGTTTTCTCCCTGCCTTCGTCAACTGGCAGACAAAAGCCTGACATCAGGCAGGGAATGCGTTCCACTTGCATGGAAAGTTACCATACAAAATCCATTTAAAATCTGCTTCGCAGATAGGATTTTGCACTCTCGAACCATGTACTTACGGTCTCAGCAGCAAGTGCTTCGGCCTGTGCTGAACAGTAACTTTCAATGTTCCTCAAGACATTTCATAAATTCCTCTGTCTTTGACCAGTATTTGATCCCCCAGTTTTCAAAGTTCCACTCCTCCATATAATCGTTGCATTCAAAGTCTATGTAATAGAGAACGCCGTTCTGCGGGATGAAATTTGTCGGGAAATAATCAATATTTGTGTTCGCAGGGTAAAGCAGCCTGCACATTTCTTTGACCTGCGCGACGTAGTCTGCTTTCATGCGGTCCGTTTTCACCAGTTCAAAAATCGTATCGCCTTCTATATATTCTTTCAAAATACGTTCCCTGGCAATATCGACCTCGAGCATTTGCGGGATGCGGATTCCAATACGTTTCAAGCGCTCGTAATCACGTATCTCCGCTTCTATCTTGTTGCCGAATTGATAATAATCGCATGGCTCATGGTGAATCTGCTTCAGCACGTACAAAGCGCCGTCCCTCCCGGCCAGCCAGGAATAGCCTCCCTTTCCCTTACCGAGCAGCTTTACAATTCTATATTCCTTTTCATTCACAGTCATCGTCTCTGACATTTCAAATTCCCCCTTCCTTATGAAATATTAATTGCATTATAGGCCCGTTTCGTTTATACTGCAATAGTGTCTCAAATCCGCGGCTGGATATTGACTCTTCGTTTTATGCACATCTATTAAGGAGGAAGCATGCAAAACTTACCGGGAATCACAAGGGAAGCGGAAGAACAGAAGCTGCGGCGCACGATCACCGTCGCGCAGCAAAAGCTCGATGCATCGAAAAAAAGTGCGGCGGCGCTGGCCGACGAGCTGCACGAGATGCTCGAAATTTTTGACGAGGAAGACAAGGAAACGATGGCCCTGTGGAACAACACCAATTCCATGTACCGCCAGGTGTCGCTCGAGATCAGGCGCTCCGAGCAGGCACGCAGGAAGCCGTACTTCGGGCGCATCGATTTCACGAACGCGGAGAACGGCGAGGACGAGGTCTGTTACATCGGGCGCTCGGCAATTCTCAAGGATCCCGCGCATCCTGAGGTCATCGACTGGCGCGCGCCGATCGCCGGCGTCTACTACGATTCCGGACTGGGGGAGACGTCGTATCAGGTCAAGGGCGAGGGCAGGTATGAGATCACGCTTTCGCGCAAGCGCACCTATGAGATCGATCAGGATACGCTGAAAGCCTTCTACGATTCGGACGTCGTCGCGAATGACGACCTGCTGACCAAATATCTGTCGCGCAACAAAAGCGCCGTGCTCGGAGAGATCATCGCGACGATCCAGCAGGAGCAGAACGAGGTCATCCGCAAAAAGCCGCAGCACAATATGATCATTCAGGGAGCGGCCGGCTCCGGCAAAACGACGGTCGCGATGCACCGGATTTCCTTCATTCTTTACAATTATGAGCTTGAATTTGCGCCGGAGGATTTCTATATTATCGGAAGCAACCAGATGCTGCTCAACTACATCACCGGCGTCCTGCCGGAGCTCGATGTATACGGCGTCGCCCAGATGACGATGGAGCAGCTTTTTGTGCGCCTGCTCTACGAGGACTGGGATAAAAAATATACCGTGAAGCCCGTACAGCGCGGCGTCACACCGCCCGTCAAGGGAACGCTCGGCTGGTTTTGCAGCCTTGAAGCCTTCTGTGAGCGCCGTGAACGTGAGCTGATTCCGCGCGGGGACGTCCGCATCGAACGGACGGGCGCCCTCCTGATGTCCGAGGCGGATATCGAAAAAATTCTGCAGCAAAATGCGCAGCTCTCCCGGGCTGACAAGATCAGCCGCCTGACCGAGTGCCTGATTCCCAGACTTGAAAATGAAATCTACGGCAAATATTACTCCTACCCGCACGATGAACAGAAAAGGCTTATGCGCTTCTATCAGACGTATTTCGGCAAACGTGAATGGAAGGGTTCGATTTTTGACCTGTACGACGCATTTCTGAAGGAGCAGCAGGCAAAGGGCTTCGATGTGCCCCTGCCGGGTACTGAGTTCGATGTGTATGATCTGGCGGCGCTCGCTTACCTGTACAAGCGCATCAAGGAGGATGAGACAATCCGGGAGGCCGGGCATGTCATCATCGACGAGGCGCAGGATTTCGGAATGATGGCTTACGCCTCGCTCAAATACTGTCTCAGCAAATGTACCTACACGATCATGGGCGACGTCTCGCAGAACATCTCCTCCGACTACGGTCTGAACGACTGGAGCGAGCTGAGAAGCCTGATGCTGCCCGGCGAGTTCGATTATTTCGGCCTGCTGCGCAAAAGCTACCGCAACACGATCGAGATCGCCCACTTCGCGACCGACGTTCTCTGCCACGGCAGCTTCCAGATCTATCCGATCGAGCCGATCATCCGGCACGGGAACGAGGTGCGCGTCACCAGATGCCAGGATTTCGACGGACTTATCGCGGAAACGGAACGCACGATTCAGGGCTGGCTTTCCTCCGGCCTCGAGACGGTCTCCATCATCTGTTCCAGCAAATCCGAGGCGCAGGAAGTGTCAAACGCTCTGTCCGGACGGCTGCCGGTTATACCATTCTCCGAAAACCAGACGGAATTCGGCGCCGGAGTCATGGTGCTTTCCCTCGAACAGACAAAGGGACTGGAATTTGACGCGGTACTGCTGTTCGACGCCTCCATTCAGAACTACCCTGCCGAAGACGGATTTGTCAAAAGACTGTATGTGGCGTCCACGCGCGCGCTCCATGAGCTGACGGTGCTGTATCAGGGCGAACTGACGCCGCTGATCGCTACTCCTGTAGCAGAGAATGTGAGACAGGCAAAAATGCTTGCGGCAGCGCCGACGAAGATAACACGTCCGGCCCTCGTGAAGAAGGAACGGACAAACCGCGAGATTGAGCTCGATCTTGCCGCCGAGGGACACCGCGAGATGGCGAGACGGGATGTCTACGGGCCAAGGCGGATCGAGGTAAAGAAAAAACCGGATGAGGCTGCCCCGAGACAGTCGCCGCAGCAGAACCCTCTCGGCTCCGCGAATCCATACCGGCAGAATCTTTCCGGCTCCGCAAGCCCATACCGGCAGAATCTTTCCGGCTCCGCGAATCCATACCAGCAGAATCACTCCGGCTCCGCAAGCCTATACCGGAGAAGCGCTTCCGGTCATACCAGCATCCCCGGTGCCGTGCGCCCCACGGTCAAAGCCCCGGCTCCGTCCAGTGAGTTCGGCACTCTGCCGGACAATAATGAGCTTCGGCCTGCCGGGCACAGCCGTATCGACTGCTCCATCCGCTTCACAATGAAGGAAAACGGAGCGTACAGCCTGCGCAGCAGCTACGGCACGCTGCGGGTGATCCCGCTCGCCCCCGATCTCGTCCGCGTCTGCTTCACAGCCGGAAGCGGCGGCAAGCTGCCCGCGCCTCCGGCCGAATTTGCGAATCTGCGGACGCGCTACAAGGTGCGTGAGAACCCGGGCGTCGTTGAGTTTGTCACGGAAAAGCTGATTGTCCGCGCCGACAAAAAGACAGGGGCGCTCGCTTTTCTGACGCCGCAGGGGAAGCTTCTGCTTGCGGAGCGCGCCCGAGAGCCACGGCAGATCGGCCCTGACCGCGTATGGATGTTCTTTGACTGGAAAAGAAAGGAAAACCTGATCGCCAGAGGCAGCACGGACAAGCGCCTGCACAAGATAGGCGCCTCCGCCGTCTTCATCTCGCTCGGGCCGGACAGCGACCGTCTCCCGGCGCTCTCCTCCTCGGCAGGGTATCAGATTTTCCTGCCCCCGCGTCTGCGGGCCCTGTGCTGCAATATTCCGATGTACGGGCCGTATCTCTCGATGGAGGGCACGGACGTGATTGATTACTATTTCAAAACTGGTGCATAAAGCGATTGAGTTACAGCCCGGTTCCGGCCAGGCTGTAACTCAATCCTTTCAGAAATTTGTGAGGTAACGTATGTCTGATATCATAGAAATCAAAGATTTTGACGCGCCTGAGCTCGACGTCTATGCGCGCCTTACAGAGAACCAGCTTCTGAACCGGCACGAGCCGGACAAAGGGCTGTTTATCGCGGAGAGTCCGAAGGTCATTGAACGGGCGCTCGACAGCGGCTGCGTCCCGGTGTCCTTTCTCGTCGAAAAGAAGCATGTCGCGACGCAGGCGAAGCACCTGATCGAGCGGTGCGGCGATATCCCCGTCTACACTGCCGAATTTGACGTGCTGACGCAGCTTACGGGGTTCGGGCTCACGCGTGGGATGCTCTGTGCAATGCGCCGTCCGCCGCTCCCCTCCTTCGAAGAGATCTGCCGGGACGCCCGCCGCATTGCCATTATCGAAGAGGTCGTGAACCCGACTAATGTCGGCGCGATCTTCCGAAGCGCAGCCGCGCTCGGCATCGACGCCGTCCTGCTGACGAGCGCCTGCAGCAATCCGCTGTACCGACGCGCGTCGAGAGTCAGCATGGGGACTGTCTTCCAGATTCCGTGGACGTTTCTCGAAAAGGATGCGTGGCCGCAGCCTGCGGTCGCAAGGCTTCGGGAGCTTGGCTTCCGGACTGCGGCGATGGCGCTGCGTGATGATTCCATTTCGATCGATGATCCGCGGCTTGCGCAGGCTGACAGGCTGGCGGTTGTTCTCGGTACGGAGGGCGACGGGCTCGCGGCGGGGACGATCGCGGACTGCGACTATACGGTGCGCATTCCGATGGCACGGGGAGTGGACTCGCTGAATGTGGCGGCGGCCAGTGCGGTTGCGTTCTGGGCGGTTGGGCGGAGGGAGCAAATGTAGTAAGGTTATAGACAACCGAACGCAGGATATTTGCTTTTATTTCAATCTTTTATGGTCACGCGGAATCCGCGAAATACTCCGTCTCCGCGCTCCGCAAACATACCGAGGTATGTTCCTGTGAAGGTCATCGTCATAGTTCCCTCGGTCGCGAGGCCGGCCGTCGAGCCGCTGCCGAGGAGGCGGTATGCGTCCTCTTGTTCTGTCTTGTAATAGAAGCGGTACATTGCCCGGTCGGCTTCTATCTTTAGCTGCACATGCTCTGCCGTCGGGATCGTTGCGGATGCGGTCACGGCAAACAGGTCGTGTATGTGTCTGGCGAGGCAGACTTTTGTGCAGCCTTTCTCACTGGTCACGTAAATTTCATAGTGGTAGCATTCATTGTAAAATGCAGTCAGGCCCGCGCGTGCGCCGTCGTGCGCGTTCTTCAGGCTGACTTCGGTTTCTGCGCACACATCATGCTCCTTCTGCCGCACGCCAATCCAGGTCGGGGATGCGGTGTCATTCAGTGTCACGTCTGTCCCGTGAAGAGTCAGCGTCCCGGCCTGCGCATCTCTCACGTAGTACGCCATCTCGGGATTCCGCACGAAATTGTAGTGCGGGCTGAATTTCTCGGTCCGGAAATCGTCTGCGAAGTCGCGGCACACCGGCTTTACCGGCCCGCCGGGCAGCGGCCCATCCATTGTAAGCGCCAGCTTGCCGTTGTTTCCGACTACGGGCCAGCCGTCCTCCGCCCAGACAACCGGGGCGAGGAAGGTCTCGCGTCCAAGATGATGCAGCAGGGTATACGCAGAGCTCCCGCTGCCGGTCCGGACGCCGAGGCAGACAAGCCACCAGTTCCCGTTGTGATCCTGCATGATGTCTGCGTGTCCCGTGCAGGCGATCTCGCGCGCCTGGTCGTCTCTGTGCGTCAGGATCGGGCCGTGCGGACACGGCTCATACGGCCCGTACAGCGAATCCGACCGCTGCAGCGTGACCATGTGGCCGTACTCCGTTCCGCCCTCCGCGAGCAGCAGATAATATTTCCCGAACCACTTGTACAAGTGCGGCCCTTCCGGGCAGATGCCGCCGCAGCCGTAGCTGATGCAGACGCTCTCTGTCAGCTTCTCTCCCGTGTACGGATCGATCCTGCACATAAAAATCCCCTGTCTGCCGTTCTCATCCACCGACGTTGACGCAAAATACACGTCGTCTCCCTCGAAGAACAGCGTCGGATCGATGCCGCCCTGATCCACCCAGGCAGGCTCGGACCAGCCCTTATTCAGATCGTCGGTATGGACGATCAGGTGTCCGCCGCCCGTCACATTCGTCGTCGTCATAAAAAATACCCCATCATGATAACAGAGCATCGGCGCATAGATTCCGCCCGAGGAACGCGCTCCGTCAAGCGGATCCTGGCTTTTTCTCGTCAGGCAGTACCCGGTCAGCTCCCAATTCACAAGATTTGTGCTGTGGTAGAGCGGCACGCCCGGGAAAAATTCAAACGATGAATTTACAATATAATAATCCTCCCCAACCCGGCAGATTGACGGATCCGGATTGTAGCCTGAAATAATCGGATTTCTGTATTTCATGGCAATTCCCCCTGTTGTTAAATTTTTAAAGACCATTCCTGGCAGTTCCAGACCTTTGTCACGACGTCCCTGTAAAACTCCGGCTCGTGACAGATCAGCAGAATGCTGCCCTTATATTCCTGCAGCGCACGCTTGAGCTCCGCCTTCGCGTCCACGTCAAGATGGTTCGTCGGCTCGTCGAGCAGCAGGATGTTCGTATCGCGGTTGATAATCTTGCACAGACGTACCTTCGCCTGCTCGCCACCGCTCAGGACGCGCACCTGACTCTCGATGTGCTTCGTCGTCAAGCCGCATTTGGCGAGCGCCGAGCGCACCTCATACTGTGTCCAAGACGGGAACAGCTCCCAGATCTCCTCGATGCAGGTCGTCGAATTGTTGTAGTCCGCCTCCTGCTCGAAATACCCTATGTACTGGTAATCCCCGAGACGCACCTCCCCGGAGTAAGGCTGCACAAGCCCGAGGATACTTTTCAGCAGCGTCGTCTTGCCGATACCGTTTGCCCCGACAAGCGCGATCCGCTCCCCGCGCTCCATCCTGATGTTGAGCGGCTTCGTCAGCGGCTCATCGTACCCGATCACCAGATCGTCCGTCTCAAAAATCATCTTGCCCGAGGTGCGTGCCTGCCGGAAGCGGAACTCCGGCTTCGGCTTCTCGCGG
>Ga0129308_1003841_pt1 | contig 10213 bp, 8 predicted proteins | sample L827metagenome_FD_94440 | JGI IMG/M metagenome (GOLD analysis project Ga0129308, IMG submission 94440) | Ring-tailed lemur group fecal microbial communities from Wisconsin, USA - L827 metagenome | ecosystem: Host-associated > Mammals > Digestive system > Large intestine > Fecal | place: USA... | reverse complement strand
CACCATGGTGGTCTTGCCCGCTCCGGTGGGCCCCACAATCGCCACCATCTGTCCGGGCTCCACCTGACAGTTAAAATCGCTGATGACGATTTTATCCGGGCGATAGCCAAAGCGCACATGAGAAAACTCCACGCTGCCTTCCATATGGACAGGACTGACCGCATTCTCCACGGTCTGATCTTCCTCTTCCTCTCCCAAAAATTCAAAAACGCGCTCCGCTGCCGCCGCTGTGGACTGCAGCATGTTGGACACCTGTGCGATCTGTGTGATGGGCTGGGTGAAGTTTTTCACGTACTGGATAAACGCCTGAATATCTCCAACCTCAATGGTTCCTCTCACCGCCAGCATACTGCCGCTGACCGCTACCGCCACATATCCCAGATTGCCCACAAAGGTCATGATGGGCTGCATTAACCCTGAAATGAACTGAGACTTCCATGCGGAATTGTACAGGTTATCGTTGGTCTCTTCAAAGGTTTTTCCCACTATGTCCTCACGGTTGAACGCTTTCACAATATTATGGCCGCTATAGGTCTCCTCCACCTGACCGTTGATGTCGCCCAGATAAGACTGCTGTGCAATGAAATATTTCTGGGATTTCTTCACGACGATTCCGATCAGTCCTCCCGAGACAGGCAGGATCACCAGCGCGATGACCGTCATCAGCGGGCTGATGGAAAGCATCATGAGCAGGACTCCGGCCATCATTGTGATGGAGGTGATCAGCTGGGTCACGCTCTGGTTCAGGCTCTGTCCCAGCGTATCCACATCGTTGGTGATGCGGGACAGCACCTCTCCCACCGTTCTGGACTCAAAATATTTCATCGGCATGCGGTTGATTTTTTCCGAAATTTCCTTTCGCATCCGAAAACACAGATTCTGGGTAATTCCGGTCATCAGCCAGCCCTGAACAAAGTTAAAGACCGCACTGACCAGATAAATTCCCAAAAGTGTCAGCAAAATCCGACCGATTTTTTCAAAATCAATCCCACCGGTGCCGCCCACCTTGGCAACCAGGCCGTTGAACAGTTCTGTCGTCACCCTGCTCAATACCTTGGGACCGATGATGTTAAACACCGTGCTGCCAACGGCAAAGATGACCACGGCTATCAGAGCGAACCGATAGTTTCCCAGATAAGCAAACAGCTTCCCGATCGTCCCCTTAAAATCCTTCGCCTTTTCCCCCGGCATCATGCCGCCCGGTCCATGTCCCGGCCCATGCAGGCGCTTAGGCGCTTTATTCATTCCTGCATTCCTGTCTTGTGAAGGTTCCAGTTGTTTTGCTGCATGACCACTCATTGCGCTCTGCCTCCTTTCAGTTCGCTCTCAGACAGCTGGGAACGGGCGATTTCCTGATACTGCGCACAGCTTTTCATCAGTTCTTCATGAGTACCTTTTCCCACAATTCTGCCGTCCTCAAGCACCAGAATCTGATCCGCATGCAAAATCGTGCTGATCCGCTGCGCTACGATAAATACCGTTGCATCCGCAGCCTTCTGATTCAGTGCCTTTCGAAGCACCGCGTCAGTCCTGTAATCCAACGCCGAAAAGCTGTCGTCAAAAATGTAAATCTTCGGATTTTTCGCAATGGCTCTGGCGATGGCAAGCCTCTGCTTCTGCCCGCCCGATACGTTCGTGCCGCCCTGCGCCACAGCGCTCTCATAACGCTCCGGCTTTTCTTCGATAAACCCGGCTGCCTGTGCCGTCTGCGCCGCTTCAATCATGCTTTCATCACTGACCCTGTCCTCTCCGGCTAGCTTGATATTGGAAGCAATGGTGCCGGAAAACAGCACGCCCTTCTGCGGAACAAGTCCCAGCACATCCCGCAGCTTTTCCTGGGAAAGCTCCCTGATGTCGATGCCGTCCAGCGTAATCCTTCCGCCCGTCACATCATAGAAGCGGGGAATCAGATTGACGATCGTGGATTTTCCGCAGCCTGTACTGCCGATTACCGCCGTCGTCTTCCCGGGTTCCGCAACAAAACTGATATGTTCCAGAGCATAATCATCCGCTCCGGGATACTTAAAGCTCACGTCCTCAAAGGAAAGCACGCCGCGGCAGGCTGACAATTCGGCATCACGGGTATTGTCTGCATCCACGACAGAAGGCTGCGTATTGAGCACCTCCTCGATACGGTCTGCAGCCACGCCCGCCCTGGGCAGCATGACCGATACCATGGTCAGCATCAGAAAGGACATGACAATCTGCATGGTATAAGTCATAAACGCCATCATATCGCCGACCTGCAGGTTGCCTGCATCAATGCCCTTTGCGCCAAACCATACGATCATGACCGTGATGCAGTTCATGATCAGCATCATGGAGGGCATCATGAAATTCATGACCCGGTTGGTAAACAGCTGTGTATTCTTCAAGTCCTCATTTGCTCTGCCAAACCGCTCTTCTTCATATTTTTCCCGGCTGAAGGCGCGGATGACGGAAACGCCGGTCAAAATCTCTCTGGAAACCAGATTCATCCGGTCCACCAGCTTCTGCATCACTTTAAATCTGGGCATTACGATATTCACCAGCGTCAAAACCACCGCCAGAATCACCGCGACTGCGACCACGATGATCCACGCCATGCCCGTTTTTGTATTCATCACCTTAATGATGCCGCCAACGCCCAGAATCGGCGCATAAATGACCATGCGAAGCAGCATGACCGAAACCATCTGCACCTGCTGAATATCATTGGTGCTTCTGGTGATCAGGGACGCGGTTGAAAAATGATGCATCTCGCCGCTGGAAAAGGAAAGCACCCGGTCAAACACCTTTTTGCGCAGATCCCTGCCGATTCCTGCCGCCGCTCTGGAAGCCAGCAGGCTTACCAGAATCGCACTGATCATCATAAGCAGCGTATATCCCAACATCTTCGCGCCCGTGGCGAGCAAATAGCGCCTTTGAATGGTGCCCAGATCCTTTCCCATGGCTTCGTATTCTTCCTTCACAAAGAGAACCGCCTTCTGATCCAAAATGGAATCTCCCATATCGCCCAGCTGTTCCAGAATGACATCCCGCATACCGATGATCTGCGCTTTGTCAGCCGCTCTGTCCCGGATTTGTTCCACTCCCATTTCCCGGGCGGAAGAAAGCATCATCATCGGCATCCTAAAAGCCGCGCCAAGCGCCTCCAGATCTTCCTTTTTTTCTGTCATCCTCTCATAAGTGCCGTCGGCCGTCTGCACATAGCACTCCTGCACCAGCGCAGCTTCCTTTTCTGTCATCAGAAATGTGAGGTTTTCATACGTCTCCTGCCGCATCCATTTGGGCGCAGCATATTCAATTCCGCCCTGCTGAATGCCCACATCCACGATGTCAGAGGTATACTGCGGCAGCGCCAGATCACAATAAGCCTGCAAAATGAGCAGTAAAATGATGGCGGCCACAGACTTTTTACATTGTCTCAGATACCCCAGCAGCTTAAACATGTCTGTCTCCTTTCAGATCCAAATAAACGCCATTATTATTAGCTATGTTAACTGTTTTCCAATACTATCACCCAGACCTTTCCAGTTCAATAAATATTTAATAAATTTTTTCTGAAAAGATCTGTACTTTTAAAAGTTGCTGTGCCAAAATCAGGGTATAATATACAGAAATCCTTACACTTACACCCCTGCTGGAAAGGAATTTTTCATGGCGTCACAAAGTCATTTTTTTAAATTAAAACGGTTCATTCCTCCAAAATCCGGCTGGAAAAGCGTCCTGCTGGATCTGGGAAGCGACGTTGTCGGAAGCATCCTCTATTCCATCGGCCTTTATGCCTTTGCGAAGGAAGGAAATTTCGCCCCCGGCGGCATTTCCGGCCTCGCTTTGATCATCAACTATCTGACCACGCTTCCGATCGGCGCAATGACCATTGTGCTCAACATTCCCTGTATTCTGCTGAGCTACCGGATCGTGGGCAAACGGTTTCTGATGAAATCCGTCCGGTCCATCCTGATTTCCACTTTTTTTCTGGACCTGGTCTTCCCCCATGCTCCGGTCTATACCGGGAATCCGCTTCTGGCCGCCCTCTTTTCCGGCATTTTCATGGGAGCTGGATTGGCGCTGTTTTACATCAGGGGCTCTTCCACCGGCGGCACGGATTTTCTGACCATGTCCATCAAAGTGCTGCGGCCCCACCTCTCCATCGGCTTTGTGACCATGATGATCGATCTCGTCATCATCCTGCTGGGCTGGCCGGTTTTCGGCAATATCGACGCGGTGCTTTATGGCCTTATCGCATCGTTCGTCACCTCCACAGTGATTGATAAGATCATGTATGGCACGGATGCCGGAAAGCTGGCAATCATCATCACCACCAAAGGGCCCGAAGTGGCCCTCCGTATCGATGAAGTCAGCGCCAGAGGCTCCACCTCAATCCGGGCCCGGGGCACCTATAACACAAGCATTGAGCGCCAGGTACTGTTATGCGCCTGTTCCAAGGCGCAGGCCTATAAGGTGCGAAGCGCAGTACACCAGGTGGATCCGGACGCCTTCGTGATGATTACGGAGACCAGCGAAGTATTCGGAGAAGGGTTCATTGATCCCACTGAAAATGTAAAAATCGGCTGATCAGCCGCCAAAAAAGGAGAACGCCATGAAATATCCCAGACCTTTACAGCCTCAGGGCACAATCGGTTTTGTCGCCCCTTCCTTTGGCTGCAATATTGAACCTTATCATTCCGCATTTTTAAATGCACAGAAAAAGTGGTCGAAAATGGGCTACCGGCTTGATCCGGGTCCCAACTGTTATGCCGGGGAAGGCATCGGCATCAGCAATACACCTCAAAAATGCGGTGAGGAACTGATGCAGTACTATTTGAAGGAGGACAATGACTGCCTCATTTCCTGCGGCGGAGGCGAGCTTATGTGTGAAATCCTGGAATATGTGGATTTTGCAAAGCTGGCAGAGGCAGCCCCAAAGTGGTATATGGGCTATTCTGACAACACCAATTTTACATACCTTCTGGCAACGCTTTGCGACACCGCTTCCATCTATGGCCCCTGCGCAGCAGCCTTCGGCATGAATCCCTGGCACAAATCCCTGCATGACGCTTTTGACCTGCTCACAGGCAAAAAGCACAGTGTATCCGGTTATCCGCTCTGGGAAAAAGAAGGTTTAAAAGACGAAGAAAATCCCTTCGCTCCCTACAATGTCACCGAGCCCCGCGTTCTGAGAAAATATCCCGACCGGGATCTGAAATTTTCCGGCAGGATGCTTGGCGGCTGTATGGACTGTCTGGTAAATCTGCTGGGCACCCGCTTTGACAAAACGGCCGCATTTATTGAAAAATATAAGGACGATGGGATTCTCTGGTTTCTTGAATCCTGCGACTTAAATGTCTTTGGCATCCGCCGCGCCATGTGGCAGATGGAAATGGCAGGATGGTTTGAACATGCAAGCGGCTTTCTGATCGGCAGGCCGCTGTGCTTCGGCCAGGAAATGATGGGGCTGGACGCCTGCCAGGCAATTCTGGAAACGGCATCCCGTCACCATGTGCCCGTCGTCATGGATATCGACCTTGGACACCTGCCCCCCGCCATGCCGCTCATCACAGGAAGCGTCGGCCATGTCACCGTCCATGGAAATGATATCCGGATTCGGATGGAGTTTTGGTAAATGTCCAAGGTGGTTTCAAACTTTCCCGGCAGCGCTATAAACTGCTTTGTAAATATTCTATAGTCATAACAATCAGAGGGCAAACCGTCCAAAAACGATTTGCCCTCCGTCTTACTCATGAGAATATAAATCCGCGAACGCTTTTCTGTCTTCATCCATCCGCCTTTGCCCCGGGAAATCAGGCTACTTCATCCTGCTGCAGCTTATCCCGCAGGATTTCCGCCGCCTCCTCCGGGCTTAAGTTCACTTCTGACAAAAACGCGCTCAACGCCTCCAGATTCCGTTCTCTCTCCTCTTTAATCAGTTCCTCCAGCTCTTCATTTTCTTTCTGGATCCTTCTTTTCAGGGATTCGATCACTTCTTTCTTTTCTCTGATCTTCTCCTCTATGGGTTTTCTGACACCTCTGGCCATAACTCGTCCTCCTGCTTTTAAATTTTCTTGTACGAGTATATGCGAAAGAGGGTGAAAATATTCAAAATTTTTCCAGTCACCCATACACGCGGATGATCCCGGATACCTCCTTGATGACCGACATCCCTTCCAGAATGCAGATCGCATCATTGAAATGACGCTCCTTTACGGGGCCCGTAATGATGACCAGTTCTGCAATCCCATTATGGCTTCTCTTCTGCACCACCTGGGCAATGCTCACATCGTTGTTGCCCAGAACTCCTGCGATGTTTGCCAGCGCGCCGGGCTTATCGTTCACCTGTATCCGCAGAAAGAACCGGCTCTTCGTCTCTTCAACCTGCTTGACAGGGAGGTTTTTATAACAGCCGCATCCGATCTTGCCGCAGCTTTTATGCTCGATGTTGCGCATGACGTCAATCACATCGCCCATTACCGCGCTGGCCGTCGGCATCTTGCCTGCGCCTCTTCCCATAAACATGGCATCGTCACAGGCGGTGCCATGGACAAATACCGCATTGAAGGAATCCCTCACGGTCGCCAGCGGATGCTGATCCGGAATCAGCATGGGATGCACCTTCACCTCGATGCCCTCCTCCGTCAGCCTTGTCATGCCGATCAGCTTGATCACATAGCCAAATTCCTTCGCATACCGGATATCCTCCGCCGTGATCTTCGTAATGCCCTCCGTGTATACCTGTGAAAAGGTCACTCTGGAATTAAAGGCGATGGAAGCCATGATGGCCAGCTTGCGCCCCGCGTCATATCCTTCCACATCTGCGGTGGGATCCGGCTCCGCATAGCCAAGACGGGTGGCAAGCGCCAGAGCATCCTGATACTTCATGCATTCTTCCGTCATGCGGGTCAGGATATAATTGGTGGTGCCGTTCACGATTCCCATCACTTCAGTCAGCTGACTCGCGGCAAGGCTCTGCCGCAGGGGACGAATGATCGGAATGGCGCCTGCCACTGCCGCTTCAAACTGCAGATCACATTTGCCTTCCTCCGCAGCTGCAAACAATTCCGCCCCATGCTCTGCCAGCAGATCCTTGTTCGCTGTCACCACCTGCTTTCCTCTGCGCAGCGCTTCCTGCACATAGCCCAGGGCCGGATTGATTCCGCCCATCACTTCTATGATGATCTGGATTTGCTCATCCTCGATGATCTCCTTCCAGTCATCAGTCAGAATCTCAGCCGGTACTCCCTCTCTTTTCTTCGTCCTATCCCGCACCAGAATCCTGTCAATTACCAATTCTGCTCCGGTTTTTCTGATGATATCTTCTCTCAGCTCTCCGGCGAGCTGATATACACCGCTTCCGACTGTGCCGACGCCCAGAAGGGCTGCATGGATTTTTTTCATTGTTCTTCTCCTGTACGCTTCTTCCTGCCGGGATGCCGCCCTCGATGGCATTTCACCGCGGTCAGGTTTTATACACATTTTATCGCCCGTCCGCAGATTTGTCCATACCCTGTTTAAAACCCGCCAAAACAGCTTTCCAGAAGCATATTTGGCAGTATTTTTCAAAAAAGAAAAAGCTGTTAAAACCTAATCGATTCTAACAACTTTCACAATGCCGGCGGCGGGACTTGAACCCGCACTATGTCACCATAAACAGATTTTGAGTCTGCCGCGTCTGCCATTCCGCCACGCCGGCCTCCCTGATTTTCATGCTGCCAAACTTCAACAGCCGAATATTATATTATCATATCCGGCTGTTGATTGCAAGCAAAAATATCTGCGCTCCTATAATAAATTTTCTTCAAACGTGACAGATTTCATCGATCAAAGCAATTTCTTCCCCGCAAAAGGCTGCCTGCCGGGCCGCCGGAATGTTCTGTACAATCTGTTCAGGCCTGGACGCGCCGATGATGACGGAGCATACCGCTTTATCCTTCAGCACCCAGGAAAGCGCCATTTGGGCAAGCGTCTGCCCCCGCTGCTTCGCAAGACCGTTCAATCTCTGAATCTGTTCAAGCCGTTCCTGCGTCAGCGCGCTTTCCTGTAAGAAGCGGTGATCCTTCGCGATCCGGCTGTCTGCCGGAATGCCGTGTAAGTATCTGTCTGTCAGCAGGCCCTGCGCCAGCGGACTGAACGCGATGATTCCCATTCCGATCTCGCTGCAGCAGTCTTTTACGCCATCCTCTTCGATTGTCCGGTCAAAAATGGAATATCTTCTTTGATTGACAATGAGAGGGCAATGCAGCTCTTTCATAATGGACATCGCCTCTTTGGTTTTCTCTTTGTCATAATTTGATATACCCGCATAAAGCGCCTTGCCGCTTTTGACGATCTGTGCCAGCGCTTCCATAGATTCCTCGACGGGAGTTTCGGGGTCCATCCTGTGATGGTAAAAAATATCGACATAATCAAGCCCCAGTCTTTTCAGAGACTGGTCTATGCTGGCGACCAGATACTTTCTGCTTCCCCCGTCCCCATAAGGACCGGGCCACATGTCATAACCTGCTTTCGATGTGATGATCAATTCGTCCCTGTAAGGCTTAAAATCCTCTTTTAAAATGCGTCCTGCATTGATCTCCGCACTTCCGTAGACCGGTCCGTAATTATTTGCCAGGTCAAACTGGGTAATCCCAAGGTCAAAGGCTGTCCGGCACATCATTTTCATCGTATCGTAATTCCCATTGCTGCCGAAATTATGCCAGAAGCCCAGGGAAATCGCAGGGAATTTCAGCCCGCTTTCTCCCACTTTATTATAAATCATTTTGTCATAGCGATGCTCACAGGCTGTATAAATATCACCCATCTGTTTTCCTCTTTCCTACATAAGAATAACTGTTTTAATATTGCTGCTGTTTACTGCTGTTTCTTCAAAAGCCTTTTGAATGTCTGCAAACGCATACTCTGCGGTGACCATAATATCATCCCTGATATTTCCCTCTTCCAGCCAGTTTATTACCATGGGAAATCTATGGCTGTTCATTCTTGATCCGATGATCATCAATTCCTTTTTTGTGGTGATTACCGGCGGTATAGCAGCAGGCTCACAGTCAAAGCCGATCACTACCACCCGCGCTCCGGGCGCAGTGAGACGAAGGCCATATTCCACAAGTGCTGCCGTGCCGACTGCATCGATTACAACATCCGCACCGCCCGGAAAAATTTTTTCTACCGCTTCCTCCAAAGATGTTTTTTCACTGTTAACTGCCGCATCAATTCCGGCTTTCCTTGCAATATCCAGCTTGCTGTCCTCCACATCGCTGATGAGCACTTCTGCGCTGGCCCATTTGGCTGCCTGTGCGGCACATAAGCCTATCGTCCCGCTGCCGATCACCACAACATTGTCCTCTGAAGAAACCCCTGCTCTGGATACAATGTTGGCACCGATGGAAAACGGCTCTGCAAGCGCCGCCTGTTTCCATGATATTTCAGGAGAAAAGGCATAAAGGTGCTCCTCTTCCACCACAATATATTCCTGAAAGCCTCCATCCATCTGCACGCCGTAGCATTTTACATCCCTGCATACATTCGGATGTCCTCCTCTGCAGATTTTGCATTTTCCGCAGGCAAAGACCGGATCCAGCACCACATGATCCCCCACATGAATTCTCTCTGCATCGCTTCCTGTCTCTACAACTTCTCCGGCCAGTTCATGTCCTAAAATGCGCGGCAGCTTTACATCTGCCCTTCCTTCTCTGAAAATATGAATATCTGTGCCGCAGATTCCCACTGCATGCACTTTCACCAGAACATCACGACTGCTGCGAATCTGAGGCATTTTAGTTTCTGAAATAACAATCGTTCCCGGCTCCGTCAATTTTGCTGCTTTCATGAATTTCCCCTTCCTCTTAAACGCCGCTCACCGCTTCCAGATTTTTCCTGAGTCCCTCTGCCAAAATACGTGAATCCTGTCCAAAAACCACCCACTGTACGCCTTTTTCCACAACGCGCTGCGCATCTTCTCCGGAAGCGCCGATTGCACAGCCCAATGTCCGTCCCGCCAGTCTTGTCCTTTTGCAAATGTCTGAAAATACGGAATCCGGTTTTGGACTGCCGGGAATTCCCGCAAGGCTTCTGGACATATCAGCCATTCCGATGAACAGGGAATCAATTCCGTCAACTGCCAGAATCTCATCCAGATTCTTATAACCTTCGTAAGTTTCGATCTGTGCAATTTTTATAACCCTTGAGTAGGCTTCTTTCAAATAAGCTGCCTCATCATCCAGACCGTATCTTATTG
>Ga0129308_1003840_pt1 | contig 10214 bp, 5 predicted proteins | sample L827metagenome_FD_94440 | JGI IMG/M metagenome (GOLD analysis project Ga0129308, IMG submission 94440) | Ring-tailed lemur group fecal microbial communities from Wisconsin, USA - L827 metagenome | ecosystem: Host-associated > Mammals > Digestive system > Large intestine > Fecal | place: USA... | reverse complement strand
CTGCTGGATGCGAAAAAGCAGTTTGCCAACTACTACAACCCCTGGTTCCGACGCTTTGATGAGCACTACCGCTACTGAGAGAAGAGAGGAATGCCGCAATGCAGAATAAAATCATGCTGATTACATACCCGGACAGCTTTGGCAGAAATCTAAAGGAACTGTACCAGGTAATCCACACCCATTTTGAAAAGGAACTGGGTGCCATTCACATTCTGCCCTTCTATCCTTCCTCCGGAGACCGGGGCTTTGCACCCATCGACTATCAGAAGGTCTCTCCCGAGTTCGGCGACTGGGATGATATCGATGCCCTGGCCAGGGATTATGAGATCATGGCGGATTTCATGATTAACCATCTGTCCAAACGTTCCCGGGAGTTTCAGGATTTTGTGGAGAAGCATGACGAATCCGAATACGCCCACCTCTTTATGCGCTTCAAGGACTTCTGGGAGAACGGCTTCCCCACGCAGGAGCAGATCGCCCTGCTGAACAAGCGGAAGCCCTGCGCCCCCTGTGTGGATATTGAATTCAAAGACGGTACAACGGAAAAAATCTGGTGCACCTTTGATGATGAGCAGATGGACCTGGATCTTCGTCAGGATGCTGCCTGGGCCTTTGTGAAGCGTACCCTGGATAATCTGGTGAAGCATCATATCCCGCTCATCCGGCTGGATGCCCTGGCATTTGCGACAAAAAAGCCTGGAACTACCTGCTTCTTCCTGGAGCCGGATTTTTGGGAGCTGATTGGCAGAGTCCGGGATATGCTGGAGGGTACCGGGGTGGAGCTTTTGCCGGAGATACACGATCACTATACCCGCCAGTTGGCTATTGCGGAGCATGGTTACTATGTCTATGATTTCGTGCTGCCTGTCATGGTGCTGCACACCCTGTATACCCACAGCAGCACCCGGCTGCTCCATTGGCTGAATATCTGCCCCCGCAAGCAGTATACCACCCTGGATACCCACGACGGTCTGGGCACCGTGGATGTGGTGGATCTGCTGACAAAGGAGGAGCTGCAGGCAGTCATCGACCAGACCGGGAAATACGGCGCCAACTTTAAGTGGGACTATAGCAAGGATTCCCAGGGAGCCAAGGTGGTCTATCAGATCAACTGTTCTTACTATTCCGCAGTAGGCGAAGATGACAACGCCTATCTGCTCTCCCGGGCCATTCAGTTCTTCACCCCCGGCATTCCTCAGGTCTACTATATGGGCCTGCTGGCAGGCCCCAACGACTATGAGCTGATGGAGCGCACCCACTACGACAGAAACATCAGCCGTCACAACTATACCATGGAGGAAATCTCCGATAACTGCCGGAAGCCCGTGGTGCAGAAACTGTGCAAAATGATGCGCTTCTATAACGAATATCCCGCCTTCTCCGGGGAGATGACTCTGCCTGAGCAGGAGGAAAACCAGCTGGTCATCCTCTGGACGAAGGACGACTATCAGGTGCGGCTGGATGCTGACTTAATGACCAATCAGTTCACCATCTCCTATCTGGAGGATGGTAAAACCAGGGTTTTTTCTCTGTAAGCAAGGAGAATCGTTATGAATTCAGCGGAGCGGTTGCCGATCCTTTATCGAGCGGATACCGTTATTTTAGGTGGCAGTACCCAGGCTGTGGAAGAAGCGCTGCGCCTTACCCGATCCGGTGTGAGGGTGGTGCTGATTACGGAAAGCTCCTTCCTGGGGACGGAAATCTGCATGACGGCGGATTACCCCGAAGGGGCCATTCCCGATGAACTGAAAAAAGAACTGGAGGAAAAATGCGTAAGTGCAGGCGTGCCCCTGCTGTATCAGTGCTGGTATCTGGATTCCCTGATTTTGGAGCAGGGGGTTCGGACGGTGCGTCTGGCGGGTAAATTCGGCCTTGCCGGGGTGGATGCCGGGGAAGTGCTGGATTTGCGGCTGCAATTCCGGGATCGAACCTACCGTGCGCTGCTGACCCACAAGGAGCGACCGGAAAAAGTGAAGATTCTGGAGGTAGCAGTGCCGGAAATGCCGGAGCTTGCACAGCGGCTGCTTGCCGCACGTAAGCGTATTCTGGAAGCGTACCGGGAGGAATTCGCCGGCGGAGAATATCTGCTGGGCCGGTTTGCCATCCGGGGCGCTGATGCGGAACCCTTTCGCCGTGAAACGGCAAAGACTTCCGAAACCACCCATGAAATTCTGGCGCACACCGGGGGAGTAACAGAGGGCCTCTACGAGCCCCGGGAATGCTCCCCGATCCTTGCCGGGTCGGAAGAGAGTTTTGATGTGGTGGTGGCGGGCGGCGGCACCGCCGGCGCCATGGCTGCCATCGCCGCCGCCAGAGCCAATCTTCGTGTCGCCCTGGTTGAGCCCAACTACGCACTGGGCGGCACCGGCACCGTGGGCGGCGTCAGCGCCTATTGGTTCGGTAACCGCTATTCGGATATGCGGTGGCTGGATCAGCGGGTGGGCCAGGTGATTGACAGCCTGTCTCTGGGAAACCGGGCGGGGCTGTGGGGCGAAACCGACTACTGGAATCCGGATGTCAAGGCCACGGTACTGCTGGAAGCCGCTCTAAAAGCGAAGGTCAGGGTGCTTTTTGGACACACGGCCTTCGGCGTGTGGAAGGAGCATGGAAAAATTGCAGGTGTGGCCGCTGCCGGAGCGGAGGGGGTTCGTTTTCTCCGAGGCAGCTATATCCTGGATGCCACCGGTGACGGCGATGTGGCCGTGTTTGCCGGGGCGGCCTGGGAATACGGAACGGGAAGTGACCAGCTTTCCTACTGGGCATCCCTGGCGCAGTATCCCACCGCAGCTACCTATCAAAACAATTTCTCCGCTATGATGGTTGTCTCCGACCCGGTGGATTATACCCGGTTTGCGGTCTGCGCCCGAAAATACGGCAGCGGACTGTATGACCACGGCAGCTATGCCTGCGTGCGGGAAAGCCGCCATATCTGCGGCAGATACCGGCTGACCCTCCGGGATCTGATGACCCATACCCATCACCCGGATACCCTTTATACCTGCTACTCCAATTACGATCCCAAGGGCAAGGTGACTGCGGACATCGTGTACTGCGGCTGCCTTCCCCAGCAGAATCTGGTGGAAATTCCCCTACGGTGTCTGCTTCCGGTGGACGAACAGGGGAAGCCGGTGGAGCACCTTTATGTCCTGGGCAAAGCCATCAGCGCATCCCATGATGTGTTTCCCAGCATTCGGATGCAGGCGGATCTGATGCACCAGGGCAGCACATTGGGCGGTCTGATCGGCTGCTGCGTTCCTCTGGGGCTCCGGCCCGAGGAATTGCCCAACGCAGCGCTGCGCCAAATGCTGAAATCCCTTTCGGATGATCCGCTCTTCTCCCCGCTGGAGGGTGAAATGTGCCTTGCTCAAAGCGTTTCCGCTCTGGACAGCCACTCCCGCCGGCATTGGGTGGACATGGACTTCACTGACCGGGAGACCCGTTTCCAGCCCTATGCGGCGGTGATGTGCGCAGAAAGCAGCGCAGTGATTCCTCTGCTGGAAGAAAAATTGAATAGCACCACGGATACAGCGGATCGCAGAATGCTCATCCGCTGCCAGCTCTGGCACGGAGATAACCGCCATCTGGCGGAATTTCTGGACATGCTGGCCCAAGACCTGGCGGGAGATGCTCTGCCCTGGAGAACCGGAGCCTGCACCTGTGCCCAGCTGCTTCCGGATCACGGCGTCATGCCGGAGATTGTGTATGACCTGAACACGCTGGCCTGGGTGGCCGGCGATGTGTCCGCACCGTTCCGGCGGGTTTATGCGCTGCTGACAGCATCGGAGCGGGATTATCATTCCCTGACGGCGGGGATTTTCCCCTATGTGGAGTCCTTTGCCTACACAGCCGAACGGAACGGTGGAGAAGAACTGCTGAACCTGACGGAGCGCCTGACCAATCTGCCTGAGCTGACACGGGCGGATGGGATGCCGGATTCGGATTTGATGAAGCAGCGCTTTCTGATGCTCCGGTATCTGCTGTGGCGTGCTCTGGCCCAGAACGGCAGGGAGGCGGGCTGGCGCGGATTGATCCACTGCCTAAAAAGCCCGATTCTCCCCATTTCTTTGTCCGCTGAGACCGTGCTTCACCGTTTGACCGGGGTTTCACGGGGGAAAACAGCGGCCTGGTGGCAGACCTGGCTGGATAAAAACCGGGAATCGCTCCCAATTTGCCTGATTACAGAAAAAAAGTTCTGAGAGAGGAGAGATCCTTACGAAAGAGTTGTATATGATTGGCAACTCCCACATCGATCCGGTATGGTTCTGGACCTGGGAAGAGGGGATGCAGGAGATCAGGGCAACCTTCGCCTCCGCTCTGGATCGGATGAAGGAGTATCCGGAATTCCGGTTCACCTGCTCCTCCACCGCATACCTGGAATGGATCGAACGAATCGACCCTGAAATGTTTGCTGAAATTCAGCAGCGAGTGGCGGAGGGGCGGCTTGAAATTGTGGGCGGCTGGTATGTGGAGCCGGACTGCCTGCTTCCCTGCGGGGAGGCCTTTGTCCGCCATGCGCTCTATGGTCAGCGCTATCTGATGGAGAAATTCGGAAGGAAATGCCATATCGGCTTTAACATTGACAGCTTTGGCCATCATGGGGTGATGCCCCAGATTTTGAGAAAATCCGGGATGGATACCTATGTCTTTATGCGCCCGCGTCTGGACGAATCCCTCTTCCGCTGGCGGGCGGATGACGGCAGTGAGGTACAGGCCCTGGCGGTTCAGGGGGAATACACCACCTGGTTCCATGACCCCACCGTCAGGAACATTGAAACGGTGCTGCAGCGGACGCCCCAGTGGGAAAAAATGATTTGCTGCTACGGCGTGGGAGATCACGGCGGCGGACCTACCATTGAAAATATTGAGAGCATTCGCTCCCTGAAGCACAGTTTTCCGGATACGGTGCTGAAATTCGCAACCCTTGACGAATTCTTCAGGGACTATCAGCCGGAAAATCAACCGGTTCTGGAGGGCCCCTTTGAGAAGATTAACCAGGGCTGTTATTCCATTGATGCCGATTACAAGTCACTCTACCGGGAGACGGAGCGCCGCCTGATGGAAGCAGACCGCCTGATGTCCATGGTGCAGCTCACCGGCGGCGGATGGATGCCGGAAACCGCCCGGATGGAAGAGCTGTGGAAGCTGCTTCTCTTTAATACGTTCCACGATACCTTCGGCGGAACCACCATCCGCACGGCCCGGGACGAGGCCATGATGCAGATGTCGGCTGCCTCTGCCAAGGCAGGCATCCTGCGGGGCATCGCCATGCAGAAGCTAACCAAGAACATTGCCACCGGCCACTGGGGCTTCCCGCTCTTCGTGGTGAATGCCTCTGCGGAGAATTACAGCGGCCTGATCGAAGCGGAACTGGAATGGTTCTGTCAGGCAAACCTGAAGCTGATGGACAGCGTTGGGCGGGAGATTCCCTACCAGCGTATCCATACGGATGCCAAGGTTCGCCACACCACACTGGGCGGCAGAAGACGCTTTCTCTTTGAGGCCAATGTGCCCGCCTACGGCGTGAAGGTCTTCTATGTCTCCAAAGAGGAAGCCAGCCTGGTGCTGAACAACGATTTTGCCGTCCAAAATCCGGAGCTGATTCTGGACAACGGCATCGTAAAGGCAGAATTTGATCCTGCCACCGGCGAACTGGCAAAGCTCACCCAACTGGCTGCCAATTATCAGCCCCTCTCCGGTAACATCCGTCTCTGTCTGTACCGGGACGAGCGGGACTGCTGGGGCGGTCTGCAGGGCAGGAGCTATGAGGACAGGAAAATCCAATTCGTTCTGGACTCCATTGCGAAGATCGAAAGCGGCCCCATGCGTGAAGTTATCCGGGTGTGCAGCCACTTTGAGGATACCCTGGTGCAGATCCATTATATTCTGGAAAAGGGCTCCGACACACTGCGGATGAAGCTGCTTCTGCGATTCAACCATCCCTGGCATCTGGTCAAAATAGCCTTCCCCCTGGCAAATATGCTCCAGACCGATGCACAGACTGCCTACGGCATCCAGTCCCGCATCCATGAGGATGATGTGGAATACAACATGCAGGGCTTTGTGGACTGCCATGGAGCAGACGGCAGCGGCCTGAGCGTCGCCAACAGCGGACAATACGGGTTCAATCTCGACAGTGGGGAACTGCGGGTGACGCTGACCAGGAGTGCCATCTTTGCCCAGGGTAACAGTCCTGATTGGTTCAACGGCACGGAGACCTACGAGTATACCGACCTGGGTGAGCATTGGGCGGAATTGCTGCTCCGTCCCCACAGTGCCCCCGCTCCTGCCCACAGTTTGTACAGCCTGCGCAGCCGGATCGATCATCCATACCAGTATTTGCTGGACACTGTCCATCAGCACCGCCAGGGCCAGTATCCTCAGGGCGCGGCCTTTGTTTCGGTAGCTCAGGAGAATGTGCGCGTCATACTGATGAAAAAGGCTGAGGACAGCGACGGTGTCATTCTCCGGCTGCTGGAAACCGACGGACTGGACACCGAGGCGCAGATCACCATCATGGGGCGGAAATTTGCTGTGCTTATCGGCCACCATGCCATCGAAACCTTCCTGTATGAAAACAACACCCTGCGTCAGGTGAATCTGCTGGAAGAATCGGCAGAATAAACCGGAAAGGAAAGAATTATGGAGAAATCCAAGAAAATGTACATGATCGGCAATTCGCACATCGATCCTGTATGGCTGTGGAACTGGCAGGAGGGCTTTCAGGAGATCAAAGCTACCTTCCGTTCCGCCCTGGATCGGATGAAGGAATTTGATGACTTCATCTTCACCTGCAGTGCCGCCTCCTACTACGAGTGGGTGGAGCAAAACGATCCGGAGATGTTCAAGGAGATTCGCGCCCGGGTGGCCGAGGGGCGTTGGGTACTGGCAGGCGGCTGGTGGATTCAGCCGGACTGCAACGCCGGATGCGGCGAATCCTTCGTGCGCCAAGGACTGTACGGCCAGCGCTATTTTCTGGAGAAGTTCGGCAAGACGGCAACCTTCGGGTACAATGTGGACAGCTTCGGCCACAACGGCATGCTGCCCCAAATTCTGAAAAAATCCGGCATGGACGGCTACGTGTTTATGCGTCCCGGCCGTCATGAGAAGCATCTGGAGGGAGAAACCTTCATCTGGGGCTCTGCCGACGGTTCTGAGGTGACGGCTTACCGGATTCCCTTTGAATACTGTTCCTGGCCCGATCAGCTGTCCGGCCATGTGGAGCGGTGCGCCAACCTGATGAAGCAGGATGGAGACCGGATGATGAGCTTCTACGGCGTGGGCAACCACGGGGGTGCTCCCACCATCCGCAACATCGAAAGTCTGCACGAGCTGAACCGGCGGGAGGATCTGCCGGAGCTGCTGCTGTCCTCCCCGGACCGGTACTTTGCCGATGTGCGTAGCAGTGGCAAGACGCTACCTGTGATCAACGGAGAGCTGTTCCACCATTCCTCCGGCTGTTACAGTGCGGAAATGCGGATCAAATCCGCCAACCGCAAGACAGAAGCCAAGCTGCTGGAGGCGGAGAAGCTCTCGGTTCTGAGCTCCGATCTCTTCGGTCTGCCCTATCCCCGGGAGGAGCTGACCAAGGCGTGGAAGGCTGTGCTTTTCAACCAGTTCCATGACATCATGGCTGGCACCTGCATTAGATCCGCCTGCGAGGATGCCCTGCAGGAGTTTTCCTACGCCGGATACATCGCCGACCATGCCGTCAATGCCGCCCTTCAGAAACTGACCTGGCAGATCGATATTCCCATGGAGAACGGTATGCGTCCTCTGGTGGTATTCAACCCCAATGCCTTTGCCTCCCGTCAAGCGGTGGAAGTGGAAATGGTCACGCCAAAGGACCATACAGTGCTGCTGGACTGGGAGAATCGTCAGATCCCCTATCAGCTGATTCAGTCTGAAGCCTCCTGCAACGGCCGTAGCCGCATGGTGTTTGTGGCTGATCTGCCTGCGTTGGGCTACGGTGTCTACCGCCTTGCCATTCGGGAGGATATGGGAAACACCCAGCCCGAGAAGGATGATCGTCTCACCGTCGAAAACGAAAGTCTGAGCCTGCGCATCAGCAGTGAGAACGGCTTCATCGAATCTCTGATAAATAAGGCTGACGGCACCGAATTCTTCCGGTTCCCCGGCGCCGTGCCCACAGTAATCCGGGATGAGAGCGACACCTGGTCCCACGGCGTGGTGAATTTCCACGATGTGAAGGGCGAATTCCGGCTGGAGAAAGTTTTCTGCCTGGAGGACGGCAGCGTCCGCAAGGTCATCCGTGCCGTGTATGCCTACGGCAATTCCCGCCTGTGGCAGGATTTCACCGTGTATCAGCAGCTGAACTATGTTGCCGTCAAGGTGCGGGTGGACTGGCATGAGCAGCTGTCCATGCTGAAGCTCCGCTTCCCCCTGCAGCTGAACTACCTGCGCGCTTCCTATGAGATTCCCTATGGCGTGTCCCAGCGGGAACCCAACGGCCAGGAATTTCCCGTGCAGAACTTTATGGACTTTGAGGGTACCAACCCCGGCATGGAGACCAAAATCGCAGGCCTGTCCATCATCACCGATACCCGCTGCGCCTGCTCCACCCAGAACAAGGATGCCTGTATCACCATTCTGCGAAGCCCGGTTTTCGCCCACCATGAGCCCTACGAGCGCAGGGAAGATTTGGAGTATGAGTATATAGACAACGGTGTGACTGAGTTTACCTATTACCTCTATCCTCATGCGTGCAGCTGGGAGAACAGCGATACCGTACGCCTGAGCCGGAGCATCCTGCACAAGCCCATCGCCCTTTTTGAGACCTACCACAAGGGCACGCTGCCCCAGACACGATCCTTTGCGGACGTGGACGGCGGTCATGCGCTGCTGTCTGCCATGAAGCAGGCAGAGGACGGAAGCGGAGATCTAATCCTGCGGCTGTATGAAACCGCTGGCCTTGGCGGCACCGCCAGGGTGAATCTGGGCTTCCGCAGCACCGAGGCAGAGTTGACCTTCTCCCCCTGGGAAATTAAGACCATCCGTGTCACCGCCGATGGACAGTGGCGGGAAACGGATATGCTGGAACGGTAAGGAGAATGATATATGCTGGAACAGGAAAAACAGGCGCTTGCTGAGCTCTGCCGCAAACTCTATGCGCTTGGTCAGCTGGCAGGCTCCGAGGGCAATGTAAGCCTTCGGGCGGCCACCGGCCAGATCGTTCTGACCCCCTCCGGAAAACACAAGGGCAGCCTGCGGGCAGAGGATATGCTGGTTGCCGATGTGGCCGGCAATCTTCTGGAAGGGCATGGCAAGGTGACCAAGGAGTATCCCATGCACCGGATGCTCTACGAACTGCGTCTGGATGTGGGCTGTGTGGTGCATTCCCATCCGGTTTACGGCTGTGTGTACGCCATCATGGGGCAGCAGATCCCGGACAACTATCTGCTGCAAACGAAACTGATGGTGGGGAAAACCGGCGTTGCCGGGTATGCCCCCGCCGGTTCTGCGGCGTTGGCGGAGAATGTACGTCCCTTCGCCAAGGACTGCAATCTGATCATTTTGCGCAACCACGGTGTGGTTGTCTGTGGAAAAAACATTGAGGATGCTCTCTGCCGCTGTGAAACGGCGGAGAATATCGCCCACTCCTGCCTGCTGGCAGACCTGATGGGCAAAACGTCCGTCATTCCGAAGTAAGGAGGATAATCATCATGAAACGTGAAGATATTCTGGCGTTGTACGCCGATGCGGGCAAGCGCGGCTATGCCCTTGGCTCGTTCTCTCCCCGCAACACCTATTTGATCCCCTACGTCTGCCGGGCGGCTCAGAATCAGAAGGCCCCCATTCTGATGCAGATCTCTTCCAACGAGCTTCGCTGGTTCTCCCTGACGGCAAAGCAGTTCGCAGATGCCTTTTACAAGGCGGTGGAGGACATCAGCGTTCCCGTGGTGCTGCACCTGGATCACACCTATGATCCTCAAGTGGTGTTTGAGGCCATTGATGCCGGCTTCCAGTCCGTTATGATTGACGGCTCCAAGCTGCCTTACGAGGAGAACATTGCGATTACCCGTCAGGTGGTGGAGTATGCCCATCCCCGGGGTGTGGCTGTAGAGGCCGAGCTGGGCAACATCGGCGGCGCCGACAAGCTGGAAACCGGGGGCGATGAGCAGCTGTACACCGTTCCCGATCAGGTGCCGGATTTTGTCGCCCGCAGCGGCTGTGATTCCCTTGCCGTGTCCATCGGT
>Ga0129308_1003839_pt1 | contig 10215 bp, 11 predicted proteins | sample L827metagenome_FD_94440 | JGI IMG/M metagenome (GOLD analysis project Ga0129308, IMG submission 94440) | Ring-tailed lemur group fecal microbial communities from Wisconsin, USA - L827 metagenome | ecosystem: Host-associated > Mammals > Digestive system > Large intestine > Fecal | place: USA... | reverse complement strand
AATTGAGATGGTAGATTGCCCTGTAGTGGAGGGTGCCATCAGCGCCGCAGTGGCAAGTGAAGGCGAAGCTCCAATCGAGGACGTTATTAAGGCAGCGCAGACAGCAAAGAATATGGCAAAATTTTAACAAAGTCTATGAAAAGGGAGCTAGTAATTTTTAGCTTCCTTTTTTACTATGAAAGCCAGTCTCGGTGAACAGGCAGAAGGGCGCACTTATGCGGTCTTCTGTTTGAGTACCAGAGACGCTAATCCGTATGAGCAAGTAGCACGATAGTGCGGAGTGCGAATACGGATAGGATTGCGGGAGTGCGAAGCACGGAGCAATCCGTGGCTTTTATGCCTGGTGGTGCCCGCGCCAGCGGGCAGGCATGACTGTTAGTTCTTGAGAGGAAAATATGAGTTTCTTGCGACATATCAGTGGAGAAAGGGAGAAAAAGATATGGCAGTAGTTAGAAGAGTTCCGTTTAAACATGTGAATAATTTTAGAGATATTGGAGGGTATGCCACAAAAGATGGTATGGCGGTAAAATGGCGCAGACTATATCGCTGTGATAGTTTGGCAAATTTAAGGACAGATGAGTGGCCGATGTTTGAGAGTCTAAATATTCGCACAGTTATTGACTTAAGAAGTAAGGCAGAAATTAAGAAAAATCCAGATAATCTTCCAAAAACGATTCGCTATTACCATTGTCCTTTGCAGGAGGAAGAGATAAATTCAAGACAGAAGGATAACGATTCACAATCGGCAAAAAAGGCATTTGAACTTAGTATGGGTGCTGGATATTTATCCATTCTTCATAATAATTCTAAACTTTTGACTGCGGCGGTTATGACGGTATGCGATAATTTAAAGAGAGGAAATGTTGTATTTCACTGTACTGCTGGCAAAGACAGAACAGGAGTATTGACCGCGGTCATTTTAACTCTCTTAGGTGTGCGAAGAAATGATATTATTGCGGATTATGAGATTTCTCATACATTAAATCAAAAATTTAATAAAATAGTTTTAAAGCAAATGCCAGATATAAAAAAGAAAATATATATGCTAGATTCTAATCCAGAGGATATGAAAGTATTTCTAGATGAGCTAAAGAAAGTAAAGATAGAAAAATATTTGATTGAAAATGGAGGTATGAAAGATCGTATTGACTATCTTCTTCGGGAACTGAGAGAAGAGATAGAATAGGAGCATAAAAAATCTATCCTAAGCATAAGATAGTGCTATGAAAGCCCATGTTAATATAATGATTAGTAGGTCGTTGTATGAGAGAGCGAGGGAAAGAAACATTGGCAGTTATCTTATAATCTGGGGGATGGAAAATGAGAAGAAAAAAACAAAAAATAGAAAATAAGAGCGTACCAATGAACGTCCCAGAGGATATCGTTTTTGGTGCGCTTGTCTTATTAGTGACAGGAAATAAAGAGGCAGAGATACAAAATTATCGAGGAATACTGGAATATACAGATGAAGTCATTGCAATTCAGGGAAAAAAACAAGTATTAATTATAAGGGGAAGTAATCTGTTAATTGAGTATTTCACAAATGAATCGATGAAGGTAATGGGGCAAATTGATACGATTGAGTATGACACGAAAAAAATGAGATGGAAAAGGTAGGTATTCCTTATGCTAATTAGTCTTTTTCGCTATCTGGGCGGATATATAAAACTAAAAATAGAGGGAAATGCTATCGAGCGTTTCTTTACCCTATGTGGCAAGAAGGATATCTTGCTTTGGAATATTACATATAAAAAAGATTACTACGAATGCTTTGTGAGCATGAGAGGATTTGAAGAGATGGAAGCCATTGTGGAAAAGACAAATACGAAGATTACAGTTTTGGAAAAATGTGGTCTTCCGTTTTTTTTGCATTGCCATAGAAAACGGAAAGTGTTTGTTCTTGGCTTTTTTCTCTGTATCATTCTTGTGTATACCTTATCTCTCTTTGTGTGGGATATTGAGGTAATTGGGACATATAGTCATACAAAAGAGGAAATATTAAAGTATATGAGACAAAAAAATATTTTATCTGGTGTTTTAAAAAAAGATGTAAACTGTGCAAAGTTAGAGGAAGATATGAGAGAAGATTTTGACGATGTTGCGTGGGTCTCATGCGAGCTTGACGGAACGAGGCTTACCGTACATTTAAAGGAATCCTTGCAGACAGATACAAGTAAGAAGGAAAAAAAGCCCTGCGATATTAGTGCGAGAAAATCTGCCACAATTACTTCTATCGTCACGAGGGAGGGCACACCACTTGTTCAAAAGGGCGATAAAGTAAAAAAGGGAGATACATTAATCTCAGGACTTATTTATATTTACGATGACGCCAATGAGATGTTGGAGGCAGGAAAAGTGGCGGCGGACGGAGACGTATATGGAAAGACGACGTACGAGTATGAGGATTGCTTTGAGAGTAGTTATTATGAGAAAAAGTATACAGGGGAGGAAATCATAAATTATACAATACAGATTGGAGAGTACCACATAAAATCGTGGAAAAAAATGGATAAAAATAAAAAATACGATACGTTATCTGAGAAAAAGCAGTTAAAAATTGGAACGAATTTATATTTACCCGCATCTATTGAAAAGATTACGCTAAGAAGTTATGAACAAAAGCGAAAGACAGACACAAAGGCAGAGATGGAAGAGAAGGCAAAAATGCGTCTTAATAAGTTTTTGGAAGGATTGAAAAAAAAGGGGGTGTCAATCTTAGAGAATCATGTTAGAATAGAGGTTAATGAGGGAAAATGCAGTGCAAAAGGAAAGATTATTGTGAATGAATCAATCGCAAAAATACGGACAATTAATAAGAGCGCTGTGGAAGACTCGTTAAAAGAAAAGCAACAAAAAGACAGTGAGGGACAGTAAATATGAGTATGTACGAAGAGGAAATAAATATCACATCGGATCACGCCTCCAATATTTTTGGTCAGTTCGATGCATATATGAAAAAGATAGAGAGACAGCTCCATGTTTCTATTATTCTGCGGGAGGGAAAACTAAGAATCGTAGGCAATACAGGGGGAATCAAGAGAGCGCAAAAAGTAATTCACTATCTCTATGAGCTTTCAGAGGGTGGCAATACGATTACCGAGCAAAATGTGGATTATGCGCTATCTCTTACGATAGCAGATCAACTTGAGGAGGCGAGGGCGTTGGATTCTGAGATTGTATGTCATACGATAGCTGGAAAGCCGATTAAGCCAAAGACACTTGGACAGAAGGAGTACTTGGATGAGATTTCTGAGAAAATGATTGTGTTTGGTATTGGACCTGCGGGAACTGGAAAGACATATCTTGCGATGGCAAAAGCGATTACCGCGTTTAAGAATAATGAAGTAAATCGAATTATATTGACGAGACCTGCAATTGAGGCGGGAGAAAAGCTTGGATTTTTGCCAGGAGATTTACAAAGTAAGGTAGATCCATATCTCCGTCCACTTTACGACGCGTTATATGAGATTATGGGCGCGGATACTTTTATGAAAAATATGGAGAAGGGCTTGATTGAGGTGGCGCCTCTCGCTTATATGAGAGGTCGAACATTAGATAACTCTTTTATCGTCCTAGATGAGGCGCAAAATACGACACCAGCCCAGATGAAAATGTTTTTGACTCGAATTGGATTTGGCTCTAAGGCGATTATCACAGGCGATTTGACGCAGAAAGATTTGCCAGCAGGAGCTAGGTCAGGACTAGATGAGGCGCTCTATGTGCTTCGAAATGTGGATGAGATTGGTATCTGCCGGATGACAAGCAAAGATGTCGTGAGACATCCGTTAGTGCAAAAAATTGTCACAGCCTATGACCAGTATGAGGCGAAAAAGGCGGAGACAAAGAAAAATAAAAAAGAGAGAAAAGAAAAAAACAGGGGAAATCAAAATGACAATAGAAATTGAAAAAGAATGTAAGATAGAGCTTTCCTTTGACCCAGAGCCTATTATTACTAGAGTAATTCATGAGGCTGTAGATTACGAGGGCTGCCCGTATGAGTGTACGGTATCTGTCATTTTGACAGATAATAAGGGAATTCACGAGATTAATAAAGAGCAAAGACAGATCGATGCGCCAACGGATGTGCTTTCCTTTCCAATGATTGACTATTTTGAGGCGGGAAATTTTGATTTTTTGGAGGAGGACGAGTTTGCCTTTGAGCCAGAGAGCGGAGAGCTTTTGCTTGGAGATATTATTATCTCTCTTGACAAGGTAAAGGAGCAGGCGGTTGCATACGGACATAGTGAGCAAAGAGAGTTGGCTTTTTTGGTAGCTCACAGTATGCTTCATCTGTTTGGTTATGACCATATGGTTGATGATGAGCGCATTATAATGGAAGAAAAGCAAGAGGAAATTTTGCAAAACGTAAATTATACAAGAGAATAAAAAGACGAAAATATGTCAATACTTTCACTATAAAAGTCTACTTAATATCTGACAAGCCTTTAGTTAGTTTGTAGATATTAAGTAGACCGTTTGTCAGAAAGAAAAACAAAAGAAGAATGGAGGGATTGGCATGGCAAATTGGATAAGAAGGCTTGTTGTCGTTTTTATGCTTATTTTTTCTATCGGTTTTTTTGTACAAATCGTAGAAAAAGATGTAGCAGAGGATAAAAAGAAGATAGAGTGGTATAGGCAGGAAGAACAACGAGCGAAAAAAGAGCAGGAAAATAAAGAGATGATAGAGACGGATGCTCAGGTGAGTGCGGGAGTGAGGGAATATGATTATCGTCTTGGATTGATGGAAAATCAGATTGTCGTATACCGCGCAGATGAGAGCCAAATATATGAGTACACGAATCTTATCTTGCAGCATCTTCCCTATGAGGAACAGCGAAAAATCTTGCTTGGACAGGGATTTTATACAGAGCAGGAGCTCTACGAATTTTTGGAAACATATTCCAGCTAAAAAAGTGGATATAGTGGATATAAAGGAAATAAAAAATGAAAGTATATGATAAAATCATAATCGGGGCAGGTGCATCTGGTATGGTGGCGGCAATTGAGAGTGCCAAGACTGGTCAGAATGTCCTCGTCCTTGAGCGAATGGAAAAGGTGGGAAAGAAGATTTTTGCCACTGGCAATGGAAAATGTAATATGACCAATCTATATTGGGATGAGAAATGTTATCGTAGTGACCAAATGGACTTTGTATGTGATAAGTTAGAGCGATTTGGACCTTATGATACCATTTCTTTTTTTCGCAATCTCGGTCTTATTACAATGGAAAAAAATGGATATGTCTATCCGAATTCTCAGCAGGCCATGACTGTTGTGGAAGTTCTTCTATATCAGATGGAGAGTCTCGGGGTTGAGATTGAGGTAAATATGGAGGTAAAGAGCTTAAAAAAAGAGGAAAATATCTTTTACATAGAGGCAGAGAAAAGAGTAGATAAAAAAGAAAAAACAGAGAGTAAGGAAAAAAAGCAAAGCTATAAGGCTAAATCCGTAGTTTTGGCGAGCGGAGGAAGGGCGAGTGAAAAACTTGGAAGCAACGGAAGTGGATATGAGCTGGCAAAGAGATTTGGACATCGTATTATCCCAGTCGTCCCAGCGCTCACAGCGCTAAAAACAAAGAATTCAAAAATTACTCTGGCAGCAGGAGTGAGATGTAATGCAGCGATTACTCTAAAGATTGAGGGAAGCAAGCAGATAAGAGAAGAGGGAGAATTACAGATAACTTCCTATGGGATATCGGGAATTTTGGTTTTTCAAATTAGCAGATTTGCGGCAAATGCATTAAGACAAAAAAAGAGAGTGACGGTGGAGATTGATTTCTTTCCAGACTGGGAAAAAGACAAGCTCATAGAAGAACTTTGGATGACAAAATGCATGCATGAGCATAAGACCGTGGAGAGATGGCTTATCGGTTTTCTAAATCGCAGCCTAGTTTTTGCGATTTTAAGAGAAAAAGACTTTCCTATTGAGAGAACTTGTGATAGAATAACGAAAGATTTTGTTTCTTTGCTTGCCAATTCATTAAAATGTTTTGAAGTAGAAATTCAGGCGACAAATGATTTTTCCAACGCGCAAGTCTGTGCTGGAGGGGTGGATCTTTTAGAGATTACAGAAAACTTTGAGTCTAAATTAGTGAGAGGGCTTTATCTTGTCGGAGAATTGCTTGATGTGGATGGTATTTGTGGTGGATATAATCTTCAGTGGGCGTTTACAAGTGGATATTTATCTAGCCATGAGCTGACAGACAAGACATATTCATCTAAGGAGTATGAAATCAAGGATGCCAAAGAGAGTAAAATTCACTCGCAAAACAATCGAATAGATAATAAAAAATCATCTCCTTCAAAGAGAAAGAGAGAAGAATTTTCGGATAATCATAATAGAAATAGAAGGAGAAAGCTAACGAAAAAAGCAAGAAAAGAGGTATCTGCAAAGAGACGAAAAAAATAAAAGGTAAGTAAATAAGAGAATGTTTTGTTTAGTTAAGATTAAAGAGAATTTTTCACAAAATCTAGATGATATATTATACTAAACGGACAACATTGTATAAGGAAGGAATCGAGGCGCAAAACGAGATGATTCGAGTAAGTGAGATAAAACTGCCAGTGGAACATGAAAAAAAAGATCTCGAGCAAAAGATAAGAGAAAAATTAGGCTTAAAGGAAACACCAGAGTTTTCTATAAAGCGAAGATCCATTGACGCGAGAAAAAAAGACAATCTCTGTTATAGTTATACCGTCGATGTCTCTATGCCAAAAAAATGGGAGGAGCGTTTTTTGAGGAGAAAACGTCGTGGCATCTCCAAAGTAAAGCAAATCACGTATCACTTTCCGTATATCGCAAATGAAGCTTCCACCAAAAAAAAGCGTCCTGTTATTATAGGGACAGGTCCAGCAGGATTATACTGTGGATTGATGCTTGCCAAGGCAGGGTATAAGCCTATTTTGCTGGAGCGAGGAAGAGCAATGGAGGAGCGAGTGGAGGCGGTCGAGGCATTTTGGAACGGCGACAAGCTTTTACCAGACTGCAATGTTCAGTTTGGCGAGGGAGGAGCCGGGACATTTTCAGACGGAAAGTTAAACACGACAGTAAACGATAAATTTGGAAGAAATGATGAGGTATTAAGACAGTTTGTTGCTCACGGTGCAAAGGAGGAAATTCTTTATGACGGCAAACCGCATATTGGTACGGACTGTCTTAGAGATATTATCATCAATATGAGAAATACAATCAAAAAATTTGGCGGAGAAATTCGCTTTTCAAACCAAGTAACGACAATTGAAGATAATGGTACAGGTGTTTTAAAGGGACTTTGGATTAACGAGGGTATGGAAGGAGAATATTTTCTTGAATGTGATATGGCAGTGTTGGCACCTGGTCACAGTGCGAGAGATACTTTTTTTATGCTGCATGACAAAAAACTTGTTATGGAATCCAAAGCATTTGCGATGGGAGTCCGCGTAGAACATAAAAGAGAAATGATTAATCGCTCTCAGTACGGGGATGGTGAGCAGGCAAAGCTGCTTCGAACAGCGCCGTATAAAGTGACGGCGAGAACAGAAAAAGGGAGAAATGTCTACTCCTTTTGTATGTGTCCAGGAGGTTTTGTCGTAAATGCATCCTCGGATGATGGTCATCTTGCGATAAACGGAATGAGTAATTCCGACCGTATGGCGGATAACTCTAACGCTGCCATCGTAGTCAATGTCACGCAGGAAGATTACGGTTCTGTCCATCCACTCTCAGGAGTACTATTTCAGCAAAAATGGGAGAAAAAGGCGTACGAAGTATGTAAAGGAAAGATACCTGTTCAAAAATTAGAAGATTTTAGAAAAAACCGTGTGTCAGATAGTTTTGGCACGGTCAAACCATCTATGAAGGGAGAGTTTGCTTTTGGGAATGTGAGAGAATGTCTCCCAGATTATATTTGTGAGGCGATAGAAGATGGAATGGAAAAGTTTGACAATCAGATTGCGGGATATGCAGACGGAGATACGCTAATTAGTGGTATCGAGTCAAGGACAAGCTCACCTCTTCGTATCGTGAGAGATAAGAGTTTTGAGAGCAGCATGAAGGGACTTTTTCCTTGTGGAGAGGGTGCTGGATATGCGGGAGGAATCACTTCGGCGGCGATGGATGGAATTCGTGTGGCTGAGGAAGTGGCAAGAAGAATGAACTTATGATAAAAGTTTTATTTATAAATATGAAAAAAAAAGAGGATGAATTATGAGTAATAGAGAAAAACTAAAGAATAAGAAGAAAATTGTTGTAAAAATTGGTTCCTCCTCCCTTGTGCACGAGGAGACGGGAGGACTTGATTTTGGAAAGCTAGAAAAGCTAGTCCGTATTTTATCTGATTTTCGCAATCAGGGAAAAGATGTCGTTCTTGTAAGCTCTGGCGCAGTTGGCGTTGGAAGAAAACTTATGGGTCTTTCGAAAAAGCCAGATACACTTCAGTTAAAGCAGGCGTGTGCGGCAGTCGGTCAGGGAAGATTAATCTCTATCTATCAAAAGCTTTTTGCAGAGTACAATCAAAAGGCGGCACAGATTTTGATAACAAAAGAGACGATGATTAAAGAAGTGAGAAGAAGAAATGCGAGAAATACATTCGAGCAGCTTTTTCAGTACGGTATTATTCCAATTGTAAATGAAAACGACACGGTTTCAACAGAGGAGATTGAGTTTGGTGATAACGATACATTATCAGCAGTAATTTGTGCCCTAGTCGGTGCAGATTTGCTTGTTCTTCTCACAGATATTGATGGATTTTACACAGATGATCCACATAAAAATCCAGATGCTCAGTTAATTAAAGAAATCAAGACAGTGGACGATAAAATTTTAGATATGGCAAAGGGAGTTACATCAAACCTTGGAACAGGAGGTATGGCGACAAAGCTTGCAGCCGCCCCAATCTGTACCGATTCTGGTGCGGATATGGTTATCGCAAGTGGGGCAGATGTCTCTGTCTTAAATGATATTATCGAGGGAAAGGAAGTAGGAACCCTTTTCTTAGCCCATAAGAGAGAGGAATTTAATATTGTAAGCTATATTGAAAAGAAAGAATATTTGATGTATAAAAAACAGTATAAGCAATAAAAATTGAAAGAGTATGAGAAAAAAATTTTTGGTAGAGCAATAATAAAGGAGGATCTTATAATGAACGAGGAAAAAATTGCAAGAATTAATGAGCTTTATCATAAGGCAAAAGAAGTAGGATTGACGGAAGAGGAAAAAGCAGAGCAAAAAGCGCTTCGCACAGAATATATTATGGCGATTCGCAAAAATTTAAGAGCGACATTAAATAATGTGAGCGTAGAAAACGAGGATGGAACAATCACAGACCTTGGTGAAAAGTATGGAAAAAAACACGAAAAGGCAAATTAGAAGTGAAATTTTAAAAAAGAGAAAAGCTTTGAGTGAAGAAGAACAAAAGCAGATGGCTAAAAATTGTACAAAAAGGTTAATAGAGCTAGACGTATTTCAAGCCGCGAGTACAATTCTTGTCTATATGAGTTATAACGGTGAGATGATGACAGATTATATCATTGACGAGGCGAGACGGCAAAAAAAATTAGTCGCAGCGCCGACTGTGCTTGGAAAAGAGATGGAGTTTTTTACTTTTTCTTCAAAAGAGGAGCTCGTGCCAGATAAGCATGGCATTTTAGAGCCTGTTTCGAGTAATCAGACAAAAATAGGAGATGATGGGGCTCTTATGATTATGCCAGGAGTGGCATTTGATGAGCAGAAAAACCGAGTTGGATACGGTGGAGGATTTTACGATAGATATTTAGAAAGACATCAAAATCTCAAAAAAATTGCCATCGCCTATGAGTTTCAGGTGATTGATTTTGTGCCAACAGAGGAGTTTGATCAAAGACCAGATTGTATTGTCACGGAAGACAGAGTGATTTTTTAACTTTAATTTTTAGAGTTTTTATAAAATTTTTCGGCTATGCTATGCTTATCTTATTCAAATTATCGTATATTATTTAATGTTTTGTCAATACACAGTTGAGAGAGCAAGCAGGTATCTACTCCACTCTCTATCGTTTGCGGAGTAGATACCTGCTTGCTCTCTCAGCGTCTACTCTCACTGTCCCAAAACCTAGTGCTTGAACAGAAAAATTAATTTCGCTGAAGTGAAAAGTTTATTTCCACTTTGAAAATGATTGAAAGAAGAGTGGCATTTACTCTTACAGAAAAGGGGAAATGTCACTTTTTTTCTTTCCATTAATTGCATTAAGTGTTACACTT
>Ga0129308_1003837_pt1 | contig 10228 bp, 11 predicted proteins | sample L827metagenome_FD_94440 | JGI IMG/M metagenome (GOLD analysis project Ga0129308, IMG submission 94440) | Ring-tailed lemur group fecal microbial communities from Wisconsin, USA - L827 metagenome | ecosystem: Host-associated > Mammals > Digestive system > Large intestine > Fecal | place: USA... | reverse complement strand
ATTCACCCTTTGCGGAGCGCTTAAACGCTATGCAGGGCTTCGCCCCGCACCCCACCAGAGGCGCTGCCTCTGGACTCCGCCAAAGGGACACCGTCCCTTTGGAATCCCGATGTTAGTTCGCTTTAATATAAGGCGCACGTAAAGCAAAAGACCCGTCCGAGTTGTCGGGCAGGTCATTTACCGTGTGTACATTATGAATATTTTAAAGGATTAATCATTGATGAGCTTTATTAGAACTCGAAAGGAAGGCTCTTGTACTCGCCGAGGAGGTAACGAACCATAACCTTTGCGTCAGCCTCGGTGATTATACCGTCGCGGAAGCAGTCGGCTGTAGCGATCTGAGCATCGTTCATGTAAACGGGAATGTCGTTCTTGGTCTTGTAGATGTACTCGCAGAGACCGAGGTAATCAAAAGTATCAACTATGCCGTCGCCGTTTACGTCGCCCTCAGCCTGAGGAACTACCTCGTAGCTGTTGGGGAGGTACTGATTTTCGAGAACCTGATCAGTCTCGATGAACATCTGCTGCCAGTACCAACCGTAGTCGCTTTCGCTGTCATAAACAACGCCGATGCCGATGTGCGTCATGTTGGGGTTGAGTATGTTCTTTCTGTGGCCCTCTGACTCCATCCACTGCTGGAAAGTATCGGCTGCCGTGTCGTAACCGCAAGCGATGTTCTCTGCTGCTGCGAGGTAATCAACGACTTCGGTGTCGATAATGGAAGTGAATCTCTGACCGCCTCTGGAGTGGCTGAAATCATCAATTGTTTCAACTGCTCTGATGTCTGCTATTTCGTTGAGGTAAGGAACAACGTAGAGGGGTTCGAGACCGTTTTCTTCTCTGACTTCGTTTACAAGTATTGCTACCTCGTTAGCCATTGAGCGGAGTTCCTCGTCGCAGTATTCTTCTGCTGCGAAAGTGTTTGCCATTGCCGAGAAAGCGAGAGTTGCGATTGATGCAAGAGCTGCGAGAACGCTCATTGTTTTCTTCATCATTTTAACTGTAGTTGTCATCATAATGTACACCTCCGAGAAATTTAAAACCTTGCGGTTAATACGCTTTGTATAGAGAATCTTTTTTATTACTGTTGGCGTCTGGAGTTCTTGTTTTCCCCTGTCTGCCGTGGTTTCTGTTCTCTTTCTATGATTAGATTATACCATGAATTTCCGGCTTTTAATACCCGAATATTTCGGTTTTTTACCGTAAAAATACGATGTGTATTATCTGCACCATAGACAGCAAAAGACGGACGCTCGGGAAAGACCCGAGCGTCCGCCTAATGAAAAGAGGTAAATTATGAAAAAAGAAGTGAATGTTGAAGATTGGAGGTTATTCAGCGGACTGTATGATCGAACGTCCGCTGAACCTTATATAAAAAAGAGGAAAATGAAATGGGCTGTTGTCAGAAGATATACGGCAGCTTACTGTATTCCCCGAGGATATAACGTACAAGAACTTTAGCGTCCGATTCCGTGATGATACCGTCGCGGAAACAGTCGGCTGTTTCGAGCTGAGCGTCATTGAGGTAAACGGGAATGTTATTTGCCATTTTATAGAGGTAATCTGCAAGTATGAGGTAATCAAAAGTATCTACGATAGCATCGCCTGTGAGGTCGCCCTCTGCCTGTGGGATAATTTCGTGACGCTGAGGAATGTACTCGTTATCGAAGTGTATGCCGTCCATGATCGCGAAAGTCTGCTCCCAGTACCACTGATACTGGCTGTTCTGCTCATATGCAACGCCTACGCCCATATGAGTGATGTCGGGGTTGAGCATAGTCTCGTAATGTTTCGGCGAATTTATCCACTGATTCATTGTTTCCTCGGGAGTACCGAAGCCTGCCGCGATGTTCTCGAACAGAACGCTGTAGGGGACGAGGTTGTAGTCGATGATAGTGGAGAACTTTGAGCCGTCGGGTCTGAGGTGGCTGAATGTTCCGATGCACTCTCTTGCGCGTACTCTTGCCGTATCGCAGAGATAAGGCACTACGTAAACGGGATTAAGTCCGTTTTCCGCTCTCAGTTCGTTTACGAGGAACGCTATCTCTATAGCCATGTCGCTGAGCTGAGCGTCGGTTACTTCTTCCGCATGAGAATCTTTTGTAGGGAAAGCGGAAACAGAAAAAATCATAATGACCGCAGTTAAAAATCCGATCGCTTTAGATAAAGTTTTTTTTAAAGCATTCATCATAACTAACACCTCCGATGAATTAAATAATATATACAACGTTGAACTTGAAACTTTTCAAGTTTTTTAATCTGTCTTAATTTTACCATATTTTCACGGAAAAATAAAGGGTTTTTAGCCCAATTCGTCACTTTGCACAAAGCTTTTCTACGTTTTGCACAACGAAAAATTATACAAAATGTATTATAAAAATGCGAATAGCGACAGTGTAATTGTGTTGTTTTTTTACAAATGTGTATTGATTTTTTATATGGGGGCTGATAGGGCGATTTAACAAAACAACTCTTGACAAAATGGGGAAGATGTGTTATAATTATCTTTATGTAAGCACGGATCGGGAGGCTTTGCTGATTTACACCGTCAAAGCGAAAAACGCCCGATTCAATGACCTTTCAGATGATCGGCGAATATTTTTTTATGTGTCTTTTTATAAAGTGATATATGAAAATACAGTGAAAAATGTTCCCACGCAAAAAAATTTTTCTGAAAGGAGAAAGGAGTAGGCTTGCTATGAATAACATTAGTCCCGAATTTAAGATAAGAGAGGTAGCCGAGCGAATTAGACTGACCCGTGAAAGCGTAGGCTTTACTCCCGAGGAAATGGCTGAAAAATGCGGCGTTTCCGCTTACGAGTACATGGCATACGAGGGCGGAGCAAAGGATTTCAGCTTCACCTTTATCTATAAATTCGCAAACGAGTGCGGCGTTGACATCACCGACCTTATGGAGGGCGAATCGCCGCATATCAACAGCTTCGACATCACAAGGGCGGGTAAAGGTCTGCCTATCGCAAGAAGAAAGGGTCTGACCTATCAGCGTCTTGCACCGAATTTCAAGAACAAGATCGGCGAACCTTTCCTTGTTACCATTCCTTATGTTGACGAAAAATTTAGGGTTTCCCACCCCCATACCCACGAGGGTCAGGAAATGGACATAGTTGTCAGCGGTCAGCTCAAAGTCAGGGTCGGCGACAACGTGGAGGTTCTCAACGAGGGAGATTCCATTTACTACGACAGCTCCGAACCCCATGACGAGTGGGCAACAGGCGGAACGGAATGTAAGTTCTACGCCATTGTGTTCGGTAATAATTCCGCACAGAGAGCCATTCAGCATATCGAACCCGTTATCCTGCCCGGCGTTACGAATTTCGACCTTGCCAAAGTTGAAAATCCCGTGGCGGACAGATTCGTTGAGGTCGATACGGACGAAAACGGCGCAATGAAAGCTATCCGCTTCAAGAACGTTGAGACCTTCAACTTCGGCTTTGACGTTGTTGATTTCCTCGCCGCAAAAAATCCCGACAAGACCGCTCTTATATATGTTGCGGACGATCTGAGCGAGAAGCGTTTCACATTTGCCGACATGAAGAAATATTCCAACATGACCGCAAATTATTTCCGTTCTATGGGCATCAAAAAGGGCGATAAGGTCATGCTGGTACTGAAAAGGCATTATCAGTTCTGGTTTTCTATCCTTGCGCTCCACAAGCTTGGCGCAGTCGTTATACCGGCTACAAATCAGCTTGTACAGCACGATTTCACATACCGCTTCAAGGCTGCCGACGTTAAGGCTATCGTCTGCACGGGCGACGGCGACGTTTCGCATCAGGTCGATCTTGCCGTTGAAGAATGCGGCATGAAGATCACCAAGATGCTCGTACACGGAGAGCGTGAGGGCTGGTTCAATTTCGACGAGGGCATCAAGGGCTGCAGCGATGTTTTCGACCGTCCCACAGACCCGAGCGAGCTTTCGTGCGGTCACGATACGAACCTTATGTACTTTACATCGGGAACTACGGGTTATCCGAAAATTGCGGCACACAGTCATTTGTACGCTTTGGGACACTTCGTTACCGCCCGTTATTGGCATAACGTCGATCCCAACGGCATACATCTCACGATCTCGGACACGGGCTGGGGCAAGGCTCTTTGGGGCAAGCTGTACGGTCAATGGCTCAGCGAGACATGTATTTTCGTATACGATTTCGAGCGATTCCATGCGGATAAGATACTGCCGATGTTCAAAAAATACGGCATTACGACTTTCTGCGCACCGCCGACAATGTTCCGATTCTTTATTAAAGAGGACTTGTCGAAGTACGACCTCAGCAGCATAAAGTACGCTACCGTTGCAGGCGAGGCTCTTAATCCCGAGGTCTATAATCAGTTCCTAAAGGCTACGGGCGTTAAGCTTATGGAGGGCTTCGGACAGACGGAGACTACCCTTGTTATAGGAAACTTCGTTGGAATGACGGCACGTCCCGGCTCTATGGGCAAGCCGAACGTTCAGTACGACGTTGATATTGTCGATCCCGACGGCAACCCCGTTAAGCCGGGCGAAACGGGCGAGATAGTTGTCCGCACAGACAAGAATACTCCTCCCGGACTGTTCCTCGGCTACTACAAGGACGAGGAAAAGACCAAAGAAGCGTGGCATAACGGCATTTACCACACGGGCGACACGGCATGGAAAGACGAGGACGGCTATTATTGGTATGTCGGACGTGTTGACGATGTTATCAAGTCGTCGGGCTACCGTATCGGACCTTTCGAGATAGAGAGCGTTATCATGGAACTGCCGTATGTTCTGGAGTGCGGAGTATCTGCCGCTCCCGACCCTATCAGAGGTCAGGTCGTTAAGGCGTCTATCGTTCTTGTAAAGGGTACGGAGGGTACGGACGAGCTTAAAAAGGAGATTCAGCAGTACGTCAAGGAGCATACCGCGCCTTACAAGTACCCGAGAATCGTTGAGTTCCGTGACGAGTTGCCCAAGACTATCAGCGGAAAGATAAGAAGAGTTGAGCTGAAAGGCTGATTTGCATAAAAAAATTACAGGGATACGGTGCGCCGTGTCCCTGTAAATTTATCGGGGAATTAAACTTTGCGTAAATGTTAATAAAAAATTAACCGACTGTAACTGTTTGAACCGATTCTGCGAGATATTAAAATTTCATATGTATAAAGTTAAATCAGCTTAAATATTCACAGATTCTTGTGCAATATGACGAAAACGGCAAAAAATAAATGCCTATTTACCGTTGCGATGTAAAAATTGCGTTTATTTTGAAAAAATTTCTGAGATTCTATTGACAAATTGTGAATGAAGTGATATACTATAATTACCGAAAGGGGAGAGGGACAGTAATTCACCTTAACCCGAAATATAGTGCAGATGCACAAATTAATACAAGGAGGTTTTCTATTATGAAAACAACAAAGAAAGGTTTTACCCTTATTGAGCTGATCGTTGTTATCGCAATCATCGGCGTACTCGCAGCTATCCTCGTTCCTGCTATGCTTGGTTACGTTAAGAAGTCCAAGATCAACTCTGCTAACACAGACTGCAAGACGCTTATCACAACATACAACGCAGCTATCGAGGAAATGGATGAAGAAGGCGTAGCATGCGGTGAAGGTTGGTATGGTCACGGTACACTTTCTACAACCAGTACAGGTCTTGAAGATTATCTTGGCTACTATTCAGACGCAGCACTCAGCGGTAACTATGCTGTATATGTAGGTGATGGCGGTTCAGCAATATGTGCTATTTCCAAGAACGGTAAGTACTTTGGTACATATCCTGCATTCCTTACTAACAAGAACTATGATGACCGTTCTAAGATTAAGGGAGTAACAGGCTTGACAGGTAAAGTTGAGAGTACCAATATTGTAGCTACACTTATGGCGTACTATAATGCACAGCATCCCGAAGATACACTTGCTGCAGCAGATTTTGGAACACCTATTGGTGTTACTTTATCTACAAGCACTGGTGTTTGATTTTAAAGTTAATGCTTAATATTAATCCCCCTCAATGCGAGGGGGATTTTTATTTTTATCTTGACAAATAAATATTTTTGTAGTACAATGTAATTGAAAGGAGATGTTTTTATGAGTACAAGAGATTATGCAGTAAGCGTATTAGAGTCACTATCAGAGGAAAAATTAAAAGAATTTATTATGCTTTTCGCCGATGAAAACACAATTGCGAGAATGGAAAGCGATCAACTTGCTAACGATCCCAACAGCAAACGCTATTCATGCTTTGAAGAATTTATGCAGGAAATGGAAAACGAAGAAGATGACGAGTAAATATGAGATAGTCACCACCGCTGCATTTAAAAAAGATTACAAACGTCTTGCAAAAAGAAATTATGATATGTCGCTTCTTAAAAAAGTCGTTGAAATGCTGCGAAACGGAGAACAATTACCCGAAAATAACAAAGACCATTCGTTGACAGGTAATTGGAAAGGATACAGAGAATGTCATATTCAACCCGACTGGCTTCTTATATATAGGATATATGAAAATACTCTTACTCTTTCTCTGACCCGAACAGGAACACATAGCGATGTTGATTTCTAATGTATAAGTTAAAAAACAAGCGGCAGTGTTGGGCTGCCGCTTTTAATTATGTTTTATATGCGTTGAGAAACGGTGGGGACTAATCAACGCTTTTCTCAAATAATTCTGTAACTTCTTTATCTGCATTGTCGAACTGTTCGTAAAAATCATTCGGAAGTATCAATTTTCCCTCTGCAATGCCAATTCTTTTTGAAATAAATTTATTTTCATGGCTTTCGATTCTTTCCGCACGAATAGATTTATCATTATAATCGTTTTTCAAAACGCCTGTAAGGGTGTCGGTAAGGAACGCATCGCTTGATATTACCATAAAAGCACCTCGCTTTCTCTAATATCAGTGTATCATTTTTTTGCTGATTTGTCAATAATATAATAATTATAGGCATCAATGTTTTACCCGATGTAGGGACACGGCGTGCCGTGTCCCTACATCAGGGAATTTTTAATTTATCTTGACAAATAAATATTTTTGTAGTACAATGAATTTGAGTTAATCTATAAAATTTTGAGGAAAGAGAAAAATATGAAAAACAAAAATATTTTTTTACTGATACTTGGTTTTGCATGTTCGGCAGGACTGGGGGCAGGCGGAATGTACCTTGCAAACTATAAAAAAATTAACTTTATGAACAAGTACCCTCTTATTCTCGAAACGCAGGATTTCGCCGAAAAAAAGCTTGAAATAGGCAAACCCGAGAACCCCGATGAGGAAGCTCAGATAAACGCTTATTTGTCTCTTTACGGCGATAAATACACTCATTTTAAGGGGAAGACCGATATTTTTTCAAAGGAATTTATCGTTGAGGAAACGAATGAATCTCCGCTTGCCCTCGGCAGTGGACTCAGGATAAATTTTGATAAAAATAACAATTTGTATATTTCTTCTGTTGCTCCCGATATGCCTGCCGAAAAACAGGGACTTATGCGAGGAGATATTATTAAATCAATTGACGGAGAACCTGTGACGGAGTTTAAAAATGCGAAAAAGCTCAGGGGAGAGGACGGCTCGACTGCCGAACTGCTTATAGAGCGTGACGGAAAAGAGGTTCAACTGACCTTCAAGCGTGTCTGCGATACGGTCACATCTGAGGGCGTGACTGCGAAAAAGTACGGTGATACGCTGTATTTGCGCCTTGATGAAATAGGGGACTTCATGCTTGAACCTGCAAAAAAGGTGCTGTCCGAGAATAATTTTGATTCTCTGATCCTTGATTTGCGTGACGATCCGGGCGGCTCTATCAGTGTGGGAATGAATTTTGCCGACCTGTTCATAGATAAGGCGGACTTGACGCAGTATGCCAAAAACGGCGAAGTAACGGTAATGTCCACTGCTGACGGCGTTGAATATGATGTCCCGATAGTTGTTATGGTGAACGGTGAAACGATAAGCGCGGCGGAAATGATAACTGCGTTTCTCAAGCAGTATGCCGATACGACGATAGTCGGCACAAAAACCTTTGGAAAGGCTATATATCAGCAAACGGGCTTTTTCAAGGGGGGGACTCTCACATACACCGACGGCTACGTGACGGTAGGCGACTGGGAGTGCTATCATGGCATCGGCATTGAGCCCGATATAGAAATAGAAATGGATTCTGACTGTATCGGAACTGATAAGGATATACAGCTTCAAGAGGCTTTGAAAATTTTTGGCGAAAACTAACAAAAAACAGTGCGAATTTATATGGATTTTTTCTCTTGCAACGATTGACAAATTGTGAATAATCTGTTAAAATAAGCATAACAAAGATATACAGAGAGGAGAAATTCATATGAAAAAAAGGGGATTCACACTTATCGAGCTTATCGTGGTAATTGCGATAATAGGCGTTCTTGCGGCAATTCTTGTGCCTGCGATGCTGGGATTTGTTAAAAAAGCAAAGATAACAGCTGCGAATAAAACGGCGAGCGATGCTGTAAAGGCTATAAATTCGATTTTGTCGGACGATAATTCTTTTTCGTCTGTCACCACAGGCGATTATTGTCTTAATACGAACGTAGGAACTGACCTTTCAACAGTAAAGGACGATGAAAATGTTCCGATGACGAATTATCTCGGCGAATGTCTGGAGCAGACCAGCGATTTGAATATCGCAGTATATATCAAAGACGGCTCGGCGGTCGCAGGCGCTTCAAAAAACGGCAAATACTACGGCACATATCCTGCGGTTCTGACCAACAAGAATTACGATCAGAAAATGACGGGCTATACCATGACGGACGCTCTTGATCTGGCGAAATCGGAGGCAGGCGTTACCGACAGCAACGAAAATGCAGGAGGTTAAGTCTATTTGCACAAATATTGCGGTGAAAACTTGTGCATATTTTCTTACGCGGTTTTATTGACAAATTGTGAATTTTTTGGTATAATAAAAGCAAGCTTATATTAGGAGGGCTTATTATGCGTAGAAAAAAAGGCTTTACATTTATGGAGCTTGTAATAGTTATCGCAATATTCGGCGTTTTAGTCGGTGTGATCACACCTGTTTGGACGCATTATCTTCGTCGTTCCAAAACGAAAGCGCAAAATGAGAAGGCAAAGGCTATCTTTAACGCGGCGCAGACTACTATTATTGATCTGGATTTTTCGGAGAGAAAGTATAAGGCGGCGTTGAACGGGGCAAGTGATGATTATAAAAAAATTTTAAATAATCATATTTACACTCCGGGTTCGGAATGGTATTATTACTGGGAGGGTAACAGAGGATATTTGTGCGACGCTAAAGGAGACGAATTGAAAGCCAGTGATATGAGTTATTCAACCGAACGTACAAACACTTTAAACGAGTGGAACGAAAAAATAGGTAATTCTATTAGGCGTATCGTCACCGATGATATGGTGTATAAAATTTATGTAAAAGATTATAAAGTCGAGGCGGTTGTTTCAGCGAATAATAATCATGACCGCTATATTGGTTCGCATCCTGTAACTTTGTTTAATCTCAGAGGAGTTGGAGTTGATACTGACAGCGGAAGTACCGACCTTGAACACACTACGGCGAGGGCTGTTGATTTAAAGTGGTTCGATCTCGACAGTGTTAATGACGTGAGCGGAACTAAAACGTTGGGAAGTGTTCCAACCGCAGTAAATGCAACATAATGAAGTAAACGCACAGTTGAAAAGCTGTGCGTTTTTTGTATGGTTGTCGAAATGGACAAAATATGTAGGAGAATTTTGGAAATTCTTCTACTTGACAACTCTAAAAAAAGGTGATATAATAATAAAGCTGTCGGACGGGGCGAGCTTAGAAGCTGAGAACTTCGGAAAAATTTTTTCAAAGAAATTTGAAAAAACGCTTGACAAACGGTTCGATAAGTGATATAATAGAAAAGCTGTCCGAGGGAACGAGGACAAGCGGTCATAGTTCTGAAAAAGTTGTTCAAAAATTTTTTGAAAAATCTTCAAAAAGGGGTTGACAAACGGAAAGAACTGTGATATAATAAAGAAGCTGTCACTTTTGAGGGAACAGCGATCGGCATCTTGAAAATTGAACAATGCAAGAAAAGTAACGACCCTTGAAATTCCTTTGTTCAAGCCGAAAGGTAAGAATGAAGATTCAAGCGAAGAATTAAAAATACGCAGTAATAACGCAAGCGTTATTGAACAGGATTGATTTCAAAAACTTCTGAGGAAGTTTCTGATATACAACTTTAATAAAGAGTTTGATCCTGGCT
>Ga0129308_1003836_pt1 | contig 10228 bp, 20 predicted proteins | sample L827metagenome_FD_94440 | JGI IMG/M metagenome (GOLD analysis project Ga0129308, IMG submission 94440) | Ring-tailed lemur group fecal microbial communities from Wisconsin, USA - L827 metagenome | ecosystem: Host-associated > Mammals > Digestive system > Large intestine > Fecal | place: USA... | reverse complement strand
TTAAAGAAGCAAGTTTGATAGGAGAAAATTCTTATTTATTAAGAGGAGTCAAAGTGACAACTGATTGGATCAGAGATTATGAATATGATACTTTGTTTAAAAGTGTATTTGGAAAAGTAACAACAAAAAAAGAAGGTTTACCTTTAAATCAACAGGAAATTTTATTGGCTAAAGATTATGATAATGACTCAAGGGTCGGAGTCAGTGGTTTGGAAGCTGAATATGAATCAATCTTATCAGGGGTGAATGCAACTTATAAATTAACATATGATAATGATGGAAATCCAATATTAGAAACTGTAGATGAGGGCGAAAAGGGTTCAAATATTCAATTGACGATTGATTGGGATCTACAAAAAAAGATAAGTGAAAAAGTTGAGTATTTATTAAAAACGCAACATGAAAAATACCATAACAATATATTTGTGATTTTAATTGATCCAAGTAATGGTGAAATTCTTGCAATGGTAGGAAAGCAATGGCAAGATGGTGAAATCATTGATTTCGCCAGTGGAGCATATTTGCTAGCGTATAGAATGGGTTCTAGTGTCAAAGGTGGAACGATCTATACAATGTTTAAAAATAATATTATCAGTGCAAATCATTATGAAAAAGATGAAGTTTTACATATTAAAGGAACTCCAACCAAAGGTTCACATAGTGGTGCTATGGGGTATATTAATGAAGTTACAGCATTAGAGCGTTCTTCAAACGTATATATGTTTAAAACTGCAATAAAACTTGGTGGTGATGAATACAAGGCTAATCAGTCTATTGATATTGATTTAAACGCTTTTGATACTTTTAGAAAAGCAATGGGGGAATTGGGATTAGGAGTCAAAACAGGACTCGATGTTCCTTATGAGGCATTGGGGTATAGAGGACCAAAAGAAGCCGGAAAATTATTAGACTTAGCTATCGGACAATATGATACTTATACACCAATTCAGCTTGCTCAATATGTTTCTACGATTGCAAATGAAGGTATTAAAGTTCAGCCTCATTTATTCAAAAGTTCTTTTGACAATGATGATGAAGGAAACATTGTTACTAAATATGAAAAGAAAATTAAAGTGCTTGATGATGTTAGTCAATATACAACAGCCTTTAATCAAATAAAAAAAGGTTTTTATTCAGTTGTTAATGGTTCAAAAGGAACAGCAAGAAGTGGTTATAAACCATCAAATTCTTCTTTGGCTGGTAAAACAGGTACAGCAGAAGATTATTCATATACTGGTAATGTCGATCACCCTAACCATATGTTTGTTGGTTATTCACCGATTGAGGATCCTCAAATAGCAATTGCTTGTATGTCAGAAAGACAAAAAAACGGAAATTCATGTAAAACTCTTACAAAATACTCTTTAGAAGAATATTTTAAAAAATATAATGTAAAGACCGATTAATCCTAAAAAAATACTAGCATTTTCTATTATCTTGTGATATTATATTTAGGCAAAGCCATTAGGAGGTGTGAACATGAGAGAAAACATTATTCTAAAATGTACAGAATGTGGAGAAGAAAATTACATTAATACTAAAAATAAAAGAAGTCATCCTGGAAGAGTGGAATACAAAAAATATTGTCCAAGATGCAATAAAAAAACAACTCATAGAGAAAAGAAATAAGCCTGTTGGCTTTTTTTCTTTAGAAAGGAATTTATTATGTTAAAGAAATTTGTATTAGGTCAATTACAAACAAATTGTTATATGATGATTAATGATAAAAAAGAAGCCTTTATTGTAGATCCAGGAGATAATGGACAAAAAATAAGACATTATTTAACAGAGAATGGGTTAGAATTGACAGCTATTTTATTGACACATGGACATTTTGATCATATTGGGGCAGTTGATTATTTATATGATTTGTATCATTGTCCAATATACGCTCATAAAGAAACAATAGAGATTGCTGAAGATCCTTTCTTGAATTTATCAACTATGTCCTCACCAATGGTTTTATCTGCTCCTATTACGCCAGTTGATGGTAATATGGAAATTAATGGCTATCAAATAGAATGGTTATTTTTGCCTGGACATTGTAAAGGAAGTTCAATGATTAGAGTGTTAAATGAGAATATTATTTTTTCTGGTGATGTTTTGTTTAAAGGCTCTATTGGCCGTTTTGATTTTCCTACTTCTTCACGCCATGATACGAAGCAGTCATTAAAATATATTAAAGAACTTGATTATGATGCTGTAGTTTATCCCGGTCATGGTGAAGATACAACCTTAAACAATGAAAAATTATATAATCCTTATTTAAGGAAATAATGAGAAAGTTAGATGGAATAGATCTAACTTTTTTTAATTAATATACTCTCTTTTCGTTTATAAAAATACAGTTAGAATATAAAAATTTCACTTTTTTTCATTTTTTTTGCTGAAAAAAAAGAAAATTTGCTTTTTTTAGTGAATATAATAATAGGAGGTATTTTTATGGACGAACTTTTTGAAAAAATTCTTTATCGAGCTGTGTTAAAAAATGTTACTGATATTCATTTCTATCTAAAAGATGATCTTAAGATTTCAATGCGTAGGTATGGTGTATTGAGTCATTATGATAAGATTGAAAAAACAAAAGGAAGCAAACTTATGAATTATATTAAGTACAAATCATATATCAATCTTAATTATCGCTTGCTTCCGCAAACAGGGCAATTTGAATTTCAAATCAATGATAAAATATATGATTTAAGAATATCATATTTACCATCATTGGATTTTGAAAGCATTGTTATTCGTATTTTAAATAATCACTCAAAGTTATCGATTGATCAAATTACACCATTACAAGAAGTCAAAGATTATTTGTTTCAGCTTACAAAAAGAAGAAATGGTTTATTTATCGTTGCTGGAGCAACTGGTTCTGGAAAATCAACAACACTTTATACTCTCTTGGATTTATTTATAAAGGAAGGAGGATTGAATATTATTACAATTGAAGATCCAATAGAAATGCATAAAGAAGGCTGTTTACAAATTGAACTCAACGAAAAAATTGGAATTAATTATCATGATACATTGAAGCAAATTCTCAGGCATGATCCAGATATTATTATGATCGGTGAAATTAGAGATGAGATCACTGCAAAACTTTGTATTACTTGTGCTTTAACTGGACATTTGGTTTTGTCAACTTTACACGCTAGTAACACGATATTATCATTGAAAAGATTGTTAAATTTATCTATTACTCAAACTGATTTGGAAGATGTCTTAATAGGGATTTTATCGCAGAGATTAAAGTATGATAGAGTTAATGATCGAGTGATCGTATTAGGAGAATTGATAAATAGAAAGCAAATTCAAAATATATTATTAAAAAAAGATTATACATACAATAGTTTTCTAGATAATGCAAAATTATTAATAAAGAAAAACAATATTGATCAATCATTATTTGAGGTTGAATTTAATGAATAACGATTATTTCTTTTTAGAAAATTTCTATTTATTAATTCAAGAAGGATATAGTTTGGATCAGGCATTAGATATTTGTTATTCAATACATCCACATAAAGATATACGATTTATTCAATCTATGTTAAAAGAAGGATATTCGGTTGAAGAAGCTATTATTAATAGTCATCTACCTCCTATGTTTAAAGAGTATTTTACTTTCTTTCAAAAGAAAAATGTTCTTTCTAAAGCTATTGAGAATAGTTTAAAAATATGCCAGATGCAAAATACTTATTTAAGAAAAATTCAAAAAAGGCTATCTTATCCACTTGTTTTATTAGTTTTTTTATTACTATTTTCATTATTTGTCGTTTTTATTTTAATTCCTAAGGTCAATATGTTGTTTGTATCATTCAATCTTGAAACAAGTACATTCATTCAATTTATTATGTTTTTATTTCAATTGATACCTATTATATTTATCATTCTTATTATTTGTTTTGTTATCATATCCATACAATTATATGATGCTTTGAAAAAGAAAAAATTCAAAGTGATTGAATTTTATTTGAATAAAATCTTTATTAAAAATATATTACAAAAATATTTTTCATTAAAGTTTGCATTGTATTACAATGAATTACTGCAAGAAAATCTTGATAGTATAACTATTATTCATACACTTAATCAGCAACTTAGAAACAGTGATATTAAAATTGTATTGTATGAGATCGAAGAAAGAATGTTAGAAGGAGAATTAATAGAAAACATATTAGAAGATTTTATTTATTTTGATCAGTTGCTTATTACTTTTTTCAGAATGATATTAGAACATCATAATAATGACTTATCTTTACAAAATTATATAGATATTACTTTTAAACAGATTGAATTATCGGTAAATAAGTTTATGAAATTATTAACATCAGGCATTTATATTTTTGTTGCATTGTTTGTTATTATGGTATACATATCAATTATTATACCAATGATGAATGTTATTTCTGAAATTTAAGGAGGAAAATATTTATGAATAAAAAAGGTTTTACTCTTATTGAGATGGTGTTTATTGGGTTTTATCTCAAAAACACTGATTTTTGGTTAAAATTAGCATATTTTTGGTCGTTTTTTATAAAAAAATGTATATAACTTCTTATAAATTCTTATAATTTTTCACGAAATTGGTGTAAAAATTGGTGTAAAATTTAAGAAAAATTGGTGTAAGAAAAAAACTAAGAATCCTTCCTAATTAATAAGACTAAATAAGCAATATACAACTATATTATTTATTTAATTCTATTAGTTAACAAAAATTAAATGCTTTTTAAAATTAATTTTTCTTAACCTTTGCTATCTGTGTCCATTCCTCGGTATTAATATCCGAACATTCTAATATTGCATTTTTTAGAGAAATACAATTTCCTGATTTAATGGAATGATATTCAATCCAATTAATTACTTTTATTATTAAGTCAAAGTCATTGACTGTATTATACATATAAGTAGCTATGAACACAAAATCATCTAAGCTATATTCATTACTGTTAATTATTTTTTCTATTCTATCTGTTTCCTTCATGATTATATCCTCTTAATAAAATATATAATAAGTACATATGACTATCAATAATTCGTCAAAAATAGTTATTAAGATATTAAAAATAAAAAGAAGTTGTAACCTTTTTAGAGTAGAATTTACTCTATTTAGTTATAGCTTCTTTTTTTAATCAATGAAAGTTGTAAAGCCAGCAATAATACTAAAATGAGCTTCATTATTACTTGAATTTATCTCTTTTTCAGGTTTATACTCAAATACTTGGTTTAATAATGTTCTCTTCCATTTATTGTTGAATGTTGACTTATTGCATCTAACAATTTGTTTACTACGGACTGTTTAAGCATTTTGGTTTCAGGTAATGTTTTAGCCATTAACTGAAAACCATGCCAACTGCAACGTAATAATCTTGATCATTTTGTAAAACAACTACACTTTCGTCTTCTAAAAAATTTTTTGATCTTAAAATTAACTTAGATGTAATACTCATAAATTCTTCCTCCATATATTTTTAATAAACATTATATGTTGATATTAAACAATTGACAATTTTAAAAATCTTATGCCAATATTAATGCAATCTAGGTCATTAATTAAAATCAAAAAATCTATTTCAAAACATCAATATGTTGCTATTACTATTTAATATTAACATTTAATTGTCCATTATCAATCTAATATTTATTTTATAATTTATAATTTTAATAAATATTTATGTTTTTCATTATTACTCCTAAATAAAGGAATAATTGACAAGTTTTTCAAATATATCATATTTATTTTTATGCTACAATAATTATAAAAGGAGATGAGTATAATGTCATTATTAGACTGCTACAACTATATAAACAACAATAATTTTAAATTTCACAATGATCCATATAGAAGAAGCAAAACTTATTATAATGCAATAAAAAGACCAACGCATGATCATAAACAGTTTGACACTTCTAACATAATAAATAGAGTTGAAAGATTAATAGAAACTTATGGCGATGATACAATGTGTATTGTTGTATTTCATTGGTATAAAAGAGAATTGATTCCCTATGATGTAAGTTTACAGCCTTATTCAAAGGAAATACATATAAAGATATTATTGTGTCAAGCTTTAGACATATTTAAGTTAATGCACGTTAAAAGAACAATAACAAATTATTTTATAGATGTTCTTGAGTAATTGACTTTAATAATAATTTTGTTAGAATTATATACTGTGCGAAATGAAAGGAAGGTTATTATGAGTTTAAGAGAAGCATATAATTTTATGAATGAGAAACATATGTTTGCTTTTGAAAATAATAAAGATAATGTAAAACTAAACAAGTCTATAGAGAAACTATCTAACAGAAATAGAAAATATCATGTTTCTAAAATTATCAAAGATTTAGAAAAAGATATAAGTAAATTTGGTGAGGAAGAAATTGTCTGGATTTATTTTAAAGAAGAGAAGGGGATACTTATTCCATATAGATATATAATGCCACGTCATGAGAGTTTTTATAGTAGTGAACCAAGTGTTGAAACATTACTAAAACACGCCTTAGAAGTTTTTAAATTAACTGAAAAATGAAAAGAGAAGTCTTACGAGACTTCTTTTCCTTTTATCAATATAATCATATTTCCATTTTCGTCTTCTTCTACTTTACAATCATATCCTGCAATATCAAGCATATCAATACATTGATTTAAATTATCTTTATCCATGATTCCCTCCTTGCTTTTATAATAGCTTTTATTGAAAAGTATAGAAAAGAACATTTTAAATCTTTATATATTCATGTAAATTATGACAATATATTACAAAAGCTTTCAAATTATAAATCTATTTGATATAATGATTATAGGTAGTTTCCTTTATATATGAACACTTTTAACATTTCTATCTACTTAAGTGATATATATATATAGCTACCTCACCGTAAAAAAAAGGAAGGGTGTACCTTCTTTTTTTTAATGTTTTTATGCTTATTTCAAATAAAAAACAGAATTTTATATCATATCTAATAATTTAAAAACTGTTAAAGCCTGTAAAAGATTCATTTCTATATGATAATCTAACTCATCTAATTCATCATGATTTTCTAGCAAATAATCGGACGGATAATAAATCCCTTCAATATAAGAAGATTCTGAAAAATATACCCAAACTTTTTCATCTGGAGAGTAATCATGTAAATCTTCCTCTAATTCAACAATCAATTCTTCACACGAAATACTGATTTCTGGTAGATGTGGAAGGTTTGCAATATGTCTTGCGATTATTTGTGAAAATAAAAAATTATCAGTTACTGTTAAATTATTCTCTTCCAAAAATTCATATACTTGTTGTAACGCCATCTTAATTTCTCCTTTTGTTTAAGTATAACATTATTTTAATAAAAACACTACTATAATTGATTATACAAAAAAAGGGGACTAGCCTATATAAAAGACTAATCCCCTAAATTATTTAAATAGATCTTTCAATTGAATTTCTAGGAAAAGTATATAATTTTCCCTGATATTTTATGGTTACTGTATCTTCGGTTTCTCTATAAACCAATACAGGTGTGTTATAAAAATAAGTAGGAAGATAGTAACCATCTACAGTTTTTCTTAAATAGCCTATTTTACAGACTGTCATTATTATTTTAAACACCTAATAAAGCTTTCCAAGTATTTGCACCAACTACAGCATCTTGTGTTAATTTCTTAGCTTTTTGGAATGCTTTTACTGCTTTCTCTGTGTCAGCTCCAAACGATTGATCAACACCACTTTTACCGATGTTATAACCATATCCTTTTAGTAATGCTTGTAAGGCTCCTACCTCTTTTCCTTTAGATCCTTTTTTTAATACTGTTAATTCCACTTTGACTTTACCTCCTGTATTTGTTATAGTTGGTTTTGTTGTTGTAGTAGTTGACTTAACGTCATATTTTGGTCTACCATATCCAGCAATTTTGCTGTTATTTATAGAATATTTTTTCTTAGCTACACAGCCACCATTAGCTACAACTGTTGAGCCACTTGATGTATTTCCTTCAATTGTATATATATAACTAGTGTCTACATTATATACAATACCAGTATGATAGATACGTTCACTATTTTTAAAAAACACTATATCTCCAATTTTAGGACTTGATGTATGCCATTGCTTCATATTTTTAAAATAGTTCGCTGATGTTGGTGTGTATGCTGACCAACCACCTAGCAACTTCTTTGCTTCTGTTTTTCCAAATGCTTTAACAAAGCACCAGTCAACAAAAATATCACACCAATAAACACCTTGAGCATAAGGTGAACCTATTTGATTGACTAAATCTCTTGAATATTTCGTATAATTGTTCTTACCTGCATTAGCAGTTTTTGAATCTAAATCTTTATTCGATTTCTTTTCTAAGTATCCAACTTCTGCACTTGCTATGCTAATAACATTTGTTGCATAATTTGCCATAAAATCATTCTCCTTTCATCATAATAAAAAAGAGCAGAAACCTGCTCTTAATTACTTTCTTTGATTTTCAACTGTTTAACAGCACTTTCAATAATTAAATCAATATCCTGTTCTGTTAAAGCAATATTATTCTTGTTAAGATATTCTGTAACTAACTTAATTGCTTCTTCTTTCTTAGCAGCATTTTCTTCTGGTGTTTTTGTTTGCTGCTGAGCTTCGACAACAATCTTTACATAATCCAAGAACTTTTCATATTTAGTATCCTGAATTTTCACTTTGATCATAGGTATGATTTCTTTAGTAATAATAATACAAATCACACCCAAAACAATATTAATAATGTCTACTATAATTTCATTCATCTGTTACTTCCTCCTCCAGATTTTCTTCATAAGTGGCAGCATTATATTTTAGCTTACCAACCTTTATTCCAGCTAAACCAAGAACTTCTATACCCCACCAGCTAAAAAAGCAGGTTACAAGACTATCGCTCACTGTTCCATTTTGTAAACCTATATATAAAACAGCAAGTACAAAAAGATCAATATGAATCACTGCCAGTATAACGATAATGTTAGAAAATTTAAATTTTTTCATTATTAACCTACTTTAAGAACGAATTGGTATTCTGACACTTTCTAAAATGTCTTATTATGTAATCATACTCTTCATCAAGATATCCGTTATCAAACTGATATTTTTCTTCATATGCTACATAATCTGCATATAAATCCATTATATCTTCATACTCCTTTAAAGTATGCAATTCTCCTTTACGCAATGAATTTGCAAAAAGAAGGATAGTGTTTCTAATGCTCTTAAATTCTTTTCGGTCAGATTCTCTTATATGAGTGTCCAATTCTCCTCTTATACTGTCCACTTTTTTCTGCATAGTTTGTATATCTTTTTTTATGTCCTTGTTTACCTGTTTCCCAATCCATCCAAATAAAAGAGAGTAGGGGTTTATTTTTATAATTGGTGTTATTTCTATTCCTACTCCCAATACACCAGCAATCAAGATAATCGCACCAGAATATTGTGTTATAAAATCCGCAAAATCCTTAAGTGTCATTTTTACCTCCTTATAAAATAAAAAATTAAACTTTAATCTGTATAGCTTCACAGACTTTGTTTAATTTATCTTCTAAGTTTGTTATTTTTTCTTTTAATTGTATGTTTTCATTTTTTGTTACATATGGAATATTTAGTTTATTCATTAGCTTCTAAATTTAAAAGCTCGTATAACTCATGATATTGTTCCTGAGTTATTCTATCAAACAATAAAAACATATCTATTTTATTTAAAAGACTTTGCTTTTCAGCCTCATTTAAGTTTTTTAACTGTATTAATTTTTTTAAATTTTCATATGTCATAGCATATCCTCCTCTAACATCATTAATGTATATTCTGAATTGATACTATTTTCTAAAGATAAAATCTCAGTTTTATCTATTTGAGTTTGCATATTATAAATCACATCTCTTGTGTCTTCTACAGCACCACTTACCTTGTTATACCACGCTTGCATATCAAGTTTGTAATTAAACGAGATTTTGAGTGGGGGGGGGTAAGAATATTTGTTATATTAAAATATGTTTTTAATGATTTGAGCTTGTTCAAATCTTCCTGTGGAATATCATATTCGATAGGTTCTGCTAATACGACATAAACAAATTCATTACCACTTCCATTTAAAGATTGGATATAATCATAAATTTTTTCTTTAGCTGTTAGAACATCGTCTGTTCCGTACTCTACTCCTGTAATAATGTTTGGCAATCTGACATGAAGTTGATAATTTTCGTTCACTGTAATACCAAAAGTATC
>Ga0129308_1003835_pt1 | contig 10235 bp, 8 predicted proteins | sample L827metagenome_FD_94440 | JGI IMG/M metagenome (GOLD analysis project Ga0129308, IMG submission 94440) | Ring-tailed lemur group fecal microbial communities from Wisconsin, USA - L827 metagenome | ecosystem: Host-associated > Mammals > Digestive system > Large intestine > Fecal | place: USA... | reverse complement strand
CTAAGTACATGACAAAAAATCAAACACATTGATTTTACTTGGTCTGAAAGGATTGAGGAGAGCGTCAGCGATGAAGTTCAGACCGTACTTGACAAGGCTGATTGCACGCCTCCCGTTGTTGAGAACCCTGACAGCCTTGACTTTGATGTTGGCGGCAATGCCAACACAGTAGGCCCAGGTATAGGCAATAATAACAACCCCGAAGAGTTGCTCGATACGATTGATATGAACCATATGCGTGTCCTCGATATTGAATCCGCTGGATTTCAGGCCCTTAAACATGGTCTCGATAGTCCATCTTTCCTTATATGCCGGGAGGGCTTCCTCCGGGCGGCAGAAGGAAACGAGGATCTGCGGTTCGGGCTTTCCGGTCTTGTCCTTGATAACGGCACCGGACAGATAGCAGAGTTCTCCACAGATACGATAGATACGATACAGGACGCGTTCCTCTCCATGTTTGAGATTGGCGAAGATGTGCTGGGCCCGTATATTTCTGTTGGTTCTTGGGTCTTCCACCCAGAAGTTGTCGCGGATGCGGATATGGTACTGGATAGCGTTGTCGTTGAGCCATTTGAACCACTCATTACCGACAAACTCACGGTCCGCTACCAGGCATTTGATACTGTCACGACCGAACAGGCGGATGAACCGCTGCATGATATTGATTCGTTCCTTGCAATTGGAGTTTCCCCGCTTGGGCAGCAGTCTGAACAGGATGGGGAACGACATATGATCGTAAGCTATGCCCAGAACTAACGCATTGATATTCACCTCTCCGAACTTCCAGTTCGTGCGGTCCATCGTGAGCGTGTATGGGCCATCGGACGGGATGCGCGACTTGAGATACCCCGCAACGGCATCCAGGTCCAGGACCATCTGCGACATGAAGCGTTGGATGCGGCGGAAGCAGGATTCCCGTGAAGCCTTGCTGTCAAATGCCCCTGCCAGTTTGGAAAGGCATACCGTCTGCACGGCGCAGAGTGCTCCGAGCAGCATGGACAGGCATTTGATGTGGGCAAGATTCATGGATACTTTGAATATCGGTAGGATTACCGAGAAAATTTCACTACTTTTGTGCGGGACCTTGAGGTTTCGTAACATGGTAATAATGTGGAAGTTATATACCTTAAAGTTACGAGATTTTGAGGTCTTTTGCAAATATAATTAATTGATAATCAATAATTCACGACAGGATTTTTCAATTTTTGTCATGTACTAAAATAATTGTATTAAAACTAATAATATGGCGACAGATATAAATCAGTATTTATCCGAGTCGATTGAGACTCATAAAATGAAACATATTCAAAAGGAAGTTGATGCCTTTCAAGCAAAAGCGGATGAAGTAAAAAGCAAATTGGAGACTCATTATGGGTGTAATTTGTATTATGTCTTTCGCTCCGGATCATTTGCCAAAAATACCGCTATAAATATTAAATTTGATATTGATCTGGTAGCCCCTTTTAAATACGAAAGTTTTGACACTCTCGAAGCTATGTATAATGATGTATATGACTTTTTGGTTAATGAATATAAAGATGGAACTTATATCAGAAAGCAGAAAGTTTCTATTGGTCTCACATTCCCTATTGACAAAAATGGAGTTATTGTCAAGTTGGATGTTGTCCCGGGACGAGAGCTCAATAAAGATGATTATCCTAATACAAAAAATCTGAATTTGTATTTCAACGAGGACCATTGGGGATATAAAAAGGGCTCTCGACAAAAAACAAATATCCATGCCCAAATTGATCATATTTCCGGCAAGTCGGAAGAACGTAAAGTGATACGATTGCTTAAGATTTGGAAAAACACCAATCATCAGGACTATAAGTCTTTTATGTTGGAATTGTTTACAATTAAAGCAATGGCATCATACTCGGGTGACAATAATTTATGGGATAAGCTTAAATATGTAATGACATATATTGCTGATAATGTTACGGATGAAAGTTTTCGTCTAATTGACCCGGGCAATTCTAGTAACAATGTGCTTTCTTCTATTGACATGAATAAACGCAGTATGTTGTCAACAACAATGCGAACTATCATCAATGCGATTGATAATGATTCAAATAGCGTTGCCATTTATTTCCCGATTAATGCAAAATATCAAAAACAGGAAAACAGATACGGATACAAATCAGGATCATCTGGGCCTTCATATCCGCCAACAAGTCAAAGATTCGGAGAGTAAATGAGGATTGAAGATATAAACAATGTATTGGAGGGACTTTCCTTTATACACATAGAAACCCCATTCAAGGTTGACGACGGTAGTACAATAATAGGTGCTGTGGGTATACTTGTAGAAGGTATGCCGTCAGCACTTGTGTTTCAAACATCCATATCAAGTTACTATCCATATAAGGTACAAGGTATTGAACCTATTCAGTTCCGTAACAACTCACTAATGGAATACCCTCATATTATGGCTGGCGGTTCACTTTGTCTTCATACATCATATTGGGTAGACCCGATTCAAAGGTTGAAGTCTGATTTTTTACAGTTGAGAGATTGGGTAGTAAAATACTATGTAAATAAAGAAACGGATGTTCATTATGAACACATTGTTGTAGAGCCGTCAACTGTAGATGATTGTTACTTTGCCATACAATTTACTCAATTCGAGAAAAAGGTGGAAGCAGATAAATATGGATATGCATTCCTTGCTCCAATAATGGACGGCGATTACAATGGAAAAGTAGTTAAGAATTTTGTTGTACAATCAATTGGAGACGCAAATGGGAATAATAGAATTAAGTGTTTATGGAGTTCTAAATATGATGAATTAAAGTACATTCTTTGCCCATATGTGGTTTTAAGTAAGATTCCTTGTAAATACAACAAATTTGCTTTGGATGATTTCAAAGATCTTAATGATTATTTTACCTCCGAGCAATTGAAATTTTTGCACTCATACGAGAATAGATTTAACAAGAAACTTGGTGGATATCCAGTTCCGATATTGCTCGGGTATAAAATACCAAGTGGGGAGTTGCATTGGATAGCATCGCTCTCCAAGGTAGGCAATTTCCCAACGGAAGGCATACCGGAAACCAAGAATGGAATAAAGACCGGAAGATGGTTAACCAAATTTTATCAAGATAGAATCCAATGGGCAATGACATATGATGCTTCATACAATTTATTTTTCGGAAGAGGAGCATTCTGTGAGACATTTACCAAAAAGAAAATATTGGTAATAGGAGTGGGAGCTATTGGAAGTATGTTTGCTAAAACATTGGTAAAATGTGGTTGTACCAATATTTCTTTGCTCGATTACGACTTAAAGAAGCCTGAGAACATTTGCCGTTCCGAATATACTTTTTTAACAGGAGTTACAGATAAAGTAACGGAACTTTCAGCAGAATTATCTGCGATAAGCCCTTATGTAGAAATTAAGTGCCTACCTAATCAGTATGATTTTGCTATAAAATCATCTAAATTCAATAAACAATATAAAGAATATACGATAAATGAATTAGATAGTTATGACCTTATTTTCGATTGTTCCACGGATGATGACTTGATGCACATATTGGAAGAATTGAACCTGAAGCCCGAAATTATAAATATCTCAATTACCAATCATGCCTCGGAGCTAGTTTGTGCATTTTCTCCCAATATTGAGCATTTTGTTAACATTGTATTCAATAATATGCTGCATAATGATGACTTAGATATGTATGAGCCTACGGGATGCTGGAGCCCGACATTCAAAGCGTCATATAATGACATTGCACTGATGATACAATACGCAATACGACATATCTATAACATGCTGAATGGAACGGAAATGAAGCAAAATTTTATTCTTAGGGATACTGACAATGGTTTAAAAATATTAAAATATTGATTTACAAAGACAATATACATAATCTCAGTCTTGAAATAGACAATAAGATAGTGCAAGAAATCCAAAAACAGGCGTTTGAAGCTCTTCCGAATGAGACTGGAGGATTCCTCGTTGGTAAATATTCGGCTGACAACAACACCGCAATTGTTTCTCTTGTTCTAACTCCTGTTAAAATCATATCAGGACCGACTTGTTTTCAGAGAGAAACAGAAGGAATGGAAAGTGTTTGGGATGAACTATATAAGGAAGGTTTAGTCTATTTAGGCGAATGGCATTCCCATCCCAATGGAAGTTCAATGTATAGTGTAACAGACAAAAAAGCTCTTACTAATATAGCTCGGAGTGAGACGGTCCTTATCAATAATCCAATTATGATGATTGTGAGCTTATCAAAAAAGAAGATTAACCAGATGAGCGCTTATTATTATAACAATGGTAAAATCATAGAATATGAAAGAGAATAAAATTGATATTAAAGAGTTATTTACCAGCCTACAATCCCAGATGCAGGGGATATTGGCTACCAATTCGAAGTTCATAACACACCCCGGCAGTGAAGGTGATTCCCTTGAAAATGCATGGATAGATTTGCTGAGAAATTACCTACCAAATCGGTACAGTGTTGATAAAGCAATGGTTATTGATCATAAAGGTAATGTGAGCCAGCAGATTGATATTGTCATATATGATAATTGGTATACTCCCTTTATTTTCAATCAGAATGGATTTAAGTATATACCTGCCGAGGGTGTATATGCTGTATTTGAGGTGAAGCCTGATATTGGAGGAACATCCGCCGGTAAGCACAATATTGTATATGCTGGAGAAAAAGTCGCAAGTGTTAGACGACTTATGAGAACTAGTACTCATATGATTAATTCAGGTCAAAAGTATGCCCCTCGACCGTTAACTAAAATTATCGGAGGTATTCTCGGCACCAATTGTTCACAAAAAGAAGATACCGTCGAAAAGCATATTAAAGAACTTTCTGGATTTTATACATTAGAAATGGGGTGTACCATTGAAAACGGTAGTTTCTTTGTTGACTATAACAACAAAGAGGGAGAAACTGAAATTAAGACTGCGAATTTCGAGGATTTTCAAAAATACTACAATAACAGAGAATTTAATTCTATCAAATTCAGCAATCCAAATCATTCCCTGATTATGTTTCTGATGCAGCTTACAAGTTATTTGCAACAATCAATAGGTACAGTGCCAGCAATCGATATGCAGAAATATTTGGACAACATTAACGAAACTATCGATGATGAAATTTAATCAGAGAAGTTCTCAGTTTATCAGCATTAGAATTTCAAGGTAGTGTAAACTGAACTGTGTCAAGTCTTGTTTACACTACCAAAATCCCAACAGCTATGGAAATGACCTATGTCCACCCAAGGACACCAGGCATTAAGCATTGCTCTTTATGGAGATAGCAGGCCTCTGAAACGGCCTGTTATTTTTATTCTGGGTATCAATGCGCTCGTTCGTTTTCTTTACTAGGGCACTGAAGTAATTTTTGCCACAAAATTGAATATTTTTTGTGGCATTATACATCATTGTGGTATTCATTCAATCTTCATCATCCTCGTATGAACAAGTCCAATCTTTCGCCTGAAACTCTTTCCCAAAGGCCTCCAAATCCGCACTAAGTCTCTCTTGCAGACCCTCTTCTCCGTCATCACCACTCATCATCCGATCTACGCGAGTTGCATATATTTCTGCTATACGCATTTGCCGATAGGCTTCCTTCATAACATTTATCGTCTCGTCAGACAGATTCAAGACATCAGCGTTATACGGATAGCGGTCATAATAACAATGGTGAATTGAGTATAATACCGGAATCTGTTCTCCGTCAGAAGTGTCAGACATATATCGCGTTGTTGATTGGAATATCACCCCATCACCAAAGAATTGTCGGTCTACATATTTTTGTTCTGCCTTAACGATAGTTGTATCTCTTAGAAGAAAAGATTCCGCATCTTTATAACTGGCAAAACTCATGTAGTCCTTATAGCTATGGTATGAGCCAAAGCTATCTTTCTCGTAAATAGTCCAATAGTTTTCATAAACCTTTTCTGGCTTTGGCTGTAAGGCTCTTGCTATATCACGCTCAATAGTATCCGCTATCTCGCGCATTGCATATGTGCTCCTATCAAAATATCCGCCACTCATAGTTCTTTAATTTAATCAATTCATTTCATCAACTCAACAACATCTTCCGGCAACATCGCATTCCCTGCATCATCTTTCGGAGCATTCTTAAGGAGCAACATCGGAACAATGGTATAGTTCTTGGCAAACGGCAATAAATTAGCCTTGCGAAGAAGTTCAGTTGTTAACTGTTTACCATTCTCTTGATTTGTCCATTTACATTCTCCAACCAGCAGATATTTTTTATCAAGAGATTCAGCCATTACATCAAATTCCACTTGTTCAGGCTTCTTATCCTCATTGAGAACAGAACCCCACCAGCGTTTTGCCTTACCGTAAACAATTCCATTGACCATATTTCCCGTTACAGCATCCCTGCATAGTTTTTCCCAATGCATACTCACATACTCCGAGAAATGGGCTGCCAATGCCTGTTCTAATGGCAAACGACGGCCAAGCTCGATGAACGAACGGTTAGGCACGACAAACTGATAGTAGAATGCAATAAAAGGGTCTGCGATCTTATATAGGCTCTTTTTTGCATTCTTTTCGTCAATTCCGAACGGAACATCTTTCTCTAAAAATCCGAGGTCTATAAGTTTCTTCAATGGACGTGACAGATTAGTCGCAGGCTCATTACATCTGGCAGCAATCTCTGAAAGACGATTTGCACCGGAGCCGATATAGGACATGATTGTAGAAGTCTTGACAATATCCTTCACATCATCTTGAAACAGTTTTATCGGCTCCTCGTAAAGAGTGCCATTTACAGAAAGGATATTGTGCCACAACGCATCGGAAAGTGAGCTTCTATTTTCTCGCAGTTCCCAGTAACGAGGCACACCGCCCCATACGGCATACTCTTCAACGGCACCCACAGCGTCAAGGCTCAAAGCCTCCTGAATATACGGCAAGCGTATCGGCATAAATCTCATAATCTCATCAGCACGACCATAGAGAGGTGCTGTAGAATCAAGAAACAGTCCATACATCATATTTTGCGATGAACCACAAAGTACAAGATTATACTTCAACTGCTTTTCATCAACAAATTTCTGCAACACTGACGGCAGTTCCGGGGATTGTTCCACCAGATACGGAAATTCATCCAGGCATAGCGTGAAACGCTTGTCTGTGCGATAATTGACCGCACGAAACAGAGACTCCCAATCCGGATAAGTCAACTTGTCAAAATCAGGAAATACTTGTGCTACTACCTTTGCAAGTAAAGTCCTTTGGTGCTGTCCTTCCGAACGGTCAGCAAGGAAATATACATCACTGTCCGACAACACCCTTTTGATAAGTGTTGACTTACCCAATCGCCTGCGACCGTACACTACGACCAACGAGGACTTCTCTCTTGAAAGAGCATCCCTCAGTCGTGCTGTTTCTTCTATTCTATCAACGAAGTTCATATTCAACATTAATTATGTATTGCAAACATAATGATTATGCAGCATAATACAAAATTTCAAGCCAAGTGTTTTTCTATATGGCAAAAGAATTTAATGTAAGGTGATGTGAGGCATGAACTCGTCAGCAATACGCTAAAGCCTCAATATATCATATAGTAACTAAAAACGTTCCTGTTTGCATATTATATGATATGTTGGGGCTTTAAAATTCAGTTATTCGAAAATTTCCAATAACTGAATTTTTGCTTGCCAAAAGAAAAAGAAATGTCTCCACTCTCAACTTGACTTTAATGACCGTTATTATATACACGGACAATAAAGTCAAATCAAATAGAGGGAGAGAAGAAAATTAGCTTACTTACTGGTATTATTTTCTTTTCGCCAGCAATGAAATTCTATACATAATCTTCCGTAAACCTCATAGCACAGCTGGCAAATTTGCACCAAAAACCACCTTTTTTATCAAAGTCTTTTCATTTGTTTTCCTGTACCGGAAAAACGCAGTATCTTTGCAAAAGTTCAGCGAAGAATAAAGAGCAAAATCAGACTTTCCTACCGTTTAAGTTTCAAATTATTGGTAGTCAATCAGTCTAATATGCTGCATCGGGATTTTTCGCTGCTCGACGAAAGCGAGCGCCGATATGCAGAAAACGGCCTTACGCACGTTGATTTTCTGATCTACAACAAGGTCGGCAGACAGCCCGTACTCGTTATCGAGACCGATGGGCATCAGCATCACAAGGAAGGTTCCCGGCAAAAAGAGCGCGATATAATGAAAGACCGCATATTAGAACTCTACGGCATCCCCTGCGAGCGACTGAAGACCACCGAAAGCAACGAACGGGAGCGGATCGAAACCCGGCTGAAAGATGTCTTACATATCAATTAATTGACTACATCTGCCAGAAAAATAATTTCCTCCAAAAGCCTCAGCAACAGAAGCTCACAACGATATAAAGAGTAAGTAATTAGCATTTTACCCTTCGTTTTCGCATCAGCAAATATCACAACACACTGATTAAAATCATATTATATATTACAATACAACTCTACCTGTTAGCAGGTTAGATATTTTTCATATATTTTCTTTTAGTTACAGTTTTCCGTGCATCTGTTTTCAGGGTCATGCAGAATCCGGAAAGAAATCGAGGTAACAATACGGCAATACAACTCCTTCCGGACTATGTCTCTTCGTGCATTTCCGACACTTCACAGCCGGATAGCTTGCCGGGCAACATCTGCCAAGGGCCGAAGCGGTCGTCAATAGTCAGATTGTTACTCTCCGCCTGTGCCATAATCAAGTTCTTCGTCAAATCGATCGCGGTCGATGGTGTTCCCCGGTTGTCTAATGCCCCAAACAACACGTAAGCATCAAAATGAGAGAGACCTCTATCTCGACCAGCGTGGCCTGCCCCACTTCATTGTACGTCCCCGACAAGCAACCGACAGATCGTTGTGTCTCGTTTTAATGCCGGCCCCAAAAAGCACTCTTGCTGCCGATACCGCCATTTCCGGCGTTGTGAAGAAAGTTTGGTTTAGAACTCGAATAGATCAGCATTTATTTGCATAGATGTGTTTGACTGATTATCTTCGAAGCAAATTGCCATATCGAATATGAAACGATATATATCTGTGTACTGCTTGTCTCGATTGTGCTGTTCGGGGGCTGCATGAACCGGAATCGAGTAGCGAATACCTTTGTGCAGGTCGAAAAGGCCCTTGCCGTTGCTCCGGACAGCGCCATGCGCCTGCTGAAAGACATTCCGGCAAAATCGCTCGGCAACCAGGCGATGCGGGCCCGATACGCCCTGCTGTACATCGATGCCGCGGAACGTGCGCAACTCAATGAAAATACGGATTCCCTGCTTCGGATAGCCTGGCGATATTACCGTAAGCACCCGCAAGAGATGCAAAACCGTTGCCGCACGCTCTATTACATGGCCCATAGCAAATTGCACCAAGGCGACAAACCCGGAGCTCTGCGTTTGTTCCTGGAAGCCGAGGAAAACAACGACAGTCTCGACAATCCCAGAGACCGGGGAATGCTCTATTTATCCATCGGAGACGTTTACCGGGGCGAGTTGAATTTCGTAAGGGCCTACCGTTATTATCGGGAGGCCCGCGAACTGTTCCTGCGTTCGGGAGACATGCGCCATCGGATCGAAGCATTGCTCGGCATGACGGCTTGCGGTCTGCGTATGCACGACTTCGAGCAGACGCGCCGTAATTGCAGGCTGGCTCTCGAATTGTCGGACGAAGCGCACTACGAACAATTAGCACAGAAAAGTCTCGGTTATCTGGCGGCTCTGTACGCTCTGTCCGACAAGGGTTCTTTGCCAGAAGAGATGTTACGGAGAATCGAGCAATCCGTTCACCGGGATACGACCGTCACGGGTTTTCGCACACGGTCCCAAATACAGCTGCTCCGCAACCGTCCCGACAGCGCCCGTCACTACATCGAACGCGCCGAAAGAATTGCGAACAGCGAGGACCTTCCGATGTTGCTCTATACGGCTTATAAGGCCGACATATCGGCAGGACGTTACCAAGAAGCGACGTGGAATATCAACAAATTCATCTATTACAGCGATTCGCTGACCCGTTCGTCCCTGCAAGGATCTGCCGGGATGATTGAAAAGGAGTATTTCCGGGAACGATCCGCTTTCTACGATTATCGGCTTCAAAATCGCCGGACATGGGAAATCACGATCGTCGCCGCCGCGTTGTCGCTGCTCGGAATTGCGGGATATATAATCCGGCAGCGGATACACCTGCATCAGGCGAAAAACGAACGCTATATG
>Ga0129308_1003834_pt1 | contig 10237 bp, 9 predicted proteins | sample L827metagenome_FD_94440 | JGI IMG/M metagenome (GOLD analysis project Ga0129308, IMG submission 94440) | Ring-tailed lemur group fecal microbial communities from Wisconsin, USA - L827 metagenome | ecosystem: Host-associated > Mammals > Digestive system > Large intestine > Fecal | place: USA... | reverse complement strand
TCGTATCATTTCCCATTCACCGGAACACTCAAAATACATTACTTGGCGGGAGGCTAATAGCCTCCCCTACGGTGAAAAGGGCCATGCGGCAAATCGTCAAATTACAATTGTCTGGCAGCTGCATCAAGCCGGTGCACAAGTGAAATCACAGCAAAGGAGCGATTGTATTGAACGGAAAAGCAAGAAATGCCCTCTTGGGGGCGGCGGGGGCCATGCTCTCGGCGGCGGTGATCCGTAGGGGGGTCTCCATGGCCTTTGACCGGAACATGGTGGGCACCGCCCTGGATCGGGAGGAGCCAAAAGCCATGCAGAAAATGAAGGAGCGGGTGAAAGGGGAGGGGGATGACAACCAGCGGATCATGGAGCTGTGCGAACAGCTGCGGCAGCGGCTGGAGGAGATGCCCCATCAGATTGTCCGGATGACGGGCTACGACGGCACGGAGCTGGTGGGCCATCTGTTCCGGGCGGAGAATCAGAAGCGGGCGGTGGTTGCCATGCACGGCTGGCGCTCCTGCTGGGCCAGGGACTTTGGGCCGGTGGCGGATTTCCTCCGGGACTTGGGCTGTACCGTGCTCTACGCCGAGCAGCGGGGCCAGGGGGAAAGCGGCGGAGAATACATGGGCTTCGGCATGATCGAGCGGTATGACTGCCTGGAATGGGTGCGCTGGCTCAATGAGAACGGATTCGGCCAGCTGCCGGTGTATCTGGTGGGAATTTCCATGGGGGCTACCACGGTGCTGATGACGGCGGGTTTCCCGGAGCTGCCGGAGAACGTGGCGGGGGTGCTGGCGGACTGCGGCTTCACCTCGGCCAAGGCGGAGTGGAAATACATCAGTGAGAACAACCTCCGTGTTCCCTATGACTGCCGGGAGGGGCATGTGGACGCCCTCTGCCGCAAGCGGATTGAGCTGGATGCGGACGCCTACACCACCCTGGACGCCATGAAAACCTGCCGGGTGCCCATCCTCTTTGTCCACGGAGAGGAAGACACCTTCGTCCCGGTGGAGATGACCCGGGAAAATTATGAGGCCTGTCAGTCCCCCAAAAAAATGCTGATCGTCCCCGGGGCCAACCACGGCATGAGCTATTTCTATGACCGGGAGGGCTATGAAAACGCCGTAAAGGCCTTCTTCCGGGAGCAGGAGGAATTCAGAAACCCTTGAAAACCAGCCGCTCCTGTGGTAAAATAAAGGAAAAATTACCAAAGGAGCGATGGCAATGCAGGATATTGGGATGCAATTTCACATTCATTGCGTGGCAGGGGACGTAGGACGGTATGTCTTTCTGCCCGGAGACCCGGGGCGGTGCCAGTCCATCGCCTCTTATTTTGACAATCCCGTCCATGTGGGCATGAACCGGGAGTACAACATCTATACCGGTACCCTGCTGGGAGAAAAGGTCAGCGTCTGCTCCACCGGCATCGGCGGGCCCTCCGCCTCCATCGCCATGGAGGAGCTGGCGGCCATCGGCGCCGATACCTTCATCCGGGTGGGCACCTGCGGCGGCATCGACCTGGCGGTGGAGCCGGGGGATGTGGTGGTGGCCACCGGAGCCATTCGCTATGAGCACACCTCTTTGGAGTATGCACCCATTGAGTTCCCAGCCGTGCCCGATTTTGAGATCACCGCCGCCTTGAAGGCGGCGGCGGAGGACCTGGGTTACCGCACCCATGTGGGGGTGGTGCAGTGCAAGGACTCCTTCTACGGCCAGCATAGCCCGGAAAAATCTCCGGTATCCTATGACCTGCTGCAAAAGTGGGAGAGCTGGAAGCGGCTGGGGGTGAAGGCCAGCGAGATGGAGTCGGCGGCGCTGTTCGTGGTGGCGGCGGCCCTGGGAGTCCGGTGCGGCAGCTGCTTCCACGCCGTGTGGAACCAGGAGCGGGAGAAGGCCGGCCTCTTTATGAAAATGACCGAGGACACCTCTGCCGCCGTCCGGGTGGGCATCGAGGCCATGAAGCGGATCATTCTGGCGGACAGGAGTTAGGAATTAGGAATTGAACGTATCGGCGTAGCGGACAAAGCCCAGAGTCAGGTAGTCCAGGTACACCCGTTTGTCCGGGGTTTTGCCCATGGTCACCCGGCGGCACTCCACCTCCCAGACGGGGCTTCCGTCCAGGGTGGTGCGGGTAATCTCAAATACATGGTTCCAGCTGCGGCCCTCCATGTACTCCGCCTCACCCCGGGTGAAGCTGATGACCTCCGTCCGCCGAAAGTGGAAGGTGGGGAAGGCATTGCGCAGGAATGCCTCAAAAAGAGCCTCGGCATCCAGAACGCTTCCCTGCTGGAAGGTTCTGCGGATCATTGCACCATAATCTTCCATTGTGATTCCTCCTTTGGAATAGAACGGCATTCGCCTGATGTCACTATAGTCATAAATGGAAAATTTGTCAAGAATCTGTGCAATCCATATGACAATTTTGTGCAATATAACAGGAAATATGAAAATCGTTTCGGAGGAATTGCTGTGAATCAGAAAAAAAGCACTCCCGCCTCCCGCATGGCCCTGGGGGGCGTGCTGGCGGGGCTGGCCGTGGTCATTATGAGCTTAGGGGGACTGATCCCCATTGCCACCTATGTCAGCCCCATGCTCTGCGCCGTGCTGCTGCAAGTGGTGCTCATGTCCTGCGGAAAGCGCCTGGCCTGGGCCTGGTACGGGGCGGTGGCGCTGCTGTCAGTGCTGCTGTCGGCGGACAAGGAGGCGGCGGCGGTGTTTGTCTTTCTGGGCTACTACCCGATTGTAAAGCCCTGGCTGGACGGCAGGAAGCCCCACTGGCTGTGGAAGGGGCTGCTGTTCAATGGCAGCATGGCTCTGATGTATTTCCTGCTGATGGGGCTGTTCGGCATGGGGGAGCTGGTGGAGGAGTTCGCCGGGCTGGGCACCGTGATGCTGCTGGTGCTTCTGGCCATGGGCAACGTGACCTTCTTCCTGCTGGATAGGCTCTTGGGCATGAAGAAATTACAGAGGAAGGTTTTTTAGAATGGACAGACCCTGGCAGCTCTACCTGCTGCGCTGCGGCGACGGCACGCTGTACACCGGCATCGCCCTGGACGCCCAAAAGCGTCTTGCGATGCACCAAAGGGGCAGGGGGGCCAAATACACCCGGGGCCGGGGTCCCCTGGAGCTGGTGTACACCGAAACCTGCCCCAGCCATTCCCAGGCCCTGAGACGGGAGCTGGAGGTAAAGGCCCTGACAAGGGAGGAGAAGGAAGCGCTGATTGCGAATGGTCGGGAATGTGGAGTTAGGAATTAGGAGTTAGGAATTAGGGATGTAATTGGACAGCTTACCGGCACTGCCCCGTAGGGGCGGGTCTTGACCCGCCCGCCGCTGCACCGCCCTTTTTACTGTAGGGGAGGCTATTAGCCTCCCGCGCAGAACAATCCCTAAAAACGGCACGAAGTCAGGCGAATCCGCTTCATTTTTTATTTTCTGGCCCCATTCACCGGAACACTCAAAAACCGTTACGAAAACGGGAGGCTAATAGCCTCCCCTACGGGATAATCCGAACCTGACCGCCAAACACCAATTTGCGGAGGGGACATGAATTCCTCATTCCTAACTCCTAATTCACCATACCACACCCTGCAAAATCACCCGGGGGCGTTTGCCCCGAGAATAGAAAGGAAGAAGAATATATGAATTACCGCCAGTTTGGCAGCACCGGAGAGCAGATTTCCGCCCTGGGCTTTGGATGTATGCGCTTTCCCGAGTACGAGAAGGACGGGAAAAAATACGTGGACACCGACAAGGTGGATGAAATGCTGGCCAAAGCCTTCGAGCGGGGGGTCAACTATTTCGACACCGCTCCCTACTATTGTAACAGTAACAGCGAGGCGGCCCTGGGCCACGGCGTGAGGAATTTCCGGGACAAAATCCTCCTGTCCACCAAATTCCCCACGGAGGTGGCCAAAAAGCCCGGGGACTACCGCCGCCAGCTGGAGAGCAGCCTGGAGCGCCTGGGCACCGACCACATCGACTTCTACCATTTCTGGGGCATCGACAGGGAAATCTACGACGGCATCATCCTGGAGCAGAACCTGCTGGAGGACGCCCGGAAGGCCAAGGAGGAGGGGCTCATTCGACATATCTCCTTCTCCTTCCACGACGACCCCTCCGTCATCCGGTACATCATCGACACCTCCGAGGCCCGGGGCGTCCCCATGGAAAGTATGCTCTGCCAGTACAACCTGCTGGATCGGAGCAACGAAAAAATGATGGCCTATGCCCGCTCCAGGGGCCTGGGCACCGTGGCCATGGGCCCGGTGGGGGGCGGACGGCTGGCTGCCCCCACGGAGCTGTATGCCAAGCTCACAGGCGGCGCCTCCATCCCCACCTATGAGCTGGCCTTCAAATTCGTCTTGGGCAACCCCGACCTGTGCTGCGCCCTGTCCGGCATGGAGAATCTGGACATGGTGGAAAAGAACACCGCCCTGGCCTCGGGGAGCGTCTCCTTCTCCCAGGAGGAGTGGAAAAAGCTGGGGGACGCTATGGAGAACCTGAAAAAATTCAGCGACCTCTACTGCACCGGCTGCAAATACTGCCAGCCCTGCCCGGCAGGAATCGTGATTCCCGAGATTTTTAACGCCTACACCTACTATCATGTGTACGGCCTGAAAGACCACGCCCGGAAGCTTTTTGGGAAGTACGTGGAAAAGGGAGGGGCCCTGTCCGACGCCTGCCTGAACTGCGGCAAATGCGAGAAGAAATGCCCCCAGCATCTGAAAATCCGGGAAAACCTGAAAATGGTGGAGTCGGTTTTCCGGAAGTGAGCGCAGATGGAATACGTCAATATGATTCCGGGGATTTTCCTGGATCGGCCCAACCGGTTCATTGCCCATGTGGAGCTTGAGGGCGTCGTTCAGACGGTGCACGTGAAGAACACCGGCCGATGCCGGGAGCTGCTGCCCAGGGGCGCCCGGGTCTACTGCCAGCGTTCAAGCAATCCCAGCCGGAAGACCGGCTTCGACCTGATCGCCGTGGAGAAGGCGGGGCGGCTCATCAACATGGACGCCCAGGCCCCCAACGCCGCCGCCGGGGAGTGGCTTCTGGGCGGGGGACTGGGGCCCATTGAAAACCTCCGCCCGGAGACCGTTCATGGGGATTCCCGGTTTGACTTTTCCTTCACCCGGGGGGGAAAGCAGTGCTTCCTGGAGGTAAAGGGCGTCACCCTGGAAGAGGACGGGGTCTGCGCCTTTCCTGACGCTCCCACCCAGCGTGGAGCCAAGCACCTGCGGGGACTGGCGGAGGCGGCGGGGCAGGGGTACGGGGCCTATGTGCTCTTCGTCATTCAGATGGAGGGCGTCCGCAGCCTTCACCCCAACGAGGCCACCGACCCAGAATTCGCCAGGGCCCTCCGTCAGGCGGCCCAGGCGGGGGTGGAGGTGCTGGCCAGGTCGTGCGCCGTGACCCCGCAGTCCATGACCATCACGAAACCGGTGCCGGTGGAGCTGGGGTGTCTTCCCTCTGGGAACAATCTTCCGCTGGAGACGGCCGACATCCAAATGCCCTTTTCTTTTGGAAAAATTTCCACGAAACCGATTGATTTCTGAGAAATATCGTATATAATAAAAGCGTGTGTATACTGCACAACATAATTATGGTCAAGGAGAATGAACATGAAAAAGTTTCTGGCAATCTTGCTGACCCTGTGCATGATCCTGTCTCTGTGTGCTTGCGCTTCCACTGAGAAGAAGCCCACCGAGACCACTGTCGTCACAGAGGAAACCACCGCACCTACCACGGAGGCCACGACCGAGGCCACCACGGAGGCAACTACTGAGGCCACCACCGAAGCCACGACTGAGGCTACCACCGAAGCCACGACTGAGGCTACCACCGAGGCTACCGAAGCCGCCCCCGTCCCCATGACCCATGAGGAGTATATGGCTGCCGAGATGGACACCGCCGTGTGCGTTGAGACCTATGTCCAGGCCCATCAGTCCTGGTGGGATGGCAAGATCACCGTCTACGCCCAGAGCGAGGACGGCGCTTACTTCCTGTACAACATGGCCTGCACCGAGGAAGACGCTGCCAAGTTGGTGCCCGGCACCAAGATCCTGGTCAACGGCTTCAAGTCCGAGTGGTCCGGCGAGGTGGAGATCATCGACGCCACCTTTGAGATTCTGGAGGGCAGCTTCATTGCCGAGCCCACCGATGTCACCGAGCTGCTGGGCGCTGCTGAGCTCATCAACCATCAGAACGAGCTGATTACTGTCAAGGGTATGACCGTTGAGAAGATCGCCTTCAAGAATGACGAGCCCGGCGACGACATCTATGTCACCCTGGGCCTGGGCGATCTCACCGCTGAGTTCTGCGTGGAAGCCTACCTCACCGGCCCTGATACCGATGTTTACGCCACTGTCAGCGCCCTGAACGCCGGCGATGTGGTGGACATCGAGGGCTTCCTGTACTGGTACAATGGCGCCAACACCCACATCACCAGCGTCACCGTTGTTACCCCCGCCCCTGTGGCCGAGCCTGAGGCTCAGGCCGAGGAGCCCGCCGCTGAGCCCGAGGCTCAGGCTGAAGAGCCTGCTGCTCCCGAGGCCGGCGTGATCACCAAGGTTGCCCTGGTCACCGACGTGGGCACCATCGACGACGAGTCCTTCAACCAGGCCTGCTGGCAGGGCGTTGAGGAGTGGTGCAAGGCCAACGGCATTGAGTACACCTACTACCAGCCCACCGAGGACTCCACCGACGCCCGTGTGCTGTCCGTGTCCCAGGCCGTGAGCGAAGGCGCCAATGTTATCGTTATGCCCGGCTACCTGTTCGGCGCCACCGTCCTGGCCGTTCAGGACGAGATGCCCGACGTCTATTTCATCGCTGTTGACGTGGCCGCCGGCGATCTGACCCTTGACTACACCAACTATGCCGATCCCTCTGCCAACGTTGCCTGCCTGACCTTCTCCGAGGAGCAGGCCGGTTATCTGGCCGGCTACGCTGCCGTGAAGGAAGGCTACACCAAGCTGGGCTTCCTGGGCGGCATGGCTGTCCCCGCCGTCATCCGTTATGGCTACGGCTTCGTCCAGGGCGCTGACGCTGCTGCCAAGGAGGCCGACGTTAAGGTCGAGATCAACTACACCTACGGCGGTCAGTTCTTCGGCTCCCCCGAGATCACTGCCAAGATGGAAGGCTGGTACCAGAACGGCACTGAGGTTGTCTTCGCCTGCGGCGGCGGCATCTACACCTCTGCTCTGGAGGCTGCCGAGAAGAACAATGGCAAGGTCATCGGCGTGGACGTGGACCAGAGCTATATCTCCCCGCTGATCATCACCTCCGCCATGAAGGGCCTGCAGAACGTCACCGAGTCCCTGCTGGACAGCCTGAACAAGGGTGAGTGGGAGGTCTACGGCGGCAAGGTTTCCAACTTCGGCCTGCTGGAGGGCGAGTATGTGGGCCTGCCCACCGACACCTGGAGCCTGGAGCACTTCACTGTGGAGGAGTACGAGGCTGTGAAGGAGCAGCTCAAGTCCGGCGAGATCGTGGTTGACAACTCCACCGAGGCCATGCCCGAGGTGTCCATCACCGTCAACGAGATTGCCTGATCTCCAAACCTGATTTCCTGAAACCCAATTTCCCGGGAGCATTCGCTCCCGGGATTTTTTAGTGCGCCCTCCGTAGGGGCGAGTCATGACTCGCCCGCTTTCGTTGGATGCCTGAGCGTTCCGGTGAACGGAACCAGGTAATGGTTTCAGAGCGAAGGCTCCCGCACCAGTGGAGCCAACGGAGCACTCAGAAACTGTAATGTGGGTCGCACATTTCACCGGACATTCGATTTTACCCGCTGTCAATCTGACAAAGATTACGAAATAATGTCTAATCCAAGAAGATTTTTGTTGTGTTTTTTGGATGGAAGCGCTATAATAAAACAATAAAAACCCGGTGAGGAGTGACCATATGGCAGACTTCGTTATTGAAATGCTGAACATCACCAAGGAATTCCCCGGTATCAAGGCCAACGACGACGTGACCCTCCAGCTGAAGCGGGGGGAAATCCACGCCCTGCTTGGAGAGAACGGCGCCGGAAAGTCCACCCTGATGAGCGTCCTGTTCGGCCTGTATCAGCCGGAAGCCGGCATCATCAAAAAGGATGGCCAGGTGGTGAAGATCAACAATCCCAACGATGCCACCGCATTGCACATCGGCATGGTTCACCAGCACTTCAAGCTGGTGGAGTGCTTCACCGTGCTGGACAACATCATTCTGGGCGCAGAGCCCATGAAGGCAGCAGTGGTAGACCGGAAGGCCGCCCGGCAGCGGGTGCTGGAGCTGAGCCAGCGCTACGGCCTCAAGGTAGACCCGGACGCCAAAATCGAGGACATCTCCGTGGGCATGCAGCAGCGGGTGGAAATCCTGAAAATGCTGTACCGGGACAATGAGATTCTCATTTTCGACGAGCCCACCGCCGTCCTCACCCCCCAGGAGATCGACGAGCTGATGGACATCATGCGTTCGTTCAAGAAAGAGGGCAAGTCCATCCTCTTCATCACCCACAAGCTGGCAGAGATCAAGGCCGTGGCCGACCGGTGCTCCGTGCTGCGCAAGGGCAGATACATGGGCACCGTGGAGGTGGCCCAGACCAGCGTGGAGGAGATGTCCCGGCTGATGGTGGGCCGGGATGTGCAGCTGGTCTCTAAAAAGGGAGAGAAGCTGCCCGGCAGAACCATCCTCCGGGTGGAGGGCATGACCGTCCCCTCCCGGATTCACAGCAACAACGCCGTGAAAAACGCCAGCTTAGAGGTGCGGGAGGGAGAGATTGTGTGCCTGGCCGGCATCGAAGGCAACGGCCAGACGGAATTTGTCCATGCCCTCACCGGCCTGGAAAAAATGAGCTCCGGCAAGATCACCCTGAACGGCACGGATATTTCCCACGCCTCCATCCGCCAGCGCAGCCGCCTGGGAATGTCCCACATCCCCGAGGATCGGCACAAGCACGGCCTGATTCTGGATTACTCCCTGGAAAACAACATGGTCTTGCAGCGCTATTGGGAGCCCGCCTTCCAGCGCCTGGGCTTCATCAGAAGCAGGGCCGTCCGGGCTTATTCCGACCGATTGATTCAGCAGTACGACGTCCGCAGCGGCCAGGGCAGCGTCACCATTGCCCGGAGCATGTCCGGCGGCAACCAGCAGAAGGCCATCGTGGCCCGGGAGATCGACCGGGACCCCCGGCTGCTCATCGCCGTCCAGCCCACCCGGGGCCTGGACGTGGGCGCCATCGAGTACATCCACAAGCAGATCATCGCCCAGCGGGACGCCGGGAAGGCGGTGCTGCTGGTATCGCTGGAGCTGGACGAGGTGATGAACCTGTCCGACCGGATTCTGGTGATGTACGAAGGGGAGATTGTGGGCCAGTTCGACCCCAAAACCACCGATGTGCAGACATTGGGACTGTACATGGCCGGCGCCAAACGAAACACATAAGGAGGACCACCAATGCGGAAAAGTAATCACGGGCCCCGACTCTCCGGCGCCCCCAGCGGCCTGGGAACGCTGCTGGCCTCCATGGTCTGCATCCTGGCGGGCCTTGCAGTGGGCTTCGCCGCTCTGCTGGTGCTGGGCGGCATCACCATGGGCCAGAGCGGGGAAGAATTCACCTTTGCCAATCTGTTGAAGATCACCTGGGAGCAGGGCTTCAAGCCCATCGTCCAGGGCGGCTTCTACTCCAAATCCAATGCCATGGGCATGGCCGTGCGGATGGAGATTCTCCAGGCGGCCCCCCTGATTATGACGGGCCTGTCCGTGGCCTTCGCCTTCAAGACCGGGCTTTTCAACATCGGCGCTGCCGGGCAGTATACTGTGGGCGCTTTTATGGCGCTGTATTCTGCCATCATCCTGAAAATGCCCTGGTGGGCCTGCCTGATTGCCTCCGCTCTGGGCGGCGCGGTCTGGGGAGCCATCCCGGGGCTGTTCAAGGCCTTTTTGAACGTGAACGAGGTCATCACCGCCATCATGTTCAACTGGATCGGCCTGTACGCCGTGAACACCATGATCTATCAGGGCGGCAACGGCCCCATGTTCAACCTGAAAACCACCAAGACCCTCACGCTGAAGGCCTCCGCTCCTCAGGCGCTGCTGCCCTCTTTTAACATCAATGTGGGGGGCAAGGACTATTTCGGCAAGATGTTCATGCCCACCATCGGCATCTTCATCGCCATGGGTGTGGCGGTGCTTATCTGGGTGATCATCAACAAGACCACCTTTGGCTATGAGCTGAAGGCCTGCGGGCACAACAAGAACGCC
>Ga0129308_1003831_pt1 | contig 10241 bp, 4 predicted proteins | sample L827metagenome_FD_94440 | JGI IMG/M metagenome (GOLD analysis project Ga0129308, IMG submission 94440) | Ring-tailed lemur group fecal microbial communities from Wisconsin, USA - L827 metagenome | ecosystem: Host-associated > Mammals > Digestive system > Large intestine > Fecal | place: USA... | reverse complement strand
CCACAAACGGTGGCGGCGTTTATGTTAAAGCCGATAACGACGACTCTATAGCTAACGCAACAGTCTTTAGCGGCAATATTTGGTATAACACGGCTACGAACGGCGGCGGCATTTATCTGGCTAAGGGCGATGGCGACTTTACGCTGAACGGAGCAGACGCCTCCATCAGCCACAATGAGGCCACGAATGGCGGCGGCATCTACCTGTATAAAAACCCGCTGTTGAATCACGGAAAGATCGAGCAAAACACAGCCAAAGAAAACGGCGGTGGCATGTATATCCGAGATTGTGTTGTCATGCTGAACCCTACAGATAAAGTAAGTATCTCGGAAAACAGTGCCCAAAATGGTGCGGGCATCTATATTCACGACAGTAATGCCGACACCACCGGCAATACCGGCGGCTCCGAAACCCCGGTCGCTTACGATGCCGTTTCTCAAGCAACGACTCCAATTGATAAAAGAGTTGGTTTGAGCGTAGGAGAGATTGGCAAAGAATACGGCGGATTCCTCGAGTTTATCGGTAATAAGGCTACGCAGAGCGGTGGTGCAGTGTGTGTCGACAAAGGCCATTTTTACCTGCATTCTGACAAAGTCGCCGTCATCAATAACGAGGCTACACAGAACGGCGGCGGCGTGGCGGTGCTCGAAGGCAATTTTACCATGACCAAAGGCTCCATCGGTGAAGCGGAAGGGGCGAACACGGCTCCAAACGGCGGCGGTGTGTATGTTTCCGGCGGCGAGGTATGGCTAAAGGGCGGCAGTGTGCAATACAATGAAGCTACCGATGGCGGTGGCGCGTACGTTACCGGCGGTCGGATTGTCATGATAGACGGCTCTCTGAATAACAATAAAGCCACAGAAAATGGTGGCGGCGCATATGCGGCTGGCAATTTCCGTATGCTGGGCGGAACCGTCGGCGGCGTAGGTAAGGACGGCAAAGACCTTGGCAATACTGCGAAAAACGGCGGCGGTGTTTATGTCAGTGAGGGCAATGTATACGTAATCTACGGCGAGATTACCCATAACTCTGCGACGCAGGACGGCGGCGGTTCTTATGTCTCTGCGACCGATAAAGAGGTTAATGTGGTGATGCTCTCCGGCAGCCTCAGCAACAATCAAGCTGGTGGAAACGGCGGCGGTATGGCGGTGGAAAGCAGCAACAGCCAGAAGATCACCGTGGAGATCGGCTGCCTGCTGGACCACAAGCTTAGTAATAACCAACCAACGTATCCCATCAAATATGAAGGAGAAAAATACGGACAATATAAAGAATTTGACAATAAAGTCTATGATCACAAAAGCTGTCCGCAGGTGGAACACAATCAGGCCGGAGAGATCGGTGGCGGCTTCTATATGAACAGTAATGATTCTACGCTGTCGTTCTACTGCGTAGAGGAAACCAACAATATTGCTCAGGGCAGTGGTACCGCCGGTATGGACGTGGTAGGTGGTGCGGTCATCATCGGTGATGAAACTTACCATAACCATGACCATGATCAAAGTGATGACGGGAAGAAACAGAATGTTCCTTGGGGATATATCTCCATGGATGACGCCACTATGGTCAAAGGTGGTCAGGTGGATATCTATGGTGACATGACCAACCCGATTTTCAAAGAGGAAGTCACGGTGGATATTGAGAATCAGAACGACCACTTTCTGGATCACCGCCGCGCCCATACGGATGAAACGCGCTATAAGGTACATTATATCGAAAATTTCCAGGGTACAGGTCTCTATCAGGCGTTTCAGTATGATTATAGCAATCGCATCATCGAGATCAAGGGTGCTCTTTACAGTCATCCCGGTTATACAATCCTGGGCTGGTATACGAAAGACAAGTATGATCCGACGAATCCGGATCCAGGCCATAAGTTTTACCAGGTGGGCCAATCCTTTGATCTCAGCGATCGGGAGAGTGTTCCACAGATGGGGGCGAACAGCATTGATTGTGAGATTTGCGGTTCTGACCAAAAAGACGGAAATCTGCTGGAGCTCTATGCCATCTGGGAGGCCAACGGCTATACGGTTGTTTTCAATCCTAACGTACCTGACGGAGACACCTACACCGGCACTATGCCGAATCAGATCCACCAATATGGTGTTGAACTGGCGCTTACTCAAAATACATACAAGTATAAGGGACATATTTTTGATGGATGGAACACGAAGCCTGACGGCACAGGAACTCCTTATGCAGACTGTCAAAAGGTTCTCAATCTCACCGATAAAAACGGTGTAAAAGTGATGCTGTACGCTCAGTGGGAAAAATGCGACCACACGCACCCTGAGCGATGGTCATACGAAGTAAGTGAGGATAAAAAGACACTCCTGAGAATCTGCTCCTGCGGCGGTCAAACGCTAACGGCTACCCTTTCTGCTGAAGATACGGTATATGACGGCCGTCCCCACCCTGCGACGCTTGTCTTAGATGATAAAAAAGCTTGGGGTGACGATGTACCGAAGATTGAATACGAAGGAAAGCGGCTGAATAATGAAGATGAAAAATTATATGGAGCTTTAGAATTTGATGAGGATGGCATTCCCTTCCACGCAGGTGTGTACACAGCATCCATCACGAAACCAGATGAAAATTCAGGTGAATGTCCGCAAAAGGATGAGGTAACTGCTTCTGTCGACTATACCATAAAAAAAGCAGAGCAGAAAGCTCCGGAAAAGCCGACCTATACGGTGCCAGAGAGGGCATCTGGCACGAAGGTGAGTATAAATAAGCTTGACAAAGATACAAATACATTCAAAGATGACGCAGGCCGCGAACATACACAAAAGGCGCAATACTGCCTAACCTCTCAAGGTGCAACTAATATAGATTGGCATGAGTATCCAGAGTCTGGTCTTCTTGAGATATCCATGGGTACCGCATTAATTAACTATATTGTAGCGGTGCGCTATAAGGAGCTGGAAGACTACAATCCGTCTGAGATCACAAGAGCAGACGCAGTGTACTTCTTTGAGGGGAATGTAACGGTTAAGGTTAAATGTGACGATGGAATTAGTTATACTATTGATTATGCAAAGGCAGAGAATGGCGATACAAGCAATGGTCTAAAATTGGATTTGGAAACGGATGAGTTGAATTATTACCTTGTTAGTGGGAATTACACGGTGAAGGCTAGGCTGGAAAAGAAAGATGGGGAAATTGTCGAATCGTACGATGTGAAAGAAATGGATAAAGAAGAGGGTGACAAATATTCCATTGAAAATATTCCGAATGAAAGTACCCTATTCATCACTATCGGCAAGACAAGAAAGGTACCGAAGCTCATCCAGAAGGTTGCGCCGAGACAGATATTCTCCTCTTTCACGGGAGTTTCGACAACCATCAGCGGGGATTCCGCCTTTACCGCGTCGTTCCAGATCAAAAATTTCGATCCATACTATGAAACCGAGGGAGAAATTTACGGTGCCTATACTGACCTGAAACTGACTTTTGATTCAGAGATCCCGATTGATACGACTATAATTCTTTTGGATCGCAGGAACGAAAGTTACTGGTACTATCGTGTTGAAGATGCCGTTGATTTAGTGCCACTGACGGTTTTTCGGAAGATGGGAGGAAACCCAGACGAAAAATACACCGTTCCCCATCCCACCGCGCCCGCCGAACCAGATACTCCTAATGGCTACGTCGATCTGAACTATCAGTTTATCGTGGACTTCTCACAAAGCGGCGGCTACATTGGAAACGAGTTGAAGATGACGCTGGAAGCAACGGTAAAGGATGCCACTAACTGTGCTCCAGCGGTAAAGTCGGAGGTAACGGTTTCCATGGCGAGTTGCAGCTTCGAATTGACGCAAGGTACGGAAAACGCGAATTCTTTGACCAACAGCGTTATATGCACCTTCACCAAAGGCGCAGCAGCCTCCAAATGGGAAAACCGTGCTTCGGCACTGATTCTGACGCCTAAAGATGCTACGCTTCTCCCGCCGGATGCCCGGATCAAGGCAGAAGTCGGCGATGAAACAACCTATCTGCACAGATCCAACGGTTCGTTCATCGCTCCGCTGTCCTTGTTGACAGAGAAAAAAACGGTCAACCTCACCTTGCAGTCCGCGCTTTTCCCGAAAGAGGAAGCCAGCTATTCCTTTGATGTAAAGTGGCTGATCTCGCCCTCAAAGGCAGGCAGAGCCCCGAATGTCGGCGATCAGGTTGATGAAGAAGTGGAGGTGACCTTTGTCTCTGCGGCAAAGAAGGTTCTTTCTTTGAAGCCCATAGGTCAGCAGAGGATTTTGACAGCGAAGGATCACTTGAATCTGAAGATCGAGAAGTCGAACTTGGATGGCTACACTATCACGGCGGCCCTCCTGTATAAGTCGGAGAGTGGGACTTACAGCGGAACAGGCTGGAGACAATCGGATGTGTCAGGAGATAACCTTAGTGTACCGCTCGGCAGTTCTCTCCCCGGCAGCTACTGTCTGATGCTTACCGTGAAGCAGAAGGATTCCGTTACCATCGATATGGAAGTTCCCTACTATTTCGTTATCAAATAGACATAGTAGCTATTATCCGAATGGAGGAATAAGGGAAAAGAGAACGGAGCAGTCCGCGTAGCTTCAGATTTGTGGTTTGTAATTTAAAAATAAGTTGATGCAAAGGGCAGAATCTATGTAATAGAAGATAGATTCTGCTTTTTGCATAAAAGAAATGCTTTGAAAGAATCCTGACTTATTGTGGCAGTAGTCATGGTAAGTCTTTTTTCATTACAATGATCATTATATGTCCGACAGAAAGATTGTAATATCACATAAAACAATTTCAATACACTAAAAATATATATTGACATGCGCTTTGAGATATGATAAAGTGTCACCATAATAAATTGAATGAATAATCATGACAGAGGAGGCATTTTATTGGCAAATAAACTTACGCAATATTTTCCGATACTTCGGACGCGTGAAGAGATACAGGAAGAGATTCAGGCAAATGATGCTCTCCGTGCGAAATTCAGTGAATGGACATTGGAGCAGCAGTCGGAATTTCTGGATTTCTGCAGTGGAGAGCGCGGTGTGCGGATCCTTTATGATTCGTTTTTCAAAGAGATCATGAACCCTGAGTATGCACCGGAGCGTTTGAATGAGCTTTTGTCGCTGCTGCTTGGAATGGATGTGCATATTACGGCAGTTCTCCCGACAGATTCGACACGGCTCGGGAGTGAGACTTCGCTTGTAGTGATGGATATTGTAGTGGAGACTGTGCAGGGGAGCTTGATTACGGTAGAGGTTCAGAAGGTTGGTTATATGTTCCCGGGGAAGCGCAGTGCGTGCTATTCGGCGGATCTGCTTTTGCGGCAGTACAAGCGGCTGCGCGATGAAAAGAAAAAGAAGTTCAACTACAAGGATATCAAGGAAGTCTATACGATTGTATTTTATGAGAACAGTCCGTCAGCGTTCAAGGCTTTTTCGGATAAGTACCTGCATTATTTTGAGCAGCAGTCGGACACGGGTTTGCAAATGGATTTATTATTGAAATATCTCTTCATTCCGCTTGACATATTTCGGAAAAACATTCACAATAAAACTGTAACGAACAAATTGGACGCATGGCTGATGTTCCTGAGTACGGACGATCCGGAAGACATCGCGGAGCTTATCGGGAGCTGGCCGGAGTTCAGGACGATGTACGGCGAGATCTATGAACTTTGCCGGAATACGGAAAAGGTGATGGATATGTATTCGAAGGAGTTGCAGGAGCTGGACCGGAATACGGTGCAGTATATGATTGATGTGATGGGAGAAGAAATCGAGAATTTGCAGAGCCAGAATAAAGACAAGCAGAACAAGATCGCAGAGCAGCAGGATCAGATTGCAGAACAGCAGGGGCAGATCGCGGAGCTGGAGCAGCAGTTGCAGATGTGGAAGCTGCGGGCAAAGGACTGGGCTGAGACAGAAAGCGTAGTGGGGACAAAGCCGGAAGCCGGGAAAGAATAAGAATACAAAACACTATTGACAAAACACGAAAAGTATGTTATAAGTTTAACAATCCAACAAGGGAGTAGCCAAACATCTCCAGAAGATGGTTTTGAGATCGTCAAAACAGTGCGATGTGCACTCGTATCAAATGAGATGGCAAGACTTATTGTGACAGCAGTCATGGTAAGTCTTTTTTTTACTCCTGAGTGTCTGACAAAAAGGAAGGAGGAAACGATATGTCGGAAAATTAATGGGTAATTAAGGAAAAAACAAAACGAATTGAAAAATGCAGAGGAAAAATGTGTATGAGAGGAGAACTAATATGGATAAGAACCTGATTTCGATTTTAACACCTGTTTTGACAGTAACAGCAGTTGTGGTGATTGTGCTTGCACTTGTTTTACTGATTTCGAAGATCATGTACAAGAAGGCGGCCCCCAACGTGGCAATGATCGTCACAGGCCCGGCGGGCAGCAAGACCGTGATCGGAAAAGGCTGTTTTGTGATCCCGATTTTACAGAGAGTGGATTACCTGTCCCTGGAAAACATTCAGTCTGATTTTACATCGAGGGACGAGATTCCGACGAGAGACGCCATCAACATTATGGTGGATGCGGTTGCGAACGTTTCGGTTTCGCAGGATCCGAAGCTTTTGAAGACGGCGGCGTCCAAATTTATCGGATATAAGCCGGAACAGATCCGGGCGATTATCACTCCGGTGCTGGAAGGTAATATCCGTGAAATTATTTCACAGACGACACTGAAGGAGCTGATTCAGGGGGACAAGAAGGCTTTTGCAGAAAAAGTCATCGAGAACGTAACGCCGAACCTGAGGGATATGGGACTTGATCTCACGACCTTCAATATCCAGAATTTCAAGGACCGCAATGGTGTGATTGACAATCTCGGACTGGAGAACACGGTGCAGATCAGCAAGGACGCGGCGATCTCCAAGGCAAATGCGGAGCGCGAAATTGCAGTAGCGAGAGCGGAGGCGTCCAGGGCTGCGAACGAAGCGCAGGTGACTGCCGATACGGAGATTGCGAAAAAGCAGAATGAGCTGGATATCCAGAAGGCGGAGCTGAAAAAGCTTTCTGATATTAAGAAGGCAGAGGCGGACGCAGCGTACCAGATTCAGCAGGAGGAGCAGCGCCGGACGATTGAGATCACGACCGCGAATGCCAACCTGGCCCGTCAGGAGAAGGAAATTGAACTGAAGGAGCGCGAGGTGTCGATCACGGAGAAATCTCTGGAAGCGACGATTAAGAAGCAGGCGGAGGCGGAAAAGTACGCCGCGCAGCAGGAGGCGGACGCGCATCTCTATAAGACGCAGAAGCAGTCCGAGGCGGAGCTGTACGAACGCCAGAAGCAGGCGGAGGCCGAGAAGTTTGAGGCCATACAGCGTGCGGAGGCTCAGAGAGCGGCAGCGGAGGCAGAGAAATTTGCGAAGGAGCAGGAGGCGGAGGCTGTGAAGGCAGCCGGTATCGCGGAAGCGGAAGCCATCTCGGCAAAAGGCCGGGCGGAAGCGGAGGCGATTCAGGCCAAAGCACTGGCGGAGGCGGAAGGTATCCTGAAGAAAGCGGAGGCGATGAAGCAGTACGGTCAGGCCGCCCAGCTTGATATGCAGCTCAAGGCGCTGACTACATACTTCGAACAGCTTCCGGCAATCGCAAAGGCCGCCGGAGAAGCATACACCAACGTGGATTCCATTAAGATGTACGGCGGCGATTCCGCACAACTGACCGGAAATATCCTGAATACGGTGACGCAGATATCGGATGGCCTGGGCGAATCACTCGGAATCGATGTGAAGGCACTTCTGGCAGGATTTATGGGAGCCTCCCTGAAAGGACAGGGCGATGGAAAGGATATCACGGTGAACGTCAATACACAGGAAGAGGCGAATGGGAAAAACAGATAAGTAAGGTCAAAAAGGAGTCTGCGGAAGCAGGCTTCTTTTTGCGGGGGAAGGTAAAAACGATCGTTTTCTCTAAATTGATTGATGAAAAAAATTACAAATGCGATAAAAGTTATTGACAATGGGTGGATTTTTATATACAATAAGATAAAAACATTGATGGAGGTTCATATGACGATTTTTTTGGAATATTCGAAATGTTCTACTTGTCAGAAGGCAAAGAAGTGGCTGGATGCCAACGGAGTGACCTACGAAGACCGTCCCATAAAGGAACAGAACCCGGGCGAGGAGGAATTGAGGCTCTGGCATGGGAGAAGTGGTCTTCCTTTGAAGCGGTTTTTTAATACGAGTGGCCTGCTTTATAAAGAAATGAAATTAAAGGACAGGCTGCCGGAGATGCCGGAGGAGGAGCAGTATGCTCTGCTGGCATCGGACGGGATGCTGGTGAAGAGGCCCTTACTGATCGGGGATGATTTTGTGCTGGTTGGATTTAAGGAGGAGCAGTGGAGGGAGAAGCTGTTGAAATAGTACAGTTTGGATTCTGAATGGAAGCCGGAAAGGAACGGTGCCGCGTTGACGAAATGTAGCAGGATTACCAGTATATAAATGATTTACTATACATATTGTAGAGCTGCGTGCTGATCATTTGGTACGACAGCTCTTTTTTATACATTTTACTCATAAAACACTATGAAAATTATTTTCATTATGATACAATAATGTAAAAAGGAGGATGAGACTATGACGAAACAGGAATTATTGGAACAGATTCACGGGAAAATGATTATTTCGTGTCAGGCTGTGCCGGGTGAGCCGCTCTATGTGGAGGAGAAGTCGGTGATGTACCTGATGGCGCGGGCGGCGAAGGCGGCGGGGACGCCGATGATCCGCACGAGCAGCATTCGCGATGTCATTGCGATCAAGGAGGAGACAGGGCTGCCGGTGATCGGGCTGGTGAAGGTGCAGTACGAGGGATATGAGAGCTATATTACGCCGACGATGAAGGAAGTGGATGACCTTGTGGCGGCTGGCTCGGATATCGTTGCGCTCGACTGCACGATGCGCAGGCGCGGGGACGGGACGACGATCAATGAGTTCCTCGCCGCAATCAGGGAGAAGTATCCGGATATCATCCTGATGGCCGATATCTCCAATTATGAGGAGGGTGTCAATGCCGCGGCGCACGGAGTCGATATTGTCGGGACAACAATGAGCGGCTATACGGCTTATACGTCGAAAAAGGATGAGCCGGACTACGAGCTGATGCGGCGGCTGTCTGCGGATTTGACGATCCCGGTGATCGGAGAGGGCAAGATTCATTATCCGGATCAGGCGGTTAAGGCGCTCCAGACGGGCGCATGGGCGATTGTGGTTGGCGGTGCGATCACGCGTCCGCTTGAGATTGCGCAGAGATTTATGCGGGCGATCGAGGAAGCGGTTTGAGCATGAGCGCTATGCAAGGCCATAAAATGTAGAATAGGCAGAAAGGGGCGGAAAATTCATGAGAATTGCGGTGCTGGACATTGGCGGGACCTCGATTAAGTCTGCGCTGTGGGACGGGACGGAGCTTGGCGCGGTGCAGGAGACGGATACGGAGGCTTCCTGCGGCGGTGAGGCGGTCGTTGGAAAAGCAGCCAGGATTCTGCGTACATACGGTGCGTTTGATGCAATCGGTGTGAGTACAGCTGGACAGGTGAATACGGACGACGGCAGCATTCACTATGCGAATCAGAACATTCCCGGATATACGGGAGTGCGGCTGCGCGAGATACTGGAACGTGAGTTTGGTGTGCCGACGGCGGTTGAGAATGACGTGAATGCCGCTGCGCTCGGTGAGCTGTATTTTGGCGCGGCCAGAGGCGTCAGGGATTTTCTGTGCCTGACGTATGGCACCGGGGTAGGCGGGGCAATCGTGACAGACGGGAAAATTCTCCACGGGAACGCCTGGTCGGGCGGCAGCTTCGGTGCGATGCTGATTCATCCGGAGCAGAGGGAAAAAGGAGTTGAGCTGTCAGGCTGCTACGAGCGCTGCGCCTCTACGACGGCGCTTGTGCAGGCGGCCTGCCGGATTGACAAGTCGCTGACCGACGGCCGGAAAATCTTTGCTGCGTTTGACCGCCCGGAGATCCGCAGTATAATCGACGATTGGATCGGAGAGATTGTTTTTGGACTGGTGACACTGATCCATGTGTTTGATCCGCCTCTTGTCGTGCTCGGCGGCGGTATTCTGGCGCAGCCGTACGTGGCAGGCGAGATCCGCCGCCGCACGATGGATATGATTGAGCCGAATTTCCGGGCGGTGGCACTCAGGCAGGCTGTTCTCGGGAACCGCGCCGGGCTCATGGGAGCGGCAGCGCTGCATCTGATGAAGAACAACCTGACAGAAT
>Ga0129308_1003830_pt1 | contig 10251 bp, 9 predicted proteins | sample L827metagenome_FD_94440 | JGI IMG/M metagenome (GOLD analysis project Ga0129308, IMG submission 94440) | Ring-tailed lemur group fecal microbial communities from Wisconsin, USA - L827 metagenome | ecosystem: Host-associated > Mammals > Digestive system > Large intestine > Fecal | place: USA... | reverse complement strand
AGCGAAAAATGTCTCCACTCCACTATCGTTGGCTAGGGAAAGAACCGTCTTTGGACGGATGGCGTCTCTTTTCCAACAAATATTCCACTTTATTTGTTTCAAAATCTATACTTTTATTCAACAATACAGGAGGAAATACTATGATTTTATCTTGTCAACATATTGATAAATCATTTGGAATTAAAGAAATATTGAAAGATGTTTCTTTTTTTATAGAAGATAAAGAAAAAGCTGCTCTCATCGGAATAAACGGAGCTGGCAAATCTACATTATTTAAAATTATTATGAATGAGCTAGAAAAAGATAACGGAGAAGTTATTTTATCAAAAGGAAAAACTGTCGGTTATCTCGCCCAACATCAAGACTATGATTTTACAAATACAATCTACGATGAACTCTTGGAAGTAAAAAGAGATATTATCTTAATGGAAGAAAAAATTCGTCACATGGAAAAGGAGATGAAAGATGCCTCTAAAGAAGAGCTGCCAGATTTATTAGAATCCTACTCTAAGCTTACTCACCAGTTTGAATTAGCGAACGGATATATCTATAAGAGTGAAATCGTAGGAATTTTAAAAGGTCTCGGATTTACAGAGGAAGAATTTTCCAAACGCGTCTCCACCTTATCTGGAGGACAAAAAACTCGCGTTGCGCTTGGTAAACTTCTCTTATCCACACCAGACTTAATTTTACTTGATGAGCCGACAAACCACCTCGATATGAATTCTATTGCTTGGCTTGAAACCTTTTTATCCAACTATCCAGGCAGCGTATTTATCGTATCTCACGACCGCTATTTCTTAGACCGAGTTGTGACAAAGATTGTGGAGCTAGAAAACGGAAAGGCCCACGTTTATAAAGGAAACTACTCCACTTATATGGAAAAAAAGGCACAACTTATGGAGGCAAAGAGACGTGAGTATGAAAACCAACAGCGTGAGATTAAGCATCAAGAAGAGGTCATCACAAAACTTCGCTCTTTTAACCGCGAAAAATCCATCAAACGCGCAGAGAGTCGTGAAAAACTCCTAAATAAAATCGAAGTTGTAGAAAAGCCACAACAATATCAAAGAACAATGCGTATTACATTAGAGCCAGAAATCATAAGCGGAAATGATGTACTTACAGTAGAAAACCTCTCCAAATCGTTCAATCATAAACTTCTCTTTCAAAATGTGGAGATGGATATTAAACGCGGAGAGAGAGTCGCTCTTATCGGAGATAACGGAACTGGAAAAACAACGATTCTAAAGATTTTAAACAAATATCTCGCCGCAGATACTGGAAAATTCAAACTCGGCTCAAAAGTTAAAATTGGATATTACGACCAGGAACAACAAGTTCTTCACGATAATTTGACTATTTTTGAGGAAATTAGAACTGCCTATCCTCATCTTCTAAATAGCCGAATTCGCAATATATTGGCCGCTTTTTTATTTACAGGTGATGACGTATTTAAACCGATTAGCAGTCTAAGCGGTGGAGAGAGAGGGCGTGTGTCACTCGCTAAACTTATGCTCTCTAATGCAAACTTCATCATCCTCGATGAACCTACAAACCACTTGGATATCCACTCAAAAGAAATTCTGGAGGAGGCTTTAAGAAACTATACGGGAACTGTTTTATACGTCTCTCATGACCGTTATTTTATTAATAAGACAGCCACTCGTATTTTGGAACTCACCCCAAATGGTCTTCTAAATTTCGGCGGAAACTACGATTATTATATAGAGGAAAAACAAAAGGCCGCTTTCGCTTCCACTACTGCCGAGGAAGTTATTACAGCAAAAGAATCTACATCTGCGGCTAAGGAGGATTGGAAAAAAGCAAAGGAAGAAGCTGCGAGACAACGAAAAAAGGAAAATGATTTAAAACGTGTAGAAGAAGAAATTTCCAAATTAGAGGAAGAATCAACTAGATTAGAGGAAGAGTTAGCACTTCCAGAAAATGCTACAAATACTGCCATCTTAATCGAATTATCCAATAAGAAGGCTGAGATTGATGATACCCTTCTTGAATTATATGAAAAATGGGAGACACTCGCAGAATAATGCGAGGTCTCCCTCTTTTATTTTTTAATCTCTACTTTTTGTCCTATCTTGCTCTCCGTACCGCTTAATAGTCTTCCTATATTCGCTCTATGACGATATACGGCAGAAACCGTGTACAATAATGTGATTGCCACAAAAATCCAATTCTTTGTAAAAATATACATTTCTGCCAAAAGTGCAATAGAAAGACAAATGGAAGCTAAGGATACATATCTAGTAAAAAATGCAATCGATGCAAAGATAATAAAGCTGCAAATTCCAAGTCTCACATCAAAGGCACACATCACTGCTGCCGTCGTGGAAATTCCCTTTCCACCCTTAAATCCCATCTGAAACGGATAATTATGTCCAAGCACTACCGCAAATCCTGCCAAGAGTGCCACAATCCCCGTTTGCTGTGCATCAAGATGAAATACTGTAGGTCCTAAATAATATTTAATTAAGAGAACCCACAAAAATCCCTTTAGCGCATCACCTAAAAAGGTGATAAAAGAAGGCAGCTTTCCTAAGGTTCTAAGAACATTGGTTGCGCCTGCGTTTCCACTTCCATAATCTCGAATATCAATATCATTTCTTTTTCCTATAAAATATCCCGTCTGGAAACATCCCAACAGATATCCTATCGCCATCGTCACAATAATATAAATTGCCATTTTATTTTTCCTTTCTCTCCCTAGCAATAAAGCGAATTGGAGTTCCGCGGAAACCAAATGTATCTCGAATCTGGTTTTCAATATATCTTGTATAAGAAAAATGCATCAGTTCTTTGTCATTGATAAACAAAACAAAGGTTGGTGGTTTTACAGATACTTGTGTAATATAGTAAATCTTTAATCGTTTTCCCTTATCGGAAGGTGGCTGCTTCATCGCTGTCGCCTCAGATAAAATTTCATTTAGCACACCAGTCTGTACTCTGAGAGCGTGGTTTTCAATAACTGCATCAATCATCTCAAAGAGTTTTGGCAATCTTTGTCCACTCTTTGCAGAAATAAAAATAAGCTCTGCGTATGGCATATAAGACAGGGTATCTCGAATTTTATTTGTAAATTTATAAATTGTCTTATCATCCTTCTCAATCGCATCCCATTTATTTACCGCGATAATAATTCCTTTTCCTCTCTCATGGGCAATTCCCGCAATTTTTGCGTCCTGCTCTGTCACGCCCTCTGTCGCATCGATGACTAAGACGGCAACATCACATCTCTCCACTGCGGTAACAGTACGAATAATGCTATATCTTTCTAAATCTTCCTTTATCTTGCTTTTTCTTCGAAGTCCAGCTGTATCAATAAAAATATATTCCTTATTATTTTTTTTGATAACTGTGTCGATGGCATCTCTCGTTGTACCTGCGATATCTGACACAATCACGCGGTCTTCCCCTAATAATTTATTAATAATAGAAGATTTTCCTACATTTGGCTTACCGATAATGGCAATCTTAGGTCGCTCATCCTCCTCTTCTTCCATATCTTCTGGATCAAAGAATTTTACTACCTCATCAAGCATATCTCCAAGTCCAAGTTTAGAAGAAGCAGAAATTGGAATCGGATCACCGAGTCCTAGATTGTAAAACTCATATACATCTGGCATCCATTTCTTAAAATCATCTACCTTATTCACGACAAGTAAAATCGGCTTATGAGAACGCCTAAGCATATCTGCAACCTTAAAATCCGCATCCACAAGTCCCTGTCTTACATCTACCAAAAACACAATAACATCTGCTGTTTCCATCGCTGTCACAGCCTGCTCACGCATTCTTGATAAAATCAAGTCACTTGTCTCTGGCTCAATTCCACCAGTATCTATCATTGTAAAATTATGGTTTAACCAGGAGACATCCGTATAGATTCTATCTCTCGTCACACCTGGAGTATCCTTTACAATCGAAATCTTTTGTCCCGCAATAGAGTTAAATAATGTGGACTTTCCTACATTTGGTCTTCCTACAATCGCTACAATTGGTTTACTCATATTTTATCACCTTCTTATTCATCTATTTATATCAGCTTTTTCAACAACTATAGATAAAAGTCCAACAATTGCTCCGTGCCTAGGGCATTCCCACAATCGTCACGGTATTCATATTGCGCACTATCGTGCTACATACTCACACCGTTTAGTCTATCAAATGTACAGACAAAGACAAATACATTAGTCTTTGCCCACCCGCTTGACAGAGACTTTCATCGCAATATTTTCATTAAAAAGTCTTCTCCATTTGATTGTACAATATCTATCGGAAGTTGTAAAGTTTTTTGCATTTCTTCTAACGTAATATCGTCTAAAAAAATAGGATTATCTACGTTCAAGACATTCGCTGGAAGTATCAATCGCTCTCCTAGTTCCTGATCTTTTAGCTGATTGATAATATCTTGTCCTACAAGAAGACCTGATACTGTAATCGTTTCTCCAAAAAACTCATTTTTAATACAGTACACATAAATCTTTATATTAGGAAACTTTTCTTCTATCTTTTTTGCCACTTTATCAATTGTCGGATAAGCAAGCTTTGCCGTGGCAATAGAAAGAGACCTCTCTCTATCATCCCCCTCTACATCCGCAAAGGCATCTTCGAAATGATTCCAAAATTTACGCATCATACCGACGCCGTTTTCTAGCTGTAAATATCCGTCATAACTTTCCTCCTCAGGAAACGGTCTATCCGCCAAAATATACCACTCATCACTCGCATGAACAAAATGTGTTCCACCAATCGCAAGCGCCTTTTTTTGAAAACGCTCCACCTGATCAATCAAGTACTTTGCATCCTCTTTCGTAAAAACTGTGAGTGGAAAAAGTCCCTCCCGGTATTTCGTAAGCCCTACTGGAACAATAGACACACTTTGCATGACAGGATAATACGCCATTAATTGTTGTAATGTATACTCTAATTCGTCTCTGTCATTTACTCCTTTACAGAGTACAATCTGACCGTTCATCAACGTCTCGCTCTCATAAAAATTGTCTAAAAAGCGAAGCGCGTCTCCCGCAAATCGATTATGCAGCATTTTACAGCGAAGCTCTTTATTCATTGTCTGAATCGAAATATTAATCGGCATCATTTTATAATCAATAATACGCTGAACATCTTTTTGGGACATATTTGTTAATGTGACATAATTTCCGTACAAGAAGGATAATCTCGAGTCATCATCTTTAAAATAGAGTGTCTCTCTCATTCCTTTTGGCATCTGGTCAATAAAACAAAAAATACATTTATTGTGACAAGACTGATAGGAATCCATAAGCTCCGACTCAAAGACAATTCCAAGCTCTTCTCCGTACTCCTTTTCTATCTCAAAAATATACTGCTCTCCCTCCTCGGTCTCTACCAATACTTCGATATTCTCATTTTTCTCGTAATAATAATAATCAAACATATCTTTGATTAGATTATCATCTATGGCAATTACTCTATCTCCTGGTATTATTTCAAGCTCCTGAGCGATGCTTCCTGGAAGCACTTCCTTAATTTTATGCCCTTTTTGCTTTTTTTGCTTCACGCTCTCAACCTCTCTCTTTATTTTATCTTTCTTTTAAGCACATAAATACTCCAAGATTGCCTCTCTTTCCTTTATTTCCTCTGTGAGAAAAAAGAAGGTCTTTATTGCAGCAAGTACAGAGATTTGTTATATCTAAATTTTCTCTCTTAATTCCTGCTCCTGTTAAAATATACTCATTTACTTTCCAAAGGTCAAGCTGATATTTATGATTTTCTTTTGAATCTAGAAAAACTTCCACCTGTTTTTTAGGAAATACTCTCTCAAATTCCAAGGCAACATCCTCGCTAATTTCATAGCAAGATTTACAGATCGATGGTCCAATCGCTGCGATAATATTTTCTGGCTTTGTACCATAAAGCTTATTCATCTTTTGCACCATTTTTTCTCCAATTTTGGCGACAGTTCCTTTCCATCCAGAATGAGCCATACCCGCTACATGCTCTACTGGATCATAAAAGAGAAGAGGAACACAGTCTGCATAGAAAGTCACCATCGGAATTCCCGGCTCATTTGTCACAAGACCATCGATTTCTTTTAGCTCTCTTGGCTTAACAATACCCTTTCCCATATCTTCCTTTGTCGCCACATGAATAGTGGTCTTATGCACTTGATCAGAAAACACCAATTTTGTCTCATCAATTCCGATTGCCTTTCCGATTCTTCGATAATTTTCTCTCACATATTCACTATTATCTCCTCTTGTAAAGCTTAAATTCATACTAGAAAAAATCCCCTCACTGACACCACCTATTCTCGTGGAACAGCCATGAATAACATCTTTTTGCGCTGCCAACTTTGGAAATGTAATATAAAGCAAGCCATCTTTTTCATTTAAGATTGTTGACGCTTCCTCAGAAGCATATTTAAACTTATAATCCATCTCTTCCTCCTTCACCCTATGTCGAACAGAAATGAAATCCCACTACTGATACGAAATCACCGCTCATCACCTATAAAGGCGACAATATCCTCCATTTCATATATCTATTTTTTATATTAAAATGCATTCTTAATCCATCTAATTTTATCGCCTAAAATTTCGATCACATCAAATCGACAAGGCGTTTCTTCCTCAATGCGATACCGATATCTATAATACTCTGCGGTATAGTATATTTTTCTTTGTTTAGCAGCCGTCACTGCCTCCGCTGGATATCCATATCTATTGTTAAGACGATATTTTACTTCCACAAAAACCAATACCCTGCCATCCCACATAATAATATCAATCTCACCCTGTCTGCATCTAAAATTTCTATCTTTTATTTGACATCCGTTTTTTTCCAAAAACTTGCAGGCAATCGTTTCTGCTCTCTTTCCCTTCTCGCAATTTTTTTCTCTTCCCGTTTTTTACTCCTATCTACTTTTATAAACAACATGCCCACTGGTGCGGGCATCACCAGACATGAAACCAACTGTTCATCCTTCGCTATCAGCTTGGATTGACAGGGACTTTCATAGTAATATATTCTTTAAAAAACTTTTTCTATGAATATCCGTCAATCCGTATTTTTTCAGCGCATCGATATGCTTTGGACTTCCATATCCCTTATTGCTGGCAAAATCGTACTCTGGATAAATGTCATCAAATTCCTCCATCATGTGATCTCTTGTCACCTTGGCAATAATACTCGCTGCCGCTATACTAATACTCTTTGCATCTCCTTTAATAATTGGAATCTGCCTTATCTCCACCTTAGGAATTGTAACTGCATCATTCAATAATAAATCTGGCTGCACAGTTAGCTGAGAGATTGCCTCGCGCATCGCCTCATAAGTCGCCTGCAAAATATTAATCTCATCGATTCTCTCATGACTCGCCATACCGACACCGACTGCCACCGCTTTTTCCATAATCTCACCATATAATTCTTCTCTTTTTTTTGCACTTAATTTTTTCGAATCGTTTACATAGAGAATCGTACAATCCTTTGGCAAAATAACTGCTGCCGCTACGACTGGTCCTGCGAGCGGTCCTCTTCCAACCTCATCAATCCCACAAATATACGAATACTCCTTATATTCTCTCTCATATTTTTTCATCTCTTCTACTCTAGCTAGCTCTGCCTTCTTTGTCTCTAGCTTTTTCTGCTCACGAAGAACAAGTTTTTTTACCCCTGCTCTCTCGTCCTTTCTTAACTGTTCAAGCATCACTAACATATTTTCTTCTGTGCAATTTTTTAATTCTTCTTGAATCTGCTTTATACTTTTTTTCTCACCCATCTGCTTTCCTCTCTATATTACTATATTTTTCCACTTACGAAAAGAGTCATATGCAAAACTCTCTTTTTTTACATATGACTCACTCTTTATGCATTTCCATTTTTTATTTTTCCAAAACTATTAAGCGGCCAAACTCTTAAAATTGCTCTGCCCTTTAGTTCAGACCTCTTAATCGGACCTACATCCTCATATCGACTGTCTCGGCTAACTGGTCGATTATCTCCCAGCACAAAATACTCATCCTCAGAAAGAGTCAACGGCTGCTCTGCAGTTCCATAATACTCAATTTCCTCAATTCCGTAATTTTCTCCCAGAGGCTCTCCATCTATGTATACTTCCTCGTCAATAATTTGCACCGTCTCCCCTGGCAATCCAATAATTCTCTTAATAAAATAAGAGTTATCTCCATCCGGAGACGGAAAAATGACAATATCATATCTCTTTGGGTCTGAAAAACGATAGGTTAACTTATCTACAATCAAACTTTGCCCATCTTGTAAAGTATTATCCATAGAGTTTCCATTCACAACTGTTCTCTGCCCTACAAAATGAATGGTAAAAAATACCAGAGCAAAAATAATAATAAAGTATAATACCGTGCTAATAATCTCTTTTTTTATATTCATATGCTACTACTCCTTTGGAACTTCCAATGTAATTTTTGCAATTTTTCCACTTCTAAAATCGTCCATCAAAAGAGACGCCGCTTTTTCTAAGTCTGCTTTATCTCCCTTTTGCTTACAACAGCGTGCAATTGCGATTTCTTCTAAAACCTTTACATTTTCTTCCTTTTCCTCTATTCCGTAGCGTTTTTGCAGCGAACCTTCATAATTCTCTCTCAAAAATCCAATTAATTCCAGAGCAATCTCTGATATGTTTAAGATTTCTTCTTTAATGGAACCGATATAGGCAAGATTAAGTCCCACCTCTTGGTCCTCAAATTTTGGCCAGAGTAATCCTGGTGTATCTAAAAGTTCTACATCCTTGCCAATCTTTACCCACTGTTTCCCCTTTGTGACACCTGGCTTATTTCCAGTTTTTGTGGCGGCTTTTCCAGTAAAACTATTAATAAATGTAGATTTACCTACATTTGGAATTCCAACTATCATCGCTCTCGTCGGTCTATTTTTAATTCCTCTCTTGGCATCTCTCGCCTTTTTCTCCTTACAAGCCTCAGCTAAAAGCTGCTTTACTTGCTTGATACCTTGTCCTCTCTGCGCATTCGCACAAGCGACAAAATATCCCTTTTCCTTAAAATATTGTTCCCAAATTTCTGTCTTTTTTTGGTCTGCCAAATCACATTTATTTAAAATAATAATTCGGATTTTATTTTGTGCCAATTGATCAATATCAGGATTTTTACTGCTCAGCGGAATTCTCGCATCCACAAGCTCAATCACAACATCAATCAACTTTATATTTTCTTGCATCATTCTCTTGGCCTTTGTCATATGACCTGGATACCATTGAAAATGCATTCTTTTCACCTTCTTTTTGTCAATGTAATAATAGAACCTTTCCTAACATCGCATCTTTTTTTATATTTCCTATATTTGCAAATCTAGAGTCTTGACTAAAATTGCAGTTATCTCCCAAAACAAAATATTCATTTTGTTTTAATTTTATTGGTTCTATCTCAACTCCTGGTTGTAAAATTATATCTTTTATATAAGGATTATTTGCTTTTTCCTCATTAATATATAATTCTCCGTCCTTAATCTGTATTGTCTCTCCTGGCATTCCTATAATACGACTTAACGTATAACGTGGGTTTGCATTCAAATCTTCTGTATTTAATGTGTTGACATCAAATACAATAATATCATTTCTCTCTGGATTTTTAAAGTGATAAGAAATTTTATTTATCAGTACAATATCTCCCTGCTTACAAACGGGAGCCATAGAATCTCCCTTCACCATCATCGCATTTCCAAAAATCTGAGTAATCAAAAAAGCAAGAATAATACTGACAATCATCGGAAAGACCCACTGAAAATATTCCTGTATTCGAATCACTTTTCTTCTTTTCTTTATAGGTTTTGGACTCATTTTTATCCTCTCCTTGACAGAGATTTTCATAAAACTTAGGCTTCTTCACTCCTTAAATTCTCACAGTCAGCCTCATAGTAAAAAATGTTCCAAAAGTCTTGGTCTTGCAATTGCATTCCCTCCTACTTTTGAAACATTTTTAAGAAGTCTCCTAATAGCTCAAAGTATTCTCACTATTATTTGATTAATTCTTTTACTTTTGCTTTCTTACCAACTCTCTGACGTAAGTAGTTCAACTTAGCTCTTCTTACTTTACCTCTTCTGATTACTTCGATTTTCTCGATAACTGGAGAGTGTAATGGCCATGTCTTTTCTACACCTACACCTGAAGACTGTTTTCTAACAGTAAAAGTTTCGCGAATTCCACCGTTCTGTCTTTTTAAAACAGTTCCCTCGAATACCTGGATTCTCTCACGGTT
>Ga0129308_1003829_pt1 | contig 10260 bp, 6 predicted proteins | sample L827metagenome_FD_94440 | JGI IMG/M metagenome (GOLD analysis project Ga0129308, IMG submission 94440) | Ring-tailed lemur group fecal microbial communities from Wisconsin, USA - L827 metagenome | ecosystem: Host-associated > Mammals > Digestive system > Large intestine > Fecal | place: USA... | reverse complement strand
TTGATCCCAAGCAGCCGGGGTGCTCCTATCCGTTTAAGGAAATCTGCGGCGCAGTGGTGGCTTTTAAGCTGATGCAGAAGCTGTTTGCGGCTTTCGGTCTTGCGCAGCTTGCAAAGCAGGGCAGAGGCGTGATGGAGGAATTGCTGGAATTTGCGGCCTTTGCTACAGTGTGTGATGTGATGCCTCTGCAGGATGAGAACAGAATTATTGTCAAATACGGTCTGATGCAGATGCAGGACAGCCAGAATGCAGGGCTGAAGGCTTTGATGGAAGTGAACGGAATCCTGCAGAAGAAGCTTGGTTCTTTTCATCTCGGATTTGTTCTGGGGCCGTGCCTGAATGCCTCCGGCAGGCTGGACACCGCTTCCAGGGCGCTGGAGCTTTTGGAGTGTACATCCCGGGAGGAGGCTGTTGTGAAAGCGGCATTTTTAAAACAGCTCAATGACAGCCGTAAGGAAATGACGGACCGCTTTGTCCGGGAAGCGGCGGAACGGATTGAGGGAAGCATACTGCAGGAGGACCGCGTGCTGGTGGTATTTTTACCGGAGTGCCATGAGAGCATTGCCGGAATCATTGCCGGAAGGCTGCGGGAGAGATATTATAAGCCCGTTTTTGTGCTGACCAGAGGGGAGGAGGGCGTCAAGGGAAGCGCCCGCTCCATAGAGAATTATCATATTTATGAGGAAATGACGAAGTGTAAGCACTTTTTTACCCGCTATGGCGGACATAAAATGGCGGCGGGGCTGTCCATGCGGGAAGAGGATGTGGACGCCTTTCGCCGGGAGATCAATGAGCTGTGCAGACTGACAGAGGAGGATATGCAGGAGCACATCCATATCGATGTGCCGATGCCCGTCTCCTATGTGAGCTTTTCTCTGGTGGAGGAGCTTGAGAAGCTGGAGCCTTTCGGAACCGGAAATCCGAAGCCGGTTTTTGCCCAGAAGGATCTGCTGTTTCTTTCGGCCAGAGTTCTGGGAAAGACGGGAAATGCGCTTCGGTTTACAGTGATGGACGATCAGGACAGGCGGTGGGAAATGATGTATTTCGGAAACCGGGAGGAATTTGATGCCTGTGTGTGCAGAAAATACGGACAGGAGAGCCTGAAGCTTCTGTACGAGGGAAGAGGAAGCGGCGTGCGGCTTTCTGCGGTCTATTATCCGGGCATCAACACCTGGCAGGGCAATACAAAGCTGCAGCTTGTGCTGCAGCACTATATGTGAGGAGGAAACAGGGATGATACTGACAGTGACCTTAAATCCGGCGATTGATAAGACTTATACGGTGCAGGAGCTGATCGCAGGACATGTGAACCGGATGAGCAGTATGGTGAATATTCCCGGCGGTAAGGGGATCAATGTGAGCAAAATACTGTGCCAGTACGAATGTCCGGTTACGGCCACAGGATTTCTGGGAGGATATACCGGCAGCTGGATGGAGGAAAAACTACGCGGAATGGGAATCCTATGTGATTTTGTGAAAACACAGGGGGATACCCGGTGCAGCATGAATATTGTGGCGAAGGACGGCTTTGTGACAGAGATTCTGGAGCCGGGGCCGCAGATTGGAGTGGCAGAGCAACAGGCATTTTGGAAGAAATACCGGGAGCTGGCAGCGCAATGTGAACTGGTGGTGATGTCCGGAAGTGCAGCCTGCGGTCTGCCGGAGGACATTTATGCCGAAATGATCGGGATCGCAAAGGAGTATGATAAAAAGACGATACTGGATGCCAGCGGCCAGCTGCTGGCCAGGGGCGCATTGGCGGGGCCTTTTCTGGTGAAGCCCAACCGCAGGGAACTGGAATATGTGGCGGGTCACCGTTGTAGGGGACAGGCAGAGATTCTTGCGGCTGCGGAGCTTTTGCTCCGGAGGGGAGCGCATTATGTGGCTGTTTCTGTCGGAGAAAAGGGAATGTATCTGCTGGACGCAGACAGGAGACTGTTTGCCAGAGCGCCGAAGGTGAAGGTGGTAAATACGGTGGGCAGCGGTGACAGCGCCTGCGCCTCTTTCGCGATGTCGATCCTGCATGGGGAAAGCATGGAAGAGATGCTTAAAAAAGCGGTTGCGGTTTCAGCGGCTAATGCTACCACCATGGAGAGCGGAAATATTCCGAAGGAAGTTGCTAAAGAACTCATGCAGGAGGTTCAGATTGACTATCTGTAAAAGAAGCGTTTATAAATTCTTCATGCATACTTTAGAAGTTTAAGAAGATTTTTATGGATTGGACATATTTTGCACACATTTTCTGTGTATCATAAATTACAGATAGTTGAACAACTCACTATCTCCCCCCTCATAAGAAAAGTGAAAAGCCCTGCAGAGATGCAGGGCTTTTCACTTTCCTCAGGATCAGGCACAACCGAGACGCGGCTGCGCATCCGCCATGCTGCAGGTACAAATGTGCGGGAATTCTGTTATTGACAGCCACCTTCGTTCAAGGTAGACTGTTAATAGCGGAGTAAAAATGTCCGCCACACTTTTGAAAACAGCCATACAAAGGATGTTCGGCTTGCAAAAGGGATCATGAGGAAAAGGAGAGAAGAGACAATGTCAAACGAAAAAATTCCCTATAAAATCTATCTTGAGGAGAATGAAATTCCGAAGCAGTGGTATAATGTGCGCGCTGATATGAAGAATAAGCCGGCGCCGCTGTTGAATCCCGGAACGCTGAAGCCGATGACCTTTGAGGAGCTTCGCGGTGTGTTCTGCGACGAGCTGGTCAGACAGGAACTGAACGATACGGATGCCTACATTGACATTCCGGAAGAAATTCAGCAGTTTTACAAGATGTATCGTCCGTCGCCGCTGGTCCGTGCTTACTGCCTGGAAGAGAAGCTGCAGACTCCGGCGAAGATTTATTATAAGTTTGAAGGAAACAATACCAGCGGAAGCCATAAGCTCAATTCTGCGATCGCGCAGGCCTATTATGCGAAAAAGCAGGGCTTAAAGGGCGTTACCACGGAGACCGGCGCCGGACAGTGGGGGACTGCTCTTTCCATGGCGTGCTCCTATTTTGATCTGGACTGCAAGGTATATATGGTAAAGGTATCCTATGAGCAGAAGCCCTTCCGGCGTGAGGTGATGCGCACCTACGGCGCGCAGGTTACGCCGTCCCCTTCGGAGACCACGGAGGTGGGAAGAAAGATCCTCAAGGAGCATCCCGGCACTACAGGAAGCCTGGGCTGCGCGATTTCTGAGGCTGTGGAAGCGGCCACGACCCAGGAGGGCTACCGTTATGTGCTGGGCAGCGTGCTCAATCAGGTGCTTCTGCACCAGTCCATCATCGGCCTGGAGACGAAGACTGCGCTGGACAAATATGGAATCGAGCCGGACATCATTATCGGATGTGCGGGCGGCGGCTCCAATCTGGGCGGCCTGATCTCCCCGTTTATGGGTGAGGTGCTCAGAGGAGAAAAGAATTATCGTTTCATCGCGGTGGAACCGGCATCCTGCCCCAGCTTTACCCGGGGCAAGTTCGCATATGACTTCTGTGATACGGGAATGGTTTGCCCGCTGGCCAAGATGTATACGCTGGGCAGTAATTTCATTCCTTCCGCGAACCATGCGGGCGGTCTTCGGTATCACGGCATGAGTTCGATCCTGTCGCAGTTATATGCGGACGGTTATATGGAAGCGCGCAGCGTGGAGCAGACTTCGGTGTTTGCAGCTGCAGAACAGTTCGCAAGAGTGGAAGGAATCCTTCCTGCGCCGGAAAGCAGCCATGCGATCCGCGTTGCCATCGATGAGGCGCTCAAGTGCAAGGAAACGGGAGAAGAAAAGACGATCGTATTCGGGCTGACCGGAACGGGCTACTTTGATATGGTGGCTTACGAGAAGTTCCATAATGGTGAGATGAGTGATTACATTCCCACGGATGAGGATTTAAAGCCCGGTTTTGATCTGATTCCCAAATTTCCCGGAAATGAAATCTGATTCTGAACAATGTGATGACATCAAATGGGCAGCCCCTATGGGGCTGCCTGTTGCATTGTGCGCCGCTTTGAGATAAAATGAAGCGTATGAACGAACCGAAAGGGAGGCAAAGGATGAGCCCCGAGAAGAAAAAAAGGATTCATAAATCCGCTTTTGACAGCTGGAAAATGGCAGTTTGGCTTCTGCTGGCGGCGCTTTTACTGGAGGTGACAGTGTGCCAGTTTTCCTTCTGGAGCACATGCTTTCAGAGGGGAGAGGATGTTTCCGGACAGATGGAAGTCATCTCGCGCTATGTTTCCGTGGAAGATATGCAGAGCGCAGAAGAATATGAGGACACAGCGGTCTATTGGGATGAACGGGGCTATATGCATGTGCCGGAAGGTGCACTGCTGATCCGGCTGAGCAATCTGCGGCGGAAAGTGAACCGGGTCTATCTGAATATTACCATTCCGGAAGGATATCTGGTGAAGGCCAGCCTGATTGCGCAGGATGAGGGAAACGCCTATCCCTATCAGCTGGGCGAGGGCAGGGTGCTGATTGGCAGTGTGCCGGAAAATAACTGGATGAAGATATATCCCTACGGAGAGGTGGACAATTTGTATCTGCGCCTGGAAACGGCGGACAGTCAGGGAAATGCAGCCGCCGGGCAAATGGGGGATCTGGTCTGCCGGATAGACGGCATGGAGCTAAACGGAGCGATGCCCTTTGTGTTTCGTCCGGTGAGAATGCTGGTGATTCTGTTATTGCTTTGGCTTTTTTACGTCCTGCGGGCGGGCAGCGGCCTGATCAGGATACGTTTTATGGCAGAACCGAGGGACCGGGCCGGACACAGAAGGCGTCTGGCAGCGATCGCCGTTTACGTGCTGTTTCTTTTGGCGCTGGCAGCCTTTTTCGTGAGGATCAATCCTCTTTGTCAGAAAAACCTGGCGCCCCATCACGCCCAGTATCAGGAACTGGCGGCGGCCCTCAGCAAGGGGCAGGTGAGCGTGAAGGATGCGGATCCGGCGCTTTTGGAAGTGGAGAACCCTTATGATACGATTTACCTGCAGGCGAAGCAGATCCCCTATCAGGCGGATTATGCTTATTATGACGGAAAGTATTATGTGTATTTCGGAATCGTGCCGGAGCTTTTGACCTATCTGCCCTGGTATCTGATCACAGGGCAGGACCTCTCCAATTATCAGGCTGTATTTTTCTTCTTTGCCGGATTTATCATCGCGGCTGCAGGGCTGGTCTATGAGCTGATGAAGCGCAGCTTTCCCGACGCGCCCTTTTATCTCTATCCGGTGGGAGTGGGAATGCTGGTGGGAAGCTATTCCTGCTTCTATGTGCTGATCAGGCCGGATCTGTATCATGTGCCGATAGCAGCGTCCTGCATGTTTACCTCGGCGGGGCTTTGGTTCTATCTGGCAGGGCTCAACCGGGAAAAGAAAAAGGCTGTGTTTTATGCGGCAGGATCCCTGTGCATGGCGCTGAATGCGGGCTGCAGGCCGCAGTTTTTGCTTTTTGCCGTTCTGGCGGCGGCGCTTTTCTGGGAGGAGGCGTTTAAAAAGAGAACGCTGTTTTCCAAAAAAGGAGCGGGACAGACGCTGGCTCTGGCCCTTCCCTATGCCGTTGTGGCGGCCGGAATCATGTATTACAATGCGGTCCGCTTCGGCTCGCCTTTCGATTTCGGGGCGGCGTACAGCATGACCAGCAATGACATGACGCATCGGGGATTCAATCTGGAGCGCATTCTGTACGGCGTCTGGTATTTCCTCTTTCAGCCGGCCCGGATGGAAGGAAATTTTCCTTATCTGAGAAGCGCCTCCATAGAGACGGATTATCTGGGGAAAATGGTGAGCGAAAGCTGCTTTGGAGGAGTTTTTGCATGCAGCATGCTGGTGTGGCCCGTGTTTTTGCTGGGCTATTTAAAGAAACGTCTCTCTGTGCGCAAGGCGGCCGCCATTTCTTTCCTGTCGGCCGCAGTCGCCCTGGTGATCTGCGCGGCGGACGCCACGGGAGCGGGGATTCTGGTACGCTATAGCAGCGACGTTTCCTTTGGGTTCTTTCTTGCCGGTGTCTGCGCGCTTTTTGCATTGGCGGCATGGGCGCAGGAAAAGGGCGTTTACCGCGCGTTTTTGATATGGCTGCGGGCGGCGATTGTGCTGCATCTGGCTTTCCTGGGGCTGCTCCTCATCAATACGGACAGCAGCGTCAATCTGTTAAGGGGAAATCCTTCCCTTTATTATTCCATTTGGGCGATGCTTCGATGGTAGTCAGGGAGGTAGGCGTGAAAGAAAGAACCTGTTTTTTTACAAAGGAACAGTCCCTTGCGCTGCGGGGAATCGGAATCGTGCTGGTCATCCTGTCCCACTATGCGCCATGGTATGCGGATGTTTTGCAGAATGAGGCGTTGGTTTACGGGATGTCCCGTCTGGGAGTCTATGGCGTGGATCTTTTCCTTCTTGTATCGGGCTATGGTCTGGTAAAAAGCGCCCATAGGAATCCTGTTGACGGGCGGTTTATCCAAAACAGGATGAAGAACACCTATCTGCCTTATCTGTGTATCGCCGGGGGCATCGAGATCGCCGCAGGCGGCATACAGTCTGCCCGGGGCTGGTATAAGTTCCTGACGGGCTATGATTACTGGTTTATTCGAAATATTCTGATTTTTTATGCAGCATTTTTCTGCGTGTTTTGGCTGGTAAAGAAGAGATGGCTTCGCACGGTGCTCATGGCCTGTATCGTGTTCGCATATTCCTGGTGGCTCGTGCAGGCAGGACGGAGCAATTTTTGGTATGTGTCCAACATAGCGTTTGTGATCGGCATCATGCTGGCAGAATATGAAGAAAAACTGCTAAAGGCGTTGGATTTTGGATATATCTGGCAGATGCTCATCGGCGCGCTGCTGCTTGGCTGGGTGGTAAAAAGCGGCATGGAGGCGCGGCTTGCAATTCCGGAGATTTCTGCTAAAATAAAATGCGGCGTGGCGGCCAGCGGGATCTGGTCCGTGTTCTGCGTGCAGGCGGCGCACCTGCTTCCGGAACGGACCAGTTTTTTGCAGGCGCTGGGAAGGCTGTCGCTGGAATTGTATCTGCTGCACACCTTTTTATATTACAGGGTGGTAAATCAGTGGACGCAGATGAACAGGGGACTGCAGGCGCTTTTGGCGCTGGCAGCAACTTATGCAGGCGCATGGCTGATCAACTGGATTTTCGGAAAGCTTTGGTCCGGGGTAGACGCTTTAATAAAGAGGTGACGGTTCAAGCGCATTTGAATTTGTCACAAGCAAGGAGGGTTTTCAAACATGAGAAAAAATCTGAAAATATTTGCAATGATGGGGCTTTGCGCGGCGCTTTTTGCTTTGGCACCCGCAAACAGCCTTCAGGCCCGGGCTGCCGGTGAGAGTTCGGGCGCGGTGTTCATTCCGATGCCCGGATTTGTGGTGGAGCAGTGGAGCGCTCCCCGCATCATGGCGGTGAGCAAGGGCGCAGAAGTGAGAGTGCTGCCGGATAAGGGCGCGCAGAAGCTTGGCAGCGTGGAAAAGGGACAGTTTGTCAATGCCTGGGGGCAGACGGACACGGGCTGGTATTTTATCGAATGCAATGGAACGTTGGGTTACGTGCGCTATGAGGCGGCGTATTTCATGAGCCAGGAGCAGCTGGCGCAGGCGGCAGCCCAGCAGCAGGCCCAGGCGACAGCAGTGGCGGCCCAGCAGCAGGCGCAGGCACAGGCAGCAGCAGCGGCCCAGCAGCAGGCCCAGGCGGCGGCAGCGGCAGCCCAGCAGCAGGCAGCGGCGGCCCAGCAGCAAGCCCAGATACAAGCGGCAGCAGCGGCGAATCAGCCGGTTTGGGCGGCAGGGATCGTTTTCATCGGGGACTCCCGGATGGTGACTTTGAAGGAAGCCGTGGAGAAGAATCTGGGCATATGTCCGGCAGCGGTGGTTGCCAAAAACGGAAGCCGGTACGAATGGTTTCATGATACGGGAATTCCCCAGGCGGACAAGATCATCGGAAATGGCAGCAGGGTCGTGATCAATATGGGTGTCAACGATCTGTCGGATGCCGATAAATACGCCCAGCAGGTCAATGCCTGGGCGGCAGTATGGACGGCGAGAGGCGCGACCGTCTATTATGCTTCCGTCAATCCGGTCTATGCCAACGATTATGGAATCACAGAGGAACGGGTGGAGCTGTTTAACGCAAGGCTGAAGTCCCAGCTGATCCCGCAGGTCATCTGGCTGGACAGCCATACCTATCTGATACAGCACGGCGTTCATGCGAAGGATGGTCTGCACTATAAGGACGACACGAATCTGGTTTTGTTCAATTACTATATGACGATGATCGGCGCGATCTGAAAATGATCCCCGGGTGTATATGGAATATCCCTCCGGGGGATGCGCATGCGCGCGAAGAAGCAGATCCTGCCTGGCGGCAGCCCAAGCGGCTTTAGCCGTATGCGCAGAGCGAAATTCTCTTTTATGTATGATTTTGCGTTGTATAATATTGTGCCTGGGCGTTCCAAAGTTCATAATATTTTCCTGTACTGTCGGCAAGGAGTTCTTCATGGGTTCCTTTTTGGACAACTTCTCCCGCATGGAATACCGCAATCTGGTCACAGAAACGACATGAAGCGAGACGATGACTGATATAAACAGCAGTTTTGTCACCGGCAATTTCATTGAATTTACTGTAAATCTCATATTCCGAAACCGGGTCGAGAGCTGCTGTTGGTTCATCAAGGATGATAAAAGGGGCATCCTTGTAGAGCGCACGGGCAAGTGCGAGCTTTTGCGCTTCACCGCCTGATATTTCCACGCCGTCTTTATCAAAGTCTTTGTAAAGAAGAGTCTCTAAATCATTTGGCATTGATACAAGACGTTCATCAAAGCCTGCTTTTTTCAGACATTCCATCACTTTTTTGCTGTCATAAGAAGCGCCGGCAGAGATATTTTGTCCAAGTCCAAAGGAAAACAGGCGGAAGTCCTGAAAAACCACGGAGAATATTGACATATATTCGTCATAGTCATATTTTTGAATGTTTATTCCATTCAGTAATATTTCCCCTTCTGTCGGGTCATACAAACGACACATCAACTTGATAAACGTGGTTTTGCCCGATCCGTTCATTCCTACAACAGCCAGCTTTTCGCCAACCTTAAATTTCAGGTTCACATGCCTGAGAACATAGGTGTCAGTGTCAGGATATTTGAAAGATACATTTCTGAATTCCACATAATATTCGTTATCATCCCGTTTCTCAACAGTCAGTGAACCCCGGTACATATGATTCGGTATGTCAAGATACTCGAATAATTTCTGTAAATAGATACAATACACTTCGTTATCAGACAGTATATACATCGCTTCCTGTAATCCTTCTCCGAGCCGTAATAAAACTGTAACATATTGCACGATACTTCCAACTCCAAAGGCACCAAATAGTGCTTTCGCTGCAATAAACAGGTAGCATACGGCATTCGCAAGTCCGATCATGACAGAAGCGATAGCAGGATAGATTGACATTTTGAAAATATCGGTTTGGTTTTCCCTGTCATGTTGAATGAGGTTATTCAACACTTTTTCGGCAATCGTATTTTGTTTGTATATTCGAATGTCTTTTGCTTTCTCCGGATTCATATACAATTCTTTTCCAAAAAACATAAACGCCCGATTGAACCAGACGGTATCCCTGCACCATTTCATGAATACTTCATTCTCTTTTATCGTTGCTTTTGAATTGCTTAAGCCGCCTGCCATAATACACACCAGGATAATCAGAATCCAGACCGGATTATCGATTACTTTATTTCCGGATTTGGAGACAAAGAGGGATACCGCCATAACAAGGGAAGCCAATATGTTCACAGAAGCCCGGACAAGTGAGGGTGTGCCCCAAACGAGCTGTGCCAAACCATTACCAAACATATAGAGGTTTTCTTCGGCTTCCTGCCGCTGATGTTGTATCTCTGCATTTTCCAAATCAACAAAATCAAGAGTCATTTGCTTGTCAGAGAAGATTTTGCCAAACCAGCTCCACATTAGTGATTCTTTTTCATTACAGACCCGATTCATAATACTCTTTAGGACTGCACAAATGAAATTGGTCAAAACAACAAAAAGAACATATAGCAAAACCGTTTTCAGCCTTCTTTGTGCAGATATTTCATTAATGATCTGTGCGGTAAACCAGACGGAGAGGAAAGGCTGAATCGAATGAATCAGCTCATATAATGCTTTTCCCTGTGCAAGACCAGGGCAATACTGCTTTAAGATTGAAAACCCACGCATGGTGACAGAAATTCTTTTTTGAATTGACAGCCTTTTCATTCTGACACCTCCGTTT
>Ga0129308_1003828_pt1 | contig 10264 bp, 10 predicted proteins | sample L827metagenome_FD_94440 | JGI IMG/M metagenome (GOLD analysis project Ga0129308, IMG submission 94440) | Ring-tailed lemur group fecal microbial communities from Wisconsin, USA - L827 metagenome | ecosystem: Host-associated > Mammals > Digestive system > Large intestine > Fecal | place: USA... | reverse complement strand
TGAACTGGCGGGCGATCAGGAACAGGATGCGCATCGGCGGCTCCTTGAGCGCCAGCAGGTCGTAGTACAGATCAAGCGCCTGACGCTGCCTGCGCTCCGCGACGGCCCGCACCATGTCAAAAATCTTATTCTCCGTCGTGACGGTACAGATCGCCTCGACGTCGCTTTTCTCAATCGCATCCTTGCCGTGGACATACGAAATCAGCTTCTCAAGCTCATGCTCTATATTCTCCATATCGTCCCCGGCCATTTCGAGAAACCGTTCCATCGCATCTCTTGTGATGTTCAGCTTCTCCTTGCGCAGCATCCCGAGCACCCACGAGGTGAGCGTTCTGGCATCCTGACGCCCGAGCTCGACGACGCGCCCCTTGTTTTTCACTGCCTTGAACAGCTTGCCGCGCTTGTCAACCTCGCTCTCGACGAAGACCATGATCGTCTCGGGCGGCATCCCCGGCAGATACTCCGCCAGCTCCGGCGTTGCACTCTTGAAAAAGCCGCTGTCCTCAATCATGATCAGCCGGTGGTCGGCGAAAAAGGGCATCGTCTCCGCCTGGTCGATGACCTGGCGCACATCCGTTCCCTTGCCCTCCCAGTAGCTGAAATTCATCGTGTCGCCGTCCGGCAGAACCGCCTGCTTCAGCCTGTTCTTGTATTGATTTTTCAGGTATGCTTCCTCCCCATACAGCAGATAGACGCTGCGGAAGCTGCCTGTCCTGATATCCTCGTTCAGATTCTTCATGTTAGACCGCTACCGTACCTTTCCCCATATCCGGCGCGCCGCCGGATCAGTCTACTATTGATTTTATCTGATTACGGCTCCAAACTCAAGTCCTGTTTGAACTGCAAAATAATACTTAGCCTGCCATTCCCGTATTTTGCCGATATCGTCCCGCCCATCTGCCCGATCAGCGTTCTGGCAATCGAAAGTCCCAGGCCCGTCGATTTTCTGGCGGCTTCCACCGTATAGAACCGGTCAAACAGCTTTCCCACCTGTATCTCATCCAACCCGCCTGCCGTATTCGTAAAAATGATCCTGCCCTCATCCGTCAGTACGATTTCCAGATCCCCGTCGCTGTATTTCACAGCATTATTCAGAAGGTTGGAAAACACGCGCATCAGGGCGGAGCGGTCAAGCGTCCTAGTGATCCTTTTTCCGGGCATCCGGATCACCGGGACGATCCCCCGCTCCTGAAAGGTCGTATAAAACGCAGCGATGCTTTCCTCCAGCACGCCGTTGATCACGACAGGCTCCTTTGCCGCAGCTTTTCCGCTTGAAAGGATAATGGAATACCGGAAAAGCTCCTCCGTCAACTGTGCCAGCAGCTCCGCCCGGTTTCTGATTACCGCAAGATACTGTTCCACCGCCTCTGATTTTTCTTCCTGCTCCAGCAGATCCAGATATCCGCAAATGGCGGTGAGCGGCGTCCGCAGATCGTGCGAAATGTTTGTGACGGCATTTTTGAGCTCGGTATCTCCCTGCCTGAAACGATGATGTTCTGCGCGGAGCCTGCGAAGCCCGTCATTGACCGCGTTTGCCAGATCCCTCATGTACCTGTCGCGGGTTGACAGATCAATCAGCGTGTTGGTATCGGTTGCGAGCCTGTCGGCAAAGGCGGTTCCGATTTCCTTCGCTGCCCTGTGCAGGATATGAATTTTCACCAGTAAACCAAGGATCGTCACAGCCATCATGCCAGTCAGAACCCACAACCATAATTCCATAGCTTACTCCTTATCTGAGGTCTTTCCTTTTGAAGAAAGCAACTCCTGCCCCGGTTGTCAGAATCACAATAATCAGTGAATAGACCGGCAGCCGTTCTATATGTACGGCCGCCAGCGACGCGCATTGTATTCCCTGTCCGCCGGGATTGATATCGTAAAAGGTCTGGACAATTTCCCGTTTTGCTCCATCCAGATATCTGGTGTTCGGTCTTTCCGAAACGACCGTATTGTTATTTTCATCTATTGTATATTCCGGGTATGTCCTCGGCGCATCCAGCATCGCATTCGTGACTGCTCCTGTAAACAGAAACGTCTGAGCAAGCAGGATACAAATCACAACCGCAACCGCCTTATTCTGGCAAAGCATTGCAATCAGTGTAAAAATGGACGCGAATGCGGCCGCCAGAAGCAGTACCGTGAGAACAAGCAGCAAAATGAGTTTCACGTCCGCATCAAATAATCCCAGCAGCGGAATCCCTGCACAGAGATACGGAAGAAAGAACGCGGTGCACAGCAGCACTCCCACAACAGCGGAGGTGACGCAGTTTGACAGATAAATTTCCGTTCTTTTCCGCCCGACGATAATCTTATTCCGCATGGTCCCGTCGCTGTGCTCCGTACCGATGAACAGACTGCAGAATACCGCCATAAGAATCCCGATGAACAGGGCGCAGCCAAAAAATCCATTGTCGATATTGTTCATGAATCCTGTCTGCTTCATATCCATATACCGGTTGACCGGGAAGATGACTCCTGCCGCCATCATAAAAATCATGCCAATCCAGAAGAATTTGTCTTTTTTCACCCGCATAAAATTCGCAGTCAGCAGTTTACTCATTGTCCTCTCCTCCCACCAGACCGACATAGTAGCTTTCCAGGCTTTCATCCCGCTCCTGCATCGAGACGACCTCGCAGTCTTCCTCTGACAGCGCCATCGCAAGCCGGGAGACATTGACCTTCGCAAATACATCCGCTACTGTGTCCGAAATAATATTGTATTCGATCTTCATCCTGTCCAGAACACAGGCAAGCGCCTTTACATTTGTTACTTCAACGCGCACGCATTTCCGGCAGGCAGCCTCCAGCTCCTTCGCGCTGATTTCCTTTACCATCCGTCCGCTGTCAATGAAGCCATAGTGCGTCGCCAGACGCGACAGCTCGTCAAGGATATGGCTTGAAATCAAAACGGTGATCTGGCGCTCGCGGTTCAGCTTCAGGATCAGTTCCCGGATCTCGATAATCCCCTGCGGATCGAGCCCGTTTACCGGCTCATCCAGCACCAGGAAATCCGGATCACCGACAAGTGCTATGGCGATGCCCAGTCTCTGGCGCATACCGAGAGAAAAGTTTTTCGCTTTCTTCTTTCCGGTATGCTCCAGTCCCACCAATTTCAGGATCTCTTCCAGCCCGTCATACGACGGGAGCCCCAGAATACAGTACTGCTGCTTTAAATTATCCTCCGCTGTCAGATTCAGATAGATCGACGGCGTCTCCACAACGGCTCCCATCCGTCTGCGCGATTTCACAATCTCCCGATCGGTGTTTTCCCTGCCGTACAGCGTATAGCCGCCGGACGTCGATTCCTGCAGCCCGCAGATGAGCCGGATCAGCGTTGTCTTGCCTGCGCCGTTTTTCCCGACGAAGCCGTAGATTGCCCCTTTGGGAACATTCATAGACAGTCCGTTCAACGCTTTGAATTTTTTATATTGCTTGCTCAGAACGTTGGTTGTAAGAACGTACTCCATAAAATGGACCTCCTTTATTCCCGCAGGCAGCGGCCGGGCCGCCATGCCTGCATGGATATTTGATTTGATGATAGCATTCTACTGCAAAACAGTTGAGAAAACGGTAAAGAAAGCGGTTGAGAAAGAGTTGAGATTTACGTTTCTTTCATTTTAAACCCGATGCCCCAGACTGCCTCAATATAATCCTGGTCCCTTCCGTTTCGGAGCTTTGCCCGCAAATGGCTGATATGCGTCTTCAATGAACTCTCCGTGCAGTCGGGCGTGTCCTCGCCGATGCGGTCCAGCAGTTGTGTTTTTGTGATAACCTGCGCAGGATTCTGCATGAGCAGCTTGAGGATCGCGTATTCCGTTCTGGTCAGCTTCACCTCATCTGCCCCTGCGGTCACCGTATGCGTATCTGTGTTGAGCGTGATATCCTCAAAGGTCAGCGCAGAAGCAGCAGGCGCTGCCGCGGGGCTGCGAAGCTGCACGGCAATTCTGGCCAAAAGCTCTTTTGTGTTGAACGGCTTCGTCACGTAGTCGGCGGCGCCGCCAAGCAGCAAATCCACCTTGTGATCGACGTCAGCCTTTGCACTCACGACAATCACAGGGATTCCTTCGATCTTCGGAAGCACCTCCTCGCCGTTCAGGCCCGGCAGCATCAGATCAAGCAGCACAAGATCCGGCCTTGACCGGGACAGGACGAACAATGCTTCTGTCCCGGAATAGGCGTGGGAGACGCTGTATCCTGCTTTTGTGAGCGTTTTTTCAAGCATATTTCCGATATAAATATCATCGTCAATGATCAGTATGTTTTTCAAGGTCAGTTATCTCCATTTTTAAGCTTGCATTCGTTAAGTGTTCACATTATACCAAAGACCATGCTGTCTGGCAAATGTGCGATTCGGAACATCACAAAAGACAGCGTGAAAAACAGTTCTGCCTTTCACGCTGTCCTTTTCCTGTGCAATGTTCCTTCCGTTCCTTATATGTCGTTCGCCTTCTGCTCTCTCTTTTTCTTCGTCATCAGACCGCCGATCCGTCCGGTCTCCTTTGCAGACAGGGATTTCCACCCCTGCTCCTTCACCTTCTCGAGCAGGCCGAGCTCTTCCGCAATCTCATACTTCAGCTTGTCGTCCGGGCTCAGCTCCTCCCAGATTACACTCTTATCTTCTTCTGCCATAATTTTACTCCTCTCTGATACTGTAAAGTAAGACCATTTAGTTCGCTGTCGGGCTAAACTAAATACATATAATAGATTGCCGTGGCCGACTATGTACCCGGCCTGTCTTAAGTATTGCCGGATCGGCGGGATTTATACGTTACGACTCATTCTATACCATTTATTTTATGATAATAAACAGTGTCTCCATGCATACCCGGAAGCAGTGCGTTACGCAAAAAGCCTCCGGGCGCACTGCAGTCGATCCGAAGGCTTTCCTGTTGTCAAAGATAATTCCAGTACAACGTTTTGCAAATAACTATATCAAATTATCTTGCGTGATTGATTCCGTTATCTGTACATGGTTCCGATCATCCGCCGCTCAGTCTCCGTTCGGCATGATCAGCGCCGCCAGCAGATAAATCCACACTCCGGATGATGCCGTAAAGCCGAGGATCACAAAGATCAGGCGCACAACCGTCGAATCGATATTAAAATATTCTGCAATCCCTCCGCATACGCCGCAAAGCTTTTTGTCCGTGTTTGATTTGTATAATTTTCTCATTTTTCCTCCTGTCCGCGGGATTCTTCCCGACATATATGATTTGTTATAACTGTTCAGATTTTTAATCCTCGTAATCCTCAAATTCAATTGTCACATCACCGACTCCGCCGTCTACGGAAATCGTCTTATCCGCGCCGTTATCGCGCTTCTCTCTGGCGCCGATGCCGCCGTTTTCGGAATCGCCGAGCGTCAGGGAACCAAGTCCGACGTCAAGGTCATAGTCGAAATCCTCTTCCCTGCCGGGCAGCGTCACGTTGATATCCCCGACTCCGCCGTCTATTTCAAGCTTCTTGCTGACATCCACGCTCACGCTGCAGGTGCCGACGCCGCAGTCAATGTCCATTTTCCTGCACTTGAGGAAATCGCCGATCTCCACTGTTCCGACTCCGGCGTCGATCTCGACCTCGTCGAGCTCTGCCGATTCCGGCACGTTGATTTCAAGCACTGCGCCGCCGTTGTAGCTGGCGAACCACGTTCTCTTTTTGCACTTGATCTTAAGCTTGCTGCCGTTCTGTTTGCACGAGAAGCCCGCCGGGAGCCCGCTTCCCGCTACCTCCCACTGATCCGTGTCCGTCACGCGGATCGTACAGTCGGCCACTCCGGCATCCAGCTCAAGGGAATCGATCCCGTCAAAGGTCTGCTCATAATCATGCTCGCCGCCCGTCACATCCTGCATCACACCGACTACGCCGTCGTGCAGAATATTGCCGTTAAGCTCCGCATTGTCCACTGCTGTGTAAAAATCCTTCGTGGTAAATCCGAAGCAGAAGCCTGCGATACAGAATGCGGCTCCGATAATCCCGCAGACAAGCGCAAGCTTTAACAATAATTTCGTTGAATGTCTCATCTCTCCTCATCTCCCCTTCCAAATAGTTTACCAATCAATCCGCCGATCCATCCGAAAATCTGTTTGATTAAATCAATTCCCAGGTGGAACGCAGCCGGAATCACTGTTGTGAATCCCCATTTTGCCGCAAGAAATACAAAAATCGCGCCAACGAGCGAGAAAAAGCCTGCCCCGATTTCCATCAAGGCAATTCCCGGCGTTATCAGATTGCCAAAGCCGGACACGATCAGGCCGATTCCTGATACAACCAGACCGAACGCCGCCGCGAACGCTGTGAACACAATGCCAAACAGCCCGCCGATAATCCCGAATACAAGGCCGAACAATCCGCCGATCAGACCGAAAATGGCGCCGATGATGCCTCCTGCAAATGAGAAAAACCCGCCGATCAGCCTGGCGACCGGGAATCCGCAGAAGATCATAAGCAGAACGAGCAAAATCCCGGTCCGTCGTCTTCTCTGCCGCTCTCTCTGCGGATCCTCCGCATACGCATACGCGCTGCCTGACCGCCTGCCTCTGGCTGTACCGTCTGTCTGACGGCCCGCCTCTGATTCATGATATGAGGTCCTGCGCCGCTCATATGCGCGCCGGCCGTCCTCATACATCCTGCGGCCCTCACGGTATATCCGCCGAGCCTCCCTGCTCCAGCGCTCTTTCCCGGATTCCGCCCGGCCATACGCATCACTGTCTTCTACGTCCCCGGTGTATGCCTCGCTCCCGCTGTCCTGTGTTCCCGTTCCATACCCGGCTCCGCTGCTGTAATACGCGCCTGTTCCATTCCCGGCTTTCCTGCCATCATATGCCCTGTTGCCATAAGCTCCTGCCCCGCTGCCGCTGTCCGCTCCGGCTCCGCTGCCACTATCCGTTCCGGTTCTGCCGCCATATGCCCCGGCTCCATTGCCATACGCTCCACCGTCCGCTCCGGCCTTCTCACCGTCCCGTCCATGTGCGCCCGCCTGCTGTCCCGGCACAATCTTGGCATACTGATCCGGCACATGCTGCGCCTCCTCGAATCTCGCGTCGTGATAGCCTCTCTCGGTGAACTCGCCCGCATCCATGTCTCCTCCGAGCCCTTCGCGGATCTGCGCCGCAACCTTCGCCGGACTGCCGAGCTCCACGATACAATCCTGCTCGCGCTCCGGCCCCGCCTCATCAAAATAATCCGCATAATACTGCAGCGCTTCCTCCCGCTCCTCCTGCGAAATATCCTGCAGGAGTCCGGAAAGCTCCGTCAAAAATTCAACCCTGTTCATAAATCAACTGCCTCCCTCTGAAACATTCCGCCAAAGTCCGAAGCCTTTGCCAAAAATTCCTTCCCTCTCTTCATTCAACTGCCTCTCTCCGAAACGCTCTGCCAAACCTCATAGACCTTGTCGGAAATCCCTGCCTGTTCACGAATCCCTGCCTCCGTCAAGTATCAACGAAATCTTGGCGCTGTAGCTCCTCCATTCCTCGCGATAAAGCTTCAACTGTGCCATCCCCTGCTCTGTCACCTTGTAATATCTGCGGTTCCTGCCCCCGTACTCCTGATCATAGACGGTCAGGCAATTATCCTTCTGCAGTCTGCGCAGCACCGGGTACAATGTCGACTCCGACACATCCAGCACGCTCCGTACCACCTGTGTAATCCGATAGCCGTACGTCCCCTCCGGCTCCGCCGATACAACCGACAGAACGATGGCATCCAGAAGGGCGGCTCCTGTATTGAATACCATGTTCATCTCTCCTTCACGTATAATACTATTCTCTTTTCTATATTATAGCTCATATAATATTATTCAATCGCATGTTTGTCAATACCTTTTTTCAAAAATATTTTACTATTTTTGTTATAAAATAGGAATGTGCTACGCACATTCCCGCGCCGAGCGCGGTCGCTTGCGACATATTACATCTTCGCGCGAGTGCGCATCCACGCGGAGCGTTTTTGTGTCATGGGAAACGAAGTTTCCTATGACATAAAAAATCGAACGGTTTTATAATTCCCGTCCGATCTGACCTGCTTTTTAACAATACCATCCATGTTCAAAAGGCATCCTATCCTCCAGTTTATTCAGATTGTTGTCTGAATGCTCCACTTCCCTTGAGTACCGGTAGACAACCTCCGTAATTTCTTCCATATCCAGCATTTTTTCATTGCGAAGCCATCTCATTTTCAGGATTTCTTCTATCAGCAGTACGCTGATATCGGCGAACTGAACCTTTTTCAAAATCTGTCCATCGTACACTGCTCCGCAAAAATACGTGTCAATAAAATAGACCAGCAACTGCTCTTTCTGAATCTCCCACGGAATCCGGCTCTCACTCATCCAGGCGTGAAACTCCTCCGATATCACCCGGTATTCTTCCGCCGAATTTTCCGTATACAGCCTCTGTTCTGTTTCAAGCAGCAGGATCCTCCAGTCCGCTTTCAAGGTTTCCAGCAGAAAAAGCTTCTGAAACATCTCTCTTGCAAATGCAAACTTTTTTTCTGCATTCTTCTTATTTCGAATCACCTTTCCGCCAACAAATTCCCGCGCAGAACCTCTTTGATACTTTTCAAAAACCTCGCCGCAGGAGAACAGCTCCCGTTGATTCACACGTTTCTGCATATCATGCGCCAGACCATAGACGAGCCCGCGCCGGACCTCCAGCGAATCCTCTCTGTTCTGCAGAATTTTACGAATCACTTCCCTCGCATCCAAAAGCTGGGAATACAAAAACGGATCAAAGTCATCAAACTCCTCATCTCCTTCTCTTTCCACAGTCTTCCATGATACGGGTTCCGTGCGGCTCAAAAGGATTCTCGCCACCTCCGGGCATGACAGAGATAGGGTGATTTCCCGTACGCCTTCAAATTCCTCGACATGCCTCGGATATAACCTGCACGTTCTGCACAAAGCTCCTCCGCCCAATGCAGCATACATATCGCACAAATTATCCTCATTCAAAAAGGCACATCTCCTGCCTTCTCCCTGCCGGAAAACACTCCGTTTCCAGTCAATCCCTTTTTGCAAATTTCTGCCAAATCCACTCTCATCTTCCCTGTATTTTCTCAAAGAACGCTTATCGATCACAATCTGCCAGCCGGCACAACAGGTATCCTCGCATGCCCCGGCAATACATTGAAATTCTTTATAATAATCGGGTATTCGGTACAACATTGATATTACGATCCTCTAACTTTTTGAAAATTTTTAAGGGCGTTGATATCCGCATATCGGTAGTTACAATTCAGCCAGCAATGTCACTTAGTTCATGCCAAGATTAAACAGCAGGAAAACCATCCGGGCGGCTCCGCCGCGACTATAGCGAGTTGTGCAAGTGCTTAGGCTCCAGAATGTCGCAGCAGTTGTAAAATTTCTGCATTCCAGCAGAAATTTTAGCGGGCACTGTCTGAGGAAATGTGCATCAGGCACATTTCTGAGTTGCCCGCGGCGGCTGCGGAGACATTATGGAATCTTAGCACTTGCCAACGAAGCGATACGGAGCAGAGGAGCCGGGCGGATGGTTTTCCTGCGTCCGGCATAGCCATACTGAGCACTGCCCGCTCAGAATAACAAAATATAAATCAACGTCAGGCACAACCCAATACACACAAGCAGCAATCCAAACGAAAGGCTTCTCCCAATCACCATATTGTTCTCGCGCAGCTCGGCCTCGCGCACGGCCATGATATGGACGTAATCGCGGTGAGTCGGGCGGCGGCGCCTCCAGGTGTGGTTCGCCAGTGCCTGCCAGAAGTTCAGGATGCAGCCCAGCGCATGTGTCACGACATTGCCCTCCGGCAGCTCATGCGGCAACGGGCTGTCGCGGTAGATTGTCTTACGCAGACCGACGACGAGCGCGTCCGGCAGACTGTCGAAGATACGGCAGACAAAACCGGCAACAGGAAGCACGCAGGCAACCACCGTATCGACGAAGCGGTCGAGAATACGGCAGAGCGCCTCGCAGACCGACGGCAGGAGCTCGAACAGCAGCGGCCGGTAGATCAGATTCTCGAGATCAAACCACGACGGCCAGAGATCGACGTAAACAGGCAGAACGTCCGCGCGGCTCTTTTTGCGCCCGGACCGCGCCTTTGCAGACGACGTCTTCCGTCCCACCGCAGCAGGCTCCGGCATCCTCATCAGCACCTTCCGGATAAAGAACAGATAGACCACCGCCCCGATCACAATCGAAATGCAGGCCCCCGACAGGTTCTTGAGACTGAAGTACGACACAACATGGCCGAATTCCTCCAGATTCATAAAGCCCTGCCCGAGCTC
>Ga0129308_1003827_pt1 | contig 10264 bp, 8 predicted proteins | sample L827metagenome_FD_94440 | JGI IMG/M metagenome (GOLD analysis project Ga0129308, IMG submission 94440) | Ring-tailed lemur group fecal microbial communities from Wisconsin, USA - L827 metagenome | ecosystem: Host-associated > Mammals > Digestive system > Large intestine > Fecal | place: USA... | reverse complement strand
TTTGTCAACACTTATTTGAGATATTTTTTAATATTTTCGGTGAGATCGGATACTTCAGCCGAAATAGTGAATGTAACATTTGTGTTCTCGCCGCTTACTGCCGCAATCTTGTCAAACATAGCGCCGATCTTTTCCATATCTCTGCCGCAGATTCTGAGTATACCGTCAACAAATATATCGGTGCAATCGTAGTCGGATGCGAGAATACCTGCTATAAAGCCTGCCATCTCATCATAATTTGAAATCTTGTAATCTTCTATATTTACAAGACGAACCTTATGATAGATGTCTATGTTGAGCGAAGAGCCAAGCTGTACTGCTACGACATTGCCCTTGCTTGCCTGTTCTGCATCGTGGATAGCACTTATAAGTAACTTTGTTTTACCGGTTCCCTTTTTACCTGCTATAAGTTTAATCATTGTGAAGTCCTCCGTATTTTTACGGCAGAGCCGCCGTTTAATATAATAAAAATCTATTGCTGTATAAGCCGTTACTCGCTTCGGCCGGCAACGGCTTATGCAATACGATTTATTATCCTTAGCCTATTTTTGCTTCGAGAGCAGCCTTAGCGTCCTCGTAGCCGGGCTTGCCAAGAAGAGCAAACATATTCTTCTTGTAGCTTTCAACGCCGGGCTGGTTGAACGGATTAACACCGAGCAGATAGCCTGATACTGCGCAAGCCTTTTCAAAGAAGTAAATAAGGTAGCCGAGCTCGCTCTCGTTTACTTCGGGCATCTCAAGCACCATATTGGGCGTACCGCCCTCTGTGTGTGCTATGATAGTGCCTTCGTAAGCCTTCTGATTTACGACCGACATATTCTGATTTGACAGGAAGTTAAGTCCGTCGCCGTTTGTCGCATCGTTCTTCAGGAAGAAATCCTTCTGCGGCTTTGAAATGTGAACAACCGTTTCAAACAGTATATTCGAGCCGTCCTGTATGAACTGACCGAGAGAATGAAGGTCGGTGGAGAATGTTGCGGATGAGGGGAATAAGCCCTTGCCGTCCTTACCCTCGCTCTCGCCGAACAACTGCTTGAACCATTCGTTCATCATAGCAAATGAGTTTTCATAAGCCACAAGCATCTCAACCTTGTAGCCCTTATTATAAAGTATGTTGCGAAGTGCAGCGTACTTGTAGCAATCGTTCTTTTCAATATCGCAAACAGAGAAGTCTTCTCTTGCCTTTGCCGCACCCTGCATAAGTGCGTCGATATCGCAACCGGCACAGGCAATCGGGAGCAGACCTACCGCAGTAAGCACCGAGAAGCGTCCGCCTACATCATCGGGAATAACAAATGTTTCATATCCTTCGGCGTCGGCAAGCTCTTTAAGAGTACCTCTTGCCTTGTCGGTAGTTGCATATATTCTGCCCTTTGCGCCCTCCTTGCCGTACTTTTCTTCGAGCATCTCTCTGAATACTCTGAATGCAAGAGCAGGCTCGGTAGTAGTACCGGACTTGGAAATAATATTTACAGAGAAGTCCTTGTTTTTTACAAGCTCGATAACCTCGTTAAGATATGTGGGGCTGATGCTGTTTCCTGCAAAGAATATCTTGGGGGTATCCTTACAAAGGGAATTGTAAAGCGAGCTTCTGAGCAGTTCTATAGCGGCTCTTGCGCCGAGATATGAACCGCCGATACCGATAACAATCAGTACCTCGCTGTCGGATTTTATCTTGGCTGCAGCCTTCTTTATCCTTTCAAACTCTTCCTTGTCATAATTTACGGGAAGGTCTACCCAACCCAAAAAGTCATTGCCAAGACCGTTCTTATTTACAATCATCTCATGAGCCGCTTTTACCATAGGCTCCATGCCCTTAAGCTCGTCGGCGTTTACTGCGCCCTTAAGGTACTTATCATTAAGTGTAACTGCCATACTTATTATCTCCTTTATACTTTCCACACACAAATTATAAAGAAGCGGAGCACATAAACTTATCTTTCTGCAGTTCCGCCCTTTATATAGTTCTATTATAGCGAAATCCCGAAGGTTTTTCAAGATGTTTTACAGAGAACTGACACTTTTGTCTAAATCAACAAAATAATTTCCCGATATTTGTGCAAATTTAATATATATTCGACACTTTTCGTATAATGAGAAAAAGCATTCACAGGCTGAACAGGCTCTGTAGCATTATCCTGAGAGACGATAAAAAGTTGAGCTCTTCTATTTCGCTCGTGGTCACTATTTCTCCGTAAAAAAGCTCTTCACCGTCAAGAGCGGCTCTGAGCTCTCCGACCTTCATTCCGTAGGCTACGGGTGCGATCAAAGCTTCAACCGTACTGCTTGAATATTGTATCCTTTTTGAACTGCCTTTAGGGATAACTATTGTAGCAAGCCGCTTAACACGCACATCTACCTGTTTTCCGAGTCCGTCTGTGACGGGTATTGGCGGCAGCATATCTGCGCTTACCGCAATGCGAAATACTTCAAATCCTGCAAAGCCGTAATCAAGCAAAGAGGTGCAGGCGGCAAAACGCTGTTCGCTTTCTTTACAGCCCAGAGCGACTGCACAAAGCGTCATATCACCTCGCTTTGCCCATACGCTCAGACAACAGCCTGCTTTGTCGGTTGTTCCCGTTTTTCCGCCGATAATGCCGTTGTACCTTTGCATCAGCTTATTTGTATTAAGCAGCTGAGTCTGTCTTTCTCCCTCACGGACATAATCAAGTCGGGTGGAGTAAAACTCGTTGTAGCAGTCATAACGGGCAACTGCGGCGCTCAGTATTGCGGTATCATAGGCAGAGGTATAATGATTATCCGAGTCGAAGCCTACGCAGTTTTCGTAGTGAGTATCCGTCATTCCGAGTTCCTGCGCCCTTTTATTCATACGGCTAACAAAAGCCTCCTCCGTACCCGATATATGCTCACAGACCGCTACGCAGGCGTCATTGGCGGAGGCGATAACAACCGACCTTATAAGGTCATACGCCGACATCTCCTCGCCGACATTCAGCCATATGACCGAGCCGTCCATAGCGTTTGCACGGGCGGTGGCTGTTATGACGGTGTCATAATCAAAGCTCCCCTTCTCCATTTCCTCCGCCCAGATAAGAAGGCACATCAGCTTTGTTACAGAAGCCATAGGAAGCCGCTTATGAGAATTGTATTCGTACAGCACCTGACCGGTAACGGCTTCGGTCACGATTGCGGCAGAGGTGATATCGGGTATATCATCTGTTACGGATTCGGCAAAAACCGGCACGGCAAAGCCCAAGATCATTGCCGCAAAAACAAGAAGAACGGTTAATTTTTTTAGCGTTGCGATCATATTTTTTCCTTTCGTAAGGCGGAATAATCAAATTCTTTATTTGATTCAGGCTGTCGAAAAAGTCTATGTTTTTAGTAAATATAACAAATTCTCCATCCCTAACCCCAAACCCCTTCCCCACGCTGAAGGGTTGTGTATGCTTGGTTGGCTCTGCATCTCTGCATTTGTGGTCGTGTGTGGTCGGTGCATCGTGCACCGACTCTGTTCGACCACTTGTAAGCATCCGTGCTTAGAGCCTTTGGGCATACACGCCCGGCATCCGTGCCGGGCTATAGTAGGGGCTACCGCCCCTTATCCCTGTCGGGGGCTTCGCCCCTGCGACCCCAGTTTTTAATTGAAATGTTTATCAACAGTTTGAATCAAATTCTTTATTTGATTATATGCCGGGCAAAACAAAAAACTGCATAATCGCAACAAATCCGTAAAATATATTTACATAAATACGAAAGGTGAGAAAAAATGAAAGCCGAAATCTGCGTACCTATGAAATTATTCATGCTGTTTTGCTTCGGGGGCTGTGCTTATACGATAGTCGAGCTTCTGTTCAGAGCAAACAGCCATTGGAGTATGTTTATCTTAGGAGGGATATGCTTTGTGCTGGTGGGAGGTATCAACTCCTGCAAAGATTACTCCCTGCCTGTCCAGATGCTGATATCCGCCGTGATAATAACCGTGCTTGAATTTATCTGCGGATGCATAGTAAACATCGGGCTTGGCTGGAATGTATGGAACTACGAAAGGCTGCCGTTCAATATTTTGGGACAGATATGCCCCGTATTCACGGTGGGATGGTTCTTCTTATCTCTTATCGGGATCGTAACGGACGATATACTGAGATGGAAGATGTTCGGCGAGGAAAAGCCACGCTACCGTATCACCGCAAAAGACACAAAGTAAAACCGCCTTATAAATGTAAATGCAGAAATACAGCCTGAGAAACGGATATTGTTCCTCAGGCTGAAGTTTTGCGGTTATCTTGCCGCCGGCATTACTGCATAATAATGGCTGTCAGTTGCCGAATCGGCTTGCTTATAGGTTCTGTTCTCTACATAAACAGGGATAATATATCCGGCTTTAGTCAATGCATAGGTGAGCGTCATATCGCTTTCCGTTGTATATTCTTCTTTCAGAAGCTCATTATTCGTCGGACAATAAGCCTTGTCTTCGCCTTTCTCAGTGATAAACGGCTGTATAGCATAAACACCCTCGTTAGCCGTCATTTTCTTCTTGGCTTCTTAATACGGCAGAATATCTACCGCTCCCGTTTTCTTCAGATACGGTGCTATACCGTCCATAGATATAAATGTGTCGCATCCGTTATAACAAATAGTCACGGTGGTGCAGAACATATCGTTGTAATCAAGTATCTGCTCTTCGGCAGTCGTCGGCGTTTTTGTCTTTGCCGTATAGCGTATAGTAGGATAATAAGCGTTTTCTTCATTCAGCTCGTACGTTTCAAAAGAGCTTTCGGTATAGCCTTCACCGAAAACAGACGAGTGATTCTTGATATACTGTGCAAACTCGCTCTTTATCTTCTCAAGCTGTTCATCGGTTACATAAAGTGAAGTATCTCTGTTTTTTCTGTGTTCAAGCGCCAGTTCATACAAAGTATCCGAGGGATATATTCCGTTTATTTCGGCTACAGAGTTATTCTCCGTATTAAACGGCTGAATCCGCATATAAAGACTGCCGTTGTCTTTTACAGTCAGGCTGATATCCGGGAATGAAAGCTCACCGCCGTATGCGATATTATATGTATTGTTCTTTATATCGTACAAGACTTTTTCGCCGTAAAAATACTCATGGTCGGGATAATCCTTGTTTGTAAAAAACGCTTTGTCAACCTGCTTTATACCGTCCTCGCTGTAAAACTCGTTCGTCTTGCTTTCTTCAAAGCGATATGTATCAAGCCGGGTTACCGAGGAGAGGTCTTCTACGGTATATCTGTTAGTCTCGTCACCGAAAGCCCCAAGCCCTGCCGAAGCCATATCCTGCTGCACTCGTATAAAGTTCCTTGCAAACAAAGTGTCTTCTTTTATACTGCTTTGTGCATTGCTTTGGCATGCTGTCAGCGTAACCGCCGCCGTCATTATTGCTGTCATTATTATTGAAATCTTCTTAATGCGTTTCATACTGCTATTTTTCCTTTCTTAAAGCTTATGTGATACAGCGTGTTATTTGTAGTAAACTACAATAGTTTTATCGATTTCCTGTTTGATATATGAATCAAACTGTTTTTCTATGTCATCATCACTAAACTCCTTTCCTTCTGAGAACTCTTCTTTTGCCTTTTGCTTATTCACATACGAGGCGTAGCTTTCTGCGGCAATTTCGATGTACTCTTCTTTTGTAAGTCCCATCCGCTTGATATACTCATCCATAATCTCACCGTTTTGGGCAACCTGAGGGTATTCGTCAGAATAAGTATCAAGGCTCAAAATCTGCTTTTCCATCTCGCTTTTTGCTTGCTCATGAGAAATATAATTGTATTTGGAGTTGATAAATGCAGTTTCTATCAAACTATCCATAATTGCGTCCTTATCTGTAATGAAATACTCATCAATTTGCTTTAGCTGAGCTTCTTTCTCTTCACCGCTGATTTCGGATTGATTTATATCCTCCGTCATAAGCTCCCTCATGATCTCATTGCTTTTAAGACGCATCTCGTAATCGGATTTTAGTATATTTACGCCATTTACAGACGCCATAACATCGTTGTTGCTGTTGCACGAGCAAAGTAACATCACACAAAATACCGAAATCGTAATAACTAAAAATAGCTTTTTCATAAATGAAACTTCCTTTCAGACGATAGTTTATCATATCTTTGGTCGGTCGGTAAAAATCATTTTGGCTTTACAATAATTCCGCCCATAGCATATGAACTGTAGCTTTCATGTGTTCTTTGCAATTCACAAATTATAAGTAAAACCGTTTCACCTTTATAACCGCTGATAACAGGTCTTTCAAAGTAACTTACCTCAATATCCGCAGCTTCTGTTTCTCTAAGGAAAATTTCTTTAACATATTCTTCAATTGCGCCGATATTATCAAAGGGTTTGGCACTGTTCTCGTCAAATCTGTCTTCAAAATAGTGTCTTACTATACTAAGAGTACCATCGTCAAGCAAACCTATACAGATATTGTCGTATGTAGGTACATCCCCCGAAAAATACGAAAACACATTATAGTTTCCGACTGTGTAATCATATTTGTATTTCTCGGGATCTCCAAACTTGGGCAGATATTCTTCTGCTTTTTTCTTTCTTGCTTCATCTCCGATATCGACAACTTTGTCTAAATCGACATCTATTGTGTTATAGGAAATAATTATATTATTTCCCAAGTCGTCAACATATATCGATGAAATCGGATCGTCTGTGAGTACGGTTGAGTATTGTGTGTAATGTCTGTCGTAAAACTGAAGAGAATAACTATCGTAATACGATTTTCTGTCCCTTTTGACCTTGTGACTTATCCCGTCTATAGTGATTTCGGTTAAATCGTTGCTTTTATCTTTATAGCTGTCTGTCGGCTTGCATGCCATCTCTTCCATTTCTTTCAGATGCTCGTATTCAGAATCAAAATCAAAATAGGACAAGAATATTAAATCGTACTTTGCATCAAATGTTTCTTTATCAAATTTGAAATCACCGTTTCCCGAATAGTTGTCGGAGTCAGCGCAACTTGAAAGAAGAATAGTTGATAGTAAAAGAAAAGCCAGTAATAATTTTTTCATTCACTTTACCCTCAATTAATAAATTTTTGGTTTAAATTTCCATATTCGGTATACATTACATGTTTTCCGTCTTTATACGAGCTTCCAGTCGGTAATGTTAACTTTTCAGACGCTTTTGCTGCCGCACCTTGTGCAGTATACCCGTCATTAGCATAATAATCAAAAAAATCAATTACAAATTCTTCAGCTTGAATGCTATATATATTCGTATCGAAACCCAAAGCATATTTCGCACCTAAGCTAACCATTTTACTTGGTACATTATTATCAGATTTTGTTGTATTACAACCGACAAGCAAAGCCACTTTTACATGAGATAAATCTTCTGTGTTATTGAATGAATTTGGTAATAATCTATCATTTGTACCTGTTGACATTCCTGAGACATTATTATAATAATAACCGTGCGAAAAAAACAAAAAAACATTATTATTTTTATTATTTTCAAGTTCATTTACAACATCTGTTGCATTCACCGAAACCATTCTCTTTACCGTGTTATTATATGAGTATTTACTTAATACCGATTGCGTACCCAAAACCGGTTTTGAGCAATTATAGTCAGCGTTTTCTATACCATAAAGCAGAGAACCTTTATGTACATATTTAATTTCAATATATGGTTTGTAGTTTGGATTACCCTGCATCGAACTGAATGTTTTCATATACTGAGCATAAGTAGACTGTTCTTCGAAAAATGCATTATACATTCTAAACTGCAATCCTTTTTCCTTAAGGCTTGCATTTGTAACCCATTTCTTAACACAACTTGTAATATTCCATCTATACCATTGATTTTTATCGTCTATATCTCTTGTGCTATTACCTTTTCCATAGGTAACATTAACAGGAGCACTCAATGAGGAATTACCCGCATCCAGTCCGTTCCATGTTCTCGCATCGTTTTCAGTCCAAAAATTTCCTTTGAACTGTCCACATGAAATCGGAACGCCCGAACCACCTTGGCACATCAGGTCTCGTATTTCTACATAAGCGCTTTCTATTTGCCATGTATTAGATATTTTATATGTGTTAAAATTAAAGTTGTTCAATTTTAACAATGTTCTGCACGCACCCCAGTCAGACCAACCAACTCTTGAAACTCCAGAGTAACCTGCTGAAGTTTCGCTTGTTCCACTTCCGTCTGTTCCCTTGAACACCTGCATATCCTGAATACTAACATTGTTGTTTACCGAATTAATTGTCGGGTCAATCTTAACCGGATATTTCGTTTCAGAATCGGTCAGATAATCTCTGTCAACGCTTATAGTTACTCTGTATCTGTTGTTCTTTTCAAGTTCTTGTATTGTATATTTTCCGAATGTATTATTTTTATTATCTGCAGAAAATACTATTACTTCTCCGAGTGTAGCCTTTACCTCACCACTTTCATCAGAAAGTAATAAAACTCCCTTGTCCTCATGCAAAGAAAGACCGCCTGTTGTCAACTCATAATCAAATGAGTTTTTACCGTTATAGCTTTCAAGTATTATATTCTCTTTCACTCCGCTGTATGTATATGTATATTCAACATCGGTGGAACTGTCAAACACATCATTATACTTTACAGTATCATCTTCTGTCTTTACTGCCGGTGACAACAATCTGCCGTAATTAGAAATTACCGGCTTCATCGTTATATTCAGTTCATCGCTGTTAACAACAATTCCAGCCGTAATCGTAGCAGGAAGAATAACCTCAATATCATTTCCCTCGTTAACATAGGCTTTTCCTCTGTTAACAGCAGTATTCGACTTATCTGCAATCTCTCCGTTATCGTCTATATACTTGATATTCTCGCTAAAGAGATACAGTGCTCTTGTACCATCATCTTTTTCAAGCACAATCTCGCTTAGCGACTGCTCCTCACTATTCAGCCTTGCAACATATCCTTCTTCAACGATTTTTTTAGCATTGATAGTATCCGGTAGATTGTGCTCACTTATAGCTGTTCTGACTATTTTCGGTTCTTGCTTCAGCGTTTCTTCCAGTACAAGCTGTCTGCTGTCAGTAGTAACAGTCAGCTCTGTGTTCTGCGCATACGCATTTTCTACTAAACCTGCAGTAATAGCAAACGCAAGTAATGTAGATACAATTCTTCGTTTTTTCATTGATATACCTCTTTCTTTAAAATTTATAACAGCTCCATTAAAAGAGCTTTTATACAGTGATAATATATTACAGATGTTTTGATAAATAAACCAAACCGTTTTTTATAATTATATCAACGCTTTTAGTATTTGTCAATACATTTTAACATTTTTCGACAGTTTTTTATTATTTTGCACAATAGATGCTTTTTCTTTGCAATGTCCTTACCGTTGCCACCCTGGGAAATGAGGCGAAGGTAAGTGCCCGATACTATTTATATATAATTTCCCTTTTTACCCTTGAACTTAAAGTCTAAATGTGATATACTTATTTTATTATTGAATATAAGACAGAACGAAAGAAGAGGAACCGATATGGCGAAAAAACGAATAGCCGTACTGTTCGGCGGTGCGTCGGCAGATCATGCGGCGTCGCTTCATACTGCATACAGCGTACTCAGCGCAATGCCAAAGGAGATAGAGCCGCTTGCTATAGGCATAACCAGAGCAGGCAGATGGCTTTTTTATCCGGGCAGCTATGAAAATATCAAGGACGGAAGCTGGGAGCAGGACAGCGACTGCTGTTCATGCATAATCAGCCCCGATATGACGAACAAGGGCGTAATCAAGATCATTTCCGACGGAGAAAGCACAATATACAGAGTTGACGCAGTTTTCCCCGTGCTTCACGGTAAATACGGAGAAGACGGAAGAGTGCAGGGACTGTGCAAGCTGGCAGGTCTGCCGATAATCGGAAATGATTTTCAGGCGGCGGCGCTGTGCAATGACAGACGGATAATGAATCTTATCCTCTGCGACAGCGGACTTGATGTTATTAACAATGTTACGCTTCACAGAAGCGAAATTAACGATATACATTCCGCTGTAAAGAAGATAACAGACAAGCTGGCTTTTCCGATATATACCGCTCCTACGAGCTGTTCCGCATCTGTCGGAGCCTGCAGAGCCGATAACGAAAGCGAGCTTGAAGAAGCGATAAAGGCAAGCTTTTCGCACCATCCGTATATAATTGCAGAGAGCGCACTCAGCGGCAGAGAGATAACCTGCGCCGTACTCGAAAAGAAGCATAACGACGAAAAAGTCACAGTCGGCGAGCTTGTAAAGCTGAGCGACGAAACAGATAAACGCAGTGCAAATATAGCT
>Ga0129308_1003826_pt1 | contig 10266 bp, 9 predicted proteins | sample L827metagenome_FD_94440 | JGI IMG/M metagenome (GOLD analysis project Ga0129308, IMG submission 94440) | Ring-tailed lemur group fecal microbial communities from Wisconsin, USA - L827 metagenome | ecosystem: Host-associated > Mammals > Digestive system > Large intestine > Fecal | place: USA... | reverse complement strand
GGTTAATGGAAAAGATGGATTAGAAAAAGCAATGAAAAATGAAGTCCATTTAGCAATCGTAGATATTATGATGCCTGTCATGGACGGAATAACAATGACGATGAAATTAAGAGAAAAATATGATTTTCCGATTATATTTTTAAGTGCAAAATCAGAAGATATAGATAAAATCACTGGTTTGAATATCGGCGGTGATGATTATGTAACAAAACCATTTGAAGCGATGGAATTAGTCGCAAGAGTTCATTCTAATATTAGAAGATATGAACAAATCTTATCATTAAAAGAAAACAGTCAAAGAATTGATAATGATCATAAATTGATTGTTGGTGGTTTAGAGTTAGATCAATTCACAAAAGAAGTGAGCGTCAATGGTAAAAAAATAAGGCTGACAGCTAAAGAGTTTCAAATTTTAGAATTATTAATGTCTTATCCTGGACGTGTATATTCAGCAGATGAGATCTATGAGGCCGTATGGAAAGAAGATGCCATTAATACAGAAACAATTATGGTTCATGTCAGAAAATTAAGAGAAAAGATAGAAGTTAATCCTAAAAAGCCAGAATATTTAAAAGTGGTATGGGGGATAGGTTATAAAATAGAAAAGGTATAGGTGATACTATGAATAAATCTAAGAAAATTTTTGGAATAGTTTTTTCTGTTCTATTATTAACGATGAGTATAGGAACCGTTTCGTTGTATGATAATATACAAGAAAAGGCTATTTATTTCAATCAAAATAATTATTCAAATTATATAAATACATTATTTCTAAAATATACATTATCTTTAGTGAAAGAAGTTGATCCTACATATGAAATGCTATCATATAGTAATCATATTTCTCAAAAAGACAGAGAGAGTATCAATAAACAAGTCAACGACAGTTTAAAAGATAACGAACGTATATTTGAAGAAGATGAAAATTTTATCTATTTCATAAAAAATACAAAAACAAACCAAATCATTACAAATCATTCAAAAGAACAAAAAACTAATGATTATAGTTTTCAACAAACATTAAAATATAATGAAAAAGGTGAATTAGAAGGAGAAGGAAGCTTAGATGAAAATAGCTTTACAACTTTTGATTTTGATCTTGTTTTTAGTGATCTCGTAGATTTAGACGACTATGGAATTATCTATGATACTAATGATGTGAGTGCTTTAGATGTTAAAATAAATATTCCTAAAAATATTGAGATTGCATATAGCATACCAACACCAACTTCGCAATTGAAAGGAATATCTTCATATGTGATGGATGACATTAAAGATTTATATATACAGTTTGCGATTATATTATTATCAGTTTGTGCGATTGTTATAGCTTTATTTATTCTTTTCTACCCAATTCGAATCGTAGAAGAGGTCAATCCATTTATGACGATAAAAAAATGGAAGGCAGAAGTTAATATTTGTTTATTAGGCTGTGTATTAATTTTAGGAATTACTGGAACTTTGTTTTTAACAAGTTTTACATTATCTAATTCACTAGATATTTTATTGAATAATTTTCATATTAATAATGGACATACTTTAATTATCGGTATTAATTTCTTTATGTGGTTGTTGATTTTACTCATTATTTCATTATCTATTTTTGAATTAAAATATATGTTTGCTCATGGTTTTATAAGATTTTTAAAAGAAGATACGATCATAGGTAGTCTTTGTCATTATATTAAAGGTAAATTAAATAAAATAGCAGAAATAGATTTATCAAAACCATTAGAAAAGGAAATCATGAAATATATATTGTTTAATACAGGTATTATTATCATTTTGATTAGTTTCTTTGGTTTAGGTTATATTCTAGCAATCATATATGCTTTTATTTCTTTCTTTTGGATCAAAGATAAAATTGAAGAAATACAAAATGATTATAAGAAATTATTAAATGCAACAAGAGAATTAGGAAAAGGACATTTTGATGAAGAAATCAATGAAGATATAGGCGTTTTTAATAAACTAAAAGATGAATTTAATAATATTAAAGTTGGTTTTAAAAAAGCAGTAGAAGAGGAAACAAAATCTCAAAATATGAAAACTGAATTGATTTCTAATGTTTCACATGATTTAAAAACACCATTGACCTGTATTAAAAATTATATTGTTTTATTACAAGATGATGAATTAAGTTTAGAACAAAGACATGAATATCTTGATAGTTTAAATCAATATTCAAATCGTTTAACAACCTTGATTGAAGATTTATTTGAAGTAAGTAAAGTGAATAGTGGAAATATCCAATTAGATTTAATGAATCTTAATATCATTGCTTTATTAGAACAAGCACAAGCAGAATGTAATGAAATATTACATTCCAAAGATTTAACAATTATCAATCATTATGAAAATAATGAAATCATGCTTTATCTTGATGGTGATAAAACTTATCGTATTTTTGAAAATTTATTAACAAATATTAGTAAATATGCTTTATCTAACAGCAGAGTTTATATTGATGTTAAAGAGATAGATAACCAAGTGATGATAGAATTTAAGAACATATCTGAAGCTCAAATGAATTTTACTCCTGATGAAATTGTAGAACGATTTGTTCGTGGTGATAAATCAAGACATGAAAGTGGCAGTGGTTTAGGTTTAGCAATTGCTAAAAGCTTTACAGAGGTTCAGGGTGGACATTTCTCTATTAAAATAGATGGTGATTTATTTAAAGTTATCATTACTTTCAACAGGTCATAATGACCTGTTTTCGTTTAGAATTTTTTAAGATTTTTCATCAGTTTATCTAAAGAATTAAAGGGTATTCTTATATTATAGAGGTGGTATAAGAATGCAAATTATTCAAAAGAAAAATTATATAATGACTATTGGAATCATTTTTACGATTATTTTTACAATATATGGTATACACAGTGGAATTTTTACTTCTCAAGATAAAATGCAAGATTTCTTAAATAATGTAGGAGTATTGGCGCCACTAATCTTTGTTTTTATTCAAATCATTCAAGTTGTAGTACCCATCATTCCTGGGGGCATATCACTTGCAATAGGAGTCATTGTTTTTGGTCCGTTCTATGGTTTTATCTATAATTATGTTGGAATATGTATTGGGTCTATGATTAATTTTATTCTAGCAAGAAATTATGGACAAACATTTATTCAAAAAATGATTTCTCCTAAAAATTATGATAAATATATATGCTGGTTGGAAAAAGGACATAAATTTGATGTTTTTTTCGCTCTTGCAATTCTTTTACCGGCTGCTCCCGATGATATTTTATGCTTGATTGCAGGGTTAACGCCAATGTCTTTAAAAAGATTTATGATGATTATCTTAACTTGTAAACCATGGTCAATTGCAGTTTACAGCATGGGTTTAACATCATTATTACAATGGTTGACAACATTATTTTAGAGGATAATGATTATCCTCTAAGTAATGGTAAACTGCCAGTTAATTTATTGACTTTTTTTTGCGGACCACATAATGCAATCCCCAAATATTGAAGTTGATGAGTTGGAATATCTTTCATTTTATCGATATATTCGTCATATGTTTTACATTTTTGAGCAAGATCAGAAAAATCAATTGTCGTAATACTTGTCAATTCATCTTGATATAATTTTTCTCTTAACTCTTTAATCAGTGATTGATTTCCTTTGAGGATAGAAATAGGAAATTCAATAATACCATGATGGATATTTTGACTTCCATCAATAACATCATCACCAACAAATTCAGGGTGAATTTTTCCTAATGACATAGCAAGGATCGAAGCTGTATTCGCTATCAATCCTAAAGGTAATTTCTCATCAATGACCATAACACATTTTTCATTCATTTTCATTTCTCCTTTTATCTTCTGATATAAATAAACCTACAATTGTTAACAAAGCACCTAAGATTGTCATAAAATTCATATTTTCTTTTAAAACAATAACTGAAGTTATTAATGTAATGAGTGGAACTAAATATATGTATGCACTTGTTTTGGCTGCTCCTAATCTTTTGACAGCTTCATTCCATGTCACAAAACATAACGCTGATGCTCCTAAACCAAGAAATAACATATTTAATAAATTTGCTGGTTTCATCAACAGATTGAATTTCAATTGAAAATTAAAGAAAAATAATGCTGGAACCATAAATAATAAACCATACATAAAAATTCTTCTTGTTGTTTGAATTGTACGATAACCATAACCAGCAATCTTTTTCACAAGTATAGAATAACAAGCCCAAATAAAGGCAGCGACCAACGCAAGGAAATCGCCAAGAGGATTCAATTGCAAATGTTGATCTTGAAAACTTATCAAAGAAATACCTATCAATGCAGTGATAAAACCAATCATAAAACGAATATTGAGCTTTTCATGATCTTTATAAAAAAGCTGAAGAAGTAATGCAGTAAAGAAAGGAGCAACTGATATAATGACACCAATATTGGAAGCCAAAGTATAAGTTAAAGCAATATTTTCTAGTAAATAATAAAGACAAACACCAAATAATCCAGCGAATACGAAAGTGATTTCTTGTTTCCTATTTTTCACTTTTAAAATATGTGGATCAATTATCAATAAAGTAAAAAAGCCAATTATAAAGCGAATAAATAAGATTTCAATAGGTTGAAAATCAACCAATAATATCTTTGTCGATATAAATGTTGTCCCCCATATCAAAATCGTTATCAATGCTAAAATATGTCCTGTCATTACTATTTCTCCTTATGAAACATATCTTTATACATTTTAGGAGTAACACCAGTAAACATCATAAAAAAGCGATAAAAATGACTTTGATCTACAAAACCAGTCTTGAGTGCTATTTCACTTTGTGCTTCCCCTTTTTCTAAAAGTTCTCTTGCTTTATTGACTCTTACTGTTTGTAAATAACGATAAGGTGTTATTCCTTTAGCTTTAGAAAAAGCCCTTAGTAAAGTTGATTTGCTTAAATGAGCTTGTTGACATAGCATATTTAAAGATATATTTTGATAATAGTGTTCATCTATAAATTGACAGACTTCATCAATTTCATTTTTATATTCAGGAATGGTTGTTTTTAAGGGCTGACTGTATTTTTTTATGAGTATCGTACACACTAAAAATAGTAATTCTTCTTTCTCAAAATCCTGAGTATTTTTCATAATACAATGATGTAATTTTGATAAATAGCATAACACTTCTTCGTCTTTAAAAACAGTTTGATTAAAAAGAGGAAGATATGATTGACCTGTTATATCTCTTGTTAATTCTTTCATCACAGTTTTAGGAATATTGAAACCACAGTAATCAAATCTATCTTGCTGATTTTGATGACATTCATGATTTTCTTCATAATTAAAAATGAGAATATCATCTTTACTAATTTCATATTCAATGTTTTTACAAGATAATAGTCGTTGTCCTTCTTTGATGTAACCAATGACATAATAATCATGAAAATGGTTAGGAAATGGTTGGACACTTCCTTTAAAATGGCAAGCTTCTATTTTTAAATCTTCATCATAACAAATTGTTTTCATATTGAACCTCCACTCTTTTATTATAATATAGTGTGACTTTGAAATATTGTATAATATCTTCAAATATTACAGTTTTGTAATATTCATGACATTCCTTTTATTCAAAAACAAAAATGATTATAATAAATACAGAGGTGATGACAATGAATATTATGATTGTAGAAGATGATGAAATTTTAGCAGAGGAATTAAAAGAATTTTTAATCAAATGGGGTTACTCTTGTGAAGTTGCTCATCATTTTGAAGATATAACGATAGATTATAAAATTTATCACCCTCATCTTATTTTAATGGATATTAATCTTCCTTTTTATGATGGCTTTTATTGGTGTCATAAGATTAGGGAAATTTCTGAAGTACCAATCATTTATATTAGCAGTAGAAATGATGATAAAGACAAAATCATGGCAATTGCTCAAGGGGGCGATGACTATGTTGAAAAACCTTTTTCATTAGAACTTTTGAAGGCGAAGATTGAAGCTATTTTAAGAAGAACATATCAATATAAAGTGAAAGATCGCATTTATATTCATTCTGACCTTTACTTTGTTTTTTCTTCCATGGCATTAATATATCGTGACAGTGAAATAGAATTGACAAGGTCAGAAAAACGTATTCTTGCAAAACTATTAAAAGAAAAGTCTAATATAGTTTCACGAGAGGAACTGATGTTGGAATTGTGGAATACTGATGAATTTGTTTCTGATGGAACATTAACAACGATGATTTGTCGATTGAGAAATAAATTAAAAACAGATTGTTATGATGAATTGATCAAGACAAAGAAAGGACAAGGGTATTATATTGAATGAAATATTTTTATCAGAATAGAAAGTTATTGATAATTATTTTATTGATATGTTTTTCGTATAATCTTTATTTTATTTTTTTGTTATCAAAAATAAACATTGAGTATTTATTGTATTTAGATTTTCTTATCTTTTTCTTTTTATTAATATATTTTATATTTGATGATTTGCATTTTAAGCAAAAAGAACAGAAGAAGAATGAATTATTACAATATCAAGATATAATTTATAAAGACTTAGAGATTGAAGATTTAGAAGTTATAGAACATGATCTTGCAATATTAGAAGAGCAATTACAAAATCAAATCAATTTAAATGATGATTTACAAGATTATATTACGAAATGGTGTCATGAAATCAAAATTCCTTTATCAGCAAGTTTTTTAATGATTGAAAAAATCGATAATCAAAGAACAAAAAAATCATTGAAAGAACAGCTAGAGAAAATCAAACAACAATTAAACAATGTTTTATTAGGTTGTAAAATTCAAGGGAATATCTATGATTTTGTCATTGCCCCAGTAAATTTAAAGGAATGTGTAATAACGTCTTTACATAATAATCAATTCTTTTTAATTCATCATCATTTTCATATAGATATACAATTAGATGAGGTGAATGTTTATTCGGATAAAGAATGGTTAATTTATGTATTGGATCAATTATTAAACAATGCAATTAAATATAGAAGTTCTGCTCCTAAACTGATGATATGGAGTGAAAAATATAGTGATTGTATGAAGCTGGTCATTGAAGATAATGGAGAAGGTATTAAAGAACAGGATATAAAAAGAGTTTTTGAAAAAGGTTTTACTGGTAGTAATCATCATAATGGGCATTATAAATCAACGGGTATGGGATTGTATATTGTGAAAGTTATTTTAGAAAAATTGGAACATAATATTGAAATTGAAAGTGAATATGGTTGTTATACAAGGATAAGTCTTTATTTTAAAGATAATAGGGATTATTTCAATCTTACATAAAATGTAAGATTAGTCATTGTTTTGTAATTAAAGTGTAAGGATTATTTTAATTTCATTTTCTATAATGTGGTTGTAAGGAGGAAATGAATATGAATGATAAAAAAGTTGTTGAAATTAAAAATTTAGTTAAGAATTATGGCTCACGTGGTTTTCAAACCAGAGTTTTGAAAGGAATTGATCTTACAATCTATGAAAATGATTTTATCGCTATCATGGGACCGAGTGGAAGTGGAAAAACAACGTTATTGAATATTTTATCAACAATTGATAAACCAACACAAGGAACGATCATACTTGATGGGAAAGATATTACAAAGATTAAAAATAGAGAATTGTCAAAGATAAGACAAAATAAGATTGGTTTTATTTTTCAAGATTATAATTTACTAGATACAATGACATTGCAGGACAATATTGCATTACCATTATCTTTAAATGGTGTATCTAATACAAAATGTATAGAAAAAACTTTATTGCTTGCTAAAGAATTTGGTTTAAAAGAGCATTTAAAAAAATATCCTTATCAATTATCAGGTGGTCAAAAGCAAAGAGGAGCAACGTGTAGAGCACTTATTAGTGATCCAGAGATTATTTTTGCTGATGAACCAACAGGGGCATTGGATTCTAAATCAAGTAGAGATTTATTAGAATGTTTAAAAAATGTCAATGATGCTCATCAAGCAACGATATTGATGGTAACGCATGATGCTTTTAGTGCATCATATGCCAAAGATGTTTATATTTTAAGTGATGGCATGATTAAATGTAAACTAAGTAAAGGGAAGGATCGTAAAGAGTTTTATGATCGTATTATTGATATGCAAGTTTCTTTAGGAAGTGATTTTTCATGAGTATGATGAAATTATCTTTTCTTAATTTTAAAGCAAGTTTTAAAAATTATCTTTCTTTAATTATTTCTTTATCATTTACAGTATTAATACTTTTGAATTTTCAAAATATTATATATTCTGATACTTTTGATACATTGGGTCAAATGAATACAAGAAATATTAGAATTATCATTGATTGTGTAACGATCGTATTGATTTGTTTTATGATATTTTTTATTTGGTATTCTACGAATGTTTTTCTAGCAAAACGTAAAAAGGAAATAGGTATTTATATTTTTATGGGTCTTACTCATTCAAAAATAGGAAAACTTTATATGATAGAAACATCTCTTATTGGGTTGACAGCACTTATTATTGGTTTGATTTTTGGGATAGTGACATCACAATTATTTCAAATGATTTTAGTTGCTGTATCACAAATATCGGTTGAACTTCATTTTTCGTGGACAATTAAACCAATTATTTTTACAGTTGTTGTTTATTTAGCTATTTATTTTATTTTTGTTATTAAAGGTTATATTAATATTGTTAGCAGCAGTGTTTTGGATATGGTGACTGCCGCTAAACAAAATGAGTATGTTAAACAAAATAAATATATATTACTTGTTAAAGCAATACTAGGAATAACGATACTTATTTCCGGATATTACATGGCAATTAAAGATGCTGGAATAGAAGTTATGGGAAATTTATTTATTGCAGTTGTATTGGTTATTATTGGAGTTTATTTATTGTTTGGTGGATTTATTCCTTTGTTGTTTCAAACTCTAGCAAGAAATAAAATGTTTCTTTATAAACACGAAAGAAATTTATGGATCAATAATGTTGTTTTTAGAATAAAGAAAAATTATCGTACATATGCTATTGTATGTGTATTGATGCTTTGTTCAGTGACCGCTCTTGGCAGTGGGTTTGCGATGAAAAATAGGTATGAAGGTATTGTTCATTTTAGAAATACTTATACTTTTCAATGTACGAGTAATCAAGCTGATTTAAATGAAAAACTAAGATCATTGATTGAACAAGATAATGATATAGAATACGGTAATTATCTTCCTATTTTAAATATTGATACTTCTTTGATTGATACTTTATATAAAAATAATACATATATGTTTGTATCTTATTCAAATTTAAAAAGAATTGCTAAAGAAAGTAATCTTGAATTTAATTTTCCAAGACTCAAAGATAATGAAATCATTAATGTGACGCAATTGCATATTATGAGTTTTGCAAATAAAGAAAATATAACACGTACAATTGATAAAAAAGAATATAAGCAAATAGCTGAAACAGCTATACCCTATTTAGGTAGGTTTCAAGAAAAATTAGAATTTTTTCTTGTCAGTGATGATACTTATCAATCATTAAAATCCAAAGGCAATGAAATATATTGTTATAATTATAAAATTAAAGATAATACAAATTTTAAAGCATCGATAGATGAATTAGATACGATTGTTAGTGAAACAGAAAATAATTATACGTCTTATTTAGCTGTTGATCCTAGTAGTAGTGATATTGAATGGATCAAAATCATGTATTCAGTATGTATATTTATGTTTATGGTATTTATTCTTGCAAGCGGTAGTATTATATTCATGAAATTATATAATGATGCTTTTGAGGATAAGGGAAGATATGATGTATTAAAGAAATTAGGCATCAGCAAGCAGAAATTAAAAAAATCTATTGCACATGAATTATTGTTTGCTTATCTTACACCTTTTATCGTTATGACGGTGTCATCATATTTTTCAATACTTGCGTTATCGAAAGTAATGGAAACGAATTTAATATTCGTTAATATCGTGAGTGTCTTTATTATCTTTATAGTTTTTGGGTTATGTTATTCTTTTTCAATTAAGATTTATCAAAAGAATGCAAGCATTTAATAAAAATTTGTTGTAAAACAAAACTCTAAATGATGATCTTGCCATTTAGAGTTTTAATCGTTATTCAAGAAACTGTTTTAAATCTTCTTCCGTCTTGATTTTATCAAAGTTACAAATGATGTGATTACGTTTTTCCTCTGTTATTGTTGTTAATTTTTGAAGTATCTCTTTTGAAAGGGGTATCTTGTTTTGAAGGAATTTTATAAACATATTTATTTCACCCTTATTATATC
>Ga0129308_1003825_pt1 | contig 10267 bp, 8 predicted proteins | sample L827metagenome_FD_94440 | JGI IMG/M metagenome (GOLD analysis project Ga0129308, IMG submission 94440) | Ring-tailed lemur group fecal microbial communities from Wisconsin, USA - L827 metagenome | ecosystem: Host-associated > Mammals > Digestive system > Large intestine > Fecal | place: USA... | reverse complement strand
TTTTTGCGACAGCCTGTCCCAGGCGCTCCAGGTCTTCAATCTTGGTTGCATCCATGGCAACAAGTTCTACAACCTTGGGGTTATCCGCGTACACCTTCCGGGCGTTTTCCAGATTGTGCACACCCAGAATCACATCCGCACCCTCGGCCATAAACTGCTCCGCCACAGCACGGCCAATGCCATCACCTGCACCGGTAATGACACACAATTCATGATTCAGCAATTTTTCCATATCCGTTCCCTCGAATCATTTTAGCGCGCCGGCACTCATGCCCTGCTCAAAATTCTTCTGCATGAGCAGATATGCCGTAATTTCGGGAATCGCTGTCAGCACAGCGGCTGCCAGGATTTTGGTCTGGTCGTTTGTAAACTCGCCCTGGAAATACTGAGGCAGCAGCGTGACCACCTGCAGATTGGGACTCTGGAGGAACAGCAAGGGCAGCAGGTAAGCATTCCAGGCATTGATCAGCGTCAGCACGATGATCGCCGAGGCAATGGGTTTGGTCAGAGGCAGGATGATGTGACAGAACACCTGCCAAATGCTGGCGCCGTCAATTCTCGCGGCTTCCATAAACTCATTGGGAATGCCGGCATCAAAGTTCCGGGTCAGCAGGATGGTAAATGGAATCTGCAGGGCTGCACTGGGCAGGATCACCGCAAAGAAGGTGTTGAACATGTGCAGCTTCTGGAAGGTGACAAAGAGCGGGGTCAGCAGAATCACCTCGGGCAGCGTCAGGGCAACCAGGATCAGCCAGAAATAGATCTCCTTGCCGCGGACATACAGCTTTGCAAAGCCGAAGCCGGCGGTCATGCTGAAAAAGTAAACCAGCAGGATGACGCAGAAGGAAATGATGGCGGAGTTGCGGAAATAGGTGGGCACCACGCCGGTGTCCCAAACAGCCTTATAGTTATACAGGCCTCTGCCACCCAGGGAGCCAAGAACCATCTGAACCAGAGGCAGAACGTAAGGGATTGTCATAATCAGAAGAATGACCTGAAGCAGAATCCTGTTTTTTCTGGTACGCACTTCAAACATATCTCTCAGTCTCCTTTGTTGGCATAGTTCGTCGCCAGGGCTCCCACGATGGCCAGGACCAGAAGCGTGACGGATAGTGCCGCAGCGTACCCCAGATGGGATTGCCGGATGCCCTGCCGGTAGATGTAGGTTCCCAGGAATTCGGTGGCATGGTTGGGTCCGCCAGTGGTGATCAGATAAGGAATATCAAAGGTCTTAAGCGCGCCGATAATTCCCAGCATTGCCATGGAAACGGTAGTGCCCTTACAGTGGGGCAGGACCATGGTGATCAGCGTACGGATATTGCCCGCGCCGTCAATACGGGCCGCTTCCAGAATCTGCTTGTCAATCTGGCTCATGGCCGCATAATACAGAATAAAGCTCATACCGGTGAATTCCCAAATGGCCACCGCCATCAGGACATACAGCGCCGTGTCGGGATTGGCCAGCCAATTCACTTTGATGCCCAGGTGCAGTGTATCGAATATGGACTGCAGCATGCCCTGAGGAGAGAACAGCAGACGGAAGACAGGGGCCATGGTTGCAGGAGCCAGAATGGTCGGAATAAAGATGAGACATTTGTGCAGTGTAGGGAGCTTGACCTGGCTGTGGAGAATCGCAGCGAAGATAAAGCCCAAAGAATTCTGCACCACAAAGGTGATAATGAAATAAACGACGGTATTTTTGATGCAGATCCAGAATACCCGGTCCTTAAAGAGCTTCGTATAGTTCTTTAGGCCCACGCTTTTTCGAACCGGGTCCAGACCGTTCCAGTCCAGGGTAGACAGGTTGAAGGTGTAGAAAATGGAATAATAAATGATTACCAGTAGGAAAATAAACGCCGGGAGAATCCAAGGCAATCCATTTATTTTGGTGGAAGAGTGGTTCGTTTTCAATTTCACGATCGGTCACCTCGCTACAGTAAAAAGATTCCGTCATCGGCCGTGATAGGATGTTAGGGGCACTTGTGATGCCCCTAACATTTTGCCTGTTGGAATAAAACCCGAATAATCTTAAGGGGTGTCAGAAAGTGCTGTCCTCGTAAGCAGTCTGCAGCTCAGCAGCGCCCTGCTCAGGCGTCATGGTGCCGGAGGCAACGCCTGCCAGAACATCCATCATGGCCTGGTTCAGGTCGGCATTGATATCGGCGAAACGGGTGTTGTCGCCGCTGGCGGTAGCGTTAGCCAGGTAGTCCACAATAGCCTGATTCTGCTTCTCAGGGTTAACCAGCTTCACAACGTCCCAGTTGGGAGTGGCAGCCTTCAGAGAAGGAACCACATTCAGGGAGTCCGCAATTGCCTGCTGGCCTTCCAGAGAGGTGCCCAGCCACACTGCAAAGGTGGTGGCAGCTTCCAGATTGGAGGACTTGGCAGCAACGGCGGTAGCATAGTCCAGATCGCCGAACATGGAGCCAACGTTGCCGGTACCGGCGATGTCGGGGAAGTTGATGGGGATCATGGTGAAGGGCTCGTCGGTGGAGGAGGCGGATTCCATGGCAGCCTTCATGGTCTCAGGCAGGGTGTTGGAGGTGTACCAGGAGCCCATCATGACCATAGCAGCCTTCTGAGACATGAACAGGTTGTTCGCTTCGGGGTACTGCATCAGGCCCAGTGCGCCGTCCTGCATGATGCCCTCGTCAAACAGGCTCTTCCACAGTTCCAGAGCTCTGACGATTGCAGGATCAGTCCACTCTGTTTCGCCGCGGCAGGCCTTCATGAAGGTGCCGGGCTCAACGTTATCAGCGATGGCATGGAAAGTATCCATGTTGAAGGCACCCTGACCGGCGCCCTGAACAAAACCGATGATGCCGTTGGCTTCAAACTTTTCACAGGCAGCTTTCCACTCCTCCATGTTGGTGGGAATGGTAACATCGTACTTCTCGAACAGGTCCAGGTTGATCCACAGGTTGCCGGCGTAGACAGTACCCACGCCCAGGCCCTTCAGCTCGCCGTCGATGGTCATGGTAGCAACGGAAGAAGCGCTGAGCTGATCCTGCCAATCCTCGCCCAAAGCAGCCTTGACCGCCTCAGTCAGGTCGATGGCCTGGCCGCCGAAAACAGCGATGCCGCCGTTGGCGGAACCGGCAGAGACTTCGAATGCGTCAACGCCTTCGCCGTAAGCCAGAGCGGGCTTCAGAGTTGCATCGTAGTCATCAATGGTAGTCTGCTTCCAGATAACCTTGATGTCGGGATGGGTCTTGTTGAATTCTGCAATGTACTGCTCATTCGTGGGAGAGCCGGGAGTCCAGCCCCACCAAACAATCTCCGCGTCTTCCGCGGAAGCGCGGCCGACGCCTGCCAGGAGCATAGTGGCCACCAGTGCCAGGGTCAGAACCAATGCCAATGTCTTCTTCATAATGATTCTCCTTTTCTTTTGATTATATATTCAGCATTACTGCTGAGTATACGGTTTCATGAGGTTTTGAATGTAAGCCACACTTTGCAGGTAAGCCTCATCGCTGTCCAGATGCTCGATGATGAAAGGCATTTCAGGATCATAGCTGCATGCGGTCTCGATGAAATGCCGGATGTTCACACCGCCGTTTCCGGCGAAGGTCTCCCGGAAGAAAACAGTATAGTTTTCCTCCATCTTCACATCCTTCAGATGACAGCTTCGGACATATCTGCCCAACTTTTGGAAGCATTCGTCCACAAATTCCTCGTTGCCGAAATATCGCTGGGGCGTGGTCATCCAGTTGAAGACATCCATGTGGACAGCGAACCGGTCTCTTGCCACATCTTCCAGCAGATGAAGGTATTCCTCCGGTCCTGTGGGATACATCCAGGGCATGGATTCCACGGTGAAATATGTATTGCGGGGGTTCACGGCGTCGATGATCTGCTGAATGGTTTTCACGCCCAGCTTCCAGGTCTCTTTTGAGAAATTGTCCTTGTAAGCGCCGTCCCACCGGGGGCCCCTGGCACCCAGGATATTCACACAGCACTGTGCGCCGATCCGGTCTGCCAGCTCCAGCTGCCCGATTGTATACGCAACCGCCTTCTGGCGGTTCTCAGCGTTTAAGTCCATGGTATTCCGCCAAACGCCTACTTCGGCAATCATCAGATCATTCTTTCTGGCTTCTGCCACGAATTCGTCCACCAGTTTGGGATCATCCCGGCAGGTCAGATGGAAATTGACGGCTCCCAGGCCCAGGGATTTGTGTTTTTCTGCCCAGTGTGCAGCGCCCTCGTGCTGCAGTGGGGAAGACGTACCCAGACGCATAGGCTTTAACGGGGATAGCTTTCCAGCAGCTCCACGATGCACTTAAGCTCGGGTGCATCCAGATAGTTGTATTCGCCGCTGCCGTCACCATAAACACCGTGCTGCACCAGCTTCAGGCCGTTGGCTTCCGCATTTTCCACCCACTTCTTGGAGTCGTTGACCTGAAAAGCCAGGTGGTGCATTCCTTCGCCGTGCTCTTCCAGGAAGTTTCTCCAGGTAGAGGGCTTCTCGTTGGGCTGGATCAGCTCAATCTGCAGTGCGCCGGGGCCAACATCAAAGAAGGCCATCCAGCAATATGCTTCAGGCGCAGGTTCCCCCTGGAAAGTGGTCTGGGTGGTTGCGTAATCACCAATGGGCTGGGTGGGGGGAATCTCCATGCCCAGGAAGGCAGCCCACTTCTTTTTGGACTCCTCCACATCTTTAACAATAAAACCGACCTGTGCAACGGTATGGGTGCCAAGTACTCCTGCCATAATGATTTCTCCTTTCGTTTATGTTAACAGGTTTTTACCTGTTAAATGTCTTCGGGGTAACCGCCGGGGGCGATGGGTCGAGGCCGCTGGCAGCTGGTGGTCATATGGTAAAACTCGCCGGTCCGGCTGGACTTCAGCAGTCCCTCCAGGGCCTCGGTAATGTGCATGATGAGCGGGCCATTTGCCCGGTTTTCCGTTTTGGCTTCGATGGCCTTTGCCAGGTCCAGCACGCCGATGCCCCGGGAATAATCCTTCACTCTGGGGAAGAGCTCCGGGAGATCGTAGAATTTCTGCTTTCTTGCCGCGGCCTCTTCGTCATCCCGGTAGGCAAGATCGGTATACTGCTCCTTCCGGTATACCCTGGGGGTGCCGCCGCCGAAATTGGGATCCGGGTAGGCCAACGTACCGCCGTCGCCGTAAATCTCGAACATGGGAAGGCTGGACTTGTAAATGTCAAAGCTCACATTCAGATTCACCACCACACCGCTGACCAGCCGAAGGATAGCGGTGTAATGGGTGGGCGTTTCCACCGGAATCGTGTCGCCGGCGTTGGGGCCTGTATATACCCGGCGGGTACCTGCCGCCTGGGCCGCGAATGCGGCAATGGTTTCGATTGGGCCCAAAAGGGAAACAATGGCGGACAGATAGTAGGGAGCCATGTCCATCAGGGGACCGGCGCTCTTCTGATAGAAGGGGCCCGGATTGGGGTGCCAGGTTTCCACGCCGAAGGTCGTCATGTTCGCAGTTACAAAGAAGGGCTTTCCGATCAGGCCGGCATCCAGATAGTACCGCATGCTCTGCAGCCCGGAGGCCAAAAACGTGTCCGGTGCGCTGCCTACCTTCACTCCCTTTTCTGCGGCCAGTGTCAGCACTTCCCGGGCCTGTTCCAGAGTTGGCGCAAAAGGCTTTTCACTGAACAGGTGCTTCCCCGCCGCGATGATCTGCCGGTCCAGCGCTACATGGAATTGGGGTGGAGTCAGATTGATGACGATGTCAATCTCCTCATCCTTCAGCAGATCTTCCGTGACGTATGCCTTGGGAATGCCAAACTCGCCTGCCAGCTTTTCGGCCAGCTTGATGTCAATATCTGCGCAGGCGCAGACTTCCAAATCTCCGTAGAATTTCTGAATGTCCGCAATATACGTCCGGCTGATCACACCGGAACCGACGATTCCAATTTTGTATTTCCGCATTCCGCCGCCTCCAGTTGTTAATATTTCACGTATTTCCGCTTGTATGTTACTGTTTTCTGTGTATATTGTACCAATTTATTTCATCTTCTGCTTTTCATATCCTCCGCAATCGATGCGCAAATATTGTAATTTACGTATAAATTTTTTCAAATTTTTAAAGTGTTTTTGTTGTCTTTTTTCTGATGATGGATAATTTGAACAATTTTTTAAAATATTGCTTCCCATATATTGTAATTTTACGCATCATTCGGTAAAATACAGTCATGAAGCAACAACCCCCCTGTTCTCAGAAGGTGAATGGAATATGCTCAGAAACGATTACTTTGAATTTGTTACGTTCAACAGCGGAAAACACTTCAATGTTTCCAGACATGTGGATATTTCCTATCTGGACAAGCTGCACTGGCATCCCTTTGTGGAAATCCTTGTGAGCCTCACTGACCACAATGAGGTCAGCATCAACTTCACCAAATACACGCTGGGACTCAACGATATTCTCGTTGTGTACCCCGGCGATCTTCATTCCATTGATTCCTGCACCGAAGGCTCCATGCTGGTCATCCAGTTTTCAAGCGAACTGCTCACCATTATAAGTGAGCTGGGCAGCAGCATGCCTCTGCTCACCCAGTACCCCTATTTCAAATACGATCCGACCACCGCAGAGAGTGACCGCCTGGTGTTGCTGATCAAGGAGTTCTGTGAAACCTTTGAGTCGGATGCCAATTTCAAGGAAGTTCATATGTATTCTTTGCTCTTGAGCTTCTTTGAGCGGATCGGCAACCGGTGCATGAGCATCAAAACAGAGCATTCAGAGGATGTCGCCGACGCCCAAAGCAAGACCATCAAGAAAATGGCAGAGGCCTGCCTGTATATCTCTCAAAACTGCACGCAGCCGCTGACGCTGGACGATATCGCCAGCTTCATGGGTGTGAGCAAATCTCACTTTGCCCATCTGTTCAAGGAATACACCGGCATCACCTTCGTAAACTATCTGACAGCAGAGCGGGTCAAACGGGCCCAGACACTGTTCCTCAATCCCAATATGCAGATCATTGACATTGCGTTTGATTCCGGTTTTTCCAGTATTTCCTCCTTTAACCGTTCATTTAAGAAAATTACCGGGCTCTCACCCAGTCAGTTCCGTGAGACCATGATCGAACAGCTGAACTAAGGCAACACCGCATAATGGAGCAAGGAGATTCGGCGGGATGCATGTTTGATCCAGCTTCCCCATGTGGGAGGCGCACGTTTTCTGCTCTCAACGGACACAGGCTGAAAAGATCTTATCCACCACTTTCGGCAAGCAATCCCACATTTTCATGAAAAATCGCCTGAACTCTATCGACTATCGCCCCCTCCCATGGTATAATAACTGCAATTATCCATGGAAGGGGGCGTTTTATATGCCTGAACCAGTAAATAAGACGCCATGTTGTACGGCTCTACTTGCCCATGTGGATGCGGGGAAGACCACCCTTTCGGAGGCCATGCTATATTGCAGCGGGCAGCGGCGGACGCTGGGGCGGGTGGATCACCGGGATTCCTATCTGGACAGCCACGCTCTGGAACGGGAGCGGGGCATCACCATTTTCTCCAAGCAGGCCCGGCTGGAAACGGAGCATCGGCAGCTGATTCTGCTGGATACCCCGGGACATGTGGATTTCTCGGCGGAGGCGGAGCGGACCATGCCCGTTTTGGACTGCGCCGTCCTGTTAATCAGCGGCACCGACGGCGTCCAGGCCCACACCCTGACATTGTGGCGGCTGCTGGAGCGCTACCAGGTGCCGGTATTTCTCTTCATCAACAAAATGGATCTGCCCGGAGCGGACCGGGAAAAGCTTCTGGCCCAATTGCAGGAGCAGCTGAGCCCCGGCTGCGTGGATTTTGGCCAGCCCCGGGAGGACATTCAGGAGGCGGCGGCCATGTGCGACGAGGCCCTGCTGGAAAGCTATCTCGCCAGCGGAACCGTCACCGACGGGAATCTGCGGGAGCTGATCGCCGCCCGGAAGCTCTTCCCCTGCTGCTTTGGGGCGGCGCTCCGGCAGCAGGGCGTGCCGGAGCTGCTGGATATTCTGGACATTTATGCCCCCCAAAAGGCATATGGGGAGGATTTCGCCGCCCGGGTATACAAAATCTCCCGGGACCCCTCCGGCACCCGGCTGACCTGGATCAAGGTCACCGGCGGCAGTCTGCGGGTGCGGCAGTCATTGCGCTATCAAAATCAAAGGGGAGAGGCGCTGGAGGAAAAGCTGGTGCAGCTTCGAGCGTACTCCGGGGACAGGTTCACCGCCCCGGAGGAGATTTCCGCCGGGGAGATTGCCGCAGTCACCGGGCTCACCGGCACCTATATCGGCCAGTCTTTGGGGGCGGAGCCTCAGGGGCAGAAGCCGGTATTGGAGCCGGTGATGACCTACCGGGTAAATCTGCCAAAGGGCTGCGACCCGGCCCAGGCCCTGCCCAAGCTCCGGCAGCTGGAGGAGGAAGACCCCCAGCTCCACCTGCTGTGGGAGGACGGTCAAATCCACGTGCAGATCATGGGCCGGGTGCAGCTGGAAATCTTTCGCAGTCTGGTGCGGCAGCGATTTGGGTTGGAAATCACCCTGGATGACCGGCGGATTTTCTACAAGGAGACCATCCGAAACACCGTGGAGGGGGTGGGCCATTTTGAGCCCCTGCGCCACTATGCCGAGTGCCACATCCTTTTGGAGCCCCTGCCCCAGGGCAGCGGCCTGGTCATCGATACGGTGTGCCCGCTGGACGTGCTGGACGGAAACTATCAGAATCTGATTCTCACCCATCTGGCAGAAAAAGTCCATCGGGGAGTTCTCATCGGCGCCCCCATCACCGACATCAAGCTGACGCTGCTGGTGGGCAAGGCCCACCTGAAACACACCGAGGGCGGCGACTTCCGCCAGGCCACCTACCGGGCCGTCCGTCAGGGGCTGATGCAGGCGGAAAGCCAGCTGCTGGAGCCCTGGTACGATTTTCAGGTAATTGCACCCACGGAGCTGATTGGCCGGGCCATCTCGGACATTCGGGCCATGGGGGGAGAATTTGACGCTCCGGAAAGCCAGGGCGCCATCTCCACCCTCTGTGGGCTGGTACCCGCCGCCGAGGTGCGGGACTATGCCGATCAGCTGGCCGCCTACTCCCAGGGCCGGGGACGGCTCCAGCTGTCCCTCCACGGCTATGCCCCCTGCCACAACGCCCAGGCCGTTATCGAAGGGGCGGGCTATGACCCGGAGGCGGATTTGGAGAACACGGCGGACTCGGTGTTCTGCGCCCACGGGGCAGGCTTCAATGTGAAGTGGAATCAGGTAAAGGACTACATGCATCTGGAAAGCGGCCTCAAAGAGGAAAAGCCGCCCCAGATCATTCAGCGGGGCAGCATTGACGACAAGGAGCTGGAGCGGATTATGGAGCGGGAATTCGGCCCCATCCGCCGCAGATCATATGCCGCCCCCGCCACCCGTCCCGCCACCGGGGAAATTACCATTAAGCAGCCAAAGCAGCGCTGCCTCATCGTGGACGGCTACAACATCATCTTTGCCTGGGACGCTCTGGCAAAGCAGGCGAAATTCGACCTGGACGCCGCCCGGCGGCAGCTGTGTGACAGCCTGTCCAGCTTCGCCGGATTCACCAAATGCCGCCTGATTCTGGTATTTGACGGCTACAAGCAGAAGGGAAACCCGGGAGAAAAAAGCCAGTTCCACAACATCCAGGTGGTGTATACCAAAGAGGGCCAGACCGCCGACCGGTATATCGAGGAGCTGGCGGCGGAAATTGGGAACAGCTACGCTGTGTATGTGGCCTCCTCGGATGCTCTGGTGCAGCTGTCCTCCTTCCGCAGCGGCGTTCTTCGCATGTCCGCCCGGGAGCTCCACGACCAGGTGGAGTCCGCCCGCCGGGAAATGGGAAAATTTTTCAGGTGCTGAATTGGATAAAAACATCCCCTGCGTTGCACAAACGCAGGGGATATGGTCATTCCTTCGATTTATCCTGGTTTTCCTTACCCTCGTAATACTGGTTCAGGAATTCACCGAAATAGCGCTTTTCCGCATCCTTTCTCGCCTGGATGGCCTCCTCCTGGGTTTCAAAAATACCCAGATAGTGAACCTCCTTTTTGAAGGTGAGCACGGCGATCCACTTATCGCCCCGGGCCTGGACGCCGGTATAGCCGCTGGTGTTGTTCTTTTGCAGGCGGCTGCGCTCAATGCGGTCGACGCAGGTGCCGTCCACCAGACGCATCCGCTTTGCCACCGAGCCGTATTTGGCATTGGTACGCTTGATGGCCTCGACCCGCAGACAGCCGCAGCTTCTGGTATTGCCGGAAAGCAGGGAGTTGGCGCTGGTATCCACGGTGT